>QWCH01000697.1_pt1 | contig 105444 bp, 77 predicted proteins | sample 1972671 | NCBI WGS metagenome assembly QWCH01 (sample SAMN09866713, study PRJNA288562) | Human gut metagenome isolate term3_stool, whole genome shotgun sequencing... | isolation source: gut | host: Homo sapiens | place: USA: California
CACTCTTTCAATTAATGCCTTTTCAGCTGCTATTTTATCAGTTCCATATGTACCCCAAAAGATATTTGCGGCTTTCTCTGATTCTTCAAGAAATGGTTGAACTCCATACTCTGGATACACAGCACTTGAACTAATCATAATGTACTGTCCATAAGAACCCAATTCCTTAACAAAATCAATAATGTCTTTTTCGTTATAAGCTGTTATATCAGCCACAGCATCAAAAGAGAGGTTTTTCAATATACCATTCAAATTATGTCTATCGCCTTCAATGAGTTTTACTCCCCGAACTTGTGACTTGGTATTTCTGTTAAGTACATATACTTCATAGCCCATATTCACAAAATATTTAGCTACATACTTACTTACAAAAGTTGTTCCCCCTGTTACTAGTATCTTTTTCATAAATTCCTCCTTAGTTCTAAAAATTCTGATTTATCCGCCTTTTATTTCCCGCCAGACAATTTAGCCCTTTCCGCGGCCTTCTTCACCATCTCCAGCTCCTCCATAAATATACAGTTCGGTATTGCGCCCTGTGCAACGTCCCGGAGGGCCTCGCCCAAGTCAAACCACCGCACATAGTCTATCTCGGATTTCTGCACGGTGAAATCTTCCGCCTCGCGGTCAAGCCAGAGGCAGAACACCTTGCTGACCTGGTTATCCTTAAACGGCTTGCCGTGAAATTTCGCCTCAAAATGGAACCGCCGCAGGCCGCACTCCTGCAAGTCGGCGGAGGTGGCGTCCACGCCCAGTTCCTCCTTCAGCTCCCGCAGGGCGGATTCCACAAACTCAGCACCCGCCGGGATGTGCCCGGCGGAGGAAATATCATAGCACCCGGGGTAGGAATCCTTGGCGGCACAGCGCATCTGCAAAAGCACCTGTACGCGCCCCTGTTTTTTACGCAGAATCCACACGTGGCTTGTGCGGTGGCGCAGTCCCTCGGCGTGGGCCTGCGTGCGCGGCACAGCGCGGCCGGTGGGCAGACCGTTCTCGTCCACAATATCCAGCATTTCGGGCATTGGTAAGCACTCCCTTACATATAAGTAGTACCCACGTTATACCACAAACCGCCCCGCCGCGCAATTTTTTCTTGCCGTTGAGAGCGCCGTACCGCTGTTTTCGGGGTTTAAAAATTCATAAATTTCCGTTATACTATAAGGTAACATCCCAACTTACAGCAAGGAGCTGCCTTATGTCCCAAATGACCAAACGCGCTCTGGTGCAATCCCTGAAAGACCTGCTGGCCGAGAAGCCGCTGGACAAGATCACCGTCACCGACCTGACCGAGCACTGCGGCGTCAACCGCATGACGTTCTACTACCATTTTAAGGATATCTACGACCTGGTCGAGTGGGCCTGCATCGAGAGCGCCACCCGTGCGCTGGCCGGGCAGAAAACCTACGACACCTGGCAGCAGGGCTTTTTGCAGATCTTGCAGGCCGTGCAGAAGGACAAAGTGTTCGTTACAAAAGTCTACCACTCCATCAGCCGCGAGCACATCGAAAACTATCTCTACCGCCTGACCTACGATTTAATGTTCGGCGTCGTCGAGGAAAAAGCCGCCGGGATGACCGTGCGCCCTGAGGACAAGGAGTTCATTGCGAACTTTTACAAGTACGCCTTCGTCGGCCTGACGCTGGAATGGGTCCGCACCGGCATGAAGGACGACCCCGCCGCCCTGGTGGAGCGGGTGTCTGTGCTGATCCACGGGGATATCACCAAGAGCCTGGAAACGTGCAGAATTGATAAATAGTTTTTTTATTGCCTCCCCAAACGCACCGCCTTGTAGGGGCCGGGCATGCCCGGCCCGCAAGTTTATGGCCGCATCCCCATTTTTCAATGGATTTGCAGGAAAGGGTCTTGACCTCTCCGCGGTGGCCTGATGGTAGGCCGTCCTACAATTTCCCGGAAGGTGCGTGCCAATTTGCGGGGCGTCGGGGACGCCGCCCCCTACAAAGCCGCGTTTTAACATTTTCTTCAAAATCTATACAATCCCTCCCCTTTGATAAAATTCTTATCAAAGGGGATTTTTTGCTGATTGTAACCGGTGCGCCTACCGGGTATACTAAGGCCATACCAAGCAACAAACGGCACACGGGCGGGCCGATGACGAGCATCGGCCCCTGCACCCACCCCCGCCGTATACACTTACAGGAGGTACGTTATGTATTATTCCAGCGGTAACTATGAAGCCTTTGCCACCCCCAAAAAGCCCGCCAATGTTGACGGCAAATCGGCCTATCTCGTCGGTTCCGGCCTAGCGGCGCTGTCCGCGGCCTGCTACCTGGTGCGCGATGCCCAGATGAAGGGCGAGCATGTCCACATTCTGGAGAAAGACCCCATCCCCGGTGGCGCCTGCGACGGCTACAAATATCAGGACATCGGCTACGTCATGCGCGGCGGCCGTGAGATGGACAACCACTTTGAGTGTATGTGGGATCTGTTCCGCTCCATCCCCTCCATCGAGGACGAGAACCACACCGTTCTGGATGAGTACTACTGGCTGAACAAGGCTGACCCCAACTACAGCCTCTGCCGCGCCACCCGCAACCGCGGTGAGGACGCCCACACCGACGGCAAGTTCGGTCTGTCCGACAAGGCCGCCATGGAGATCATGAACCTGTTCATGTCCCCCGATGAGAAGCTGTACGACAAGAAGATCACCGACTTCTTCGACGACGAAGTCCTGAACTCCAACTTCTGGATGTACTGGCGCACGATGTTCGCCTTTGAAAACTGGCACAGCGCGCTGGAGATGAAGCGCTATCTGCAGCGCTACATCCACCACATCGGCGGTCTGCCCGACTTTACGGCGCTGCGCTTTACCCGCTATAATCAGTATGAGTCGATGATCCTTCCCATGGTCAAGTACCTGGAGGGCTTCGGCGTTCAGTTCCACTACGACACCAAGGTCACGAACATCGCCTTCGACTGCGCCGGCGGCAAAAAGCAGGCCACCCGCATCGACATCCTGCACGACGGCAAGGAGGACAGCATCGACCTGACCGAGAACGACCTCGTCTTTATCACGAACGGCGGCTGTGTCGAGAACTCGACCCTCGGCAGCCAGGATACCCCCACCGAGTTCAAGCCCGAGTTGAAGGAGGGCGGCGGCTGGGACCTGTGGCGCAAGATCGCCGCGCAGGACCCGAGCTTCGGCCATCCCGACAAGTTCTGCTATGACCCCGAGCTGTCCAACTGGATGAGCGCCACCATCACGACGCTGGACCAGCGCATCGTGCCCTATATCAAAAAAATCTGCAAGCGCGACCCGTTCAGCGGCAAGGTCGTCACCGGCGGCATCGTCACAGTCACCGATTCCAACTGGCTGCTCAGCTGGACGCTGAACCGCCAGCAGCAGTTCCGCGACCAGCCCAAGGATCAGCTCTGCGTCTGGGTCTACGGCCTGTTCACCGACAAGCCGGGCGACTATATCAAGAAGCCGATGCGCGACTGCACCGGCAAGGAGATCTGCATGGAATGGCTCTACCACATCGGTGTGCCCGAGGACCAGATCGAGGATATGGCGACCAACAGCGCCAACACCGTGCCCTGCATGATGCCGTATATTGATGCGTTCTTTATGCCGCGCGCTGCCGGCGACCGCCCCGACATTGTACCCGAGGGCGCTGTGAACTTTGCGTTCCTCGGCCAGTTTGCCGAGACCGCCCGCGACACGATCTTCACAACCGAGTACTCCATCCGCACCGGCATGGAGGCTGTCTACACCCTGCTGGATGTAGACCGCGGCGTGCCCGAGGTCTGGGGCAGCGTCTATGACATCCGCTGCCTGCTGGACGCCACCGTCAAGCTGCGCGACGGCCGCAAGATCACCGACATGGAGATGCCGCTGGTCGGCAAGATCGCCATGAAGGAAGCGCTGAAAAAGATCGAAGGCACCGAGGTGGAGAAGCTGCTGAAAGAATACAACGTGATTTAAGCGGTCGACAATTTACAAATTGTTCATATCCATATCATAGTTTTTTAGCAGTTATCCTGTATCTTATAAGCACAGGGTCATGGAGCCGCAACCGATGATCCTGGAACATGATTCCTCCTCACACAAACCGATACCCCAAGCCCCCATCCGAAGCCGCAATCGGATGGGGGCGATTTTTGTGCACACAGCTTTCACAAAAAAAGTGGTGACAAACCACCATCCCCTGTGGTATACTAAAGATTACAAATTGGTTAAAACAAGATTTTCCTACTGGGGCGCAGATGCAAGTGCGGTGTGCCCCGGCTTTGCCGTGTACTACCGGAGGTGCTTGACTACGCATTCTATCACGAACCGTATGCCCCGCCTGCTGGCTATGCTGTTTTTGCTGCTGGGGGTATTTTGTGCGGGGGCGCTGACCGTCCACGCCGACGACTACGATACCACCATCGACCGCCTTTCCCGCCTGCAGGCGCTGGCAAGGGATTTTTCAGCATCCCAGAGCGACACGCCCGACCCCATTGAGCTGACGCTGGCCTACACCCGCACCGGCAGCTACAATACCACCATCTGGCAGCTGACCGCCGGTACCCGCGACCCGGAGTTTGAGAGCTATGTCAGCAGCAATGACCCTGACCTGGTGGCTTTACAGTCTGTAAACACCGTCACGCTGCCCAACGGCGAGAACATCGACTTCGGGCACCTGCTGGCCTCGATGAACCTTGTCTACAACGGCATCCCCATCACCGGCAGCTGGGGCGGCGACTGCCAGGAAATGGCCAAGGCCTACGCTGGCCAGGCCAGCGACGCGGCGGGCTATGCCAGCGCCATGCGCGCCACTTTTAATATTGACGACGACGGCTCGACGAGTTATTTCGGCAACCAGGACCTGCGGGCCGACATGGACTCGGTGGTAGTCGGCTCCAAGGTGACGAAGGACACTGACCTGGCCGACGCGCTGCGCAGCTACTACGCCAACCTGACCGATTACGACCGCGCCAGGGAGTTTATCTCGCTGAGTTTTGGCACGGTGGATACCTCCAGCAGTGACTTTGCCGACGCCGTATACCGCGCCCTGATGGACGATTCCGGTATGCAGCTGCTGTTCTATATGAACGATATGTGGTCGGTGCAGGGCTGGGCCATCAAGGACGAGTATGCCCCCGCTGTGCGCGGCATCACCGACCTGTTTGCCGAGTATCTGTCCGGCGCGGTCAACGGCGAAAAGATCAAGAGCGACACGAACGACCGCCTGGTTGCCATGGGCGGGCAGGCGCTCTCCGATGCGCTGTCTGCCCTAGGCGACACCGACGCAGCCCAGGCAGCTTTGAGCGCAGCGGACAGCATGGCGAACAATGCCGAGTCGACGGTGTCGTCGGGTTCGGACGCCATTTCCACCGCGCGGGAGACCTTCCAGACGAAGTTTGACGTGAAGATTTTCCAGATGATTTTGCTGATCGTCGGCGGGCTGGCAGCGTTTATGCTGGTGTTCAGTCTGGTTATGTTCGCCGTGCGGCGCAGGGATTGAGATAACGTATAGTTTTTAGCGGGCGGCTTTCCCGGAGGGGGGAGGCCGCCTTTTTTTGCTGTTCACACCTTATTCACAATCCGTATATTTGCCACAACTTATCCACCGCGTATAGGGGTTATCCACCGTGGAAATGTTGAAAACTACGTGGAAACTGTGGAAAATCACCCCACTCGCAGCCGTTAAAAAGCGGAAAACCTGAAAAATCCACGATAATCAACCGTTTACTTTCCACAGTTTCAACCGCCACGCTGTGGAAAACGGTGGAAAGCCGGGGAAAACTGTCCTTGCATTTTCCGCAACACAAAATTCACAAAATGTAAATAAGGGGTTGCACTTGCCGCTTTACAGCGCTATAATAGGCTTAATCATCACCCGCACTGCTGTGCGGCGGTGCGCTTGAATATAAAGGGAGAGTGCGAAAAATGTTGGATATCAAAATCACCAAAACAACCCATCCGAAAGAAAAACCGCAGGACGAGTCCAAGCTCGGCTTTGGCAAAAAGTTCAGCGACCATATGTTCCTGATGGACTATACCGCAGGCGAAGGCTGGCATGATGCCCGCATCGTTCCCTATGGCCCGTGGGAGATGGACCCGGCTACCACCGTGTTCCACTATGCCCAGGAAATTTTTGAAGGCATGAAGGCCTACCGTACCGCCGAGGGCAAGATCCAGCTGTTCCGCCCCGAGTGCAACGCGAACCGTTTCAATGATTCTGCGGACCGTCTGGGCATGCCCCCCATCCCGCCGGAGGATTTCGTCCAGGCTGTCAAGGCACTGGTCGATGTTGACCGCGACTGGGTGCCCCATTCTGACGGTGCATCCCTCTACATCCGCCCCTTCTGCATCGCTACCGATGTGGGCCTGGGCGTCCACGCCGCCAAGCATTACCGCTTTGCCATCATCTGCGCACCTTCCGGTGCGTACTACGCCGAGGGTCTGGACCCTGTCCGCATCTATGTCGAGGATGAGTACATCCGCGCCGCCCCGGGCCTGACCGGCTTTACCAAGTGCGGCGGCAACTACGCTGCTTCCATCAAGGCTGGTGAGCTGGCTGAGGAGCGCGGCTTCTCCCAGGTCCTGTGGCTGGACGGTGTCGAGAAGAAGTACGTCGAGGAAGTCGGCTCCATGAACATCATGTTCAAGATCGACGGCGAGATTTACACCGCTCCCTGCGTGGGTACCGTTCTGCCCGGCGTCACCCGCCGCTCCATCATCGAGTTGCTGAAAGACTGGGGCTACAAAGTCCATGAGGAGCGCATCGCCATCGCCGACATCATGAAGGCTGCCGACGAGGGCAAGCTGGAGGAGGTCTTTGGCACCGGCACGGCCGCGGTCGTTTCCCCTGTCAAGGAGCTGGACTGGGAGGGCAAGGTTGCCCACATCAGCGGCGGCAAGATCGGCGAGCTGACCCAGAAACTGTACGACACCCTGACCGGCATCCAGTGGGGCAAGCTGCCCGACACCAAGGGCTGGATCGTTCCTGTTGAATAACCCATATCCTTGAAGCAATAAAACGAATATTTCTTGCGCCTGCGGTTTTATGCGCCGCAGGCGCTTTTTGTAGGAATTGTCCACGGGCTGTTGTGCAAGTTATACAAAAACACATATGTACTTTACAGCACATTGTACAAGCACGCATCTTGCAAATTCGACAAAAAAGGTGTACTATAAGAGCATCGAAAGCGAGAGCTTCCGAGCGAAAAGTGAAGAGGAAGAATACCAGAGCGCCCTGCCGAATCCGTAGGGAGGGTATCACTTGTAGAGGGGTGGTTCCGTTCGCATTCAGGCGCCGGCGAGACGTTCTGTTTTTCTCCTTCTTTTTAAAAAAAACGAGACGGGGCAGTGGCCGTCTCGTTTTTTTGGTTTTTACAGCGGAAAGCCCCCTTTCCCCACCTGCACATTCCTGCTTTTTTCCCTTCTCATTCTAACAGATATTTCATCTTTACATTTTCGCGGAAATACGCTACAATATAAATGTATAAATATAAAAACAAAGAGAAGGAGAGATCGCTTTGTTTACTATCATCAAACGGCGGGAGCTCAACCCCACCGTGACCGAGCTCTGGATCCATGCGCCGCTCATCGCCAAAAAGGCGAAGGCCGGCCAGTTCATCATCGTCCGCGCGAAGGAAGATTCCGAGCGCATCCCCCTGACCATCGCCGGGTTTGATCGCGAAGTCGGCACCGTGTCCATCATCTTCCAGGTCGTCGGCGCAGGTACCATGCAGCTCAACTCCCTCAAAGAGGGCGAAGCCGTGCATGACTTTGTGGGACCCTTGGGCAAGGCAACCGAGATCGAAGGCCTGAAAAACGTCTGCGTCGTCGGTGGCGGTGTTGGCTGCGCCATCGCGCTGCCCATCGCCCAGGCACTGCACGAGCAGGGCACCAAGGTCACCGGCATTGTCGGTTTCCGCAACAAGGATCTGGTCATTCTCGAGGATGAGTTCCGCGCCTGCTGCGATGAGTTCATCATCATGACCGATGACGGCTCCTACGGCGAAAAGGGCGTTGTCACCGCGCCGCTGGAACAGAAGATCGTCGAGGGCGCAAACTTTGACGAGGTCATTACCATCGGACCCCTGATCATGATGAAATTTGTCGTCAAGACGACCAAGCCGCACAATGTCAAGACCGTTGTGTCGATGAACCCCATCATGGTCGATGGCACCGGCATGTGCGGCGGCTGCCGCCTGACCGTGGGCGGCCAGACGAAGTTTGCCTGCGTGGACGGTCCCGACTTTGACGGCTTTGAGGTCGATTTTGACGAGGCTATGCACCGCGGCACGATGTACAAGCCCTTTGAGGCACACGCCCGCGAGGCCGAGTGCAATTTGCTGAAGCAGGAGGTGCAGTGATCATGCCGAACATGGACCCGAAAAAGTGCCCCATGCCCAGCCAGGAGCCGAACGTCCGCAACAAAAACTTTAAAGAGGTCGCCCTCGGCTACACCGAGGAGATGGCCGTGAACGAGGCCAAGCGCTGCCTGCAGTGCAAGAACCACCCCTGCCGCAGCGGCTGCCCCGTTGAAATCGATATTCCCGGCTTCATCAAGCACGTCGCCGAGGGCGACTTTGAGGCCGCCTACAACGTGATTGCCCAGTCCAGCGCGCTGCCCGCCGTCTGCGGACGCGTCTGCCCGCAGGAGCACCAGTGCGAGGGCAAGTGCGTGCGCGGCATCAAGGGCGAGGCCGTCGGCATCGGCCGTCTTGAGCGCTTTGTTGCCGACTGGTACCGCAACAACGTACATACCAAGCCCGCCGCCCCCGCGCCCAATGGCCATAAGGTGGCTGTTATCGGCGCAGGCCCGTCCGGCCTGACCGTCGCGGGCGATCTGGCCAAGCTGGGCTACAAGGTCACCGTCTACGAAGCCCTGCACGTTGCGGGCGGCGTGTTGATGTACGGCATCCCCGAGTTCCGTCTGCCCAAGGACATCGTCCAGCACGAAGTCGAGGGCCTGAAGGAGCTGGGCGTGGACATCGAAACCAATATGGTCATCGGCAAGGTGCTGACGATTGACGAGCTGATGAACGACTACGGCTTTGAGGCCGTCTATGTCGCGTCCGGTGCCGGTCTGCCCCGCTTTATGGGCATCCCCGGTGAGAGCCTGAACGGCGTCTACTCCGCCAACGAGTACCTGACCCGCGTGAACCTGATGAAGGCTTATAAAGAGGATTCCCGCACGCCCATCATGAAGAGTAAGTCCGTTGCCGTCGTCGGCGGCGGCAACGTCGCCATGGACGCTGCCCGCTGCGCCAAGCGCCTGGGTGCCGAGAATGTCTACATCGTCTACCGCCGCGGCATGGCCGAGCTGCCTGCCCGTAAGGAAGAGGTCGAGCACGCCGAGGAGGAGGGCATCGTCTTTAAGACGCTGACGAACCCGACGGAAGTGCTGGGCGATGAGAACGGCTGGGTCAAGGGTATGACCTGCGTGGAAATGGAGCTGGGTGAGCCGGACGCCTCCGGCCGCCGCCGCCCCATCGTCAAGGAAGGCAGCGAGTTCGTTCTGGACGTTGATACGATGATCATGGCGCTGGGCACCAGCCCCAACCCGCTGATCCGCTCGACCACGCCGGGTCTGGACGCCGACAAGCACGGCTGCCTGATCACGAACGGCCCCGACGGCCTGACCACCCGCCCGATGGTCTACGCCGGCGGTGACGCCGTTACCGGCGCGGCCACCGTCATTCTGGCCATGGGTGCCGGCAAAGAGGCTGCAAGAGCGATTGATGCGGCGATTAAGGCGAAGGAACAGTAAAAAATAAAATTCAGCCCCCGTGCCGCGAGGTGCGGGGGAATTTTTGTTAGATAATAGATAAAAGATAATAGATAATAAAAAAGGAGTGCCGCCCACGGCGGCACATGAAAACCTGTTTTCGACCGCAGAGAGAAAACTCCACCATATTTTTTATCTTTTATCTCTTATCTATTATCTTAAAAAGGCTACCACCATGTATCATCCATTCTTCCAATTTGTCCTTCCCCGCTTGGGCCAGGCGGCGCTGGATATTTTGCTGTATCTCAACTTTTTACAGCTGCCGCCGTTGCAGCTTGTGGCCCAGTGGCCGGTTTTGTACTACGGCCTGCCGCTGGTGCTGATGGCACTGCTGGCCTATATCAGCCGGGACCCGCTGGGCCTTGGCATCGTCTTTGTCGGGCATCTCGTCACCTTCTACTGCATCGGCACCGGCATCGGGCTGGTGCTGCGGCGTGTCGGCGGTACGCCGCTGACTGTTTGGCATATTTTTTGGCTGGGCGGCATAACGCCGTGGCTGCTGACCGGGTTTATCATGTGGTGGGGCCGCCGCCGGGCGCTGCGGCTGTGTACCACAAAATATAACCTGACAACGCAGAAAGCCTTGCCCAATGGTCAGCTGCGCATCGTACAGATCAGCGACGTACACCCCCGGGCCTGCGCGGCCATGAACCGCACCCGCATCCCGGAACTGCGGGAGAAAGTCGCGGCCTGCCAGCCGGATCTGCTGGTGCTGACCGGCGACATCTTCGACGAGTACACCGAGAAAGAGGATTTCGACGCCTTCTGCCAGTTCTTCGGCGAAATCGATGCCCCCTTGGGCAAATACTATGTACTGGGCAACCACGACCTGTTTCACCACTGGCGGGAGCCGAGTTTTGGCCGCGCCGAGCTGGAGCGCAGCCTTGCTGCCGCCGGGGTGCGTATTCTGGAGGATACCTCCGTCATGCTTCCCTGCGGGGTGCGCATCGTGGGCCGCAAGGACTACCTGTACACCAACGGCAGCCGCTTTACGGCTGCGCAGCTGATGCCCACCGGCCCGGACGACCGCTACACGGTATGGCTTGACCACGAGCCGCGGGACTTTAAGAACGCCGCCGCAGCGGGTGCCGATCTGATCCTGAGCGGCCACACCCACGGCGGGCAGGTCTGGCCTGCGGGCGCGGTGGGCATGGCTGCAAAAAATGAACGCAACTACGGCAGAAAATATATCACGAACCGCTGCGATGCCATCGTCAGCGGCGGCACCGGCACCTGGGGCTACAAGTTCCGCACCCAGGGCCGCACCGAGATCGTCTGCGTAACCATCACAACCGAAAAGGAAACGAGCCAATGAACAAACGCGAGCGCCTGGGCAGCCGCCTGGGCTTTATCATGCTGTCCGCCGGGTGCGCCATCGGCTGCGGCAATGTATGGAAATTCCCCTGGATGTGCGGCCAGAACGGCGGCGGCAGCTTTATGCTGCTGTACATCCTCTGCCTTTTGGTGCTGGGCCTGCCCGCCATGGTCATGGAGCTGGCCGTGGGCCGCGCGGCGCAGGCAAGCCCTATTTATATGTACCAGCGGCTGGAAAAGCCCGGCCACAAGTGGGGCGTGTTCGGCGTATTCAGCCTGATCGGCAACATTGCCATCATGGCGTTTTACACGGTCGTCACCGGCTGGATTTTGTACTATTTTGTCAAATTCCTGACTGGGGACAACGCCGATTTCGGCTTTGCGCAGATGCTCGCCGACCCGAAAGTCAACGTGACCTATCTGTTTGTGGTGGTCGTGGCGGCGTTCGTACTGCTCAGCTTCAACTTGCAAGGCGGGTTGGAACGCGTGACCAAGTACATGATGACAGCGCTGCTGGTGCTGATGCTGGTGCTGGCCATCCACAGCCTAACCTTTGCCGGAGCCGCCGAGGGGCTGCGGTTCTACCTTGTGCCGGATTTTTCCAAAATCGACGGCAGCGTCATCGTGGCGGCCATGAACCAGGCGTTTTTTTCGCTGTCCGTCGGCATGGGCGGCATGGCAATCTTCGGCAGCTACATCGGCAAGGAGCGCTCCCTCATGGGCGAGTCGCTGCACATCATCGCGCTGGACACCTTTGTGGCGGTGCTGGCGGGCATCATCATCTTCCCGGCCTGCTTCACCTACGGGCTGGAAGTCACTGCCGGGCCAAGCCTGCTGTTTGACACGATGGCCGGTGTTTTCAACAACATGGCCGGAGGCCGCTGGTGGGGCGCACTGTTCTTTCTGTTCATGGTGTTTGCGGCGTTTTCTACCGTGCTGGGCGTCTGCGAGAACATCCTGGCCATGGTGCGCGAGCTGACCGGCTGGACACGCCCGAAAGGCTGTGTGGTCTGCGGCGCGGGCATCTTTCTGTTGGCGCTGACGACAGCGCTGGGGTACAGCGTACTGCACTTCCAGCCTTTTGCGCCGGGCAGCGCATGGCTGGACTTCTGGGATTTCATCGTCAGCAACAACGTTCTGCCGCTGGGATCGCTGGTTTTAGCTCTCTTCTGCTGCAACCGCTTCGGCTGGGGCTGGGAGAATTTTGTAAACGAGGCCAACACCGGCAAAGGGCTGAAAGTGCAGCCCTGGATGAAACCTGTGTTCCGGTATTTTGTGCCCTGTGCCATTGCGTTTATTTATGTGTACGGCATGGTCACGTTTCATTGGCGGTAAGCCGCAGCAAAAAAGACCTGCGTCCTGATGGGATGCAGGTCTTTTTTGTGCAGGGCCGGGGGCGGGCGTTACGGCACTTTCCTGAAGTAATTTATCAAAATACTTTTAATATAATTATACCGTCTCGCATAGCTGTTCTCCACGCGGATCAGCTCAAACCCGTGCTCACGGCAGATCTGCTCCTTCTTGCGGTCACGGCGCTGGACGGCGGGGTCGTCGCGGTGCTCGCGGCCGTCCAGCTCAATGGCCAGGATCGGCATCAGGCGGCGGCCTTCCCGCTGGTAGACGACAAAATCAAACCGCCCGGTGTAAAACAGATCGGTGTAGCTGGGGTTATTCTCAAACACCTGGGCAATGGGGACTTCCTTGCGCACGGTGCAGCGGCTGCCGTCCAGGAAAGCGTTGTCCAGCGCGTGGTTCAGGTTCTCCAAAAAGGCATCCTCGGTCCTGGTGCTGTACGGCTTGATGCCCAGTGCCCGGCTGGCGGCGGGCTTCTCGGTCACGTCAGACACACCGTTGGTGCGCACGTACTGCACCAACTCGTAGATATCATCATCCACCGCGCCCGCGTGCAGGCGGTCCAGTTCCTTCTGGCTGGACAGGATGACAAGCTGATCCCGCGCGCGGGAGGTCGCCACGTTGATAAGCTCCTTGTTGGTTTTCAGCCAAGCGTAGGTCTTTTCCCGGGTCTGGTCGGTCAGCGCCAGCGAGAAGATGACCACATCCTTCTCGTCGCCCTGGAATGCGTGTACCGTGCCGCAGCTGGCGTTGTCGTAGTGGTTGGCCCGCAGCATCGCCTCAATGGCGGCACGCTGCCGCGCAAACGGCGTGATGATCCCCACCTGCTTATCCGGGTGGCGGCTCAAGTAGGCGTCGATGCGGCGCACCTCCTGCGGGGCAGTGTTGCGCTCGTCGGTAGTGTTGTCGGGCACATCCACATAGACCAGCGGCTCGGGGTTGTGCTCCTGGCTGGCAATGTGCAGCTTGTGGTTGTAGTATTTGCGGTTGTTGAACTCAATGATGCGCGGGCTGCACCGGTAGTGGTAGCTTAACAGCGTCTCGTCACTGACGGCGTCGCAGGCCAGGAAACACTTGTAAATCGAGTTTTCAATGTAGTCGTATTCCTCGGTCACGCTGTACTTGCGGCGCAGGGCCTTGTTGTCGGCGGGGTCCAGCAGAATAACCGGGGAAAGCTGCTGCGGGTCGCCGACAAGCATCAGCGACTGGCCGCGCAGAATCGGCACCAGCGACATGGCCGTGTTGCACTGGCTGGCTTCGTCCATAATGACCATATCAAAGCTCGGCTCGGGGTCGCCCAGGCGGTGGGCGGAGATGCAGGTCGTTGCCACGATGGGGAATACGCGCAGCAGCTTTTTCAGGTTTTCCGGCTCGGAGATGTACTTGTTGAAAGCCGCTGCCTTCTCCTTATCGTTGTCGGCGCTGCGGACAATCTCCATCAAATCCTCATATTTCGGTTCGGCCAGGCGGCGGATGTACTGCACCGACGTGTAGTAGAGGTAGCGCAAAAGTTCGCCCTCGTTGCGGTCCAGCAGGGCCATGGCGTCGGCGGTGTCAATATCGCCGTAGGCGGCCAGCTCGCGGTTGACCTGGGGCAGCTGCCCAGCCTCCAGTTCAAAGCGGAAGTTCATCTGGCTGCGGGCTTCCAGCAGGCGCTCGATGGTCTCCTTGCGCTCCCGCAGGTCAAGCACCCGCTCATAGCGTTCCAGCAGCTCGGTCAGCTGTTTGGCGCGGGCTGTGCGGTCGGCGTGGTTTTTGTCCAGCAGCTTTTCCGGCACCGGGAGCTGGATGCACTGGTCATACAATTTGGCGATGGTCCGCAGCGCTTCGGCGGTTTTTTCGGCGTTGCCAAGCCGCAAAATCGGGAAGGGCACCGTATGGCCGTGGTAGTCGATCTGCTGCAATTTTTCCACCACGCCGTCAATCGGGTGATTGTTGTAACTGGCAAAAAGCACCGTGCGCTCGTTGAAAAACGCCGTAGTCAGCGTGTTGACGATGGTGTTGGTCTTGCCAGTGCCCGGCGGCCCCTGCACATAGGCCAGGGGATAGCGCATGGCATTGTTGATGGCAAGCAGCTGGTCCAGGTTGACTTTGTTGTTCAGCAGCGCCAGCGGGTAGGATTTGCGGCGTCGGGGCCGGGCCGTCATCTCGCCAAAGAAAGCCCGCAGCGGTGCGGTGACCGTCTCGCCGGAGGGATCCTCGAACATATTGAGGATGCCGCGGTACTCATGCTCCAAATCCACCGGGCAGTCGCGCCCAATGGCGATCAGGTAGGGCATATCGTCCACGCCGCGCACCTGCGGGTTGCCCCGGGTGATACGATCCTTGATGGTCTCCTGATTTTTGTAAAAGTCGTCCAGCAGCGCGTGGTCGTCGGCGTCCAGAAATTGGTGGATGCTCAGCTTTGCGCCGTTGATGGTGAACTCCCGGCAGATGACCGGGTCGGCGTCGGCCCGCAGCGTGCGGCGGCGCACATCCAGCCGCAGCGGGCGGTAAGCCAGCACATACAGCCCTTTGTTGGTGTTTATGCTGATAAGGTTCAGCCCCAGCTGCGGCAGACTGGGCCGGGCGGCGTTCTGCCTGCGGTCATCCACCCGGCGCTGGAACCGCTGCACCAGCTCCCGGAACTGGTCGTCCCCCAGTTCGATGGCGTCCTCGGCCCCCTCGTCAAAGCGATCCGCGTCGATGGCGTGGACGAGGCTGTAATTTGTCTGATAGGGCGTGGCATCCAGCCGGTTGCAGGCGGCCAGGTAATCCAGCACCCGCAGATTGGCCGAGTTTGCGAACAGCGCTGTGTATTTGCCGGGGTTATCCCGGATATCGGCAACGAGGGTCTCATTCACCGGGCACCAGGAGCCGTCCACAACTTCGGCTGCCTGGATGCGGTCAATGTGGATGGTCAGGTCCTGGACGGTCAGCAGTTTCAGGTGCAGGCCGTCCACCGTCAGCGTGCGGGTGCGGGGGTTCAGCCCCTTGACGGCGACCCAGTATTTTGTCTGCTGGGTCTGCTGGTTTTTGTACTCGATGCTGAGCCACTTGCCCTCATGGATGGCGCGGAAAATGCTGCGTGTGACGTTGTTCATCTTCCGCTCCTTTCCGCTGTGATGGCAAAATTTTACATTGTTATTGCTATTATAACATCACACCCGCACCGGGGCAACTGTTTTGCCGAAACAAACGCGGCTGATCGGCGCAGGCGACGCATATCCTGGTATGATGTGGTTTGCAAAGGTTGCAGGGCGGCCAGTCCCCTGGCCGCCGCAAAGTTTCTTCTATTTTTTGTCAAATCATGCAGCTGCCTTTCTTGACTGTATCGGCGTCCGATGCTACAATAAATATTATTTTTCCAAAGTATTACTCCCTGTAATATTCCAACAAATATAGAGGATATTTGCGTATGAAGCACCACCGCCCCAGACTGCTGTTTTTGCTGGCCGTGCTCTGCCTGGCCGTCTGCCTGCTGGCGGGCTGCGCCGCGCGGGCCGCCACAGCCGACCCGGACGCTGACCTGCCCACCATCGTCATCGGCAGTGACAGCTACCCGCCCTTCAACTACCTGAGCGCCGACGGCCAACCCACCGGCATCGATGTGGAGCTTGCCACCGAGGCATTCCGCCGCATGGGCTACAAGGCGCAGTTCGTCACCATCGACTGGGTCGACAAAAAAGAGTTGGTAGAAAATGGCACCGTCGACTGCCTGTGGGGCAGCTTTTCCATCGACGGGCGCGAGGATGAGTACCGCTGGGCCGGGCCGTACATGGTCAGCCGCCAGGTCGTGGCCGTCATGCCGGGCAGTGATATTGAGACCCTGGCCGATCTGGCGGGCAAGACCGTCGCCGTGCAGGCCACCACCAAGCCGGAAGCGCTGTTTCTGGATGGCGGCGATCCCCGCATCCCCGAGATCCGCGCCCTGCTCTCGATGCAGAAACGCGAGCTGATCTACGCCTATCTGAGCAAGGGCTACGCCGACGCTGTGGCCGCCCATGAGACATCGATTTTGCAGTTCATGTCGGATTTCGGCATCGAGTACCGCATCCTGGACGAGCCTTTGCAGGTGGTGGGGCTGGGCGTGGCCTTTGCCCTGAACGATGACCGCGGGCTGGATACCGCGCTGAACGCTGCCCTGGCCGATATGCGCACCGACGGCACGACCCGGGCTATCCTGGCTAAGTACCTGCCCGACCCGGACAAATATCTGGAGGTGGACTATGGCCGCTAAACGTCTGCCCCGCCTCAATGGGTTCCGGCTGCTGTCCGTGCTGATCGGGGTGCTGCTGCTCGTCTCCATCTCTTTTTACTCGGCCAACACCGACATCGCTACAGCCGAGGATGCGCTGTCCACCCGCGTGGATTACATCAAGGAACAGTGTGCCGATTACAGCAGCCTGAATCTGGCCTCCGAGGCCAAGAGCCTGCTGCGCGTGACCGAAAGCGCCCAGCAGTGCGCCCGGGATATCTGGTACCTCACCGAAAAGCCCGACGACCTTTACCCCGCTGCCGAGGACGTCTTACCGCACTTCGTCGAGAGCCACTACCTGACCGGGCTGCTGCTTCTCTCCCGGGATGGACAGATCACCAAAAGCTACTGCAAGGAGGAGGCCCTGCTACCCCGGTTGAACGAGGTACTGACGACCGATTCCCTTTTGGATGTGGCCGACCACCCGAAAAAGACCTACGCCGTGCGCCTCGTCTGCGAGGATGACTCTTTTTTGGATATTGCCGCCTCGGCCCTCGAGAGGGCCGACGGCATCGTTGTTGCGTTCTACCACACCCCTGCCGAGTATGTCCACACTTACAATTTGTCGTACCAGCATTTGGTTTCCGGCTTCCATATCGCTACGGACGGCACGCTGGCCGTGGCCAGCGGCAATGAAATCATTGCCGCCAACGATGAAAGTCTGCTGGGGCTTTCCACCGACGAGATCGCACCGCTGCAGCTCATCAAGCAGCGCGGTGTCTATGACAGGATGGTCTATGTACGTGACACCGGCATGGGCACCAGCGGCTACTTCGGCTACACCGAGAAGGGCCGCGACTACTACATCTACGCCTTTTTGCCGGAGGCTGCCGTCTTTACCACAACGCCCAAGAACATCATCTTTGTAGTGATTTCCTACGCCCTCATTATTCTTTTGATTGAACTGGTGCGCCGCCGCACGATGCACTCCTATCAGGAGGAAAAGCTCCTGCAGGAGAAAGCCTACCAGAAATCGCTGGAAAAGGCCGCCCGCAAGGCTGAGGCCGCCAACGTTGCCAAGACCGAGTTCTTGCAGCGGATGAGCCATGACATCCGCACGCCCATCAACGGCATCCGGGGCATGGTGGAGATTGGCGACCACTACGCCGACGATATGACCAAGCAGGCCGAGTGCCGCCGCAAAATCTGGGACGCCTCGGGCTTTTTGCTGGAGCTCGTCAATGAAGTTTTGGACATGGGCAAGCTGGAATCCGGTGAGATCGTGCTCGAACACCGGCCTTTCAACATGGTCAAGCTGCTGACCGGGTTGCAGGATGTGCTGGAAAAGCAGGCCGCCGGGCGCGGCATCCGCATACTCTGCGACGACATCGACCTGCCCCACCCCGATCTCATCGGCAGCCCGATCCACGTAAAGCGGCTGATGATGAACATTATGAGCAACGCCGTCAAGTACAACAAGGACAACGGCACCATCACTATGACCCTGCGGGAGGAACGCTGCGACGGCAAGACCGCCTGGGTCAAGTTCACCTGCGCCGACACCGGCATCGGCATGAGCGAGGAATTCCAGAAGCACATCTTTGAGCCGTTCACCCAGGAGGTTCTGGACGCCCGCTCGACCTACGGCGGCACCGGGCTGGGTATGCCCATCGCCAAGAGCCTGGCGGACAAGATGGGCGGCACCATCACGTTTGAGAGCCGGCAGGGCGTCGGTACGACCTACTACATCACGCTGCCGCTGGAAATCGACCCCAACGCCGCGCCCCAGCCCGAGACGGAAAAGCCCGCCGACGACGCCACCTTGCAGGGTGTGAACATCCTGCTGGCCGAGGACAACGACCTGAACCTGGAAATTGCCCAGTTCCTATTGGAAAACGCCGGGGCCACCGTCACCGCTGCCCGCAATGGGCAGGAGGCCGTGGACATTTTTGCCGCATCCCGGCCCGGCGAGTTTGACGCGATTTTAATGGATGTGATGATGCCGGTGATGGACGGCTACACAGCGACGCGAACCATTCGCAGGCTGGATCGCCCCGACGCCGGGCGCATCCCGATTTTAGCTATGACTGCCAACGCCTTTGCCGAGGACCGCCGCCGTGCCTACGAGGCCGGTATGAACGAGCACCTGACCAAGCCCCTGGAAACCGAGCTGGTCATAAAAACGCTGGCGAAATATCGCAAATAATCCAAAACGCCTGTGCACCGCGCTTTGCTATGCGGTACACAGGCGTTTTTAGGTAAGGCTTCCCCCCGAGGGGGAAGCCTGCAGTTTTTATTTTCCTAAGGTCCTTCGTATCATCAGCCGTAGGTTATCCATCAGGTCTTCCACGGTGCGGTCGTGGTCAGCGGCATAGCACAGGCCCATCAGGCCGCCTACAACGGCGGAAAGCAGCGACATATAGCAATACTCCATGCCAAGCTCCGGGGCGATTTCCCCCGCCGCCTGCAGCCGCGCCAGCAGTTCACTTACGATTTCTTTCAGTTCGGCCATGCAGGCGGGCATAGCACCCGTCCTGCGGGGCATTCCCAGCGTCTCGGCAATCATCTTGTAGCTGCCCATCCGGCTGGCGGCAATGTCCTGTAAATAGCCGGTAATGCGTTCTTCCAGCCCGGCCAGCGTCGTACAGTCGGCGAACATGGCACGGATACGCTCGTTTTCCCGGGCAAAGCAGTACTCGGCCAAGCCCTGCAAAATTTCCTCTTTGGAGGAAAAATACTCGTACACCGTGCCCTTGCCGATACCGGCGGCATCGGCAAGCTGCTGTATTTTCAGCGCGGCAGGGCTGACGCCCTGGCCGATAAGCTGCAGCGCAGCCTCATACACAGCGGCCTTGCGGGCGGCTTGCTGGTCATTCTGCATCGTGGTCCGCCTCCTTTTCCTCGTTGGGCGTCTCGTTTTCCGCCGGGGCGTGGGCCGCGCGGCTCAGATCCGGGCGGCGCTTTTCCTCGGCGGGCGCTTCGGCCGCATTCTCGGCGGCACGGCGGGCGGCGAATTCGGCCGCAAACTCAGCGGCATCGTCGGGCAGGTCATCCATGCCGTCATCACCGACGTCGATATTCACCGGCGGCTTGCGGTAGAACAGATCATACAGCACAGGCACGATGAACAGCGTCATCAGCGTGGCGTAGCTCAGACCGCCAATAATGACGATAGCCATGCCGGTGCTCATCTCGCTGGCCATATCGGTGCCGAACAGCATCGTGACCATGGCAAGCACGGTGGTCAGCGTCGTCATCAGGATCGGGCGCATACGGGTCCGGCCGGTAGCGACAAGGGCATCGCTGCGCTCCAACCCGCCGATGCGCAGCTGGTTGGCGTAGTCAACGAACACAATACCGTTGTTGACGACGACGCCCATCAATACCAGAAAGCCCATCAGCGAAATGAGCGACAGCTGCTCGCCGGTGGCCATCAGGCCCAGCATACCGCCGGTGAAGGCCAGCGGAATCGTGAACAGAACGATGAACGGCGACAGCAGGCTTTGGAACTGCGCGACCATGACAAAGTAGACGAATAGCAGCGCCAGCGCCAGCATCTTCGCCATCTGGCCCAGCATCTCGGTGACCTGGGTCGTCTCGCCCGCCAGCTCGGCGGTCACACCGTCGGGCAGCTGCAATTCGGCCAGCTTGGGTTCCAACTCGCGGGAAATCAGCGTTGTGTTGTACCCTTCCGCCGTCTCGCTGGTGATGGACAGCTGACGGGAGCCGTTCTCGCGGCTGATCTCAGTGTAGCCCGCCGTGGTGGTACGGGTGGCGAACTCGCCCAGGGTGTGGGTCTCCTTTACGGTGTTGCCGTCCTCGTCGGTGGTGGTTGTCTCAAACTCCATGTTGAAGATATCGTCCAGCGTCGGCGTGTCGGTCTTGTCCACAATAGTCACGGTGTAGCTGGTGCCGCCCGCTTTCAGGGTCGTGGCGGTGGTGTCGGTGGTCAGCTTGGCGGCGATCTGCTGGTAGACCTGCGCCACAGTCAGGCCCATGCGCATGGCCTTGTCCTTGTCGATGGTGATGTTCACCTCGGCATCGCCGGCGTCCTGGCCATCGGTAGGGTTGACGATGCCGTCGATGCCGTTCATGACCTCGATGACCTGTTTGCCCGCGGCGCTCAGATCATCCAGGTCGTTGCCGTAGAGATCGACCTCGATGCCGGAGCCGGACAGGGCGCTCATATCCATCATGCCGTTGGAATTCACGTCGATCTCACAGTTCAGATCGGCCGTCTTGTCGTAGATTTCCTGCTCCACGGCCTTAGCCTTCGGGGCCTTGTCGCCCAGCAGGACATAGTAAGTAAACGTCGTGTTGTCGGTGGCGGCGCTGCTGCCCGCCATCATGACCATGCTGTTGGGGCTGCCGGACATTGCGCCCACGGTGTCCACGCCGTCCACCGTCATGATGGCGTCCATGACGCTGTCCGCCGTTGTGAAGGCATCCTCCTTGGCGGTGTCGTCGGGCACATTGACCGTGACGGTCAGCTGGTTGCTGCTCATATCCGGGATCATGACAACGCCCATCGTCGCCACGCGCCAGATGGAGACACCCAGCAGCACGATTGCCAGCGTCAGCGGCACAGCCTTGCGGCGCAGGCAGAAGCGCAGCAGCTTTTCATAGCCGTTCAGCGCCTTGTCGAACCAGGGGTGCTTGATATCCTTCTGCTTTTTCAGCACCGTGGAACCCGCGCAGGGCACGACGGTCAGCGCCACGATAAGGGACGCCAGCAAACTGAAGGTAATCGTCCACGCCATATCGCTGAGCAGTTCGCGCACCATGCCGGTGGTGAACACCAGCGGCAGGAAGACGCAGATGGTCGTCAGCGTACTGGACACGATGGACCCGGCCACCTGCCGTGCGCCCTGCACCGACGCGCGGGGGGCAGGCACGCCGCGCCCGCGCAGACGGTAGATGTTCTCGATGACAACGACCGAGTTATCGACAAGCATACCGACGCCCAGCGCCAGGCCGGACAGGGACAGAATATTAAACGTGATGCCGGTAAAGTACATCCATACGATGGCAAACAGCACGCTCAGCGGCATACTGATGGCGACAACGATGGTGGGGCGCAGGTCTTTCAGGAACAGCGCCAGCACGATGATCGCGAGGATCGCGCCCTCGATAAGGTTCGAGAGCACGCTGTTGACGATAAGCTTGATGTAGTCGCCCTGGTCCATGATGGGCGTCAGGTGCAGACCCTCGGTCTCGGCCATCATTTCTTCCATGGCGGCGTTGGCCGCGTTGGAGACGGTGGAGGTGGAGGCCGTCGAGCTCTTGTAGATGGACAGCAGTACCGCGCGGTTTTTGTCCACCTTGGCGTAGGCGTCGTCGGCGTTGTCGGTCATTTCGACCTCGGCCACGTCGGCCAGGCGCACATCTCCGATGCCGTCAATATTGCACAGCACCATGTTTTTCAGCTCGTCGGCGTCGGCAAAGGCATCGCCCACTTTGATAATGTAGCGGTTGTCATCCCCTGCACCGCCGTCGATGTAACCGGCGGGCATCGAGAAGTTCTGGGCCGCAATCAGCTGGGTCAGCGTCGCCATGTTCAGCAGCTGGTCCAGGTTCGCGCTTTTCAGCGCTTCCTCGCGGGCGGAGTCGTACTCCTCCTGCGCGGCTTCCAGCTGGGTCTTACCGGCTTCCAGCTGGGTGCGGCCGCTGGATATCTGGAACTCGCCCAGCTGCAGCTGGGCCTCGCTGCCGCTCAAAAGCAGCTGCACGGCCACATCGGCCATGGCGGGGTCCACGGCGGGGTCACCCAGGCTTGCCAGCGCGGATTCCATCTTGGCGCGTTGGTCGTTGAGCTGGGTCAGTATTTCCTGGGCTTTGGTCAGCTGGTCATTCAGCGCCTGCACGGTCTCGTTCAAGGTCTGCTGCAGCGGCTTCATGCCCTCGTTCAGCCCGGCCTCCGCCTGCTGGCGGGCCTGCAGCAATACCGTCGCGTTATTCAGCGCCGTGCTGGTCGTGGACAGGGTCGTCAGGCAGCCGTTCAGCTCGGTCAGGCGAGCGCGGCGGGGGGCGTTGTCGTCCAGAATTTTCTGGTAGCCCGCCTGCTCGGCGCGCTTGGCGTCGATTTGCGCCTGGATCGCCTGCTGCTGGGCCTCGTCGCCCTCGGCGGCGGCCTTGTCATCCTCCAGCCCGGCGATTTCCGCATCCAACGCCTGGATGCGCCCGGTCAGCGCCGTGTACTGGGCGTCAAGGTAGGCCGCGCTCTGGGCCACGTCCATGCCGGATTCCAGCAGGTTTTCCGCGGCAGCGGTGCTGTTGATGTTCTGTGTGGCGCGCTCGATGGCGTTGACCATTGCGCCCATCTTGGCCGTGCTGCCCTTGGCCTCGGCCAGGTTGGCGGGCAGCTCATTGGCGTTATATTGGGGGTCCCACGCAGCCAAAATCTGCTTGCAGCTGGCAAACAGCGCGTCGTCGATGGGCAGCGTGACCTCCGGCAGGGTGGTGTCGGCATTCTTGGCGTCCTCGAGCTTGCGGTTCGCGTCGTCGATATCGGTTTTCAAATCGGCGATTTTCTTTTCCAGCTCAGGGATTTGTTTGTCCAGCTCGGTGATGGCGTCCCGCAGCTGGGTCGTCACGTCGGCTTTCTGGGTGTTCAGCTCGGATTTGCCCGCGTCCAGCTGGGCCTGGGCGTCGTCGAGTTCTTTCAGTCCGTCGTTGATTTTCTTCTTGTTATCGTCCAGTTCTTTTTTCGCGTCGGCCAGGCGGTCACTGACCTTGACCAGCAGTTTGTCATTCACTGCGTCGATTTTATCCTGGTCCAACGTGATTTGCACAGACTTTTCCACAAGTCCTGTGGTTGAAACACTCGCCACGCCGTCCACGCGTTCCAGCTGGGGCAGCACGTTCTCGCTGACATAATCGGACAGCTCGTAGATATCCATGCCGTCATAATCGACCGCCACATACTGGGTCGCCATCATGTCAGGGCTGATTTCCATAAGCGTCGGAGTGGACGCCATATCCGGAAGGGCGTCGCCCAGCTGGTTCACGGCCGTGCTGGCCTTGACCATGGCGCTGTCCATGTCGGTGTCATCCTGGTATTCCAGGAAGATCAGGCTGTAATTCTCGTTGCTCTGGCTCGTGACATTCTTGACGCCGTTGAGCACCGAGAGGGCGTTTTCCAGCGGCTGGGTCACGTCGGCCTCGACCTGCTCAGGGCTGGCACCGGGGTAGGTGGTCATGACCAGCAGGTAGGGCAGGTTCATCGCGGGGAGTAGGTCGGTCTGGATGCCGGTCAGGCTGACAAAGCCCAGCACCAGCACCAATATGACCGCCACCAGTATCGTAAATGGTTTTTTTACACTGTATTTCGGCATAGCTGCGTTCCCTTTCGTTTCGACCGACCGGTCGGTCGGTCGAGAATAGTATAGCACAATTTCAGGGCAGTGTAAATATGCCGTCGGCGGATTTTCCATTTCCCTTGCAAGGGCCGCTGCGCGCATCGGCCTGCCCTGCCTGCCAATAGGAAATGCCCGCCGCGCAAAACTACGCGGCGGGCATTTCCTGTCCAAAAGAGAGCTTATCCGATAAAAGCAAACAGAGGATATCGTTTTAGTTGGCTTCCTGCATTTTGGCGGTCAGCCTGCGGGCGGCGAAAACCAGCGCCACCGCCGCTGCGGCCAGAATGGCAGAGCCGATGTACCCGGCCACATAGGAGCCGGTGGAATCGTAGAACGTTGCGCTGATCTTAGGCCCGACGAATGCGCCGATGCCGTAGCCAATGAAGATCAGGCCGTAGTTGCGGTTGTAGAACTTGGAACCGAACACGTTCTTGACGATGGGAGCGAACACGACAAGCAATCCGCCGAAGGAGAAGCCCACCAGGCAGATGCAGGCGATGAAGTAGGGCAGGCTGTGGGCCACGGTCAGCATACACATGGAAATACCGTTGAGCACGAGCACCAAAATCAGAGAGTTCCAGCCCTTGAGCTTGTCATAGATGAAGCCAAAGCCGATACGGCCGCACATATTTGCCAGCGTCATGATAGAAACGCACATGGCGGCAGTCATAGCGCTCTGGCCGATCTGGTTCTGGGCAATGGGTGAGGTCGCGCTGACCATCATCGTGCCGGCAGCGTTCGCAAAGATGAACATGACCAGCATGACCCAGAACACAGGGGTCTTGACCATCTGGGGGATGTTGTAGTTCTTGGCGTTCAGCTCCTTGGCCTGGGTAGCCGTCGGGGTCCAGTCCTCGGGCATCCAACCCTCCGGGCAGGGCACGATCATCCAAGCCACCGCACCGACACCGATGAGGAACACGACCGCCAGGATGCGGCAGGCCATCTGCGCACCGTAGGTGTCAATGAGCCACTGGGCAATGGGCGACATGATGAAGGGGCCGCAGGATGCGCCCGCCTGCACAAGGCCGGAGATAGAACCGGCCTTGTCGGGGAACCACTTGAGGGCCGTAGGCAGGCAGGCTGGGTAGATCGTGCCTGCGCCCGCGCCCGCCATGACGCCGTAGAACAGGTACAGCTGCGGGATGCTGGACACAAAACCGGTCAGGAACCAGCCCGCGGAGAAGAAGAGCAGGCCCAGATAGATCGCCACGCGGGGCTGCAATTTCTCGGCCAGCAGACCGCCGACGAAGCCCATGGCGCAGTAGACGAACATATAAATCGTGTACGCCATGCTGAACTCCGAGCTGCTCCACCCGAACTGGCCGGTCAGCGGCAGAGCAAACAGGCTGAAAAAGGCCGTGGCGGAGGTGAACAGGCTCTGGATCCAGACGCCCGCGAAAACGCGCCAGCGCGTTGCTTTTGTAATTTTCATGGTGCCCCCTTACTGCTGCAGGGTGCCCAGGTCCAGCCCCAGGTCACGGCCGCTGAACTTACCGGCGGACAGGCTGGTGCCCAGCCAGTAGACCATATCCGAGATGTCGGCAACATCCAGGAAGGGGACGCCGTCGTACATTTCCTGCCAGTTGGCAAAGTGCTTGCCGGTCAGGTCGTTGATGAACTGGACATAGCTGTCAGTCTCGCACATCGGGGTCTTGACCTTGGTGGGGCAGACAGTGTTCACGACGATGCCGGTGCCCTTGAGTTCCTGGGCCAGGGTCTTGGTCAGGCCGCGCACGCCCCATTTTGCCATGCAGTAGGTGGCCAGCTTGGGGGTGCCGTACATGCCGGAAGTAGAGGAAATGTTGATGATACGGCCAAAGCCCTGCTTGCGCATATAGAGGGCGGCGTACTTGTCGGTGCGCCAGGTGCCGATCAGGTCAATGTCGATGACCTTCTGCACCTGGGCGTCGGTCAGCTCCCAGGTGTAGCCGAAGTTGATGACGCCCGCGTTGGCGACGACGACATCCAGGCGGCCGAAGGACTCCCAGGCTTTCTCGAACAGGGCCTTCATGTCGTCGTCAGAGCAGACGTTGGCGCGGACGACCAGCGCTTTGGCACCGGTGGCCTCGATCTCGGCGACGGTCTGTTTAAAGACTTCACCCTCGGGGTCCTGCATATCGGCCAGAACGACGTCAAAGCCGTTCTCGGCAAATTTGAGAGCGTGGGACTTGCCCTGCCCCATAGCGCCGCCGGTGATCAATACAACTTTGCGATCCATAGTGAGTTCTCCTTCTTTTGTGGTTCGTTACTTTTTCAACGAACCGATTTGACTTTATTATAGTAGCGGCGTATTATAAATACAAATATATGTTTTTGATGAAATTCATCGAAAAAGTTTATGATTTGTAGGGGCCGGGCATGCCCGGCCCGGTCGTGTACGGCAAGCGGCAGCTTGCGGAAAGGCAGCGGGCGGGGCGTGCCCCGCCCCTACAAGTAAAGGGGGAAACCATCGTATGAACCTCGACCACATCCGTTACTTCCAGGCCATCGCCTACTATGAGCACTACGGCCGGGCAGCGCAGGCGCTGCACGTCAGCCAGCCGAACTTGAACTACGCCGTCACCCAGCTGGAAAACGAGCTGGGCGTACCCCTGTTTGAAAAGCAGGGCCGGGGCGTGCAGCTGACCCGGTACGGCAAGCTGTTTTTGCAGTCTGTCAACGAGTTGCTGCGCATTCTCGACGCCGGAACGCGGGATTTACAGGAGATGGGCCGCGGCGGCGGGCTGGTGCTGCTGGGCGGCATCCGCAAGCTGGCGGCCCAGACTGTGCCGGACTTGATGCAAAAATTTCTTGCTACATCCGGCAACGAACATACCCGCTTTGAGTTGCACACCGAGAGCAGCTTCACCGCCGATCTGCTGCAAGCCGTGGCCGAGGAACGGCTCGACATGGCTTTCGTCAGCCACCCCGGCGACGACACGGTGTTTGAAAACGTTGCCTTTGCCCGGTCGCCCTTCGTCGTCGTGACGCCGCCAAACCACCCGCTGGCACAAAAAAGCAGCGTCACCCTGCGGGAGACGCTGCCCTATCCGTTTGTGTATTTTTCCAAGCGCGGCGGCCTGCGCCGCCCCATCGATGCCCTGTTCCAAAAAATCGGCGCAACGCCGAAAATCGCCTACGAGACGGAGGAAGATACCGTCGTAGCCGGTATGGCGGCGGCGGGCTTTGGCATTGCCATCGTGCCCGACCACCCCGTTCTGCGCTGCATGGATTTAAAGATCATTCCGCTGACCGACCCCGACCCGGGGCGCACGGCCTATCTCTGCCGCAAGCGCGGGGCCTTGCAGCCTGCGGCGGCACAGCGGTTCTTCGCCTTCTGCCAGGCGCAGTTCAGCCAGGGCGCGGCGCTGTAACGGTCAGCGCAGGGCCGAAATCAAAAACTCTGCCGTGGCGTTTTCAATGCGGGCGGCAATTTCCGCATCACTGGCGGCGCTGCCCTCGGCGGCCTGGTAGTTGTGGTTGGCGTCAGGAAAATCATTTGTCATATCGACAAACGGCAGGCCCCGCGTTGCCAGGGTGTTTTGCACCAGGGCCACGGTATCCTCGCTCAACAGCTCGGCATCACCGCCGGTGAAAGCCGCCAGCAGCGCCCCCGGATACCCGGCCAGCACGCCGCAGGGGTCGCTGGCGGCCATCTCGTCAAACAGGGCCGCACCGGCGGCCACGCCCCACTGGGGCAGCTCGACGCTGCCGTTTTCGTCGGCGGTCTGGCGCAGGGCCGCCCGCTCGTCGGCATCATGGGCCAGAAATTCCAGCCCATCCAGCCCGGTATTGTCCGCCGGGCTCCACAGGGCGGCGGCGGTCACAGGGTAGTCCCGGCCGTCCAGGTACAGGCTGACGGCGCGGCCGCCCATGCTGTGGCCCACCAGACCCAGCCGGGTCGTGTCCGCACCGTAGGCCACCCCCATATAGGCAATGGCGGCGGTCATGTCAGCGCGGATGTTCGTAAGGGTGTAGGCCGTGAACGGTTCCTCACTCTCGCCGCAGCCGGGAAAGTCCATGGCGATGCTGGCAATGCCTGCATGGGCCAGCCGTGCGGCCAGCGGGCCAAAGTGGCCGTCGCCGCCCCGGCTGCCGGTAAAGCCGTGGCAGAGCACCACCAGCGGCCAGCCCGCGCCCTCGGTCGGCGTGGTCACGGTGGCGTGTACCGTCACTTCCGTGCCGTCGTGCCGGGCGCGGAACGTCTCGTCCCGCTGGTCATAGCTCTCGGGCGGGATCGGCTCCGGCGTGGCGGCTGGGGCTTCGGTCACTGCCGGGGCCGCCGTGGGGGCCAAGGCTGCGGCGGGCGTCGGCTGCGGTTCCACCGTGGCCGACGCCAGCAGCAGGGCCAGCGACGCCGCCGCGAGTTTCAACTTCGTATTTTTCATGCGTACCTTCTATGGGGTGGTTACGGCAGGGTCGCGTAGGTGGTGGCACTGTACGCGCCGTCGGGCAGCAGCGTAAAGGCGTCCACCTTCCAGACGCCGTCCTCCCACACAAGGCGCAGCGTGCGGTGATGGTCCGCTGTGTAGCTGCTGCCGCTGTCCGTGTAGTTGGCAACAAAGTGGCCGTTGTAGATGACCTTGCCGTCGGTGTATTTTATGGAGGCCGGGTCGCTGACTGCCTGGAAGTTGCCCAGGTCGTAGGTGTTGCCGGTGTAATTGCGAATTTCCGCAGCGCAGCGGGTCGAGTTGTCCGCCGTGGAATAGCGCAGCAGCGAGGAATCGCCCTCGTTGATAGCCTCCTGGAAGGAGCGGTAGAACGCCCAGGTCAGCACATCCACGACCTTGTCGCCGGGCTTTGCCAGGCCGGTGGCGTCGCAGTCGGTGTAAGCGCCGTAGTCTGCGCCGAAGGTCAGCTCATTGCCGTAGTCCTTGTTGTACCAGACGGCGGCGGTCTGGTAGCCGCCGTTGCCGTTGTCGGCCACGATGCGCACCTGGCAGACGTCGGACAGGCTGCTGCGGGGGATGACTGCGTCGTTGCCCACGTACGCAAAGTCCACCGCCTTACCGTCCACCGTAATGGTGCCGTTGGCCGCCGCGTTGCGCAGCACGACCTGGGTATCGGTGGCGACCGCCGCCGCAGGGGCCGGGGTCTGGGCAGGCTGGGGCGTAACAGCGGGCGCGGGTGTCTGGGCTGCGGCGGCGCTGTCCGCCGGGGCGGGCGTCTGGGGCGTCGCCGCGTCGGCAGCTTCGGTGGTGACCGGCTCGGCGGCAGGCAGGGTGGCTGCATTGTCCTTGCTGCCGCGCAGGAAGAACACCGCCGCAGCGGCAGCCACAACGACTACGACCACGACTGCCGCAATAATGATGGGCAGCTTGCTCTTTTTCGGCTGCTCGGGCTGTTCGGGCTGCGGGGCCGCTGCGCCGAAGGGGTTCTGCGACTGCTGGGCGTAGGGCTGCACCGGGGGCTGGACAGGCGGCTGCACCGGGGCCTGGGGCGCGGGCTGCACCGGCTGGGCAGGCTGGGCCGGCTGCTGGGCCAGGGCGGCGGGTTCCGCGGGCGTCATATCTGGGAACGGCGTGCCGCAGACCGAGCAGAATTTCTGCGTATCATACCTGGCGGGCGTATGGCATTTCTGACACACTTTCATCGGGAAAACACCTCTTTAGAATTTATACTACTAATAGAATACTGTATCCGGCCTGTAAGGTCAATGGGAAAATATTGTATTTGTGGCCACACTGCATAAAGCCTCCTCCCGGGAGGGCAAAAAACCGCCGCGGCGCTTTTCACACGCTGCGGCGGTCGTTTGTTTATTCGGGCAGTCTGCCGTACAGTTCCATCAGGCCGTGCAGGCGGCGGGCCAGGCGGGAGTTGAACACCCCCGGCTCGGCGCGCCAGCACCAGTTGCCGCCCAAAGTCGACGGCGTGTTCATGCGGGACTCATGCCCAAGGCCCAGCACATCCTGCGCCTGCACAACGGCCAGGTCGGCCACGCTCGACCAGACGCCGCGCATCATGCCCCAGTGGTAGCCCTCTTTCTTCGTCAGGTTCAAGTAGCGCACGGCGCGCTCCACATCCTCGGGCGCGGCGGTCTCCATCCATCCGTTGACCGGCTCGTTGTCGTGGGTGCCCACGTAGGCGATGCAGTTGTTCGGGTAGCTGTGGGGGCGGTAGTCGCCGCCGTCGCGGCTGTCAAAGGCGAACTCCAACACTTTCATGCCGGGGTAGCCGCACTCTTTCAGCAAGGCGTTGACATCCTCGGTCAAAAAGCCCAGATCCTCCGCGATAATGCGGGGGCTGCCCAACTTTTTCTTGATGGCGGCAAACAGCGCATAGCCGGGGCCTTCGCGCCAGCGGCCATGCTCGGCGGTCTTGTCGCCGTAGGGGATGGCGTAATATCCCGCGAACCCGCGGAAGTGGTCGATGCGCACCACATCATAGATGCTGCACATATGGCGGATGCGGCGCACCCACCAGGCATAGCCGGTCTTGGCCATGGCGTCCCAGTCAAACAACGGGTTGCCCCACAGCTGGCCGGTGGCCGAGAAGCCGTCTGGCGGGCAGCCTGCCACCTCGGTGGGCAGCAGGTTTTCGTCCAGCTGGAACTCCTGCGGGCAGCTCCACACATCGACACTGTCCAGCGCGACGTAAATCGGCAGATCGCCGATAATGTCGATCTTCATGCGGTTGGCGTAGCCTTTCAGCGCGTTCCACTGGGCGTAGAACAGGTACTGCACCACCTGCCAGAAAGCCACATCGTCGGCGTACTGCTCGCGGGCCGCTTTCAGGGCCTCCGGCTCGCGGCGGCGCAGCGGTTCTTCCCACTCAAGCCAGCAGGCCCCGCCGTGGGCGTCCTTCAGTGCCATGAACAGCGCGTAGTCCGGCAGCCAGAAGGCGTTTTCCTTCACGAACTTGCGGTAGGCGGCGTTGGGCTTTGCCAGCAAACGGTTTGCCGCGCAGCGCAGCACCTTGTAACGTTTTTCGTACAGAGCACCGTAGTTGATGGTATCGGGGGCGGATTCCCAATCGATGTTCTCATATTCCTCGGGCAGAAGCAGGCCGCGCTTGGCAAGCTCGTCGAGGTCGATAAAATACGGGTTGCCCGCAAACGTCGAGAAGGACTGATAGGGGCTGTCGCCGTAGCTGGTGGGGCAGATGGGTAAGATCTGCCAATATGCCTGCCCGGCCTTGGAGAGGAACTCCACAAATCGGCGTGCCTCCGCACCCATAGCGCCAATACCATGGGCCGAGGGCAGGCTGGAAATAGGCATCAGAATGCCGCTTGCTCTCATCAGAGAAAACCTCTTTCTTTTGAATGTAAACGCGGGGTGGGTGCCGGGGACGCCGCCCCCCTGCAACGATGCCGTCCGCAGGGGCCTGGTATGCCCGGCCCTCAGCCTTCCGGCAAACGCGCACCTACGGCAAGGCCGCGGGCCGCACATGTGCGGCCCCTACATGGCGGCGCTGTTTTTGCAAAGTCGTCAAACCTTCCCCACACTCTCCCCTTCGATCAAATCAAAGGGGACGACTTCATGTACAGCGCGGCCGGGTTCTTCAATGCAGTGCAGCAAAATTTTTGCACTGCGCTGGGCCAGCTGCTCCATATCCTGCCGGATGGTCGTCAGGCGCGGGATGCTGTACTGCCCCAGGGCAATGCCGTCGTACCCGGCTACCGAGATATCCTGCGGCACCCGCAGCCCGTGATCCTGCAAAGCGCGGATGGCTCCCAGCGCCATCAGGTCCGACATGGCGAACACTGTCGTGATATCGGGGCTGTGGTCCAGCAGATACTCCATCGCCTCGTACCCGCTGCGCAGCGAGAACCGTGCGTAGGCGTACTGCTTTTCCATCTCAAAGGGCAGGCCCAGTCGCAGCATGGCGCTCTGGCAGCCTGCCAGACGCGCAAGGCTCGGGCGGGACAGGTTCGGCTTGCCGCCGATGATGCCGATGCGCCGATGGCCCTGTTTGTACAGGTACTCGATCATCCGGTCGGACGCCGCCATATCATCGACCGACACGCTGGAAAGGTTGGCGATGCGCAGCGTGGCCGCGCTGTTGGTCAGCAGCAGGCAGGGGATGCCCAAATCTTCCAGATCAGGGGTGAAATACTCCAGGTTCGACCCCAGAAACAGGATGCCGTAGGGCTTACGCTCCGCACAGATGCGCCGGGCCTGGGCGACCTCGTTGGCTTCCTCGTCGATGTAATAGACGGTCGCCACGTAGCCGCTCTCTTCAATCACGCTCTGCAGCTGCTCTAAAATATCGGCGAACAGCATATTCTGCGTGCCTTTGACAATCAGGGCAATGCCGTCATTGGCCTGCTGTTTTAAATGCTTTGCGTTTGCGTTGGGTTCATAGTTGTGGCGGTTCACGACTTCCAGGATCTTCTGCCGCGTCTCGGCGCTGACGCCGGGGGCGTTGTTCAGCGCCCGCGACACCGTACCGATGGCAAAGCCGGATTCCCGCGCAATATCTTTGATGGTCATAAAACCGGACCTCTTTTCTGGTTCGGCTGAGTTTACCCCTTGACCGCACCGGCCACAACGCCGTCAATGATATATTTCTGGCAGAGCAGGTACAGCACGATGACCGGCAGCACCGTAATCATGATGCAGGCCATCATGGGGGCCATTTCAACCTTACCGTAGCTGCCGCGGAAATACTGGATCGCCATGGGGATGGTGCGGTAGGTCTTGATATCCAGCACCAACGTGGGCAGCAGGTAGTCGTTCCAGACCCACATCGTTTCCAAGATGGCGGTGGAGATCATCGTTGGCTTCAGAATCGGGCAGACGACCTTGAAGAAGATCTGGATGGGATTGCAGCCGTCGATCATGGCGGCCTCCTCAATGGCGATGGGCATGCTCTTGACAAAGCCAGTGAACATGAACACTGCCAGGCCCGCGCCGAAGCCCAGATAGATGATGCAGATGTTGTAGGGGTTATTCAGCTTTAAAGTATCCGCGGTCTTTGCCAGCGTGAACATGACCATCTGGAAGGGAACGATCATGCTGAACACGCACAGGTAGTACATACCCTTGCCGAGCACACCCTGCACGCGGGTGATATACCATGCGCACATCGAGCAGCACAGCAGAATCAGTGCGACAGACGAGACCGTGATGACTAAGCTATACCAGAAAGAGGACAAAAAGTCCATTTCCTGAATGCCGTAAATGTAGTTTTTCAGCCCGACGAAGGTTTCGGCGTTCGGCAGTTCAAAGGCGTGGGTCGTGGTGATGGCACGCTCTGTCTTTAAGGAGTTCATCAGGATCATGAACACCGGGTACATCCAGGCAATGCACAGGATGGTCAGCAGGACGGACAGCACCGCATTGATGCGGCGGTCTTTTTTGGTAGCACCCATTATGCCTGCACCTCCTTAGAGCGGGTAAAATGCAGCTGCAGCAGCGAGATGACAACCACAAACAGGAAGAATACGACGGCCTTCGCCTGGCCGATGCCCTTCCACTGGGGTCCAGAGCGGGCATAGAAGGTATCGTAGATGTTGTAGGCCAGCATCATGGACTGTTTGGCGGGCTCGCCTGCCGTCAGGGACAGGTTCTGGTCAAACAGCTTGAAAGAGTTGGTCAGCGTCAGGAACGTGCAAATCGTCACGCTGGGCATGACCATGGGGATCTTGATTTTAAAGAGAATCTGACTGGAGGTCGCACCGTCGATGCGTGCGGCCTCGATGAGGTCGGTGGGCACGTTCTGTAAGCCGGCGATGTAAATGATCATCATGTAGCCGATCTGCTGCCAGCACATCAGGACAATAAGGCCCCAGAAGCCGTAGGTGGCGTTCAGCGCCAGCAGCGACTTGCCCCAGGCAGACAGCAGGCCGTTGAGCAGGATCTGCCAGATGTAGCCCAGCACGATGCCGCCGATGAGGTTCGGCAGGAAGAAGATGGTACGGAACGTGTTGGTACCGCGCATACCGCGGGTGAGCAGCAGCGCAATGGCGAATGCCAGCACATTGATGAGCACGGTGGATACGACGGTGAACGCCGCCGTGAACCAGAATGCATGGGTGAAGGTGTCATCCATAAAAATCATCTTGTAGTTGCTCAGCCCCACGAACTGGACGTTTTTGACCGTCGTGAATTTGCAGAACGACAGCCCGGTGCCCCAGATAAAGGGCCACACAAAGCCAATGATAAAGGCAATGAGGGTGGGCAGCACAAAGACTGGCCAGTAGCGCTTAATGGCTTTTTCCATGGAAAAGCCCCCCTTTGTTTAGATTTCCTGTTGCAAAAATGGAGCGGGGCGGGCGAATCCGCCCGCCCCGCTGACCGGTGATGAAAGAGGATAAGGAGAAAAACTGGAGAAAACAGTTTAAGAGAAATGTTTAGGAGGTTTTAGGAGAAAAACGTTTGCAAAGAATTGTAATGCGTTACAGTTGCGTACCCACTACTTACGCAGCTGCGTTCAGGGCAGCCTCAGAAGCCCAGCCATCGACAAAGGCGGTGACAACGTCATCCCAGCTGCCGGTACCGGCGGCGTAGGCGGTCAGAGCAGAGCCGACACCGTTCTTCCAGTTCTCGGAAGGCATGGTGGAGAAGTTCCAGGCCACAGGGGTCTTGCCGGCGGCGGTCATTTCCTTATCGGCCTTGACGAAGACGTTGGGGGACTCGACAGCATTCTTGAAGGGGATAACGAAGCCCATGTCGTTAGCCATGGCCTTGGTACCCTCGTCAGAGGAAACGCACCAGTACATGAAGTCGAGCGTTGCGTTGATGTCGTCCTCGCTGGCTTCTTTGTTGACGCACCAGTAGTTCTCGGTGCCGGTGCACAGGCCCTGGTTGGCTTCATCGCCGACGCCAATGTAGATGGGCAGCATGGTCAGATCGTCATCGGTGAAGGGCTTGCCGTCGCCGACGAGGTTGGTGTACTCCCAGGAACCATTCTGGAAGAAAACGGCCTCTTCGTTCAGGAACTCGTTGCGGCTGTCGTCGCCGGTCTTGCCAGCCAGTTCAGCAGGATCGCAGGTGGAGTTGTTGATGTACAGGTCGAAGATATTCTTGTAGTTGTCGAGATAGGTGCCCTTGATGGCGTCGGTGTTGTCGATGCCGTCCTCCTGATACTCGAAGTAGATGGGCAGGTTGGCCAGATGGGTCTTGTAGCGCCAGTCAGAGGAGCCGTCCATACCAGCGGAGCTGAAGGCAGAGAAGCCCAACTCGTCCTTGCGGGCGGTGATGTCCTCGGCCACCTTCTTCAGGTCGTCGAAGCTCTTGATGTCGTCAACGGTGTAGCCGGCCTTCTCCAGCAGGGCCTTATTGGTGATCAGGCCGTAGCTCTCGATAACGTAACCGATGCCCAGCATCTGGTCGCCGTCTTTCAGGGCGTAGGTGTCGCTGGTCAGATCACCGGCGATCTTGGTGCCGGACAGGTCGTAGCAGTAGTCCTTCCAGTTGGCAAGGCCGACAGGGCCGTTGACCTGGAACAGGGTGGGCGCATCGCTCTTGGCCATCTCGCTCATCAGGGTGGTCTCGTACTGGCCGGAAGCGGCGGTCACGACGGTGACGGGAACACCGGTCTCCTCGGTGTACTTCTTGGCCAGATCCTGCCAGGCTTCATCCTGCTCGGGCTTGAAGTTCAGGTAGTAGACCTTGCCGGCTGCTGCGGGGACCTCAGCCTCGGTAGAAGCAGCAGTGGAGGTGGAGTCCGCGGTAGAAGCGGCCTCTGCGGTAGAGGTGGCCGTGGAGGCGCTGCCGCCGCAGCCTGCCAGCAGACCGGCTGCCATCGCGGCGGCCAGGGTCACGGAGAGAGTCTTTTTTGCTTTCATGTTTTTTCCTCCTTCTAAAGAAAAACAAGAGTTGCAGTAGTGATTGCGTTTTCTTTTTCGGAAACGTTTCCGTTTCGGATTGATATTATAATACATCATAAAGAGCGAAAAATCAATCGTTTTTTGGTGATTTTATCCAAGATTGGAGCTTTGCATAAATTGGAACACCTGTTTTTGTGGAAATATTTCAAAAAATAGGTCGTTTTTCATCGGAAACGGTTCCTTTGTTGCGCAACCGTTTCCATAAGTTGCGCAGCTTTCACGGCAAATTGCACCGTCATCCGCCCCTGTTTTTCTCGACTCTATCCCCATGCAGGGGAGGGATTCACCCCTCCCGGGGTGTCTGCCGCCATTACGCGATTCATTTTTTTGTAGAGTTGCAGGGGCCGCATCTATGCGGCCCGCGCGTTCCCCATTCCCGCCCATTCCCCGGGAAACCGCGGGCGGCATATATGCCGCCCCTACAAAAAGGCAGCGCACCGTTTCCACGGCGTGCTGCCTAATATACTTATTATATACCCTATCTCAGGTTTTCGTCGATTCCCGCATACTGACCTGGTAGCCCAGCTCCACGCGGGTCTCCACCTCGCGGCCTTTGAGCGCCTGCAAAAGCTGCTGGGTCGCTTTGCGGCCCAGGGCGTCGGCGTCAAACTGCACCGCCGTGATGGCGGGCGACGACTCAGCCAGCGCGCTGCTGTCATACAGCGACGCCACGCGGATATCCTGCGGCACCCGCACACCCTGCTGCTTGAGCATATTCATCGCCAGCAGGGTCAGCCGGTCGTCCATGCACAGGATACAGTCCGGCTTGCGCTCCAACGCCTGGCTCACGGCCTGCATCCGCAGGTCGTCGGTTTCCAACTCCAAAAATAGCAGACTCTCGTCGATTTTCTGGTCCATCATGTCATAGGCCTGCTTGAAGCCTTCCAGGCGCGACATATTGACGGTGTACAGCATCGTGCCGCCCAGCAGGGCAATCCGCTTCATGCCCTTCAGCAGCAGCAGGCTGGTCAGCTCCCGGCAGCCGCCGACCTGATCATGATCCACCGACATCACGGTCAGATCCTCGGGGCGGCCGATGGCTACAAAGGGCAGCTTGCGGCTTTTCAGCAGCGGGATCAGCGGGTCGCGTTCCAGCGTACGGGTCAGAATCAGGCCGTCGATCTTGCGGTTGTCCAAAAGGCGCTCCACCGGGCGTGTCTCGTTCTCGCCTACCAGGGTCAGCAGCACATCGTAATCGCAATCCTCCGCCACCTGATAGACCGAACGTATCGTCTTGCGCAAAAACGGCATCTCAAAATCAGAGAACTGCTTGGAGATCACCAGCGAAATGTTGTACGAGCAGCGCATCGCCAGCCCGCGTGCCATCACGCTGGGGGTGTAGTTATGCTCCTTCACGTAGTCCTGTACGCGCTGACGGGTCGCTGCGCCCACACGGCCATTGCCGGATATTGCCCGGGATACCGTTGTTTTTGACACCCCCAAAGCCGCAGCAATCGTTCCAATGTCCACAACTTTGTCATTTTTCGGCAATCGCGCCATGATTTCATCTCCTTATCGCATTTCACTACTATAATAATAGGTTTGAAGCGCCGCGTCAAGGCGCTATTTGCTCTTGTTACTTCTCCCCCCTGGAGAATATCACCTATTTCCCGGCAATTACCTGTGTAAATTTTTGCGCAGTATGCGGCACAAGCCGCGTATCTGTTGCGCGGTTTGTGCGCTGACTGGCCCCGGCGCAAACTGCGCCGTCTGCACAAGCGCCAGCAACGTTTCCACATCCTGCGAAGCCGCCGTTTTGGTGTGTTCCCATAAAAATTGTTTAAACTCTTCCTGATCAGAGGATACCCCTTCGCTCAGGCCGCAGCGGCACATCTTTTTGTACAGCGCGCGGAACTCCGCCCGCACAGTGTCGGCCGGGGTGCGCCGTGCACGGGCAATGCTCCACACGGCCAGCGCGGCCAGCACCGCCGCCAGCGGCAGCAGCCACCAAAAAGCTCGGGCCTGCGGGGCGGTCGGGTCCGCCTCCGGCGCGGGCGTTGCGGCGGGCAGCGGGGTCTCGGTATCATCGGCAGTCGGCACGGCGTTCGTATCGGCGGCCAGTTGGTCCTCGGTCAGCTCGCTGACCATGCCCGGGGTCGTTTCCAGCGGGGTCCAGCCCTGCCCGGCAAGGTACACCTCGGCCCAGGCGTGGGCGTTGTCGTCCTGCAAAACGGCCTGCCAGCCGCCGTCGCTCTCGGCAAACAGGCTTTGGGGGGCGGCATAGCCCACCACATAGCGGGCGGGCAGGCCCAGCATCCGGCAGAGCACCACCGCCGCCGACGCAAACTGCGTGCTGCTGCCCGCATGGCTCTCGTTCAGGAAATACAGCACCGGGTCGGCCCCGTCGGCTGGCTGGGGCGGGTCACTGGTGTAGGTGCAGTGCTCGTTCAGGTAGCTGCGCACAAAGGTCCGTATCGCGTCGGCGTCGCCGGTCAGTTTGTGTTCTTTTTCCGCTGCATTGCAAAATTCTTGCAGTGTTCCGTAGTCTGCACCGTCGGGCGTCGCCAGGTAGCGGCTCTCGGCGTAGGCCGCGTAGGCGCTTTCCAGCCGGTCCAGCACACTGGGATCCGCGTCGGCACGGGCGGTCAGCAGCGTTTTTGCCTCCCCGCGCGGGAAGTAGTAGAACGTGTCATCCTGCGCGGTCTGGCCTGCTGCCGCGCCGTCGCCATTCAGGCGGTAGTAGTCGTTAAAATAGGCGTTATAGGGTGCAAAAGTGTAGGCATCGCCGGCGTGCAGCCGCTGCACGGTCATCTGCTGCGGTGCGGCACCATCGTAAGCGGCCCGCAGAAACGGCAGGTTCGCGATTGCCAAACGGCTGTCACCGTCGGTTTTCCAGCTGGCGGCGGCATTGTCGAACTGCTCGGCGTCCGCAGGCTGCCAGCTATGCCCATCGTATTCCGCGCCGATAAACCCGCGCAGGTAGACCGTCTCCGTCGGCTTCTCATCGGTCGTGACGAGTAAATCCTCCAGCCCTTGCAGGGCCAGGCCGTCGCTCTGGGTCAGGCTGCCGTCCTCGACGCCGCCCGCCGCCGCACTGACGTGAAAGTTCAACGCCCCGCCGCTGATTTTTGGCAGCCACTCGATGGCCGCCCCCAGCGCCGCCGCCCGGGCGCGCTCCGTCACCGGCTGCAGAGCATCCAGCGGCAGGGCCAGCACCGGGCGCAGTGCCAGCGCAGGCAGGAACAACACCGCGCAGACCAGCATCATCCCGGCGGCGGTGGTTTTCTGGGTCGTGAGGAAGTTTTCCACATTCGCAGCGTAAACGGTGGAATCTTTTTTGCCCCACAGCCGCCTGCGCCGCACCGACCGCGCCGCCGCCCACGCGCCGACGCAGCCCAGGAGCAGCAGCAGCCAGCCCACAGCTCCGCCGCCCGCGCCCGCCAGCAGCACAAGCACCACGGCAGGCAGCAATACCAAATCCAAAAGCAGCGCGTCGCTGCGCCAGACCGCCACAGCGGCAAAAAACGCCGTGATGGGCACAAGCGCCAGCAGCACAAACAGCCCGCACGCACCCGCCTCAGCCACGGCAAAATCCGCGTTGAAACGTGTATTCAGACACAGCTTCACGGCGTTGGCAAAGGCATCCATGCCGCGCAGGAAGTCCCGCTGCACCAAAAACAGCAGCACCAGATACCCCACGGCCAGCGCCAGCACAGCCCCGCGCTTGGCAGCGGCAGGCAGCGGCGCATAGCACAGCGCCAACCACAGGGCGCACAGCGCCGCCGCGCCGGGCCAGATCCAGGCGGGCAGCGCCAGCGAAAACGCGCTGTTCACCGCCGCCAGCAGCCCCAGCGTCAGCAGCAAAAGTATCGAAAAATCCACGCAGCCACGCAGAACAGGCCGTGCCGCCGCACCCTGCTGGGGCAGCAGAACGCGGTCCACAAATTCCAGCCCGGTGTCCAGGTCGGCAGCCTTGCGGCGGGTCAGGGTGCGCAGCCGGGTCACAGCCGCCCGCCCAAAATGCAGCACGGGCGGCGGGGTGCCGCCATCCTCGGCCAGCAGCGTACCGGCCGGGTCGGCACGGTAGGTCGTGCCCAGCGGCTCCCGCACGGTCAGCTCGTCCACCTTGGCCGTCAACTTCCAGTGGATTTGTTTTAAGGGATCTCCCACACGGTAGGGGCGCAGGTCGTAGACGCCGTCGGCAATGTCCTGTCCCGCGCGGCTCTCCTGCTCGGCGCGGTTCTGCGGGGTATTGCCCGCGCCGTCGGCCTCTCCCTCGGCGGGCGGCAGCACGCACAGCTCCCACGTTTGGCCGTCCGGCGGGCAGTCCGCCGCAAACAGGCCCAAGTGATCCCGCACCGTCAGCTTTTGCAGTTTGAACCGCCACAGCCCGCTTTTGGCGGCCCGCAGCGTCACCCGCAGGTCGGCGCGGCCGCCCGGGGCCAGCATGGCGGCACAGGGCAGCTCGATGGCCGTACCGCTCTCGGCATCCTCGGCCCGCAGCACGGCCCGCAGTTCAGGCACGGTGCGCCGCCCGGCGTTTTGCAGGTGCACGGTCACGGCAAATGCCTCGCCGGGGCGCACCGGTTTGGCGGGCAGCTGCAAGGCCGCCGTCACCTGCCGCCGCAGCGTGCGGGCGTCCCACCACAAAAACGCGGTGAACACCATCGCCAGCGCCAGCAGGAACACCACAAACGGCGCACGGCTGACCGCGGCGGCGCAAAACAGCACGGCCAGCAGCAGGCCGCAGCCCACCTTACCTGCCATGGGTCGGTTTCTCCGGGCGGGGGCGCGGCACAGTGTGCAGCACGTCGGCGATCACGTTTTCCACCGTCTCCCCGCCGGTGCGGGCCTGGTCGGTCAGGCTCAGGCGGTGGTGCGCGGTGTCGGCAAAAATCGCGGTCACATCCTGGGGCACGACAAATTCCCGCCCCGAGAGGTACGCCGCGGCCCGCGCCATACCGGCCACGGCCAGCGACGCACGGGGGCTAAGCCCCAGCGCCAGCCGTGCGTCCTTGCGGGTCGCCTGGGAAAGCTCTACGATATATCGCAAAATTTCATCGCTCATATAAATGTTGTCCACCTCGGCCTGCATGGTCAGCAGGTCGTTCTGGTCCATGACCGGCTGCACGCGGTCCAGCAGACCGTGGCGCGGCTGGCGGGTCAAAATCTCCATTTCGGCCTCGGTGTCGGGGTAGCCCATGACCACGCAGACCATAAAACGGTCGAGCTGCGACTCCGGCAGCATCTGCGTACCGATCGAGCCAACCGGGTTTTCCGTCGCCATGACGGTGAAGGGCTGGGGCAGCTTGCGGGTCACGCCGTCCACCGTCACCGCACCTTCCTCCATGACTTCCAGCAGGGCGGATTGGGTGCGGGCACTGGTACGGTTGATCTCATCGGCCAAAAACAGGTTGCAGGCCACCGCGCCGGGGTGGTAAACGAACTTGCCGGTCTCTTTTTGGTACAGCGAAAACCCCACAATATCAGACGGTAATACGTCCGGTGTGAACTGTACGCGGTTCTGGGTCAGCTGCATAGCGCGGGCAAACGCCTGGGCCAGTGTGGTTTTGCCCACGCCGGGGATATCCTCCACCAGCACATGGCCGCGGGCCAGCATTGCCATCATGATTTTCAAAATTGCTTCGGGCTTGCCCAGTACGGCCTTGCCCACCTCGGCCGTCACGGCCAGCGCTTTTTCTCGTGTCTGCATCGGTCAGTCCTTTCTGTGGCGGCGCAGGATCAGCCCGCATCCCACCACGGCGGCAATCAGCACAATTCCTGCCCACAGGGCGTTGTTTTCCAGCCAGATCATCCAGTTGGAGTACGCCCCGCCCGCATCCTCGCCGCTGCCCTCGTTCGGCAGCGGGCTGATGCTCTCGGGCGCGATCTCCTCCACGGCGGCGGTGCCGTCGGGGCTTTCCACCGTCACCTGGCGGGGCGCGGCGTCCCAGCTGCCCGCACACTCGGCCAAATCTTCCTCATGGGTGGCGGGGGCGGCGTCGGGGTCACGCTCGGCAATGACCAGGTAGCGCTGGGTGTTCTGGGTATAGGGGTGGCAGGTCGTCAAGGTCAACAGATCCCGTCCCGGCTGTATCAGTATCGCATTTATGTCGTCCGGCTGTATAATTTTCAGCTCACACACGCGGTAGGTCAGGGTCTCCCACGGCGTGGTCAGGGTGATTTTGTCGCCGATCTGTATCTGCTGCACGTTGCGCAGCATCTCCGCGCCGTAGTAGCCGCGGTGGGCGGCAATGACCGTGTTGGTGTTCGCGCCGCCCAGCGGCATCGAGGTCTGCCCCAGCAGTGCGCCGCCCCGGGCCATGTTTTCGGTGCTGGCCCCCAGATACACCGGCAAATCTAAATCCAGGCGCGGCACCCACAGCGCGGCGATCATATCATCGGGCAGGCCGTAGGCCGTCAGGTCAAAGGCGGGCGTCTCGTAGGCAAAGGGGTCCTTCAGCCCGCTTTGCCCCGCGGCGTAGATTTCCGCGTTGTAGGCTTGCAGGGCGTCGTACAAATCCGCGTAGGTGCGCGTGTTTTCGGCAGCCGGGTCGTCAGCGGCCACGGCGGCGGACTGCACAAAGGTTTCCACGGCGGCGGTGCTTTTGCGGCGGGTCAGGTATTGGCTGACCGTCGGCTGCAGCATCAGCCCCGCGCCCACCAGTATGGCAAGCCACGCAAAAATTTGCAGCAGCAGGCGTTTCATCAGTCTTCCTCCTCGCGCTTTTTGCAGCGGTGCAGCAGCAAAAGCAGCAGCAGTGCCTCGCCGCCGATGATAATACTGCCGGTCACGCTGATCCACGGCCAGGCGTCCACCACGCGCTTGACGATGTTGCCGGTGTTCAATGCCTGGTACTGCACGGCCTGCGGGGTGTCGGCGTCCTCGTCCTCGCCGTTATAGGGCACGCGCACGCCGCGCACCAGCATACGGTGGGTGTTGATGGCATAGGGCGTGCAGGTGACAAGGGTGCAGTAGTCCCCGCCGGGGATGATTTCCAGATCCTCGGTGTGTTCCGGCTCCACGACCTTGACCTGGTCGACCTGGTAGGCCAGGACTTCGTCCATGACGTGCAGGTAAAATTTGTCACCTTCCTGCATTTTGTCCAAGTCGGTAAACAGGACGGCCTCGGCCAGGCCGCGGTGGCCTGTCAGCACGCTGTGGGTGCTGTCGCCGCCAAGCGGATAGCTCGACCCTTCCAGATGGCCAACGCCCTTGAGCAGCACCTCGTCGCTGGTGCCTTCATAAATCGGCAGATTGACGTCGATTTTGGGGATTTTTATGTAACCCAGGCTCTCGCCCACGTCCATCAGGTCCACATAGCTTGTGCCGGTGTCGGCGGCTTCGCCCGCCGCGTCGCGGCCCACGGCATTGCTGAGCTGTTCGTTGTAGCTGCGGGCCGCTTCTTTCGCAGCATCGAGCTTTTCTGTATCCATGGATTGGACGGTATCGTCGTAGCTGTCAATGACCGCCGACGCATGGCGCTGTGCCACCGCGTTGCTGACGACCGGGTACATCGCCACGCCGATGCCCGACAGAATCATCAGCGCCGCAAATCCAAGTTTTAATTTGCCTGTGGTATCCATAGGTGTGCCTTTCTGTTCGTGGGGGAAATATCTGTGGGCCGAGCCTTGCGAGGCGGAGGGATTCAAGCCTCCCCCCTTTGCCTTATAGTATACCCCCATAACCACCCATAGGGGAAGAGCCAATCCCGGCCCTTCCCCTATGGGTTTACCCCTTCTAATTATCTTTTGGTGTTTGCATCATGCGGTTTTAAGCGCGGTCGTTCTTCTTTTTCATGCTGAACAGCACCGCCACACCAGCCAGCACCAGCAGCACGCCGATACCGCTGAACAGGAGTGTGCCAAAGCCACCGGTGACAGGCAGCTGGAAGCCGCTGCGGTTGATGATGGTAATTTCAGCGCCCGGCGTTGCATCCTCTCCGTTACTCTTGTAGCTGGTAGTATTGTACTTATGCTTTACCAGAACGCCATTCACATATGTGCTGGACGTATCCCACATGGTAGTATAATCCAGCGTCAGCTTTGCATCAACAGGCTTGGACAGCAGGTTGTAACCATCCAGCGTCTTGGTCTCAACAAATCTGTAAGTACCTTTCGGCAACCCTGTGTAGGTCAGTTTGCCGTCTTTGTCAGTAGTACCCTCATCTTTCCCATCATACGTAATCTTAATCCAAGTTTCCGTTTCGTCCTTGCTCAACCCCAGAGCAACAATATCTTCTGCGAGAACCACATCCCTATTCTTGTCGTACGACTTTCCTGCAATCGTCACCGTGTTGTTTTTCCACTCGCTGTTTTCAATCTTTTTGTACAGTTCAAAGGTAACGCCCTTCATGGCCTTACCGCCGTAAGTACCGCCTTCGCCCTTTTTCAGAAGGCTGGTCGAGAAGGTATAAACAACGCTCTGGTCCTCGATTTCGTAAGGCTTGTTGTCGCCTTCTTCCGCTTTAGTCGTATCCGTCGTGCGGGAGTACTGCAACTTTGCGCTGTTCACGTTACCGCTACCAGCAACAACAGCATCTTTCTTTACAGTAGCAGTATAGGTAATGGTAATCTGACCGCCAGCAACACTTTCAAGTTTTGCAGGCGTAAAGGCAATCGTCAGAACAGAGTTCTTACCATCAAGTTTAATGTCCGGTGTTCCATAGGCACTTGTAATGCCTTCAACTTTTTTGTCCTTGTTCTTTGCAGATACAGTCACGCTACCAGCATCGTGCACTAACTGTGCTGCCACCGTCGTATCCGTAACGGTAAAAGTTCCCAGCTTAGCAATATTTGCAGGGACATCAATGGTCAGCGTATAGGTAACTTTATCACCAACACTGTAATCAGCCTCGTGGTTGCCAACGGTCGTGCCGTCCATGTTCGTAACTGTACTGCTCCCATCGCGCTTAGTAACAGTCTTTTCCACGTCGGGCTTGTAGTCGTATACCGTCAGGTTTACTTGTGCCGTCGTTTCCGCACTGATTTCAAAAATTCCAGTGGTCGTCTTTTTGACCACATTGTCACCAGTCAAATTTGTATCTGTGCTTGCAACAGCATTTCCTTTACCATCGACATCAAATGCGTACTTTGTCTTTGTATCCAGGATATATCCAACATTATCGTGGCCGCTCTCGTAGCCAGTTTCCATCACGTAATAAGAACCTTTTGTCAAATTCTCAAACTTGATTTGACCGCTACTATCAGTGGAAACATCCGTGCAACCAGCCACAGGAGTATAGTCATTATTGTTATCGTTCTTTTTATACAGAGTAAACTTGACATACTGCAGCGAGACTGCATCTGTCACTTTCGAGCCGACAACACCTTTTTTTTCAAGAATCACATTGCCCTGTGCGATGCTGTTCTTGGGGTAGACAGTAACATCATACATCCAAACTTTCTGATTTTCGTTTTCCGTCTCGTCCTCGGTTGCACCAATGCGCGTCATAGGAACAGAAATCAGGAATGGCTCGGTTTTCTTGGTAACAGCTTGGGGCAGGGTAGTCTCCATCACCAAGTACAGACCAACTTCCAAATTGTCAAATTTGACCACGCCCTGGTCATTCGTAAACAGCTCAGTCTTGTTGTTGCTATCTTTGACAGCTGCCTTTGCGATTTCCGTTTTCAGATTTTCTTTTGTGTACGCTGTTGCAGCTGTGCCATCATTAAAACAGCTTGCGACAGTAATTTCTTTTACTGTTTCAGTGGACAAACCATTATAATATTCCACCAGTTTGTCGGCATCCAGAACCTTATATACTGTAAAGCCTGCATTTTCCAGCGGGTCACCAGACGGATTCTGAATTTCTTCACCGGTAGACTTAGGTCGGTCTATCTGGTCGGTCAGTTCTGCACGCTTATAAATCGTGATAGAACCCTTTTTGCTCTTGTTAATCGTACTTGTGGTGTACTTGGTCGCCGTTGCGCTCGCGTCGCCACCCGCCGCCGCGGCGGGGAGGGCGCAGACGCTGAGGGCCATTACGGCGCTGAGGACGCCGGTAAGGAAACGTTTTAGTTTCATCTGTCATAACCTCTTTCTTTTTAAGATTATCGTAGCGGGGAAATCGGGGGCCATATCAGGAACGCTTGCCCCCTTTCCGATTGTAGCGGAATACCAGCACCAGCAGCCCGGCCACCAGCAGCGGCAGGCCGATCAGCAGCCACAGGCTGGGGGCGTCCGCGCCGGTGTGCGGCAGCGTAAAGCCCTTGCGGTTGTTGATGGTCAAACTCACCGTGTAGCCCTTGGCGGCGTCGCCTTTCACAATTTTTTGTGTTTCGCCGTTTATCCGGCATTCGCCGCTTTGCAGGGTAAACTCGATCGGTGCGGCCAGCAGGTTGTAGCCGTCCACGGTTTTCAGCTCCGTCAAACGGTAGCTGCCCTCAGACAGGTTTGTAAAACTGCACTTGCCCGCGCCCTCGGTCGTCCCGGTCATGAAACCAGCGTTGTTGTTAAACGTCGCATCAACGCCGTTGCCGTTCAGCTTTTCCAGCTTGAACACCACGCCGTTCAGCGGCTCGGTTTTTTTGCCGTTCTCGTCAAGGCCCTGCTTGGTGATAGCCAGCTCATACACCGGCGGCACCTGCTTGTTGGTCAGGATAAGCGATACCGAATTAACCTCTTCCGTTATGGTTATCGGTTCGCTGGTAACTTTGTAATTATAGTCACCCAGTATCAGCGTGCCGCCCGTTTCGATGTACGGGCCATCTTTCGCAGCCGATTCCACCACGCGGTACTCATAATAGGTATTGCCGTTGATGTCATAGGCATCCATGCCGGTGAACGTGTGTTTCCACGTTCCATTCTTCAGTTCAACTTCCGTGCCCTGTACATTTTCCCAGTCCGCGTCATTCGCACCGCCCTCATGACGGCGCTGCAATTTGACCCAAATCGATGTCGGCAGGCCGGTGGCAAGCTCGCCACCTTTGGCATCCTTCCATGTCTTTTCTACATCAATATTGATCGGCTTGCGTGCCGTGTTGGTGAACACCACCTTAACAACGCCGGGTATCGTGTTGCCGTTCGTGTCCTTCTCGTCCTCACCAATATTGACGCAGGCTTTGTTGTCGTCTACTGACTTGCCGTTCACGGTGATGCTCTTGATATACTGATTCTTCGGGGTCTCTTCTGTGATTGTAACCTCCGTGCCAATCGGTATCTTGTCCAGCGTAACGGGTATGCCGACTTTCACATCAACTGTTTCGGTTACTTTATCGCTGCCTTCCAGGTTCATACCGCCGATGTTCGAGTACTGCACGGTAAAGGTGTACGTTTTATCCCCCAAAGTATCTAGCTCGTCGTCCGGCACCTGTTTGGTGATGCTCAGCGAGCCGGTTTTGACTTTGTTGATGAATTTCACCTTCAACTTGGTGAACTGGTCTGTACCGTCCGGGTCACTGTACGAGCGGAACACGATGGAGTTTTCCTTCGGCTTTTGGGTTTCTTCTGTGTAGCCGGTGTTCTGGATTGGCTGTCCGTCTTTGATGCCCGTTATGTACTTTTCCTTACGGCCATCATCCGGGGTTGTGCCATTGCCCCGCATTGTTGTCACATCGGTTTCGACCTCAACGGTACTATCGCTTGGGTTTTGCGTGACGAGCTTGCCGTTCTCGTAGATTTCCCAGGTGGGGGCATACAGTTTCTTGTCGGCGTCCTCTTGCAGGTCCTCTTGCAGCGAGATATAACTGCCGCGCCGGAACTGATCCGCAAAGGTGACGATTTCACCGTTTTGCAGGGTAAACTTGCCGTCCTTTCCCACCGTGTAGGTCTTTTCGTCCTTGCTGGTGGTATACTGCGCACCGTCCGCGTTCACCAAGCCTTTTGCATTTACCGAGCCGTAGTCCGGGATGGTATACTGCTTGGTCGTAAAGCCGATGCCGGAGTTGCCGCCTGCATCCGTTGTTGCCGTCTGGTTCAGTGCGGCATAATGGGTCGCCCAGTTTTTGATGCTGACCGTGAACTGGCGGGTGGACTTCGTGAAGTAGGGTTGCAGCAAGCCGCGAACATCGTTCGCATCGACCTGTTTTTCCACCTGCAGCTCGTTATGGTCCGGGAAGTTGAACGCCACCGCCATGTTGGACTCCCACATACCGCGCTCCATGTAGTACATGGTAAGGGTGTGCTTGGTGTTCTTGGTGAGCGTCATCCGTTCGTTGTTGTCCTGATATTTGTCGCTCTGATAGCGGAACGTCCTGGTTGCGGCGCTATCGTTAGGGTTATTCTTATCCTTGTTAAAGGTTACAGTCTTTGGCGTCGTCATCTCATCATAGGTAATACCAAAGCCATCTGTTTGGCCCGCTTTCGCGTCACTGACATACGCTGTTACCGTATTTTTGCCGTCTGCTTCGCCAAATTCCAGCAGACCGTCAACCCTACCATGCGCACCACCGACGTCCAAAACCAGCTTGTTGTCGATAAACACCCAAACATCATCATCGCCGGAGAAGAAGAACTTGATGGGGACTTTCTCATCTTTTCCTACTACGACATGGCCGTCATCTGTCAACGTAAAGTCAAATTGCAGCTTAGCGCCAAAGCCGTAGTTATACTTGTTGGCACCTCCGTTTGTGTTCTGGTTGAAGGGGAAGAACCCGTGACCAGTCTCGCCGTTTGACGAATTTCGGTTCAAAGAATGCGGATCCGTGCCGCTGCCCTCTAAGTAATAATCCTTTCCATCCTGTTTTAGATAGAGTGACGTTTCATTACTATCGAAGTACCAGTACTGCGCTGCATTTTCCGGGTCATTAGCCTTGTTTGGATCTGCAAAGACCGGTGCTTGCTTAAAGGGGAACGCAACATCTTTGTAGACCTTGCCCAGTACCGCTTTTGCTTTGTTTTTGCCTGTCAAGAATGCCTCATTAAAATGCGGTTCTATAAGCGTTGTTCCCGCTATAGTTGGGCTTCCGTCACTAGTCAAATTGGTATTGACCAGACCTTGGAAAGCGCTATGAACGCGCTGTGTATAATCTCCATCCCTTTTATTCGCATCGTAAGTCGCATTGTAATTTGAGTTATTTGCTGCTATAAAGCGCCAATAGCTTTTCCGTGATTCTTCGTCCGTCCCATGGTCATACCAACCCCAGCCGTACAGTCCCAGGTTATTTGCAATGGCTGCAAAACTATCGTCCATTTTGCTTGGCTGGAAATGACCGGTATAAAGCGGGTACTGGATTGGCGTATTATTTTTAGTGGCATACTCGCTGTAATAATCACTTAGGGCACGGTCAAACTGTTCAAACGTAACATAACTGCGCTGTTTGTTATATTCTGTGTAGTTATAATTTGCTCGGTTATTGCCGTTCAGCTCGTAATCCGTGTAGTAGTCATACAGGGTACTGTCGATATACTTCACATTGTTTTTCGGCGTAAAGGTGCCGGTGGTATCCAGCTTTACTATCTCAGCACCCTTGCCCGCTTCCGCATCGCGGATATCAGATTTTTCACCCCAATAGCCTCCACGATACCCACCAACGTAGGTAATGTCATCGCCGGTGTCCGCATAGAAGCACGGCTCTTTCAGTTTATTATTCTTATTATTCCATGTCAGCGTGTCCGTTGCACGGCCATTGATATCGCTGCCCGCCGGCGGGGTTTTTGTATCGGAGAACTGTACTTTCGTGTAGCCTTCCGGGACATTTACATACCAAAGGTGTCTTGACTCGGAACGATCCTCCAGCCGGGTCATCTCACCTGTCTGCACATTTTTGCCGGTTCCGGTCAGGATATAGTAGAGCTTTCCGTCGTTTCCCGGCATTCCGTCTGGCGTTTTGGCTTTGGAATCTCCACTATACGACATATCCGAGAACGTCGCGTCAAAGTAAATGCGTGTTGCGTTGGGCGCACCCCACTGGACTTCAGACGGCCCATTGTAGATAAAGCAGTAATTCGTTTGGGCGTTATACTGGAATGTACCTACCTCTTCCGAATCAACGTCATCTTTGTAGAAGTTATAGTACTTTTTGCCGATGAAGCCGTTTTCATCGGTGAATCTGACATAGGCGCAAGGTTCACCCGGAATCGTGATTGCGTCAGAGACTCCACCTGCGGGAACCGAGGGAATCGTCTGCTCCTTGCCGACTACCTTGTATTCACCATTGACTTTTTCGTAGAACGTTACTGTGATATTGGTGAGAGCGTTCTCCGTTTTGTTTTGAAAATAGATTTTCTGGTCGCCGTAGCGAACGTGCTTTTTGACGATATTGTCGTAGGCAGCCAACTTTGAAACGGCCGCTGCATCGGTGATCACAACACTCTCTTTATCTTTGTCTCCTTCAAAATATTTGTCTCCTTCAAAGCACTTTCCACCCATTTTATCAACATACAGCCAACTGCTGCTGTCTTGATCCGTAGTTCTTATCCTTATCCGCTTTGATGGATTGTCATTATCTCCAACTTGGAACTGCACCCACACATAACCACCATGTGGGCAAGATTCTGAACTATCTGCGTAAGATAACTCAATTTCGTAAATTGGCCGCTCGCCTATTTTCGTGATCTCGCCACTTTTCGTCATGGCGGCCTTATACTCGCCATCATTATTACCATTACCTGCACCGCGACGCCCGCGGAAATAGATTCCTTCACTTTCTGCTTCAGTCCATTTTGTAGGCGGTACAAAATAGATTGTGTAATTTCCCTTCGGGTGTTCTGTTCCGCCCTCCGCAACTGCATTGACTGCCGCGAAGGTTACAAATTTTTCTTCGCTTTCGCTGTTCTCCTCGTCATCCAGTATCGGCGTCACAGTGGGCGTCGGTTTCGGGGTCGGGGTCGCGGTGGGTGTCGCCGTCGGGGTCGCGGTAGGCGCCGCCGTCGGCGTGGGGGTCGGGGTCGCGGTGAGCGTTGCCGTCGGCGTGGGGGTCTGGGTCGCGGCAGCCGCGCCGTCCGGGGCGGTCTTGTCCTCGTCGGTCTGCTCACCCGGCAGGGTTTCGACGGTGGGGTCGTTCCCTTGTTGCATCGTTTCCACATTCTGCGCAGAAATGGCGTCGTCGGCGCCCGCGGCGCAGACGGGCAGAGCCAAGCCCGCCAACAGGCACAGAGCGGCCAGCAATGCCGCTGCGCGCTGCAGTACAGAAAATTTCTTTGTCATCTGCTTGCCCTCCCTTGCCTGACAGAGCTTTTTATTCCACAGCTTGCTGTGGAATAGAAAGGGGCTAGCCCCTTTCTCGTTGCGCAACCGTCGGTGCGCAATCTGATTAAAAATATGCAGCAGCCTTTTTTCCGCCGCCTACCTAATTTTTACATTTCATACATAAAAATATAGCACTCTTGTTGCAAAATCGCAATATATCCAGCTTGATTTGCTTAACTTCGGCGTTTTGCGAAAAGAGTCAGTCACATTTTTGTACACTTCGTCAGTTGGTCTTGTACAACTCGTGTCGAATCAGTTGCGCAGTTAGGCAAACTTGGCAGGTTTTGTCGGATTTATTGCGCATTTGTTGCGCGAATGTTGCGCAAGAATTGTTCGGTGGGGCCCTAGCAGGGAAAGCGGGCACGTAAGGCACGGCGGCAAAGCCCCCTCCGGCCTTCGCTTTGCCTGGGATAAGCAAAAAAGCGTGGGCGTTCTGATGGACAGAACCCCCACGCACTATAAACTATGGATTTACGCCTTCGTCGGCTTGACCTTCTCGGCAATAACGCAAATTGCCACGGTCAGCAGCATATCAGGCAGGGTGTAGCCTACCGGGGTGTCAACGCCCATCAGCAGGCGGTAGGCGATGAAGCCCACCAGCCAGATGACCAGATTGCGCGCGTCGGCGGCCACGGCAAAGCAATCGCGCTTTAAGATAAAGTGGTCGGCGATCTGCACCGCGATCATCGGCGCAAAGACCGAGCCGATCAGGTACAAAAAGCCCGTGATATCGTCCATCGGGAACAGAATGGCTCCCAGCGTGCCGATGACCGTCACGACGATGGCCGTTTTTTTGCCGTCCAGTTTGGCGGACAGGCTCTCGGCGGAAATGCCCGCGCTCCACGCATCCAAAAATGTCGTGGTAACGGTGGAAAACACCAGAATGACCAGCGCGGCAATGCCCAGCCCCGCCTTGACCATGATGACAGCAATGTCATACTCGCCGGTGAAAATCGCCGCACCCATGCCGATGACGTACATCCAGCAGGACACCGCGCCGTAGACCAGCACGCTGACCCAGGTGGCCTGGGTGGGCTTTTCGGCGTCGCGGGTGTAGTCGCTGATAAGCGGCAGCCAGGACAGCGGCATCGCCACGGCCAGCTCCACCGCCGCGCCAAAGGTCAGGCTCTCGCCGCCGACGCCGACCATGGCGTTGCCGGAGAAGAAGATGACCTTGCACAGAACCAACGTCAAAATAAACAAAGCGGCCATCGTAATTTTGTTGATCCAGCCCAAATCAGTGATGCCTACGGCGATCCACAGCACGATCAGCGCCCCGATGACCAGGCACCACACCCAGCGACCGATCGCAAAAATGCCGCCGACCGCCAGTGCGCCGTCGTAGATCATGATGGCCGTCCAGCCGACGAGCTGCAGGACGTTCAGGAACGCGAACAGCAGGCCGCCCTTCTGGCCGAAGCTCATCTTGACGGTTTCCATGGCGCTGCGGCCGGTGCGGCCGCCGATGAGGCCCGCCAGCAGCATCATGGCACAGCCGATGATGTGGCCGATGAGGATAGCCGCAAAGCCCTTTGCCATGCCCAGCGGTGCAAAGGACGTACCTGTGAGGATTTCTGCCAGCGAGACGCCCGCGCCGAACCAAATCAGGCCGTTTTGGAATGTAGAAGTCTTTTTCATTCGGTGAACTCCCCTTTCAGTGCAAACATATGGTCCATCGGGCCGGAGCCGCGGCCCAGGTCCAGCATGGCGGCCAGTGCGCCGGAGATATAGGCCTTTGCGCGCTCGACCGAAGCGTCGAGGTCATAGCCTTTTGCCAGGTTGGACGCAATGGCGCTGGACAGCGTGCAGCCGGTGCCGTGGGTGTTGGGGTTATCGATGCGCTTGCCGCGGAACCATTTGCCCGCGCCGCCGCGCCAAAGCAGGTCGTCGGCGTCGTTGATCTGGTGGCCGCCCTTGCAGAGCACCGCACAGCCGTATTTTTCGCTGATGGTCTGCGCGGCCTTTTCCATATCGGCGGCGTTTTTGATCGGCATATCGGCCAGGATCTCGGCTTCGGGGATGTTGGGCGTCAGGACCTCAGCCATCGGCAGCAGGTTTGCGCACAGGGCGCTGACGGCGTCGTCCCGCAGGAGTTTGGAACCAGACGTTGCGACCATGACGGGGTCCACGACGATATGCTTTGCGCCGTACTGTTTCAGCTTGGCGGCGATCGTCTCGATGAGCTCCGCCGAGGAGACCATCCCGATCTTGACGGCGTCGGGGGTGATATCGGTGAACACCGCGTCGAGCTGTTCCGCCAGAAAATGCGGGGTCGATTCAAGGATGTCCGTCACGCCGGTAGTGTTCTGGGCGGTCAGGGCCGTGATCGCACTCATGGCGTAAACGCCGTTGGCGGTCATGGTCTTGATGTCTGCCTGGATACCGGCGCCTCCGCAGGAATCACTGCCTGCAATGGTCAATGCTGTTTTCATAATGATACTTCCTTCCTATATATACAGCAATGTTTTATTGCGCGATACAAGGTGGTGCCCCCGGTGTACCGCGTTTTTGTGGGGTAGCAGGGCGAGTTTACGAGGCCGAGGGGCTTTACCACCTCCCGGCAGCCTCCCCCAGCTCCTTCACATACAAATCTGCCGCAGCTTTCAGCCCGGCCTGGTCGCTTTCGCCGTCGGCGTCATAGACACCGACCGTGTAAAACCCTGCGGCTTTGGCGGTTTTCAGCGCGTAGAGGCTGTCCTCAAACACGGTCGTCTCCCCCGGTGCGCTGCCCAGGGCCTGCGCGGCCAGCAGGTAAATCGTCGGCTCGTGCTTGCTGACGCCGACCTCACCGGTGGTGAAGATCTGCGCAAAATGGCCGAGCAGCCCCAGCCGCTGCAAAGCGTGGGTCACATGCCCGCGCGGGCTGGAGGTCGCCGCCGCCATCGGGATGCCCTTTGCCGCCAGCGCGGCCAGCAGCGCCGCCGCGCCGGGTTTGGCGGGGACCTCGTTGTAGTAAAAATCGCGCAGCATCGTCTCAATGCCCGCTTCAATTTCGGCGGCGGACTGGGCCAGCGGGTAGTGGGTGTGCAGGTATTCCGCGCCCTGCTCCATGCTCATCGAGAACAAAATCTCGTTGAGGCCCGGCTCGGGCATCAGGCCCCGGCTGCGCAGATACCGCGCACCCAGGTCGTTCCAGATGCCCATGGAGTCGAGCAGCACGCCGTCCAAATCAAAAATTGCGCCCTTAGTCATGCAGCATTTTCTCCGTGGCGGCTTTCAGATCCTTCGATGCCTGCCCGATGTTTTTGGCCGCGTAGATGGCGCTGATGACCGCCACGCCGCAGATGCCGCTGCCCGCCAGCTTTTCAACGTTCTGCTGTGTAATACCGCCGATGGCAACGACCGGGATGGAGACAGCTTGGCAGATGGCTTTCAGCGTGTCATAGCTCACGTCGTCGGCGTCGTCCTTGGAGCCGGTCGGGAACACCGCGCCGACGCCAAGGTAGTCCGCGCCGTGCTTTTCGGCCAGGACGGCCTGTTCAACAGTCTGCGCAGACACGCCGAGGATCTTGTCGGGGCCGAGAATGGCGCGGACGTCCAGTGCCTCCATATCGCTCTGGCCGACGTGGACGCCGTCGGCGTTCATCTCGCGGGCAATTTCCACGTTGTCATTCACAAGGAACGGCACGCCGCGTTCGCGGCAAAGCGCCTGCAATTCCTTCGCTTCTTCAAGGAATTTTCCCTCTTCCAGCGTTTTCTCCCGCAGCTGCACCATCGTCACGCCGCCGTCCAGGCTCTCGCGCACAACGTCGATGAGCCTGCGGCCGTCCAGCCAATGGCGGTCGGTGACGGCGTAGAGCAGCAGGTCCTTTTTATCGCAGTTCATACTTTGCGCCCCCATCCAGCGTTGCGCCGTCCATGTTGTAGATGGCGTCGATAATGCGGTTGCGGTAGGTGGAGTTTCCGTCGCCGTCCTGCATACGGCTCCAGCCGATCTCGCCCGCCAGGCCCATGGCGCAGACGGCAGCGGCGGCGGCCTCAAGCCGGTTGTCGGGGTTGGCGACGACGAAAGCCGTCATCATGCCAGAGAGCTGGCAGCCAGTGCCGGTGATCTTGCCCATCTCGGGGAGGCCATTGCGGATGACATAGCAGGTCTTGCCGTCGCTGACCAGGTCGATTGCCCCGGTCACAGCAACGATGGCCCCGCTCTTGGCGGCGAAATCCTTGACAAATGCAACGGCATTGTCCAGGTTTGCATCGGTCACAGCGTCGGCCACGTCGGCGTCCACGCCCTTGGTCGTGCCGCTGCCCAGCGCCAGCGTCTTGATCTCGGAAATATTCCCGCGGATAACGGTGAACTTGACCTTTTCCATCAGCTCCACAGCCGTGTTGGTGCGCAGTGCCGACGCGCCCGCGCCGACGGGATCCAGCAGCACGACATGGCCCAGGGCGTTGGCCTTGGCCCCGGCGCGGAACATCCCCGCGATGCTGCGCTGGTTCAGCGTACCGATGTTGATGTTCAGCCCGCCGCAGATGGTGGTGATATCCTCGACATCCTCCGGCTCGTCGGACATGATGGGGCTGCCGCCGCAGGCCAGCAGGATGTTCGCCACATCATTGACGGTGACATAATTCGTGATGTTATGCACCAATGGCACGTTCTTCCGTACATTTTCAATACAGGTACCCAGCATACAAAAAACACTCCTTGCAAGTAAAATGCGGATATGCCTGCAAAGACATATCCGCATAAAAACTCACAAAGAGTGGTCGTGCGCGTATCTCCCTACGTTGGCATTATCCAAATCAGGTTACGGGTCAGGGCGATACAGCCCACTCTCAGCCCGCTTGACGCAAGCTCCCCTTTTGTACAAAAATAGCATAGCACATTCCGTCGCACTTTGCAAGGGCCGTGCCTGTAAAAATAACGCGGGCCGCCCGCTGCGCATGGCAGCAGGCGGCCCGCTTGGGTTCACACTGCGGTTACACCTTCCGCAGTGCCGCTGAAATCGGGGTCGGGGTGTTCCTCATGGCTGCACAGAGCCAGGGTCGCACCGCCGGGGCGCAGCTTTAGCTGCAAACTCAGGCTGCCCAGTCGCTCGCCCAGCAGATGCACCCGGAGAAGGAGGGAGTCCGGAGCACGCCAGCCGGCGGCGATAACACAGGGCAGCGCGGGGTCGTCCCACAGATGGCTTTGCACCAATGCCCCCGTCCGGAAAGGCAGCGTGCAGGTCTTGCCGCCGTAGTGCAGCACCAGCGCGTTTTCTTGCAGCTGCAGGGCCGTCAGGCCGGGAGCGTTGAGGCCCATCTGCACCGTCGCACAGCAAAGCTCGGTGTCGGGGGCCGCCAGGTTTTCCACAATCGGCAGCTGCATGGTGGATAACTTTTTCGTCAGTTCGGCATACGCCGCAGGGTTTGCGGGCAGCGCAGCATCGGCCACGCCGGGCAGCAGGCAGTTCCAGAAGGCATCCAGAATCGTCTGCACGCCGCCCGCCAGGGGCTGGGTATCGGCCGTCGTCACAAGGAGCATATCCTGATCCGGCAGACAGATGGCCAGCTGGCCGCCCATACCATACATAGACCATGCGTTATGGGTCAACCGCCAGAACTGGTAGCCGTAGCCTTGGGCAAAATCCCAGCCGCCGCTGCCGCCGTTCTCGGCATTGTCGATTTGCCAGGCCGTGGCAGCCTGCAAATAGTCTTGGGGTAAAAGCTGTTGGCCATCCCACTGCCCACCCTGCGCAACAAGGCGGAGCAGCGCCAGCATATCCCGGGGGGTAGCCATCAGGCCGGACCCGCCCTGGCTTATGCCCATGGGATCCCGGATGCAATAGCTTTGCGCTGAAAAGCCGATGGCATCCAGTGCCTCACGGCGCAGCACATCCAGTAGGGGGCGGCCCATCCGCTTTTCCACCAGGGCGCACAACGTATGGCTGCTGCTGGTATCATAGCAGAAGAAACTGCCCGGCTCGTGGTCGGTCCGCGCGGTGAAGAACGACCCCACCCAATCCTTAGTGGGCCGCCGTTTGTAGGTCGTGCCGTTGTACGGCGTTGCCATGCGCAGCATATCCCGGATGGTCAGCCGTGCCAGCTCGGGGCTAGGGCCGCCCAGGGGGAGCTTTTCGGCAAAGTAATCCACGATATGGTCGTCCAAATCGAGATACCCTTTGGCGCACATAACGCCGACAGCCAGCGACACAAGGCTTTTCGTCTCGCTGTACATACGATGCAGCGTATCTTTTGTGAATGGTGCCGCGTACCCTTCGCAGATCAACGCGTCATGCCGCATGACCAGCAGGCTGTGCAGCGCCACCCGACGCTGAGCCAGGTAATCAAGCGTTTGGCTGAGGGCCGCACTGGACACGCCAACTTCCTCCGGCTTTGCTATGGAAAACTGCATACAGCTCACCCTGTTTTGCCCACGCGGTTCTTCTCAAAGGCGATAAACGCCGGGTCTCCGGGCATGATGGGGTCGTACCCCTTGTTGAAAATCTCCACTTTGGGGAAGTCGTCGGTCAGCGCACCGGCCTGTTTGGCCTGCAGATACTCGGCGTAGGCCATCATGCAGACGCCGACGCCCTTCTGCTCGTCGTGGACCACATCCTCGGACAGGTAGTATTCCACGGTGCCGTTTCGGCGCAGGTTGCCCGCCGGGCCCAGGCCCGCACCCTTGCAGATGCCGTGCAGCTCGACCTTACCGTCGTGGACGGTGAACTGCCGCAGCTCGATGCCGACCAAAATCTTCTCCCCTGCCGTACGGTATTTCGGCTCGGCCAGCACGCCTAGGCGCGCGCCCTTCAGCAGGCTGTACGCCACCATCAGGGAACCGCTGGTCTCCAGGTAGTTTCCCTTCACATCGGGCAGGGCAGGCAGCTGGTAGAACAGGCCGCTGTCCGGCTCCTGCCAGCGCAACATGCCGTCGATGGCCTCTTTCCAGAGGGCGGCCAGCTCCTTTTGCAGGTCGGCGCGGCTGTCGGGCAGCATAGCGTAGACATCCGCCATCGACATCAAATACCAGCCGATGGCCCGTGCCCAGAAATTTTGGGACAGGCCGGTCTTGGGGTCAGCCCAGAACACATCCTTTGTCTCGTTCCAGGCGTGGTAGTACAGGCCCGTCTTTTCGTTGTAGAGATACTTGCGTGCGTTGCGGAATTGCAGCATGATGTCATCCAGCGTGGCCGCATCGCCAAACCGCAGGGCGTAAGCCGCATGGAACGGCAGGCCCATATACAGACCGTCGAGCCAGACCTGGTTGGGGTAGATGCCCTTGTGCCAGAAACTGCCGCAGGGGGTGCGCGGCTGGTGGCGCAGCTGTTCTTCCAGCGTTTCAATGGCCTTGCGGTAGCGCGACTCGCCGGTCTCATCATACAGGGTATACAGCGCGCAGCCCGCCTGGATGTAGTCCAGGTTGTATTCCTCGGCCACATAGCGGCGAATGGTACCGTCCGGCTCGATGTATCGCTCCATAAAGCTGTTCAGCACATCAAAGTAAAACGCATCACCGGTCACCTGGTACAGCGCACGCAGGCCGACCAGCACGCAGCCATCCTCGTAGTTCCACATATTCCGGTCTGTCTTGCGGAATTGCTCTGCGTAGGCCCGCAGATATCGTTCGTATAACATAGTAGGCTCCTTAAGTAGAAGTAATATCAATTCCCGGCCTTGTCCCAGTGCGCAAAGGAGAACTCGCCCCGGTAGTTGGAGGCACTGTACTCGGGGTATTTTTCCGGGTGATAGACCGGCCCATCGGGTGCGGGGCGGTCCTGGGTATAAATGTACATCTTGTGGGCATCCCACAGGATGATTTCATCCCGCGGGTCGCCGGTCAGGTTCAGCACCTCGGCGCACTGGTCGGGGTGGCCGTCGTCGGGGAAGAGCACGACCCGGTCGCCGTCACCGTCCAGCATGCCGCCGTACTTGACGTTGCCGTTGAGCAAAATCAGCTCGGTACCGTCGCCCTTCCAGTTGACAGGCGCCACAACATTGCCGTTGGAGGAAGGCTCCATGTGCCAAATCTCATGGCCCTTGCAGTCGTACAGGTAGATGATGCCCTGGTTCTCCCAGTAGGTGGTGGTGGCAATCTGCAGACCGCGCATATTCGGGCAGTAGTTGGCTACGCTGATGCGCTGGCCGTGGCCGTTGATATCCCGGGCCAGGATGTGACCGTGCTTGTCCACGATCATGAAACCCTCCCAGCCGGAGACAATAGCCAGCAGCTCCTCATCGATATCAGGGTCAAACTTGCCAATGACGATTTCATCCGTGTGATCGGTGTCGATGGGCAGCTCCCACTGCAATTTGCCGTCGCTGCTGATCATGTTGTAGCAGCTGAAAATTTCATCCTTGCCGTCGCCGTTGAAGTCGTAGGCATAGGGGAAGTGGCCGGTGTTGTTGTGGGTGAACTTCCACAGCAGGTTGAAGTTCTCGTCGTACACCCACAGGCGGGCGTAACGGTCCTTGATGAGGATATCGCTGGCATGCTCCTTGCCGGAGACGTTCACAATGCGGATAGCATCAACGTTCAGCCGGTCAAATGCGTGCTTCTGGAACTCGATGCCCAGAATCTCATCCGCCGGGTCGTCGTTGTAGGGCGTATCCATGCTGCGCAGCAGCTTACCGGTGCGGCCGTCCAGGATCATGACCTTGAAATCTCGGGCAAAAATGACCTCGTCGTAGCCATCGTTGTTGATATCATAGATTTGGAACGGCAGGTCGCAGGTCGTGTCCTGGTTCACCGCCAGGGTCGAAGGCTCTCCCACCTGCCACAGCACCTCGCCGGTCTCGACATTGACGGCTGTCAGGCAGCTGATGTTGCAGTAGCGCTCCTTGAACACGCGCTTCTGGTGCTGTGCCATGACGAAGTACCAGTCGTCGCCGCCCATCAGATGGCCGAAGCGAATCTGCCGCGACGCTCCGAAGTCCTTGAGGTCGATGACCTTGTACAGCTTGGGGCGGGGGTAGTGGCTGCGCTTTTCGGCCAGGCGGGCCTGCTCGGCATCCTCGCACTCGACGATGCGGGCGGCCTCCTCCGGCGTGGTGGTGATGAGCACGTTCGTGTACTGGGTGGGCATAAAGGCCGCCAGCGCCACCTTGCCGTAGGTGTAGCGGTCGTCCTGCACAGTCAGCAGCTTTTCGCCGTTGATGGATCCGGTGAAGGTATTGCCCTTACAGGTCACGCGCATCGTGTAGTACTGGTCGCAGTTGTACTCGTAGGGGGCCTCGGCCAGCATCGTGCGCTCTTTTTTCTCGATGCGCCAGAACTGCACCTTGTTGTCATTCATAAAGAAGGCGTAGTGCATCAGCGACGTCTGGTAGCGGAACAGCACACCGGCTTCCTCGTTGCTGCAAAGGGTGCGCAGTGTGACAGTGAAGGTGTAGTCCTGCCAGCGCTCCTCGCCGGTAGCCAGCACCGGGCAGACGCCGTGGGTCAGCGGATTGCGCACGCGGGTCTGCTCCATGTAGTGTACGCCGTCGGTGGCGGTGACGAGCCAGCTGGGGCCGCGATAGTTGCAGTTTGCGATGGGGTCATACCACTGCCCGCGGTAACCTGGCAGCGGGCTGTAATGATACTCACCCATTGCGGAATGTTCGCGGTCAAAGGGCAGCGGACCGATCGGGAAAGACTGGAAATCATCCTGGAATAAAATAACTGTATCTGCCATGGCAGCCTCCCCTATTGATTTTCTCTAAAAAAGCCGCAAATAAAGGCTTTTTTATGCTCCTTTACTTGCGGCCGATGTTCAATTATGCCTGTGCTTCGTAGGCAGCCTGATACTCGTCGATCTTGGCGGCCCAACCGGAGACGCAATCCTGAGCGGTCATATTGCCCATCAGAACGGCCTGGAAGTCAGCGGTCATATCGTCGGAGATGAAGGTGGAGAACTCAGTCAGCCAGTACGGGTTCTGGATCTGCTTGTAGTTTTCGTCCTCCAGGTAGCTGGCGTACAGCATCATCTCGGGGTCATTCTTGTACCAATCCTGCTCTTCAACGTCCTTGTTGCAGGGCACACGGCCGATAGCCTGGCACATGCCGCCCTCGCACTCGGCGTCCAGCAGCACGTTCATCAGCCAAACAGCACCGGAGTAGTCGTGGTCGTCGCCCTGGTTGGTGATGCAATAGACGTTGGGCTGCAGACCGGAGGCGAAGTAGTGGCCCTCATCGTTGGCCAGCACGCGGGCGGCTGCGAAGTTGCCCTCACCCAAGTTGGTCAGGTGGGTAGACTCGGAAGAAGAGTTGTGGATGATGTACATGGAGACGCCGGAACCGAACTCTGCAACGATCTGGGAGAAGTTGTTGTTGATGGAGTCGCCGGAGACTTCGTTGTTCTTGTAGAGGTTGGCGTAGGTGTCCAGGGCTTCGGCGAACTTGGCGTCGCCCAGGATGCACTTGCCGTTCTCGTCGAACCAGGAGCCGTCATAGCCCAGGCCGTCGGTGTAGGTCCACAGCCAGGCAACCAGGCTGTCGTAAGGGCGCACGCCGCGCAGAGAGTAGAAGTAAGAGGAGTTTGCGGGGTCAGCATACTTCTCGCAGTCCTCCAGGAACTCCTTCTGGGTAGCGGGCGGAGCATCGATGCCCTTCTCCTTGAACTTGGCGGTATTGTACCAGGCAACCTCCTGGTTGTAGGCGTAGGGGATGCCGTACAGCGTGCCGCCGCCGATGGTGCGCATACTGTCTACCATGCTGCTGTCGATCTTGTCGAGGGTCTCGATCTGGTCGAGGTAATCATCCAGCGGCAGCAGGGAATCCTGTGCGGTGAAGGTCGCCACGTTGGAGAAGCCCAGGCTGACGACGTCGGGCATCGTATCGGTGGAGACAGCCATCTGGAACTTCTCCTGGAAGTCGGCGAAGGAGAAGCTGGTGTACTTGATCTCGTACTGGTCCTGCTCGGCGTTGATTTTGTCGAAATAATCCTCAAAATAAGCGTCGGTCACAGGGTCAGCGGAGTGGTACCAATACTCCAGGGTTTGTTTCTCGCCGGTGGGGGCAGCCGCAGCGGTAGAGGTGCTTTCGGCAGTGCTCTCGGTCGAGGTCGAGGCGGCGGTGCTGGTGGCGGAGCTTCCGCCGCAGCCGGCCAGCAGGGTAGCGGCCATGGCAGCGCTCAGGACCGCAGCGGTGGTACGGGTTGCTTTCATTTGTGTTTTCCTCCTATAAATGAAATCTAATTCTACGCCTTATCCCTTGACCGCACCGGAGGTCGCGCCGCCGGAGAGGTGCTTCTGGATGAAGGCAAAAATTACAACAACGGGGATCAGTGCGATGACGCATCCGGCGGCGAGCTTGCCGTAGTCGGTGCCGTATTCGCCCTGGAAGACGTTCAGCGCCAGGGGCAGGGTGTACTTGGCTTTATCGGTGATGAACGCGGTGGCGTAGACGTAAACGTTCCACGCATTGATGAATGCATATGCACCGGTGGCGACGATGCTGGGCAGCATGACCGGGATCAGGATGCGGAACACCGCCCCCAGCAGGGTGCAGCCGTCCACTTGGGCGGCCTCTTCCAGTTCACGCGGGACTGAGCTGTAATAACCCATCATCATGAACATACAGAAGGGAAGGTTCGTGCAGGTGCAGATCAGCACCAGGCTCCACAGGCTGTTGATGAGGTGCAGTTTGACCATCGTCTGGAACAGGGGAATCATCAGGACGACGGCGGGCAGCATTTGGGTCGCCAGCATCAGCACGTAGATGAAGGTTTTGCCGTAGAAGCGGTAGCGGCTCATCGCGTAACCGGAGAGCAGGCTCAGCAGCGTGACCAGAACCGTGGTCAGTGTGGCGACGAAGGCGGTGTTGGCAACGTTGTTGCCAAAGCCCATCTTCTCAAACAGGTAGAAGTAGTTGCTCAGCGTGGGATTGTCGGGCCAGTATTTGATGGGCAGGCTCAAAACCTCAACGCTGTCTTTCAGAGAGGTGTTGACGATCCAGTAGAAGGGGAACAGCGTCCCGATCAGGAAGAGGATCAGCGGCAGATACAAAGTCAGGCAGCGCCAACCCAAATCTTTTACTTCACGTTTTGTCATGGGTTTGCCTCCTTAGTTGTCAGTCTGGCCCATTTTGCCAAATCGGATGTAGACGAACGCAACGACCATCATGATCAGCGTGGAGATAACTGCCAGCGCCGAGGCGTAGCCGTAATCATAGCTGCCGGTGAAGGTATTCATAATGTACAGCGCCAGCGTGGTGGTGCCGCGGTTCGGGCCGCCGTCCGTCAGGGAGACGATCAGGTCAACAGCGTTGAAGGTCCAAATCGCACGCAGCAGCGTGGTAAAGATGATGGTGTCTTTAATCATCGGCAGCGTAATGCGGAACAGCGTGACCGCCGAGTTGGCACCGTCGATCTTGGCGGACTCGTACAGATCATCGGAGATACCGGACAGCGCCGACATATAGCTGATGGTGAAGAAGGGGATGCCGCGCCAGATGTTGGCAATGACGGCCGCGAACATGGCGCTGCTGCCGCTGGAGAACCAGGAAATGTTCATCTCAATGATGCCCGCGCGGCGCAGCAGGTCATTGATGACGCCGTAGGTCTGGCCCAGCATCAGGTTCCAGATGATACCGACCATCAAACCGGCAACGGCCCAAGGCACCAGGGCCAGTGCGCGGATAACGCCGCGGCCCTTGAACTTGCGGGTCAGCAGCCATGCCAGCCAGAACCCCAGCACGGTCTGGAACACGACGCTCAGAACCACGTAGACGGCGGTGTTGCCCAGCGTCTTTAAGAAGATCTGGTCTTTGGTGAAGATGGTCACAAAGTTTTCCAGGCCGATAAAGTGGCGGTCGTTGGGTTTCGTGACCTTGTAGGACTCTGTACTCATCATAAACACGTTGATGATGGGCCAGATCATAAAGCACACTACAAACGCCAGCATGGGTGCCAGCAGCAGGTACGGTGTTGCCAAGCGCCGATAGTGCATCATTGAACCTTTTTTGCTCAACTGCAATTCTGCTCCGTTGTTTTTGCTCATGGCTTTCTCCTTAGTGTTATTCAGCCGCTTTCAGCACAACCTTCATCAGGTTGCCGCTGTTGTGGCGCAGGGCCTCAAAGGCCTCGCCCGCCTGATCCAGCGGGTATTCGGCGCTGACCAGTGCCTCCACATCGACCTTGCCGCTTGCCAGGATGTCAATGACCTGCTCAAAGTCAGAGCTGTAAGCGTTGCGGCTGCCGAAAACGTTCAGTTCCTTTTTCAATAAGATAGAATGTACGAAGGTCGTCTCGCGCTTGCCGTTGCCGATCAGGATGATCTTGCCGGCGAAGGCGGCCTGGTCAATGCAGGTCAGGAAGGTTTCGGGTGCGCCGCAGCACTCCACGCAAACGTCGAAACCGTCACCGTTCGTGACCTTCTGGTTCAGGTTCTTCAATGCCTCGGGGTCCTTGCCGTTGGCCACACCGTCCGCGCCCATCTGGGCCGCTTTTTCCAGGCGGCCGTCCAGCAGGTCGGTCATGTAGACCTCGGCGCCGATGGCCTTGGCGCTGAGCATCGCAAACATGCCGATGGGGCCTGCGCCGACGATGAGGACTTTATCGCCCTTTTGCACATTACCGCGGGTGATGCCGTGGTGGCCGATGCAGAACGGCTCTACCAGCGCCAGCTGGCGTGCGGTCAGGCCTTTGCCGGAGAAGATACGCTGAACCGGCATCGTGATGTACTCCTGGAAGGAGCCGTCGCGCTGGACGCCCATCGTCTGGTTGTCCGTACAGCAGTTTACGAAACCGCGACGGCAGGAGTAGCACTTGCCGCAATTGAAGTAGGGGTTGCAGGTGACGATATCACCGGGCTTGAGGCCCTTGTCATTTTCGGGGATATCCACGATGCGGGCGCTGAACTCATGGCCCGGCACACGGGGGTAGGTGGTGAACGGCTGGTTTCCGGTGTAGCTTGCCAGGTCAGCGCCGCAGATACCGCAATACATAACCTGCAGCAGGGCCTCGCCTACCTTGGGGGTGGGAATCGCTGCGTCCTGGCGTACACGAACCTTGAACGGCTCTTCAATCAATACCTGTTTCATATGGATTAGAACCTCCTCCACACTATTCACAGAAGTTGTTCTGCTTGGACGATTGATTTTGTGCTTTTATCATATCAGCCTTTTTTGCGAAGTTCCAATACCAAAGCAGATATTGCCCCATAATGTCAATGTTATGGATTTTCTTGATTCTCTTTACAACGTCATTTTTTTATGTTACCATATTGTCATTCCACAAACTTTTGGGGGCTTTTTTGGTGAAAAATACCTTATCTGACCGTTTGAACTACTTAACTACCCTGGCCGAGGAGCAGAGTATTACCCGCGCGGCAGCACGTCTGTTTATCTCCCAGCCTGCCCTGACGGCGTTTTTGAACCGCACTGAGGAGGAACTGGGCGCACGTCTGTTTGACCGCTCCACCACGCCCATCCGCATCACTGAGGCCGGGGCCTACTACCTGTCCGAGCTGGAAAAGATTTGTGTCATGCAGGACCGACTGCACCAGGAGCTTTCGGATTTTTCCTCCCATGATCCGGAACTGCGGATCAACATCGCCATCGGGCGCAACCGCGGCGGCATCTGGCTGTCCTCCGTCATGCCGGAGCTGAACCGCCTCTACCCTGATATGCAGCTGACCATCTTTGAGGACCGCGACATCAATATGTTGGACAAGGTGCTCAACGGTGTGCTGGACATCGCCATCGTCGAGAGCTACGCCTACCATCCCTCGTTGCACTATCTGCGGCTGCCATCCGAGCAGTATATGTTCATCACCAGCTGCGAAAACCCACGGATGGCCGCCTACAGGGACGCCGCCTGCAGTCCGGAAGCGCCGCTGGATATCGACGCCGACTGGCTGGCGGACGATCTGTTCATCTGCCCCAGCGTCAAAGGCCGCATGAACCGCCAGACCCAGTGGATGTGCTCGACCTACAATTTTCAGCCCAAGCGCACACTGTTTTTGGCCAGCGGCATAACCGCCTACCGCATGGCCGTGAGTGGCATGGGGCTGACCTTCCAGAATGCCGCCTACTCAACCTTTGTCAAGACGAAGGAGCGGCCGCTGTTTATCATGCCGGGCGGCAAGGCGACCCAGCACCACGTTTTTGCACTGTTCAAGGGCGAGCCAAAGCCCGGCCTGCAGCAAGATTTCATGCGGCTGCTGCACGACCGCATGAGCATCGCCATCTACGGCAAAGTCACCCCGATGGAGTATATGTAAGGCAAAATTTGAACACATCTGCCATCATTATATAAATTTTTCGGTAACAATTCAAAAGATTGCAAAAGAACTCCTCATTTTCAAACCCGGGGATACCGGGTCAAAAATGGGGAGTTTTCATGATTTTATTGCATCGCCTTGGCGAAATCTTGGCAAGACCAGTCAAAGCTTTTGCCGAAATACGCTTGCACCCTGCCACGCACCGTGCTATGATGGGGGAAAGTGCAACGCGCGAAAGGGAAATTCGTGCAGGAAAAGCTGCCCGCCGAAAAGCAGCACACCGCAAAATAAAGGAGCGAAGTATCCATGGAGAAAAAGCATGAAAATACCGTATGGGTCCCCCATGCCGAGACCCTGCCCGAGCCTGCAGGCCCCGGCGTGACCCGCCGCGTGCTGGCCTATAACAAAGGCCTGATGTGCGTGGAAAACACCTTTGAAAAAGGCGCAGTGGGTGCGCTGCACAGCCACCCCCACACCCAGATCACCTATGTCGTGTCGGGCCGTTTCCGCTTTACCATCGGCGACGAAGTGCGCGAAGTGACCGCCGGGGACACGATGCTGAAAACCGACGGCATCATCCACGGCTGCGAGGCCCTGGAGCCCGGCGTCCTGCTGGACATCTTCACCCCCATGCGGGAGGATTTCGTCTGACCGCCCGCAAAAGTCAGCCAAAAAATAAAGGCCCAATCAAAACCGGGCATCTGACAGTAAAGCAGGAAATTTTCTAAGGCAATACCGCACAATTCTCGTTTTTTTGGCGTGCGTGCCGCTGCCAGGATATATCCTCCGACAAAGGGACCGCCAAGGCGGTCCCTTTGTCATTGGTGCTGCCATGGAACGATATAGGAAAACACCAACACCCCCAATGGGCTTTAGCTGCCCATTGGGGGTGTTTACTCAGGTGGTTTTGGGAGTTGTTTTCAGGCAGAGCACTACTGCCAGCAAGCCGCTTAAAAGGCGGCCTGCCATCATCGGCAGTGCGTGTGCAGGGCTGAATTGCAGGGTAAATGCCAGAAAATCGCCGACGCTGTAAGCAGCTACCACGGCATAGGCGGTATTCAGTGTGATGCCGCGTTCCTCCAACGTATCAAGACTCAGCAATGTGGGGATGCAGTTGGCGGAGGTCACGACCAGACCGGTGATGGAGGCAGGCTCCAGCTGCAGCCGTGCGGCCAGCCTGGCCAGCGGTGCGGTCAACAGACGCTGCACAAAGGCGAAAAACGGCAGGATCCCGGCAAGAAACGCGCCGATACTGCCTATAACCGGGTAGATTTCCGCCAAGGGGGTCAGCCCCTCCAGCAGCACAATACCGGTCGTTTCCTGCAGCACGGAAATGCAGAAGCCGAACAAGGTCAGGCCGCGCACCGCCAGAGAGATGCCGTTGAAGATCGGACCGATCGCATTACTGCCAGATTTGAAAAGCAGCAGCAACAGGACCGCTACCGCCAGAACAGGCCAGGTGTTGTGCAGCAGGACCGACAAGGGGATGCCGCACAGCACCCCGGTGAGCAGGCAGCCCACCGGCAGAACCAGAAAGCCGAGAAACAATCCGCGAACGGCGGCGGCTCGTTTGGTGTCTGTCAGCCGGCCCAGCGCCAGCGGAATCGTACCGTTGATCGTGGAACCGAGAAAGGCCGCCACGATCAAACCGTTGTACAGCCCGGCGGCCGGTTCCTGTGCGATCTGCGCGGCCAGCACGGCACCGCCTGCATCGCAGCTCAAAAACAGCGAGGCGAACAGAGAAGGGTCACATCCCACGGTGGAAAACACCGGCGTGATAACAGGCGCCAGATGGGTGCCAAGCCACGGTGCCAGTGCCATAAAGCCGGTCATGAGCAGCAGCAGATCCACCACGGCGGCAAAGCCCTGCCGGAATGCGCTGCCCAACCCCAGCCGATCACCCAACAAGGTATCCGCAGCACCCAGACAGAAAAATACAGCAGATATCCACGCCATCGCTCTTACGCGCGGCCCGGCGTATCTTCACTGAAGGGGCTGTTGACATAGTTGGCGCTCTTGGAGGAAACGAACTTCTCCATCGCGCGCTGCAGCGGGTGCTTGTTCCAGCGGTCCAAATCATTCGTCAGCTGGCAGGCGGTCATCTGGAAGAAGGGCAGCCAGCACAGCGGGGTGATTTCCTCCGGCACATCCATAGGCACATACAAGACATTGTGCTCGTCCTTGTAGTCGGCGCAGCGCGTCAGCAGGAAAACATTATCCGTCACAATCTGAGTACCCTCAAAGATGCGGTGGATGCGCTCCGTGCCTTCGCCGCCGTCGATCAGAAAAACACTGTAACGGGGGGTCATCTGGATGTTGGGACCGTGGATGTACTCCTCGACCTCGTAGGCGGCGGTGGGGATGCTGACGGTCTCGCCGAATTTCAGCGCACCCTCACTTGCGGTGCCAAGGTTGGCACCCACGCCGCAGACATAGGCGTTGGTCATGCCGGACAGCTGACGGTAATGCTCTTTAATAAAGGAAGGGGTCTGTGCCTGTACGGCGGCATTGATGTCTGCGGCCTTCAGCAGCTGCTGCTTGACAGCCTCGCCTTCGGCAGCGGTCTTGATGCCCAGGCGGACAGCAGCCTCCACGGCGAACAGCATAAAGAAGAGTGCCAGCGTGGTGACGCCGCGGGTGACATATGCGACCGTTTCGCGCCCGACACCGTAGTTGGCGACAACATCGCACACCTTGCCCAGATCGCTGTTGACGTCGCCGGTCAGGCCGATGCAGCGGCGGCCCTTTGCCTCGATGACCTTGATGGCGTCCAGCGCGTTCAGGCTGTAACCGCTTTGGCTGACGACAACGACCATATCGGTCTCGCCGAAATCATTCTCGCTGGATACAAAATGAAACGGGGTGACGATCTTGACCTCGCACTTCAGATGGCGGCGGATAAACTGCCGTGCACAGAGTGAGCCGTTGGAGGAAGAACCGCACGCAACGATCCAGATGTTCTTGTAGCCGCCGCTTACATACTCATCCACAAGGGGCTTTGTCAGCGCGGCGCTGTCGGCGACATTGTTGCGGATAAACTCCGGGCAGTCGGCAATGTAGTCCAGCATAGTCTTTTTGTGTTCCATAAAGCAGTCTCCTTCACATTTTGTCTAATTTTTTAACGGTTGCTTTGTGTAAAACGTTAAAATCTTCGGGAAGTCCCCGAACTCTATTGACATTATACCACAACTTTGGTATATTGTCATTACAATATTACAAAGATTTTAGAAAAAATTTCTAAAAATCAAGAAAAAATCTAAAAATCTTTGCATCATATTACAAGGAGGAAAAACTTATGCCTGACATTTTGATGACAAGAATCGACAATCGCTTAGTACACGGGCAAGTCGGTGTGGCGTGGACCACCGCTTTACCGGGCGTCAACCTTATTGTTGTGGCAGATGATCTGGCTGCTGCCGACCCGCTGCAGCAAAGCCTGATGACCGCCACCGCGAAAAGTTCCGGCTGCGGCATCCGGTTCTTTACGCTGGACAAGACCATTGCAGTCATTCACAAGGCATCCGCCAGCCAGCACATCTTCCTGGTCGTACGCAACCCGCAGAGTGCCCGCAAGCTGGTCGAGGGCGGCGTTCCCATTGATAAGCTGTGCATCGGCAATATGCATGTCGCCCCCGGCAAGGAAGTGACCGGCGATGTACACGTTTATATGGACGAGAAGGACAAGGAAGACCTTCGCGCCATCCGTGCCAAGGGTGTGGATGTCTACATCCAGATCGCACCCGGCGACCACAAGCTGGACTTCGATAAGTAACCCATGGTTCCGGCTCTGCAGGCGGTCTGCAGAGCAAAAAATATATTTTATAAAGAGGAGAGAACATCTATGCAAATCACACTCGTGCAAGGTTTGCTGATTGCGCTGCTCGTTTTCATCTGCGCAATGGACAAACACATGGAAACCTTTATGTGGTTCCGCCCGCTGGTCGTAGCGTTCTTCACCGGCATCATCCTCGGTGATGTACAGCTCGGTATGCAGGCCGGTGCCGTTGCGGAGCTTTCCTACCTGGGTCTGCTGACCGTTGGCGGCACCGTGCCGCCGGATCCCCTGTTTGCCGGTCTGATGACCACCGTGCTGGCGTACACCACCGGCTGCGATGTCAACACAGCGCTGGGTCTTGCGGTTCCGTTCGCGCTGATCGGCCAGTGGATCAACACCGGCACCAACACCTTCTACGCCGGCTTCCTGCCGAAGGTTGACAAATGCGCTGCCGCCGGTGACGAAAAAGGCATTGCCAAGGTCATGTATACCGGCTGGATCCTGTATGCCGCCATGTTTGCCCTTGCCGCGTTCCTGTCCACCTACGCATTGCAGAGCGGTATTTCCGCTTTTGTGGCAGCCTTCCCCCAATGGCTTGTCCACGGCTTTGAAGTTGCCGGTGGTCTGATGCCGGCTGTCGGCCTTGCCCTGCTGCTGGTCGTTATGCTCAAGAAGGAAAACGCAGCCTATCTGCTTGCTGGTTTTGTCATCATGGTCATTACCAACTGCCAGAACATCCTGCCCATTGCTGTTATTGCAGGCTGCATCGCTTATGTCAATTTCACCCGCGATACGGAGACTGCCAAGCTGACGGCTGCATCCGCTGCAACTGCCGCCCAGGAAGGAGATTTTGAAGATGGCATCTAATAAAATTACCAAAAAAGACCTCAACGAAATGGCCGTCCGCTCTATGGCGGAGCAGTGCTGCTTCAGCTTTGAGCGTATGCAGGCCGTAGGCTTCTGCTACGGCATGACCAAGTGCTTCCGTAAGATTCACGGCGACAACAATGAGGAAATGGCCGCCGCGATGGCAAACAACCTCGACTTCATCAACACCGAGCCGCACATGGCCGCGATCCTGCAGGGCCTGATCGTCTCCATGGAGGAGGCAGGCCAGAATCGTGAGATGATCCACAGCCTGAAAACTGGTCTGTTCGGACCTCTGGCAGGTTTGGGCGACGCCATCTGGTGGTACACCGCCATGCCCATCATTGCCTCTATCTGCTGCTCTCTGGCGACGCAGAACAATGTTCTGGGCCCCATCTTCTACATCCTGTTCTGGGCACTGACCGCTATCTTCAGCCGCATCTGGTTCGTGCGTCTGGGCTACAATGCCGGTGTAAGCTCCATCAAGTTCATCGGCGATAACGCCGCTTATATCAGCAAGGCTGCCGGTATTCTGGGCGTTATGGTCGTCGGCGGACTGATCCCCAGCTATGTATCCTTTGCTTTCCCCGAAACGCTTGTCATCTCCAGCGTTTCCGTGCAGGGCATCTTTGATTCCATCATGCCCAACATTCTGCCGCTGGGCTTTGTGTTCCTGCTCTACTGGCTGTTCAAGAAGAAGAATGTCAACACCATGAAGCTGATCCTGCTGGTCATTGCTTTGTCGGTTGCACTGTCCTTCCTGGGCATCATGTAAGTTTTACTGCGGCGGCTCGCGACGGTTCAGCATTCCCCCACGAGCCGCCTTTTTCACGGACTATATTGTCATGACATAATTACAAATGGAGGCTATTGTACCTATGAGCATGGTAAACTTTGACGAAAACCAGATCATTGCCAACGGCGCCAAGATCTACGACCAGCGCGCCAAGATCGAGGCAATCGCGGATTCGATTGTGGATAACGGGTTTGACCTGCTGCTGTTCACCAGCAGCGGCGGTTCTCAGGCGATGCTGGATCCGTTCGCCTTCTACATCCGCCATATGTCCCGTCTGCCGGTCGAAAATGTACTGTCCGCCAACCTGTTGACCGGTGACTGCAACCGCATCACCGATAAGACCGTGGCGTTCCTGACCTCGAAGTCCGGCGACACCGCCGAGACCGTAAAGGCAGCCAACTGGCTGAAAGAGCAGGGCGTGCGCCTGTTTGCCGCCGTCGGCAAGGAGAACTCCACGCTGGAATCCATCTGCGATGACACCATCGTCTACGGCGAGGGCCGCCCGCAGGAGCTGGTGTTCTACCTTCTGATTGGCCGTATCCTGTACCGCAGCGGAAACTTTGATGCCTATCCCCGCTTTGCGGATGAGCTGAAAAACCTTGCCTTTGCGCTGGCACAGGTACGCAAGCAGGCAGATGCCAAGTGCCTGAAATATGCGCAGGATTACTGCAAGGAGCCGTATAACATCTGGATCGGCAGCGGCGATCTGTGGCCCACCGCCTACAGCTACAGTATGTGCGTGCTGGAGGAAAGCCAGTGGATCCGCACCAAGAGCGTTTCCAGCCCGGAATTTTTCCACGGCACGCTGGAGCTGCTGGAGGACGATGTCTGCACCACGCTGTTGCTGACCGAGGGCCCCACCCGTGCGCAGGACGAGCGCGTAAAGGAGTTTGCCGCCCGCCATACCAAAAAGCTGACCTGCTTTGACACGAAGGAGTATGCACTGCCCGGCATCAGCGATGAGTTCCGTCCGCTGCTCAGCCCCGTTGTCATGGCGGCCGTTCTGCAGCGCATCAGCAAGAACATTGAGGTCATCACGGATCATTCTCTGGATATCCGCCGCTATTACAGAAAAGAGAGCTATTGAGTATGAAACTGATTGCATTAGGGGATAACGTAATAGACTATTACCACAATACACAGGAGTGTTTCCCCGGCGGCAATGCGGTAAATGTCGCAGTTCATGCTGCGCGGCTGGGGGCACAGGCCGAGTATCTCGGCTCCCTTGGCGATGACAAGATGGCACATATTGTGGAAAAAGCACTCCGGGAAAACGGCGTGGACATCAGCCATTGCCCCGTTTTACCGGGGCGCACCACCAAGGTGTGCAGTTATGATGTGGTCAACGGGGAGCGCAGCTTTATCGAGGTGATTACCGGGGAAAGCTGGACCGGCCCGCTGCAGATCGGTGCGCAGGAGCTGGACGAGCTGAAAACCGCCGATCTGATCGTCAGCAGCTGCAACGCCAAAATGCCCGAACAGATGGCGGCTGTGCAGGCGCTGCCCGCTGTGTTTGCCTATGACTTCGGCGAAAAGGAGAAGTACCGCACCGATGCCTACTATGACGAGGTTTGCCACGGCATAGATCTGGCGATGCTTTCCTGCAAGCCGATGGACAAGGCTGCTTTTGCGGAATTGTGCGCACCGCTGCATCGTCGCGGCGTGGTGCATGTTCTGGCCACAATGGGCGCAGCCGGGCAAATGTTGTCTGTACAAGGGAAAATCGTGGAAAAGACTACCCAAATGGTAGAGGCAAGTGATACAATGGGGGCAGGAGATTCTTTCCTTGCTGCCTTCCTCTGCTCGCTGTATACTGCGGGGTGGCAAAAGGCAAAGCCCATGCCGGAGCAGGCGCTTCTGGCTGCACTGGCTGCCGGGCAGCAGGTCTCGGCACGCAACTGTATGGCACAGGGCGGCTTTGGCTGTAAAGCGGAAATCTCCCCAGACGGCACCGAATAACAAGAAGGAGATTTCCTATCATGATCGAACTGAACGGAATACAGCTTGACAAAACCAGCGCAGTTCCTCTGTACGAACAGCTGCGTAAGGCATTGCTGGAGGCTATCACCAGCGGGAAGCTGTCGGCAGGGACAAAATTGCCGACGGAGGAGGAGCTGTGCGCCCAGTTCGGCATTTCACGCCCTGTTGCACGGCAGGCTTACAATATGCTGATCGAAGACGGCTTCGTGGAACGTATGCGGGGGCGCGGCACCTTTGTGCGCAGCCCCGATACCCGCGGACGCTTTCTGAACAAGCAGCTGAGCTTTGCCGCCGAGATGGGGGTTTTGAATCTGGAGCACCGTACCGAGGTGCTGCGTGCAGAGTGGGTAAGCTATACCCCGGAGCTTTTTGCACGGCTCAAGCTCGAACGCAGGGATCGCTGCTACCATCTTGTGCGTATGCGCTACGCCAGCGGAAAGCCCTTTGTTCTCGTGGAAAACTATGTGCCGGAATCTGTGTTTCCCGGTATTGATGCCTACGACTTCGCCCAGCGCTCGCTGTACGATGTCTTTGAAACTGTCTACCACGAGAAAATCGTTAAATCGCGCCGTGTTCTGATGGCGCAGACCGCCAACGCCGAGTTTGCCAACCTGTTCGGCGTACACCGCGGTTCCCCCGTGCTGTATGTCGAAAACACGGTCATGGACCAAAACGACCGTCCGATTGACCTCAGCAAAGAGTATCTGGACGGCGTTACCCAGAAATTTGAATTTGAAGTTGTCAACCAATAAGCCGGGACTGTGCGCCCGATTTTGCTAAAGGAGTGTAGTTTGCTATGGTAGGTGTAGTTGTGACCGGGCATGGCGGCTTTGCCGCCGGTATGGCTGCCAATGTAAAAATGCTGGCAGGCAGTGATGCGGAACTAAAGGCCGTGGATTTTGCCGACGGCATGGATGTGGAAGTGTTTGAAAAGCAGCTGGCAGAAGCAATCGACAGCTATGCAGACTGCGAGGCTGTTCTGGTGCTGGCAGACATTGCCGGCGGTACGCCGTACAACCGCGCAGCGGGGCTTTCCATGACCCGCCCCAAGGTGCGTGTGATCTCCGGGCTGAACAGCAGTATGCTGATGGACCTGTGTATGCGCAACATCACCGGTGACGAATGCCCCGATGTGGATGCACTGGCCGCCGACATTATGCAGACCGGGCACGAGAACATCGGCAAGTTTGTGCTGGAGGTTCCCGCCCAGCCGCAGGAGGACGAGGACGGTATCTGAAGGGAGAAACGCCATGAAGCCGATCAAGGCAGTCATCTTTGATATGGACGGCGTGCTGATCGACAGTGAACCGGTCTACCTGCACCATCAGTATGCACATCTGAAGCCGTCCTACCCGTGGATCACCCTGGAAAGTATGTACCCGTTGGTGGGCATTTCCGGGCAGGAATATATGCCCTTTATGGCCAAGCTTTGCCGCCGCACCGACGATGCCGCATTCCGGCAGGAAATGGACGCCATGAACGCCGGCTGCCAGGTGTATTACCCGGATATTCTGCGCAAAGAGGTTCGCCCGCTGCTGCATGAATTAAAGCAGATGGGGCTGCAGGTAGCCCTTGCAAGCAGCAGCAGCCGGGAATGTATTGAGCAGGTCCTGACACAGTGCAAAATCCGGGAGTTGTTTGACTGTATCGTCAGCGGTCACGAATTTACCCACAGCAAGCCGGATCCTGAAATTTACCGTTTCACCATGGACAAGCTGAAACGCAGGCCGGAGGAGTGCCTGATCGTGGAGGACTCCACCTACGGTGTGCAGGCAGGTACGGCGGCGGGCGGCGTTGTGGCTGCCCTGCGTGACGAAAGATTCCCGTTTGACCAGCGTGCGGCGCAGCTGCATATCGACAGCCTTGCCGAGCTGCCTGCGCTGGCGGCGTGCGGCGGAAAAAGGATACGCGCCGCCTTCTTTGATGTGGACGGCACCCTGCTTACCGTGGGCGGGCATCGGATGCCGCCCAGTGTAGCCCCGGCACTGCAGGCTTTACAGCGCAGCGGCGTCCAGGTATTTCTGTGTACCGGCCGCCATGCGTTGGAAATCGCGGAAGAAAACATGCTGCCCGGGATCACGGTTGACGGTGCTGTTTATATGAACGGCCAGCTCTGTGAGCTGCAGGGGCAGATCGTGCGGGAAACGCCCATTCCCGCCGGGGATTTGTCGGCATTGAAGCAGTTTTTGCAGAAAAAGAACTGCAGCTGCATCTTTCTTGAAAAAGACAGGATGTACGCCAACTGCGTGGACTCCCGCATGGAGATTGAGCAGGCAAAAATCGGCACCGCCGTGCCGGCTGTGCGTGACATCTCCGATTTGGAAAACCGCCGCATATATCAGGTCATCCCCTTCGTGAACGAGGAGGAGGAAGAAGAACTGCTGCGGCAGATGCCCCACTGCCGGACAAAGCGCTGGGGGGATGCTGTGGTGGATCTGATGAGCCGAACCGGCGGCAAGGAAAACGGCATCCGTGCCCTGTGTGCGGCAATCGGTATCACCCCGGAGGAAACCATTGCCTTTGGAGATGCCGAAAACGATTTGGAAATGCTGCAGTTGGCCGGCATCGGCGTGGCAATGGGCAATGCCCTGCCACAGGTGCGCGCCTGTGCCGATATGGTCACAGACACCGTGGAAAATGACGGCATCGCCCATGCTCTCCAAAGATTAAAACTGATTGAGTAACCACACAGCGAGGAGCGCTTTCCCGCAAGAGAAGCTCCTCGTTTTCCGAAAAGGGGCAGTGTTCTATGATAAAAGAAAAAGCGCAGACCCTTGTAACGGATCAGCTGTATAATCTGGTCGCAGGGTTTCTGTATGCCCTGAGCATCTGCTATTTTGCCAAGGGCGCCGACTTTGCACCCGGCGGGCTGTCGGGTCTGGCCTTGTTGGGCAACTATCTGTGGGGGTTCCCCATCGGCATCACAACGCTGGTGCTGAATGTGCCCCTGATTTTGCTGGGCTTCCGCTTTGTGGGGCGCACCTTTCTGGGGAAAACGGTCATCAGTATGCTGTGGTGTACCTTTTTTCAGGATGTTGTCTTTGCAGACCAGCCCGGCTACGGCGGCGATCCGCTGCTGGCGGCACTGTTTGCGGGTATCACATGGGGCGGCGCGTTGGCGCTTTTGTATATGCGGGGTTCGTCCAGCGGCGGCACCGATTTTTTGACGATGTCGATCAAGGTTCTGCGCCCGCATCTGTCGGTTGGTGTTGTGACCGGTGCGATAGACCTTGTGGTCATCCTGTTGGGGTGGCCTGTGTTTGGTTCTGTCGATGCCGTTTTGTACGGTCTTGTCACAACGGCGGTCACCTCGCTGGTTATCGACAAAATCATGTACGGCAGCAATGCCGGCAAAATGCTGACGATCATCACTACCAAGGGGCAGGAGATTGCGGACGAAATTTCCCGCCAATGCGAGCGCGGCTCAACGATGGTTAAAGCAGTGGGCACATACACCGGCACGGAGCGGCAGATGCTGCTCTGCGTCTGTGCCAGACCGCAGGTGTACCGCATCCGGATGGCGGCTTACCGCATTGACCCCGGCTGTATGGTCATGGTGACAGAAACCGGCGAGGTCTACGGCGAAGGCTTCATTGACCCCGGCAAGACAGCATCGTTTTTGTAAAGGCTGCTGCCGCACACGAAAAGAAAGGAAAGATTTGTTATGAATCCTATTACACCTGCCGAACTGGCAGCTTATTTTGACCACACCCAGCTGCGCGCCTATGCGCAGCGCAAGGATTTTGAAAAGCTCTGTGCAGAGGCTCGTGAGTACGGCTTTGCCATGGTGGCCATCAACCCGGCTCCGGTTTCTCTGTGCAAGGAACTGTTGGCGGGAACATCGGTCCATGTAGGGGCAGCGATTGGTTTTCCCTTGGGGCAGAGTACGCCCCAGGTCAAGAAATACGAAGCCGTAGATGCGATCGCCAATGGCGCGGATGAAATAGATTATGTCATCAACATTACGCAGCTGAAAGATAAAAACTACGATTTCATTGAGCATGAGATGGCCGGCATTGTAGAAGAATGCCGCAGTGCAGGGGCGATCTCGAAGGTGATCTTTGAGAACTGCTACCTGACCGAGGAGGAAAAGCGTGCACTGTGTTCCATCGCGCGGGAGGTTCGCCCGGATTTCATAAAGACGTCTACGGGCTTTGGCACCGGCGGCGCAACCTTTGAGGATGTGTCGCTGATGAAAAAATGCGTCGGCGATGAGGTAAAGATCAAGGCGGCCGGCGGCATCCGCACCCTGGATACCGCTTTGCGTATGATTGAGCTGGGCGTATCCCGCATCGGCTCCACAGCCAGCGTCAGCATTGTAGAAGAACTGAAACACCGGTTATAAAAAGCGCCGTGGATGATCGGAACGGTCTGAACTGCAGAAAGCAATACGCCCCACTGCGTTTATGAAATTCCCCCTATATAGCGAACAGTGAAATTAAACACTGAACGCTATATAGGGGGCATTTTTGTATGCGAAGAGAAAAAATACCATCCGCAATCAAACAAAAAGTAATAAAAGAGACAGAATCCGGCAGATTATCGCAGGATGACGCGGCCTAGCGGTTAGATGTCAGCAAAACAACGATTCAAGGCTGGTTATCAAAGTACCGAAGTAAGGGAGACTCCGGTCTAGCGAATGACCACAAAAATCGTATATATACCAGAGAGTACAACTTACGATTCGGATGGAGGTATCCACCTCGGACGGATAAGTACACCGACGATGGCTTCATTGTCACCAACGAGTTTGGACACTACTTTGAGCAGAAAACTTTCAAGGATTACTACGACCGCCTGTTGAAAGATGCTGACATCGGGCACTTTACCTTTCCACGCCCTGCGGCATACCTTTGCCACCCGTGCGCTGGAGCGCGGCATGGACTACAAGACCCTGTCAGCCATCCTCGGTCATTACTCCGTGGCGTTCACAATGGACACCTACGTTCACAGCATGGACGAACACAAACGGCGCGAAATGGACAAGATGGACGATATGTTCGGGATGCAGTACAGTATCTCTGTGGAGAACCAGCCCTACCCCCTGTACTCTGCACCTTATCCACGGACGGCTGCACTACGCATGTTCCCTACTTCCCAAAAATCGCTACCCAAGCAGCTACGCTGGATGCTGCCCTGCTGGAAGTCAAGCAGCAAATCAAAAAAGCCCTGCGCCAATACAAGAACCCGCCCATTCCTACCAAACAGGAACAGATCGTCGTGCCAAACAACAGCGTGCTGGTACTCGTCAAGGCGAGCTGACTACACCGACCGATCCTATTTTTACCTGCCAACTCCGCAAAATTTATCCACAAAAAGCACCCGGACGGTTGAAAAATTCAGCCGTCCGGGCGCAGTCATTTTGGGGTCAAAGTTACCAGATCGTTACCACTTTTGCCATATTGCAGAAAAAAGCTCGTTGAAATTTGTCGTTTCAACGAGCTTTCACCTTTTACTGCCCGGCCAGCGCGATCTGCTCGCGGGTGATGGGCAGCTCATAGAACCGCTTGTGGGTGGCGTGGTAGATCGCATCGGCCACGGCGGGCAGCGGGGTGTTGATGACCACCTCGCCGATGCTCTTGGCACCGAAGGGGCCGGTGCCCTCGTAGCTGCTCTCAAATACGACATGGATATGCCCGATGTCGTTGCGCGCCGGGATCTTGTACTGCATCAGCGAGTTTTCCTGCGGCATGCCGCGGTCATCGTAGGTGACATTCTCGGTCAGCGCCATACCGATGCCCTGCAGGATGCCGCCCTCGGCCTGCACCCGTGCAAGGTTCGGGTTGACCGGTGTGCCGCAGTCAACGGCCGCCTCATAGCGGATGACCTGCGCCTCGCCGGTTTCCAGATCGACCTCGACCTCGGCCGCGCCCACCATGAACGGCGGGGGCGAGATCTCCGAGCTGTGGGTCACGACTGCCTCCAGCGCCGTATTGCTGCCGCACTGGGAGGCTGCGGCGATCTGCGCCAGCGTGGCGCGCTGCGTGCCGTCCTCGCTTGTCACGGCATCGCCCGCAAAGACGACCGCACGCTCATCAAGGCCCAGCAGCCCCGCGCCGACCTGACAGATCTTCTGCTTGAGCTGCTCGGCGCACTGCTCAACCGCCTTGCCGGTGACATAGGTCGTGCTGGATGCGTAGGAGCCGGAATCGTAGGGCGAGGAATCGGTGTCCGCGCCGAGGACCGTCACATTGTCGAGCGGGCAGTCCAGCACCTCGGCGGCAATCTGCGCCAGAATCGTGTCGCAGCCGGTGCCCATGTCGGCCGCACCGATCGAGAGGGTATAGAACCCGTCATCGTTGATCTTCAGGCTGGCGCTGCCCACATCCACACTCGTAATGCCGGAGCCCTGCATCGCCATGCCCATGCCCACGGCGCGCACCTTGCCGTTGCCCATGTCACGCACGGGGTACTTTTCGTCCCAGCCGATGTTGTCATGCACGGCCTGCAGGCAGCGGTCCAGCGCGCAGCTGGTGTTGACCTGCCCGTAGTAGGCGGGCATCACATCGCCCTCACGGACGATGTTGCGCTGGCGGATCACAAACGGGTCGATGCCCAGCTTGTCGGCCAGCTCATTGACGGCGGACTCCACCGCAAACAGGCCCTGGGTCGCGCCGTAGCCGCGGTAAGCGCCCGAGGACATGTGGTTCGTGTAGACGACATCGCTGACAAAGCGGAATGCCTCGGCCTTGCCGTAGAGCGGGATGGATTTGTGGCCGGACAGGCCCACCGTTGTGGGGCCATGCTCGCCGTAGGCACCGGTGTTGGACAGGGTGTAGAGGTCGATGCCCCTGATGATGCCGTCCTTTGTCGCACCAAGGCGGACATGCAGCTCCATCTCATGGCGCGGGGTGGAGGCGATCTGGCTCTCGTACCGGCTGAAGATGATCTTGCTGGGCTTTTTGGTTTTCCATGTCACAAAGGCGGGGTAGACCTCGCAGACCGAGGTCTGCTTGGCGCCGAAGCCGCCGCCGATGCGGGGCTTGGCCACCCGGATCATCGACTTGGGGATGTGCAGTGCATTGGCCAGAATCCGGCGGCAGTGGAAAACGATCTGGGTCGAGCTGAGGACATTCAGCCGCCCGTAGGCATCTATGCTGCAGTAGGTGCGGAAGGTCTCCATCATGGCCTGCTGGCAGGCGCGGGTGTGGTATGTATGGTCGATGACGACATCGCACCCCGCCAGCACCGCCTCAATATCGCCCGCCCCGCTCTCATCGTGGGCGCAGAGGTTGCGCTTGTTGTCGGCCCCGACCGGTGCCAGCGACTCCCAGTTTTCCTCCGGGTGGACAAGGACGGGGTTGTCCAGTGCCGTGTGGTAGTCCAGCACGGCGGGCAGGACCTCATACCTGACCTTGATGAGCTTCATCGCCTTATCGACGCATTTTTCATCCTTGCCGGCCAAAATTGCGACAACATCCCCCGCAAAGCGGACATGGCGGTCGATGACAAGCCGGTCATAGGGGCTCGGCTCGGGGTAGGTCTGGCCCGCCTGGGTGTAGCGGCGGCCCTGCTGATCCACATCCTTCCATGTGTAGATCGCCTCGATGCCCGGCACCAGCAGGGCACGGCTCGTGTCGATCTCCTGCACGATAGCGTTGGCATGGGGGGAGCGCAGCAGCTTTACGATCAGGCAGTCCTGCGGGATGACATCATCCATGTAGACGGGCTGGCCGGTCACAAGCTGCATGGCGTCCTTTTTGCGCATGGACTGGTTCACGGTTTTCATTGGGCGGCCTCCTTCCCCTTTTTCCACGCTAAAAAGTTCAAAATACCCCGCAGCTGGCCCTCATAGCCGGAGCAGCGGCAGAGGTTGCCGGCCAGATACTCCTTGATTTCATCCTCGCCGGGGTCGGGGTTTTCCCGGAAAAGCGCCAGCGCGTTCATAATAAAGCCCGGGTTGCAGAAGCCGCACTGCTCCGCACCCTGATCGGCGATAAAGGCGCCGAACTCGGCAGCCTCCTCCTGCAGCCCCTCCAGCGTGGTGACGCTGCGGCCGTTGACCCGCGCCGCCAGCACCGAGCAGGACAGCACCGGCTTTTCATCGAGAAAGACCGTGCAAAGGCCGCAGTTGGCGGTCTCGCAGCCGCGCTTGACGCTCTTGCAGCCGAGGCTGCGCACAAGGTCCAGCAGCACGGTGTCAGCCGCGATTTCGGCGGTGACTTTTTTATGATTTAAGGTAAATGTGATCTGCATGGTATACCTCCGTCAATTTTCCAGCGCGGCCACGGCACGCCGGACCAGCACGCCGGTCAGGTGGGTGCGGTACTCAGCACTGCCGCGCAGGTTGCTGCCGGTCTTGACGGCTGCCTGCACGGCGGCGGGCAGCTGCGCCGGGTCGCAGTCCGGCGTGACAAGCACGGCCTTCATCGGGCGCGCGCCGATGGCAAAGCGGTACTGCCCCTGCGCCGTGCGGGCGGCCGCACAGGTCAGGATCGGGAAATCGGTCTGGGTCGCGCGCACCGACTGGTACTGTACCTTCAGCCCCGGCGTCTTGCGCAGGCAGATGTGGGTCAGAATATCGCGGTCATAGGGCATCGCGGCAAACTGCGCCAGCGGCATCCGGCCCGCCTTATACAACTCGACCTCGCAGTCCAGCGCCAAAAACAGCGTCAGCACATCGGAAAAGCCGAACCGGCCATAGATGCTGCCGCCCACCGTGGCGCAGTTGCGGAACTGCACGCCGACAATGTGGCGCACAGCCTCCCGCACAGCCCCCGCGGTGTAGGCGTTCAGGGCGGCGTTCGTTTCCAGATCGCGCAGCGTTGCCATAGCGCCGATGATGATCTCGGTGTCAGTCTCCTCGATCGTATCCAGCCCCAAGGCCGACAGGTCGATGGCCGTGCCGACATTGATCTTTTCCATCTTGAGCCAGAGCATACCGCCCAGCACGCGGTTGGGCTTTTTCTGGTTCAGCTGCCATGCCTCCTCCAGCGTGGCGGGGCGGGCATATTCGCGTATCGTCATCATGGGTCAATCTCCGTTTTTTCTGTTTTGGGCGAAAAAATCACACTTTTCGTGGATAGGTACTTTTATTCTACCATAAAATCTGGTATAATACCGTTGTTGTTTTAAAAATACAACGATATTTTTTATTGTATGAGGGAAAAAGATTCATGAAAATGACCAAAATGACCGCCCTGCTGCTGGCCGCCGCCATGGCGCTGACCGCCTGCGGCAGCACCGCCGCCGTAAGCAGTGAGGCTGCCGCCTCCGCCGCCGCTGCACCCGAGGTCACCGCCAGCCCCGAGGAGGCTGCCGTTGAACCCGCCGCCGAGACCGCCGTCACCTACCCGCTGACCGTCACCGACCAGCTGGGCCGCGAGGTCACCATCGAGACCGAGCCCAAGACGCTGGCCAGCGGCTACTACATCTCCACCAGCCTGCTCATCGCCCTCGGCGTGCAGGACGAACTGGTCGGCGTCGAGGCCAAGGCCGACAAGCGCACGATCTACAGCCTCTCCGCACCCGAGCTGCAGAGCCTGCCCAGCATCGGCACCGCCAAGGAGTTTGATCTTGAGGGCTGCGCCGCGCTGGCCCCCGACCTTGTCATCGTGCCCGCCAAGCTGAAGGATTCCATCCCCCAGATGGAGGAGCTGGGCCTGACCGTGCTGGCCGTCAAGCCGGAGGATCAGGACAAGTTGTACGGCGCCATCGACCTGCTGGCTCAGGCCACCAACACCGTTGCCCGCGGTGAGGAGCTGAAGTCCGCGATTGAGGACAACCTGCTCAGCCTGCACGAGGCCATCGGCGATGCCGAGGCCCCCAACGTCTACATGGCCGGCAACAGCTCTGTGCTGCAGACCGCCGGCCCCGCCATGTACCAGAACTATATGATCGAGAACGCCGGCGGTCTCAACGCTGCCGCCAGTGTTGAGGACACCTACTGGGCCGAGGTCTCCTATGAGCAGGTGCTGGACTGGGACCCCGACTACATCATTCTGGCGTCCGATGCCGACTATGATGTCGATTCCGTCCTGAACGATGCCGCACTGGCCGACTGCACCGCCGTCAGGGAGGGCCATGTCTACCAACTGCCCCACGCCATTGAGGCTGTGGACTCCCCCGTGCCCGGCAGCTTCCTGGGCAGCGTCTATCTGGGCAGCGTGCTGCATCCCGAGCAGGTGAGTGAGCAGTTCTACCATGACTGCGCCGATGCCTTCTACACGACCTACTACGGCTTCACCCCTGCCTCCTATGAATAACCGCAAGCGCACGGCGCTGTGCCTTCTGGGCGCAGCGCTCTGCGTTTTTATGGCCTTTGGTGCGGCCCTTGCGCTGGGCCGCTACCCCATAACACCGGCGGCGCTGCTGGCCGGCGATGCCATGGCGGTGCGCACCTTCACCGTGCTGCGGCTGCCCCGCGCCGTCATGGCGCTGGTCGGCGGCTTTGGGCTGGGGGCGGCCGGCTTTGTCTACCAGACCGTATTCCGCAACCCGCTGGCAAGCCCCGACATCATCGGCGTCTCCTCGGGGGCCAGTGTCGGCGCGGCGTTCGCCATCCTGTTCGTTTCGTCAGGGGCGCTGTCCACCACGGTCTGTGCCTTTGCGGGCGGGCTGGCGGCGGTGTTCCTCTCGTTGGGGCTGGCCGCTGCCGCGCCGGGGCGCAGCAAAATGTCGCTGGTGCTGGCGGGCATCGCCGTCCATGCGCTGGCCCAGACACTGCTGATGCTGCTCAAGCTGACCGCCGACCCCGAAAAGGAGCTGGCCAGCATCGAGTATTGGATCATGGGCAGTCTGGCCGCCGTGACCCGCAGCCGGGTGTGGTTCCCGGTGCCGGTCGTGCTGGTCTGCTGCGCAGCGATCTTTGCGCTGCACCGGCAGGCGCTGCTGCTCTCGATCGAGGAGGGCGAGGCCCGGCTGCTCGGCGTGCGGGTGGGTGCGATGCGCCTGCTGCTGCTGACGCTTGCCACCATGACGGTTGCCGCCGTTGTCAGCGTGACGGGGCTTATCAGCTTTGTCGGGCTGCTGGCACCCCACAACGCCCGGCTGCTGGCGGGGCACAACCGGCGCTCGGCCTGCCTGCTGAGCGGGCTGCTGGGCAGCGCCCTGCTGCTGGCGGCCGACACGCTGGCCAAGACGGCTGCCTCCACCGAGCTGCCGGTCAGCATCTTTACCTCGCTGCTGGGCGTGCCGTTTCTGCTTTATCTGATCCTGCGGCCGGGGAGGGATGCGTCATGATGCCACAAACCACGCCCCCGCCCGTGGGGCTTTGCGTGCAGGACCTCACCGTACGGTACGGCACAGCGGCCGTGCTGCAAGGGGTCAGCTTTTCTGTCCCGGTGTCCGGGCAGCTGATCGGGCTGTTGGGGGTAAACGGCAGCGGCAAGACCACGCTGCTCAAGGCGGCCGCCGGGCTGCTGCCCCACACCGGGCAGTGCCTTCTGGACGGCGTCCCGCTGGAGAGTCTGTCCACCCGCAGGCTTGCGCAGACCGTCAGCTATATCCCGCAGCAGAGCGGCATCTCGGTCTCGCTCTCGGCGCGGGAGGTCGTGCTTATGGGCTTCAACCCGCGGCTGGGGGTCCTGCAAAGCCCCACCGCCGCCATGCGCGCCGCTGCGGACGAGGCCCTGCGCACCGTAGGTCTGGCCAACAAGGCCGGGCAGGACTACCTGACGCTGAGCGGCGGCGAGAAGCAGCTCTGTATTCTGGCGCGCACGATTGCCGAGGATGCGCCGCTGCTTTTGCTGGACGAGCCGGATAGTGCGCTTGACCTTGCGAACCGCAGCCGGATGACCGCGCTGCTGGCGCAGCTGGTCCACACCGGCGGCAAGACCGCGCTGGTCTGCCTGCACGACCCCGCGCTGGCGCTGGACAGCTGTGATATACTGGTGGTATTGCAGGGCGGCGGGGTCGCGGCGGTGCTGCACCCCAGAACCGACCCGCCTGCCGTGCTGCAGGCAGCCCTTGCCGCCGTGTACGGCCCGCTGGAGCTGCTGCCCGTTACCGACTGCCGGGGCCGGCGCCGTCTGGCCCTGCTGCCGCTGTGAGGTGATACCATGAAACCTGCTTTGCGCGTGATGCTCTGCGATGACGCAGGCGAGCGCTTTTTTGGCGAGGGGCCCTGCCGCCTGCTCCATCTGATCGAGGAAACCGGCTCGCTGCGCAGCGCAGCGGCGCAGATGGGGCTTTCCTACTCCAAGGCGCTGCGGCTTGTGCAGCACGCCGAAAAAGAACTGGGCTTTGCCCTGACCTGCAAGACCATCGGCGGGCGGGGCGGCGGCGGCAGCACCCTGACAGCCGAGGCCCGCCAATTTTTAGAAAGGTATGAGGCCTACCGTGATGCCTGTGTACAGACCAGCCGCGAGCTCTATTCTGCGTTCTTTCCGGGCCAGCGGTAAACGCCATCTGCTGCTGACCGGCGGGCGCGGCAGCGGCAAAACAACGCTGCTGCGCGCACTTATGCCATCCCTCTGCCCCGATGCCCCGATGCTTCTCACCGCTGCCGTCCCGGGCAGATGGGTCGAGATGCGCGATACAGCCACCGGGGCAGCGGCGGTCATCGGCCGGTTTGATGCCGCCCTGCCCCCCGGTGAAAACCGGATGCGCCCCGTGCCGGCCGGCTTTGCCGCCGTGGGGCTGCCCGCCCTGCAGCGGATGGCGGCGGCCGGCGGCTGGGCCGTACTGGACGAGCTTGGCTATCTGGAGAGCGGCTGCGCGGATTTTCAACAAAGCGTGCTGGATATGTTGAAAGTCTGCCGCGTTCTCGCAGTGGTCCGCAAGCAGGACACCCCGTTCCTGCGCGCGCTCTGCGCCGACCCGGACGCCTTTGTGTACGATCTGGACTGTCCTGTGCCGCCGCTGGGCTGCATCGTCATGGCCTCGGGGCTGGGGCGGCGGTTCGGCGGCAACAAGCTGATGGCCGAGCTGAACGGTCGGCCGCTGGCTGCCCATGCGCTGGCGCTGGCTGCCGCGCCGGTGTTTGCCGGGCGCATTGCCGTGACCCGCTCGGCCGAGGTCGAGGCCCTCTGCCGTGCAGGGGGCTTCCCCGTGCTGCGCCATGCCGAGCCACGCCGCAGCGATACGGTGCGCCTTGGCCTGACCGCGCTGCTGACGCAGCAGCCCGGCCTGCAGGGGTGTGTGTTTCTGCCGGGGGACCAGCCCTGCCTGACCCGGCAGACGCTGGAGGCGCTGGCGATCGGTGCCGCGCCGTACACGATCCGGCGGCCTGCCGCACCTGACGGCACACCGGGCAGCCCTGTGCTGTTCGGTCGGGATTATTTTGCTGCCCTCCTTCACCTGCCGGAGGGCAGCGGCGGCAGCGCCGTGCTGCGCGCCCACCCGCAGGCTGTCTGCCTGCTTCCCACCCCCGCCGCCGAGCTGCGGGACATCGACACCCGCAGCGACCTTGAGGCGCTGCGCTGGGGCAAGGGGTAATGCCGTATTTTTGATTTATAGCAATACCGCATAATTCTAAGTGCCGATACGGCGAGCGAGGTGCGGCAGCTGCTAAGCCAAAAGCGCAGATAATACTTTGTGCTGCAAAGGTGAGCGCCGCCAGTGGCGGATGCAGCGAACCGAAGCAGGGGCAGCGGTCGCAGAGTGCGAGGGGCTTTTGCCCCGAAGCACGATGCGGGTACCGCAACCCGACATTATCGAGCATTTTGGCAACGCAGATGCCGTGCCGCACACCGAGCCGCAGCGAGGCGCTTCGGAGTTATAGCTATCGTATCCTATCAGAAAAACCGCAAAAAGTTGGATTTTTCCCACTGTGGTTTTGCTGCGATTCGTACAACTTAACACCAGAGAGTACAACTTACGATTGCACCAAGCCAATCCGATGCGTTATAATTTACTTATCCCATCAGCGCCGTCCAGAGCATACTGAACGGCATAACTAAAATCAGGGCGGGCATCAGATCCACCAGAGGTACGGACTTGATGCGGGAGACGCGGAAACCGGCTGCCATTGTCAGGATGCCGCCGCAGGCGGAGAGGTCGGCAAACATCGTAGGGGTCAGCACGCTGGAAAGCCCGCGGCCAGCGAAAAATACCATCAGCAGAATCACGCACTGCGGCAGCGGAATCGCGCAGATGGCCGCGCCCAGGGTGGACGCAAAGATCAGCGCGGTGAAGCCGTCCAGCACGGCCTTGGACATGAGCAGGCTCGGATCGCCGGTGATGCCCTCGGTCAGGGTGCTGTACCAGCCGAAGCCGCTGCAGCAGAACAGCGCCACCGCCGTGATGTAGAACTCCATATCGATGTCATCACCACCGAGGTGCATGACCTTGACGAGCTTATGGAAAAAGCGGCTCGTCCAAAATTCCAGATGCAGCAGATGACCGATGGTGAACCCCAGCAGAATCGCCAATACCACAGCCGTCATGCCCGACGCCTTGATGACCGAGTTGACACCGATGCCAATGGAACACAGCCCGAACATCGTCGGCAGATGCTCTTTGAGTGTCTCCGGCAGAACCTTTCCCAGCAGGGTTCCCAACAGGCCGCCCAGCAAAACGGCCCCGCAGTTTGTGAATACGCCGATTGGCATTTTAAACATTTCCTCTTTCTTTGTGTAGTTTTATTATATCGCCTCAGCTTTTCCTGCGCAATACAGCAAAAGCGGCGCTGCATCCCGGCAGCGCCGCATTTTTTACTGTCGCAGCAGCTCTATGATGTAATCACCAAATTCAGCAGTTGTCACACAGCGGCCGTCATGGCGGGGCAATTCCTCGGTGCAGAGCTTATCGACGCTGGCGCGGCGCAGGGCCTGGCGGGCGCGGATGCCCAAATCAGGGCGGCCCAAGCTATGTTCCAGCAGCATGGCCGTGGCGTGCAGGATGCCCGCCGGGCACGCGCCGTTGGACTGGGCCAGCGCCTCGTTCGGGTTATGCAGCTGGTTCGTCGTGTAAATGCCGCGCCCATCGGGGGCAAGCTCTGCCGAACCGAACAGCATTGGCGTACCAGAAATCTGCGCCAGCTCATCCGCGATAATATCCCCAAAGACATTGTTCGTCACAATGACATCGAACGCCCAGGGCTGGCGAATGACCTCCATGCTGGCGGTGTCAATGTAGCAATGGCGCAGTTCCACATCGGGGTAGTCCTTTGCCACCTCAATGACCTTATTGCGCCAGAGCACGCTGGACGCAAGCACGTTCGCCTTGTCCAGGCTGCACACGCGGCCGGTGCGGCGGCGGGCTTCGGCAAAGGCGGTGCGGGCGGTCAATTCCACGGTTTCCTCATTATAATATTCGGTATCGCAGGCCTCGCGGCCATGCACGCCCTTCCAGCTGTCATGCGGACCGGCCAGCATACCGCCGCGGATATCACGCACCACAAGGACGCGGAAGCCTTTTTCCACCAGCTCCGGCCGCAAGGGGGAAAACTCCTCCAGCCCCGGCAGCAGGAACACCGGGCGCAGGTTCGTGCAGACGCCAAACAGCTGCCGCAGCTCCATCAGAGTGCGCTCCGGGCGGCGGTCAGGCGGCAGGCTGCCGTATTTTGCTGCGCCGATATTGCCAATCAGCACCGCGCTGCACTGTGCGGCCTGCGCTTTGGTTTCCGGCGGCAGCGGGTCGCCACAGTGCTCGATAGCGGCACCGCAGGCTTCCAGCGGCACGATTTCAACATTCAGCCCGGCCGTTTGTTGAAAATATTGCAGGACCTTCACCGCCTGTGCTGCCAGCTGCGGGCCGACGCCGTCACCGGGAATAATGCCTACTTTTTTCATAGGCTTACTTGTCAAAGTCAAAGCCGTTCCAGCAGGGAATGCCCGTGTACTCCTTGGGCTGCTCCTCGCCGCTCAGCACACGAATGGCACCGGCGGCCAGCGCCTCCATCTCAAACTCGCCCGCCATAACCGTGACCGGCGCGATGAATTTCAGCTTGCGGGTCAGCTCTGCATCCACATACTTGTCATAGCTGATGCCGCCGGTCAGGATAATGCCGTCCACATCGCCCTCCAGCGCAGCGGCCATAGCGCCCGCCTGCTTGGCAATCTGGTAAATCATAGCATCATAAATCAGCTTGGCATACTGGCTGCCCTCGTCGATCATCTTGCAGACCTCACGGGCATCGCTGGTGCCCAGATGGTCCACCAGACCGCCGGTCTTGGTGATTTTATCGTACATCTGGCGCTCGGTGAATTTGCCGGAGTAGCACATCTTCACAACGTCCTTGACCGGCAGCGCGCCGCAGCGGGTGGGGGCCATCGGACCGTCGCCCTGTGCAATGTCGTTGGAATCAATCATCTTGCCCTTGCGGTGAGCTGTGACCGAGATACCGCCGCCGATGTGGCAGATAATCAGGTTCATCTCCTCGTACTTTTTGCCGAGTGTCTTGGCGTAGCGGATGCCGATTTCCTTCTGGTTCAGGGCGTGGATGCGGCTCTCGCGGTAGATGCCCTTCAGGCCGGTGACGCGGGCTTCGTCAATGAACTCATCCACATCCGGCGGGTTGACCACAAACGCTGCGCCGCCGTACTGCCCGGCAAACTCATGGGCCAGCTGTGCGCCCAGTGTGGCGGGGTGCTTGACAGTGAAGCCGACGCGGGCGTGCTCGAGCAGCTTATCGTTGACCGTGTAGGTGCCGCCTGCAATGTTGACCAGACCGCCGCCGCGGCCGACAAAGGCATCCACACCCTCCAGCGTCTGCCCGGCAGCCGCCAGCTCATCGAGAATGGTCTGCTTGCGGTAGGGGAGCTGGTCGTTGATTTCGGCGAACTTTTTCAGCTCCTCCGCATCATGGGAAACATTTTTGCTGAACACCTCTTTATCGCCCTCAAACATAGCGATTTTGGTGGAGGTGGAGCCGGGATTGATGGCAAAGACTTTATATGCTTTCATAAAAAACTCCTTAAAAAAGACAGATGCCGGGGGTCGGCAGCCGTATCGGCTCCGGCTCCCGGCATCTGTCAGGACAAAAACGAAGAAGAGAAGATAATGGCGATTACAGGAACATCGGGTACAGCAAGCCAATCCAGATAACCATCAGCGCACCGCCGATACGGGTGGAGATGGAGGCGAAGGCCAGCAGGTCCATACGGTCAGCAGCGGTCAGGACGGCCAGGTCGCCGGAGCCGCCGATGTTGCAGCAGCACAGACCAGCGGTGACACCGGCCTCATACGGATACAGACCGGACAGGCGGCCGAACAGCATAGCGCCGATGAAAGCACCCAGAACGCCCAGAACGATAACCAGCAGAGCGCCGGGAGTGAAGTAGCTGGTCAGGTCGGTAATCTTCAGAGAGCAGACACCGATACCGGCAATCAGCATGGGCAGCAGTGCCTTGAGGGCGAACTGCATCGAGTAAACGCACTTGTAGGAGATGTCCTCCGGCAGGATGCCGGTGCACTTGATGATGATAGCCAGAATGATGGTCCATGCCAGACCCGCAATGTTGTCCAGCACAGGGATGTGAGCCAGCAGCTCGCCAGCCAGATAGAGGGTCAGTGCCATGAAGATGCCGCCGCCGAGGGCTGCATAGTCCGGGCTGGTGACAGGGCGTTTCTCGCTCTTGACGGAATCCTCGGCCTCGATCTTATCCTGCTTGATGAGGATGTTGCCGTTGCCGTTCATACCGGGAATCTTCTTAGTGACGGCACCGCCGATAGCTGCAAAGAGAACAGCCAGAACGTTTGCGATAGAAGCATAGCAGAGGAACTGACCCGCCAGACCGGTCATATCCTCACCGGTCAGGGTGGAGTAGAGGCTGGGAAGGGTAGTCATAGCGCCTGCAGAACCGCCGGACATACAGGGAGCGCCGACATTGAAGAGGGCTTCCTTGACGCCGAAACCGGTAATCACACCGCCGACCACGCAGAACAGCAGGGCAAAGACCTGACTGCCGATGACGGTAGGCAGATACCGCGCTGTGGCGTTCAGCAGCACCTTGCGATCCATAACCAGCACCGAACCAACCAGCAGCAGGGCAATGTAGGTATCCTGGAAACCGGTTTTCATCAGAACCTTGCAGCCATTCTGCAGGGTTTCGGGAATCAGACCAAGGTAGTTCATCAGCGAAGCGCCGAACAGGGGCAGCAGGCAGGCGCCGCCGAGATAGTTGTTGACGATGGGAATGGTATTGCCGAGCCAGAAGAACAGGCCGCCAATGCACATCAGGAAGGCAACTGTGCCGACAAAGGTGGTGGCCACATAGGCGCCCGCATCATTGGAATACACCTTTGCGGTGGGCAGAACACCCAGATAGGTACACAGCATGACGACCGCAAAGAACGGTACAAAGTATTTGAAGTTCAGACCGCATACGTTGAACTTAATGCCGTTTTTCATAGGGATTTCTCCTTCACGTTTTACACATTCAGCTGTTGCTGCCAATCAGGGCAGCCAGCACAATGGACATATACTTGTCATCGGCAGAGGCAGCGCGGGAAACCAGCAGAACCGGAACCTTTGCGCCCAGCACCACGCCGCCGGTGCGTCCGCCGCCAATTACCGTGATGGTCTTGGCAGCGGCGTTGGCCGTCACGATGTTGGGCATCACCAGCAGGTCGGCATCACCGGCCACCGGGCTGACATAGCCCTTGATGGGTGCGGATTCGGGATCCATGGCCAGATCCAGGCTGATGGGGCCCTCGACGATGCAACCGGGCACGCCCGCCTGCTTGATAGCATCGGCGTCCACGGTTTCGGGCATCTTCGGGTTGACCTTCTCGACCGCAGCAATGACAGCAACCTTGGGGTTTTCCTCGCCCAGCGCATGGAAAGCGCCGACTGCGTTGGCAATCATAGCCTTCTTCTGCTCCAAGGTGGGGTAAATCAGCAGAGCCGGGTCAGTGATGGCAAAAACCTTGTGATAATGCGGACTTTCAAAGAATCCGACCAAGCTCATTGTATCACTTTTGCGGATGCCGTGGTCCTTATTTACCAAAACTTTCATCAGTGCGCCGGTCTCGATTTTGCCCTTCATAATGCAGTCTGCCTGCCCCTCACGGGCGAGGTCGGCTGCCTTCTGGACACATTCGGTCGGATCGTCAATGTCGATGATTTCCGCTTTGCTCTCATCAAAGCCGATTTTAGCAAGGATAGCCTTGATTTCCTCGGCCTTGCCAATCAGAACCGGCTGCACCAGGCCGTCATTGGCGGCATGGGCCACAGCCTGCAGGGTATGCTCGTCCTGTGCAACGGCCACCGCCACGCGGCGGATGCCAGGCTTTGCGCGGAGCATTTCCTTCAACTGTTCAAAATTCTTCAGCATAGGATTTTTCCTCCTTTCCTCACAGAGTACGCGGGTCAGAAACTACCCCGGCCAGTGCAGTGGCGGCTGCCACTGCGGGGCTGCACAGGTAGCTGAGCGTTTTCTTGGTTCCCTGACGGCCGATGAAGTTGCGGTTTGCGGTAGACAGGATGCGCTCATCATCGTACATCAGGCCGTAGGGCATACCGCAGCACAGGCCGCAGCAGGGGTGGCAAATCACAGCGCCGGCCTCGATAAAGGTCTTGATGTAGCCGCGCTTGATAGCCTCCTTAAAGACACGGTTCGTGGCGGGCACCACGATAAACCGCATCGTGTCGGGGACGTGCTTGCCCTTCATGATTTCTGCGGCAACGGCCAGATCCTCAATGCTGCCGTTGGTGCAGCTGCCCAGATAGACCTCGTCAATCGGGGTGCCGAGCACCTCATGCAGCGGGTGGACGTTGTCCACGCCCTGCGGGCAGGACAGCTGGGGCTCCAGCTCGCTGACATCGTAGGTCAGGACCTTTTCATAGTGGGCGTCCTCGTCGACACAGACCCAGTCAATTTCCTCCAGCGGCATACCGTAGTACTCCGCCGTCTTTTCATCAGCCTCGAACAGGCCGCACTTGGCACCGGCCTCCAGCGCCATATTGGCAACCGTGAAGCGAGCCATCATGCTCATTTCGTGGGCCGCTGGGCCGGTGAACTCCAGACTCTTGTACTGGCCGCCGTCCGCCTTGATGTCGCCCAGAATCTTCAGGATAACGTCCTTGGACAGAACACCGTCGGGCAGATGGCCGTTCAGCACGATTTTGATGGCTTCCGGTACCTTGAACCAGAGCTCGCCGGTAATCAGGGCTGCGGCCATCTCGGCCGTGCCGATGCCGGAGCAGAAGTTACCTGCGCCGCCGTAGGTGGTGGTGTGGCTGTCCGTTGCGGTAGCAATGCAGCCGGGCTTGGCGTAGTGCTCCTCGTGCATGATGCTGTGGCAGATGCCCTCGCCGATGTGCAGCTTCTTGATGCCGTAGCGGCGGGCCAGTTCCAGACCGGCGTCATAGTGGGCAGAGTCATTCTTGGCAACCGCAGTCGGCATACAATGGTCAAACACAATCGTTACTTTGTCGGGGTCTGCAATCTTGTCCGCGCCAATCTGTTCCAGCGTATCCAGCAGATACGGGGTGTAGATGTCATGAATCATGAACATATCCGGATGGGTGATGACGATGTCGCCGGGCTTGACCTCGTCCACGCCTGCGTTCTTGCGCAGGAGCTTTTCGGCCATCGTAAAGCCCTTCTTGCGGCGGGCCGTATCGTCCAGCTCCTTATGCTCACTGGGCTTTACGCCCTCGGCCAGACGGCGGCGGGTATCGGCAATCAGACCGCCGTTGGCAACGATGTTGAAGAGGTTTTCCGGCACAGCGCCGACCGTGAAGGTCTTGCCGTTGGCGCTGACCGTGTGGTTGTCCACATCGACCGTGACAATGTCGCCGCCGGTCACAACATCCTGAATACCATCGCAGGTCAGCAGCAGAATACCGCTGTTGAAGGCATTGCGGAAGAAGATGCGGGCAAAGCTCTTGGCGATGATGCAGCGCACACCGTTGTGGCTAAGCACCGTGGCGGCCTGCTCACGGGAGGAGCCGCAGCCGAAGTTTGTACCGGCCACCAGAATATCGCCGGGCTGCACGGTGGAGCCGAACTCCGGCTTGAGCAGCTCAAAGGCGTACTTCTTCATCTCCTCAATCGTGGGAATCGTGCCGCGCTTACCGGGAATGATGGTATCGGTATCAATATCGTTGCCGAAGGTCCATACCTTACCGCTGAAAATCTTATCCATTGTATGAGCCCTCCTTTACAGTGTCTGCGTGAACGAGGCGCAGGCAACCGTCTGCACCGATGCGGTGTAAACCGTGGAATCCGCAACGCCCATGCAGCCGGTGTAGGTGTACAGGCCGGTGGTGACAAGGGTTTCGCCCTTGCCCATGACACCGGCACCCTGCCGGACCTCGCTGTGGTCACCGGCGGCGGAAATCTGTGCGCCGTAGTCGATGAAGATATCCAGCAGGCCCTCCTCGCAGGCGGCGATGTAATCGGCGCTGGTGGCGGGGCAGATGGTCAGGCGGAAGCCGCGCGCCAGCTTTTTGCCGCGGAGAATATCCGCCGCCACGCGCAGGTCCTCAATCGTGCCGCCGGTGTAACCGCCAATCTGACCGGCGGTTACATGGGTACCGGCCAGCTCGGCCACTGGGCGGATCTCCGCCATGTGCTGGGCAGAACGCACCTCGCAGGGCAGAACAGCCATTGGCTCAACCGTCGAGAGGTCGAGCACACGGTCGGTGTCGCCCTCCTCCACGCAGAGGGCCGTCACGGCACCCGTGCCGCAGGCCATCGAGCAGAGAACGCTCTTTTCATGCGAGGAGAGCGCCGGTGCCACGAACTTGACGATGCTGCCGGGGACGCACTTGCTGTTTTTCAGCAGGGTGAGCGCCGCGTCCATCATCGAAACGCCGTCCTTCAGCTTGCCTTCCACGCGGAAGATGACCGTGTGGGGGACAATCAGCTGATATTTGCCGGTTTCCAGCACGCGGGCCAGCTCCAGCGGGCTGACGTTGAAGCCGAGCGCACCGTTTGCGCCGAAGATGGCGCTGTGGCTGCCGCCGCCGACCACAACCTGGCCGGGGAGGACGACCTCCTTGAACATATACTGGTAGGCAACGCCCTGTGCCTGAATGAAACGGCAGCCGAATTTCTTGGCGAAATCGCGAATCACGCCGAACACGCGGGCACCCTCGGGGTCACCGGTGGGAACATTATGGTCAAAGAACACCAGCACCTTATCAGGGTTGGCAACGCTCTTTGCCTCCACCGCGGCCAGATAGGAAACGCCGTCATTTACCACGATGTAATCGGGCTCCAGTGTGACAACGCTGCCGGGGGCTGCGGTCAGCAGGGTATCAAAATTGTTTGCCATCGTTTTGCTCCTTCACAATCCGGGTTACTTTTCCTCGGCCAGCACCTTGTAGCCTGCATAACGCTCCTTGGCGTCCTGTTCGCTCTTGGCGTAAAGGTCGGGTGCGAGGTCGGGGAACTTGCGGGCCAAGCTGGAATAACGGACCTCGCCCTGCAGGAAGCTCTGGTAATCGCCGGTCGGCTCCTTGCTGTCGAGCTGGAACGGGTTCTTGCCTGCGTCAATCAGGCGCGGGTCATAGCGGTACAGCTGCCAATAGCCGCAGTTGACGGCGTTCTTCATCTCGGTCATAACGTTGGCCATACCGGCGCGCAGACCGTGGTTGATGCAGGGAGAGTAGCAGATGACGATGGAAGGACCGTCGTAGCTCTCGGCCTCCTTGACGGCGCGGAGCAGCTGGGCGGGGTTGGCACCCATGGCGACCTGTGCCACATACACATCGCGGTAGCTCATGGCCATCATGCCCAGGTCCTTCTTCTTGGTGCGCTTACCGGCGGCAGCAAACTGTGCCACGGCAGAGCGCGGGCTGGACTTGGAGGCCTGTCCGCCGGTGTTGGAGTAAACCTCGGTGTCAAAGACCATAATGTTGACGTTGGCACCGGTGGAAATCACATGGTCAAGACCGCCGTAGCCGATATCGTAGGCCCAGCCGTCGCCGCCGAAGATCCACACGGACTTCTTGCGCAGATGCTCGGCATTGCGCTGTACGTAGTCGAGTGCTTCCTTGGCGTCCTCCGGCACTTCTGCACCGGCCACAGCCGCCTTCAGCGCATCGCTGACGGCCTCGCTCTTGGCACTGACGTTGAAGTTATCGTCCCATGCCTTCGCCGCAGCATACAGGTCGCTGTTCTCGTCAATCTTGCTCATCAGCTCCTCCACCTTGGTGCGGAGTGCTGCGCGCTGCTGCTCGACAGAGAGGCTGATGCCCATACCGAACTCAGCGTTGTTCTCAAACAGAGAGCCGCCCAGTGCGGGGCCAAAGCCCTTCTTGTTGGTGCAGTAGGGGAAGCTGGGGAAGCTGGTGGCCCAGACCTGAGAGCAGCCGGTCGCGGTGGCAATGTACATATGGTCGCCAAACAGCTGGGTGACGAGCTTTGCATACGGGGTCTCGCCGCAGCCTGCGCAGGAGCCGTTGAACTCCAACAGGGGCTGGTTGAACTGGCTGCCCTTGACGGTGTCATCGCCGTAGGTGTTGCGCACCTCCGGCAGCGCGTCGATGTACTCCCAGTTGGCTTCCTCGTGGCGCTGGGTGTCCAGCGGCTCCATCGTGATAGCCTTGGTCGGGCAGACCGTCACGCAGCTGCCGCAGCCCTGGCAGTCGAGGACGGCGCACTGTAAACGGTATTTGTACTCGCTAGCCTTGGGCTTGGTGTCGGCAACGTCCATCTTTTCGGGGGCGTTGGCGACCTCCTCCTCGGTCAGCAGGAAGGGCCGGATGGCCGCGTGGGGGCAGACGTAGGAGCACTGGTTGCACTGCACGCACTTGGAGGCATCCCATGCGGGAACCTTGACGGCCACACCGCGTTTCTCATACTTAGAGGTAGCCTGCGGCCAGGTGCCGTCCTCGAGGCCGACGAAAGCGCTGACGGGCAGCTCGTCGCCGTGCATGTTGTTGACAGGCTCCATAATCTTGGTGACGAACTCCGGCACATCCTTGCGGGGCACGGGGGTCTCGTCGGCCAGGTCAGCCCAGGAGGCGGGGTAGTCGATCTTGACAGCGCCGCAGATGCCGCGGTCGACGGCGGCGTAGTTCATGTTGACGACCTTCTCGCCCTTCTTGCCGTAGCTCTTCAGGGCGGCGGCCTTCATGTACTCCACAGCCTTGTCATCGGGGATAATGCCGGTGATGTGGAAGAAGGCAGCCTGCAGAATCGTGTTGGTGCGGTTGCCCAGACCCAGCTCGGCAGCGATGGCCACAGAGTCGATGACATACAGGTTGATGTGCTTGCGTGCAATCGCGCGGCGCATCGAAACCGGCAGGTGAGCGTCCAGTGCGGCAACATCGGCCCAGTCGCAAGCCAGCAGGAAGCTGCCGCCCTCCTTCAGGTCAGAAACCATGTCGTAGTTGGCGACATAGGCTTTATTGTGGCAGGCCACAAAGTCAGCGTGGCGGACCAGATAGCTGCTGCGGATGGGCTCATCGCCGAAGCGCAGGTGGCTCTTGGTGACGCCGCCGGACTTCTTGCCATCATACTCGAAGTAGGCCTGTACGTATTTATCGGTATGGTCGCCGATAATCTTGATGGTGTTCTTGTTGGCACCGACCGTACCGTCGGAGCCGAGGCCCCAGAACTTGCAGCTGCAGGTACCGGCAGGCACAATGTTGATTTCCTTGCCGACAGCCAGAGAGCGGTGGGTCACGTCATCATCAATGCCGATGGTGTAGTGGTTGGCAGGCTCGGCAGCGGTCATATTCTCATACATCGCAACAATCTGGGCGGGGGTGGTGTCCTTGCAGGCCAGACCGAAGCGGCAGGCGTAGACCGGCAGGTCGCTGCGGAACTCCTTCAGCACGCTGCAGACATCCTCATACAGAGGCTCGCCGGTAGCGCCGGGCTCCTTGGTGCGGTCCAGAACGGTGACAGCCTTGACGGTGGCAGGCAGTGCGTTCAGCAGGTACTGCACCGGGAACGGGCGGTACAGGTGAACGTTGACATAGCCGACCTTCTTACCCTGTGCGCGCAGATAGTCGATGGTCTCGGCAGCGGTTTCTGCCACGCTGCCCATGCCGACGAGGACGTACTCGGCCTCGGGGTCGCCATAGTAGTTGACGCAGTGGTACTCGCGGCCGGTCAGCTCGCTCATCTTGCCCATGTACTCCTCCACGATCTCGGGCAGAGCATCGTAGTAGGGATTCATGGCCTCGCGGCACTGGAAGTAAGTGTCGGCGTTCAGACCGGCGGTGCGCAGCAGCGGACGCTCGGGGTTCAGGCTGCGCTTGCGGAATTTCTCGAGTTCGCCATAGTCGACGAGCTTTGCCAGGTCGCCAAAGTCCAGAACATCAATTTTCTGAATTTCGTGGGAGGTGCGGAAGCCGTCGAAGAAATGCAGGAAGGGAACATGGCCCTTGATGGCGGACAGGTGGGCGACAGCGCCGATGTCCATGCACTCCTGCACATTGGAGGAAGCCAGCAGCGCAAAACCGGTCTGGCGGCAGGCCATGACGTCGGAGTGCTCGGCGAAGATGGAGATATTATTGGTAGCCACATTGCGGGAGGCGGCGTGGATGACGGCGGGCTTCAACTCGCCCGCGATTCGGTACATGGTGGGGATCATCAGCATCATGCCCTGGCTGGCCGTGTAGCTGGTGCCAAGGCTGCCGCTGTCCAGCGCGCCGTGCATGGCGGAGACTGCGCCGGCCTCGCTCTGCATCTCGACCAGCTTGACCGGCTGGCCGAAGATGTTCTTCATGCCGCTGGCTGCCCATGTATCAACATGGTCTGCCATCGGGCTGGAGGGGGTGATGGGATAGATGGCTGCAATTTCGGTAAACGCATACGATGCGTATGCGGCTGCCTCATTACCGTCCATTGTTTTCTTTTTAGCCATAAGGATTCCGTCCTTTCTGCGGTTGCTCTGTTTCTTGCGTTTTTGTCTTGTAACTTTATCCTTACTTAGCTGTATCGATTTACCTGTTCGCAGTATAGTGTATCGTTTTAGCAACGTCAAGACCCTTGGCGCAACTTCGGCGGTTTGCAAAATGGCTGTGGAACCATCTTGCACAAAATGACAAAAAAAGACCCTCATTCAGCCTTTGTTTAGCAATTTTCTGCTAAACGTTGACTTTTCCAGTAAACGGTGCTATAGTTTAGTAAACGCAGTAAATGCTTTTAGCAAAGGAGTGTCCTTTATGCCCACCATCAAGGATGTTGCGGCAGCAGCCGGGGTTTCCCCCACCACCGTTTCCCTAGTCATGAACGGCCGGGGCGAGCAGCACCGCATCCCCGCCGATACCATTGCCCGCATCCAGAACGCCATGCGGGAGCTTGGCTATCAGCCCAACCTGAGCGCCCGCCGCCTTCGCAGCAGCGCCGAACGGCGTCCCGTGGTGGCTTTTTTCTGGCCGCTGGACTACCGCGCCAATATGCTGGGCTACTTTCTTTCTTTAATACAGAAAGCCCTGCGCGAGAAAAGCTACGACTGTGAGCTGGTGGTGCACCCCTTTACCAATGACCATATTGCGGATGCCTGCGAGGCACTGATTCACAACAACTACACCGGGGCCATCATCGGCGCCGCCAGTGAGCAGGATGTGCGCCATCTGGAAACGCTCGACACACAGGTTCCCATCGTGCTGATTAACCGCGAAAGCAACAAGTACAGCACCTCCAGCGCCAACAGCAACAAGGTCGGCCTGCTGGCCGCCAGCCTGATACGGCAAAAAAATTATCGCCAGGTCGCGCTTATTTGTGCCGGAAACCGCTATGTAGCCGCCAGCCGCCGCACCGACGCATTTGTCTTTGCCTGCCAGCAGCTGGGGATTCAGGTTCCGCAAGAGTGGATTTTCTCCGGCGCCAACACCGCCGAGGGCGGTGCCGCCGCTGCTGAAAGTCTCTGCGCGCTGACCAATATGCCCAAGATGGTTCTGTGCGAAAGCGACACAATGGTTCCCGGCGTGTTATATACCTTACATAAATACGGCATCCTGATTCCGCAGGATATGGAGCTACTCAGCTTTGTCACGCAGGATCCCATGGGTGTGCAGTATCTGATTCCTGCTGTCAGCACCGTTTCGATGCCCAGTGAGGAGATTGCCCGCCAGGCTGTCGGGGCGTTGATTTCCCATATCACGACCGGCAGCCGCGAGCCGCTGCGCATTGAAAGCGAGGCCCGCGTGGAGCTGCGGGAGAGCTTCCGTTTGTAAGACTTGCACAAAAACAGCCCCCTAATTTTTACGCGCCCGCCAAAGTTCCGGCGGGCGCGTAATTTTGTTGTTGACATTTTGGGAAAAACGTGCTATAAGTAGTGTAACGATTTAGTGTATCGTTTTAGCTGTATGATTTACCTACCCTACAAATAAAACAATACACAACAGACTGGTTTTGCCATGTGTGGCCACCGTAGGGGCGGATTCCATATCCGCCCGCCCACGTTTCCCGCTGTATCGATTTACCCATTCCACAACAACGTGTCCGCACCCGCTGCAAACCCCGTCTGTCAATAGTCAGGAGTCACCTATGGATTTCTTTAAACGCAAGGAACCCGCTGCACCGGCCCCTGCTGCCAATCCCAGCCCGGCCGGCTCTACCCAATTTGCCAGCAACATCCCGGTCAAGTTCAACAGTGTTGAATTCCGTGACGGCGTACAGTCCCTGCTGGCCACCCGCGTCACTACCGAGGATATGATTCCGCTGCTCAAGCGGATGGACGCCGTCGGCTATGACAGCATGGAGATGTGGGGCGGCGCAACCTTTGATGTCTGCATCCGCTATCTGAACGATGACCCGTGGAACCGCGTGCGCACCTTCAAGCATTTCATGAAAAACACCCCGCTGAAGATGGTGCTGCGCGGCCAGAATCTGGTGGGCTACCACGCCTACCCCGATGATATTGTAGAAAAATTTGTCGAGTGCGCCGCCAACGCGGGCATTGACGTGTTCCTGATTTTTGACGCCCTGCAGGATTTGCGCAACTGCGAGACTGCTTTCCGCGCCGTCAAAAAGATGGGCAAGAAGATTGAGGGCAGTGTCCAGTACAACCTCAGCCCCTTCCACACGACTGAAAAATTTGTGGAAAACGCGCTGGAACAGCAGAAAATGGGTGCCGAGCTCATCCATGTCGAGGATATGGCCGGCCTGATGACGCCGCCCGCCGCCTATGAGCTGATCAGCGCCTTAAAAGCTGCGCTGGATATTCCGGTGCATCTGCACTGCCACTGCACCGGCGGCATGGCGGAAATGTGCTACTGGGAGGCCATCCGCGCCGGTGTGGACGGGTTGGACGTCTGTGTTTCCAGCCTTGGCATGGGCCCCGGCCACCCGCCGATTGAGAGCTTTATCGCCGGACTGCGCGGCACGCCCCGTGACCCGAAAATCGACCTTGCCCAGTTCAATGAACTGAACGAGAGCTTCCAGTATCTGCGCACCCGCCGCAAGGAATACGAAAGCCGCCTGATTGGCGTGGACGTTGGTTGCCTGCAGCACCAGATTCCCGGTGGTATGCTGACCAATATGGAGAACCAGCTGCGCAGCATGAATGCACTGGACCGTCTGCCGGAGATTCTGCGGGAAGTTACCCGCGTCCGCGCGGATATGGGTTATCCGCCGCTGGCCACCCCCAGCAGCCAGATGTGTGGCGCACAGGCCACCAGCAACGTCATGATGGGCGAGCGCTACAAGACCGTCAGCAAGGAAATGCGCGACTATTGCCGCGGTATGTACGGCTGCCCGCCGGGTGACATTTCCCCCGAACTGATGAAAAAAGCGCTGGGCGATGAAAACCCCATCACCTGCCGCCCGGCTGATCTGCTGGAGCCCGGCTGGGAGAAGGCCAAGGCCGAAATCGGCGATTTGGCACACAGTGATGAGGACGTGCTGACCTATGCGCTCTTCCCGAACATTGCTGTCAATTATCTGAAAAACCGCTATGAAACGAAGGAGTAACCCATGAAACAGGAAAATCCCGAAAAGCTGGCCAAAAGCCGTGAATTTCTGGCCCAGCTGAAAGAGGCCCGCGGTGGCAAGCTGCTGGAAAGCCACCAGAAGATGGGCAATGATCCGATGCTGGTCAAGGCATTTCTGGACCAGTATGTGGACAACGGCACCGATGTACAGATTCCTCGCAAATACCGCGAGCTGATTGTTATGGCCATCGGTATGGCCACCGGCACCGACACCACCATGAAGGTCCACGCCCGTCTGGCGCTGGAGAACGGTGCTACTGTGGATGACATCTGCGAAGTAATCCGTATCATCTTCTTCACCTGCGGCGTCACCAAGCTGCTGCCTATTCTGGAGAAGCTCGACCTGGAGACCATCGACCTGGACGAGGCCTGATTTTACATCGGAATTGGAACACGGCGCGCACAGTATCTTCTCTATACATACTTGTAACATTTTTGGAAATCCTTCTCCCGTTTTTATCCTAACGCATTTCTCTTCTTTCACAGCCTTCTCCCGGCTTGCGCGCACCGTGCTTCTTTTCATATAATAGTGGGGTAAAGCGATGGGGCTTTTCTCCGCTATGCTCTGGTTAGAAAAAGGCCGACCCTCACTTCTCAAGGGTCGGCCCTTTTCTGTTTTTGGAAAGACTAACTATTAAAAGTCAAGCCCCAAAACAAAATTTTCGAGAGAAATTTTAAGGTGGTGAAAATTGGTATAGCAAACAAGAGCATCCGTTGTCCATGAGAGATGGCAACATTGTAATGCTTTCCCTCAGAACGCTTCTTTTCAAGATAGGCCGAGAATGTAGGACACCAAAGGCAGACATATTTGGCGGCATTGAAAAGAGCATATCGCAAATATCTGGAGCCACGCTTTTCCATGTGAGCATAACAGTTTTGCAGTTGCCCTGACTGATATGTAGATGGAGAGAGTCCAGCATAAGCCAGCAGCTTGTCTGCGCTTGCAAAGTTGGAAAAATCTCCAACTTCAGCAAGAATCATTGCACCCATATGTCGGCCAATACCGGGGATTGTAAAGATGGGAGAATCCATCTGAGATGTAATCTTGTCAATTGCGGATTCTACCTCAGAAATTTCTTTGTCCAGCTCGCGGATGAGAGCAATCGTGTGTTTCAACTCCATAGACTTAGCAGGCATTTTCGAGCCAATGGAGACCCCTGCGGCTACTTGGATTTCCGCGGTTTTAGACTTGGTATAACGACCTTTAGAGGCGGTGCAAAGAGTCTCAGCGAGTTCTTCAGTATTAGCGTTTGCGATATAGCTTGCACCCGGATAGTTGCTCAGCAGTGCGTATACAACAGCGATGTGCAGACTTGAGACCAGCTTTTCAAGCTCCGGAAACAGAATATTCACTAACCGCGCAACGGAGCTTTTCAGCTTGGCGCGCTCTTTTACCTTATCAAATCTGTATCTGGTTAGTGACTTTAGCTCTTCATTGTGGTATGCTGTATTTGAGTAGGACTTGAGGTCCACATCAGACATGAGCATCATTGCAATGGTACGCGCGTCTATCCGATCTGTTTTGGTTCTTCGCAGGCTGAGACTTTTCCGGTAGAGGTTCGTGTGCAGAGGGTTAATGACATAGGTTGCCAGGCCGCTGTCTAAAAGAAACCCCAGCAGATTGTAGCTGTAATGTCCTGTGGCTTCAAGCCCTACTTTTATTTTGCTTTCACCTTGGGAACAGCTTTGGATTCTTGAAAGAAGCGTCTCAAAACCGATGCGGTTATTGGCAATGGTAAATACATCTGCCAAGACCGTTCCTTCCGAGTTGAGGATAAAGCAATCGTGCTTGTCCTTTGCAACATCGATACCAACAAAAATCATTTCTTTTTACCTCCGGCGTTTTATTTTACAGTGCTGCTTAGAGCCACACCTCTTTGCTATGTAACCTCGTTCTATATAAACCGTCTGGCGGTATCTAACTGATTAACACTAAAAACAAAGAGCCGTGGTTGGAGCCTTTCCGAAACCGTCTTGCGGTAGGAGGTTTAAACCAATCCACAGCACCTTGTCTATTGTAGCATTTTGTCCTTGGAGAGGGACTCTAATAACTACTACTTTATAATACGAGGTCACGAAATCTCTGGGCTTCACCGTCCATGATATGCGCAAGGACTACGTCCGCCTGGAAGCCGAAGTGACCGACGCCCACCGCAACGGCTACGGCGCTTTGCACGGCGGCTACCTGATGGCTTTAGCCGACTGCGCCGCCGGGTACGCGGCCTTTACCGATGGCCGGCATTACGTGACCCAGAGCAGCCATATGTCGTTTTTGAAGAACGTTTCCAGTGGAAAGATTTTTGCGAATGCCCGCGTATTGAAGCGCGGCCGCCTTGTCAGCGTTGTCCGCGTGGAGATTTTCTCCGGCGAGGAATGCCTGCTCTGCGAGGGGAGTTTTAACTGCTACTGCATCGAGCCGGGGGAATCCGGGAAGTGAATCAGAACTGATTCACTTTTTCGAGTCAAGATTTTTGGATGAATCACAGGTGATTCACTCTGGGGATATACGAATTTGTATGGGCATCTGGGTTGGGTGCTATCGTTTTTTTTGGGGGGGGGTAGACGTGTTTTGCTAGCATAGCGTTTGGATATCCACAAACGCATTTCTGGGGCGTACCCCAGACCCCTTTTCTGCTTTCCGTGACGCTTGTTTTCAAAAAAAGTTCGTTTCGTGCCATAATTCGTAATCAGTCATACCAACGTTATTTTTTATCATTTTTTTACTTTTCTGATGATGATGACGATAATGACGGTGGTGACGCTCTATCTGATATAGGCCCCATTATCTGAAACCATCGTCATGCCACAACAGGCAAGCCGCTTGCAAAAGCAGCCTGCCTGTTTTTTTGTGGCGTTTGCTCCACCGACAACAGCCTGAAAATATGCTATGCTTTTACTGAACCCAGCTTTATTACAAATTATTACACCCTTTCCAAATAAGCCGTGTACTGTCTTATTTGGCTTGTAGAATAAATTATTTAAAGTACAAGGATTTTGGCGCAAAGGGTGCTATGCTGGTTTTGAGGTGTACATTGAGCAAAAGACCTTCAAGGATTACTACGACCGCCTGTTGAAGGATGCCGACATTGGGCACTTTACCTTCCACGCCCTGCGCCACACCTTCGCCACCCGTGCGCTGGAGCGCGGCATGGACTACAAAACGCTGTCGGCAATTCTGGGGCACTATTCTGTAGCCTTTACTATGGATACCTACGTCCATAGCATGGATGAACACAAGCGGCGCGAAATGGACAAAATGGACGATATGTTCGGGATGCAGTACAGCATCTCCGTAGAAAACCAGCCTTATCCTGTGCTTTGTACATTCTCGGCAGACGGCTGCACTGCCCATGTTCCCGACTTCCCCAAAGTTACCGCACAAGCCCCCACGCTGGAC
>QWCH01000215.1_pt1 | contig 105394 bp, 94 predicted proteins | sample 1972671 | NCBI WGS metagenome assembly QWCH01 (sample SAMN09866713, study PRJNA288562) | Human gut metagenome isolate term3_stool, whole genome shotgun sequencing... | isolation source: gut | host: Homo sapiens | place: USA: California
GTATTTTTAACGGTTTTCATAAATACATTGTATCAAAAAAAGGCGAGGATTTTTATGTTTCCTCGTCTTTTTTCTATGATGGGACTTTTGCAACAGCCCTAATTTTATATGTTATTTATTCTTAGGAACAAGCTTATCTTTTCCGCCCATATACATTCTTAAAGGTTCAGGAATTTTTATGCTTCCATCTTCTTGAAGTAGGTTTTCTAAAAATGCTATAAGCATTCTTGGAGGAGCAACACAAGTATTATTTAAAGTGTGTGCAAGGTATATGCCATCTTTTCCTCTAAGTCTTATATTTAATCTTCTAGCTTGAGCATCTCCAAGATTAGAGCAAGAACCAACTTCAAAATATTTATTTTGTCTAGGTGAAAAAGCTTCAACATCAAGAGATTTTACTTTTAAATCAGCCAAATCTCCTGAGCAGCATTCCAAAGTTCTAACAGGAATTTCAAGTGATCTGAAAAAGTCTACTGTATTTCTCCACAAGTTTTCAAACCATTTTTTTGAATCTTCAGGCTTACATATAACTACCATTTCTTGCTTTTCAAATTGGTGAATCCTATAAATTCCTCTTTCTTCGATTCCGTGTGCACCGACTTCTTTTCTAAAGCATGGTGAGTATGAGGTCATAGTTAAAGGCATCTTATCTTCATCGGTAATTGTATTAATAAATTTACCAATCATAGAGTGTTCGCTTGTACCTATTAAATATAAATCTTCTCCTTCAATTTTATACATCATATTTTCCATTTCAGCAAAAGACATAACTCCAGTAACTACATCAGAGCGAATCATAAAAGGTGGAATATAATAAGTGAAGCCCCTATCAATCATAAAATCTCTAGCATAAGATAAAATTGCTGAGTGAAGTCTTGCAATATCACCTTTTAGATAATAAAATCCAGCACCAGAAGTGTTTCTTGATGAGTCAAGGTCGATTCCATCGAAAGTTTCTATAATATCAACATGGTAAGGAATTTCATAAGAAGGGATCACAGGTTCTCCAAATTTTTCAATTTCAACATTTTCACTGTCGTCTTTACCTATAGGTACAGTTTCATCAATAATTTGAGGAATAACGAGCATCCTTTGTCTAACTTCTTCATCAAGCTTTTTTTGTTCTTCTTCTAAAGTTTCCAGTTCCTTATTAATTTTTGCAACTTCAAGTTTTGCAGACTCAGCCTTATCTTTTTGACCATTTTTCATAAAGCCACCAATTTCTTTAGAAATTGAATTTCTTTTAGCTCTCAATTCGTCTCCATGATTTTTTGCTTCTCTATTTTTTTTATCAAGCTCTATGACTTCATCTACAAGTTTTAGTTTTTCATCTTGAAATTTTTTCTTGATATTTTCTTTTACAAGTTCCGGATTAGTCCTTATCAGTTTAATATCTAACATTTTTTTCCTCCTAAAAATAAAAAAATCCCTCAATCCCAAAGGGACGAGAGAACCCGCGTTGCCACCCTAATTAACTATTAGTTCGCTTTAAAATAACTGACTATTAAGTGGATTTAGCATTTCCAAATAGAAGTTTTCACCAGCCACTTCCTCTCTAAAATTTTTTCATGCCTACTATTCTTAATATATGTCATATAAAATTTTGTTCATAATAACATATAAAAAAAATTTTTTCAAGTCTTAAAATTTCTATCCTTATTTTTAAAAATAAAGAAGTAAAAATTTAACTCTATATAAACCAATTTAAGGTATAATAAGCCAAGGAGGTTTTATGAAAGAATTTTTAATAAGACAAGGTGTTGACGAAAAACTATTAAATGAAGTTGATAAATTTATAAAATTTTACAAAATAGATAATGAAATTGAGTATAGAATACCAAATCCTAAATATAAGTATTACGGCTATCTTACTTGGAATAAAGTTATAGCAGCTATATTAAGCGGAAATCATATACTTCTTACAGGTCCCAAAGCTACAGGTAAAAATGTTTTAGCTGAAAATTTAGCCTATCTTTTTAAAAGACCTTTGTGGACAATATCTCTAAATATAAATTCTGATCCGGCAAGCTTAATTGGCGCTGATACTTTTCGTGATGGACAGGTAACTTTAAAAAAAGGACCAGTTTATCAAGCAGGAATTTATGGTGGATTTGTGATTTTTGATGAGATAAATATGGCAAAAAATGAAGCATTATCCGTTGTTCACTCTGCTCTTGATTATAGAAGAATTATTGATGTGCCTGGATATGATAGGTTAAATTTACATGAGGCTTCAAGATTTATCGGGACTATGAATTATGGCTATGTTGGGACAAGAGATTTAAATGAGGCATTGGTTTCAAGATTTCTTGTAATTGATATGCCTACAATAACAAGAGAGGATTTGTATAAACTTATGGGAGAAAATACGTCTTTGAAAAAAGAATATATTCCTATTTTTGCCCAATTATTTTTAGATTTACAAAAAAAGTCGTTAAATTCAGAAATATCTTCAAAATCAATAGATTTGAGAGGACTTTTAGCTGCAATAAATTTAATGAAAAGAGGACTTTCTATAAATTCATCTCTTGAGATGGGGCTTGCAGATAAGACTTTTGATACTTATGAAAAAGAAGTGGTTATGGATGTTGTTGCAACTTTATTTACATCAAATATAAAAAGTGAGGACCTTTTTGACTAATAAAGAAAGACTTTTTAATATATCTTGGACTATTGCAGAAAATTATAAGCTTAATAATAATCCCTTATTTAATGTTGAAGATAAATATACAGCATCACTTTGGGGATATATAGGGAAATATTTTAATGTGAGTTTATTAAAAGATTATATTGAAAGGTTTATAGAAAATTTATCAAATAGTTATGAGCTAAAAACTTTACTAAGAATTATTTTAGAAAATGTTATTTGGGATGACATTACAAGAGAAAGACCAGGAACCCTTGAATTTAGACAAGACTATTTAAAAGAATTTAAGGAAAAAATTAATAAATCTAAAAAAGATAAAAAAATAGAATTTTTAGAAACTTTTTATGACTTAAAAACTGATAAAATTCCAGTTTGTTCAAATATTAGCTCAAAGCTTATAAATGAAATTATAAGATTTCATAGCTATGATACTTTTCAAGTGATTGAATTCTGCCAAGAACTTTTTTCTAAATACTTCCATATAAATAAAAGTTTACCTGTTGAAGAAGATAAAAAGTTTGAAGTATTTATAGAAAAAGAAAAGTTGCAAGCTGATTTCAGACAGATGATGAGAAAAGAATTAGAAATAGATGATTGGAAACTTGAAAAATACAACATTGGTTCAGCGGAGTTTACAGGTGTAGAGGATGAAGAAGAAAAAAGGATAAAGGCTGAGGAGATTAAAGGTCAAATAGACTTAAATGTTTCCTTATATGAGATTACTAAGAAGCATTTTGGTAATGAAGCCTTGCCCAGGTTTGAAAGCCAAAAAATTGAAAGAGAAATTTCAAAAGGAATCCATAAGCACATAGAGATATTCACCTCTTGCGGTGATTTCCAAGATAAAAATTCTTATTTCGCTCAAGAAATGGAAAATTCATATAGGCAGAATTTAGAATATTACAATAAAAATAAATTGGTTTTTGATAGAGCCTCTAGTAAGCTTGCTGAGATCATAAAGAATTCTCTATTGCAGGACTTGGAAGATGAGATAGTAAAAAGCGATTCAGGGAAAATTATTGTAAAAGATATTTGGAAAAACAAGTTTTTAAATGATTCAAGGATATTTGAAAAAATAAATAAAAACGATTCAAAAGATCTTTATGTAGATATTCTCTTAGACTCTTCAGCTTCACAGATAGAAAGAAAAAGTTTAGTAGCAAGTGAATCTTATATAATTGCCGAGGCGCTTAGCAAATTGAATATTAAAACAAGAGTAGTCTTTTATAATAATTTCTATAATTATTTAATAGTTAGAAAAGTTAAGGATTATAAGGACAGTAGATTAAAAAATAAAGATATATTTTACTACAATCCGACTGGTTCTAATAGAGATGGATTTGCAATAAAATACATGAGATACATTATTGAGAAAGACTACAGAAAAAGAAATATTTTAATTATTCTCTCTGATGGAAAGCCTAATGATGAAATAAATTTAGGTCTTATTGGTGCTAATAAAGTCAAAGGTCAAGATTATGTAAAAGAAGATGCAGTTAAGGACAGTGCCAAGGAAATACTTTTGACAAAATTAAAAGGTATATATACCTTTGGTGTTTTTACAGGAGAAGAAGAGGATATAAAAAGTGTTAAGAAAATTTATGGTAAGGATTTTTGCTACATCAATAATATTAATAGATTTCATGAAGTTGTAGGTATATTTTTAAAGACATTTGCTGAAAAATTACAATAGTTTTAAATATTAACTTAAAAATTATATTATGATTAAATTTTTTATTTTTGAAGTCATATAAAATATTTATTGACTATGATAAAATCTTATTAAGAATTTCTGTGTATGAGGTGAATTATGTTTAGAAAAATTAGAAGAGTTAAAAATGAAATTTCTTTAGAAGATACAAAGCTACTTCTTAAAAATAATAAAAGAGCAACCCTTAGTGTAAATGGATTAAATGGGTATCCGCATTCTTTTCCAATAAATTATTTCTACAATGCAGAGGAAAATAAGTTATACTTTCATGGAGCTAAGATGGGATATAAAATTGACTGCATAAATAAAGACAACAGGGCAACTTTTGTAACTTTTGGCAACGAAGTGCTTACAGAAGATGGCTGGTCCTATAAAGTTTCAAGTGCCATAGCCTACGGCAAAATTGAATTGATTGAAGATAGAGAAGAAACTTTAAAGTTTGTTAAAGAATTGGCTATGAAATATTACACTTCAGAAAAAGAAGTCGATGAGGTAATAAAAAGAAGCGGAAGTGCCGTTTTAGTGTATAGGTTAAATATTGAGCATTTAACTGGAAAAATAGTTCATGAAAAATAACAAAAACTCTTATAGATTAAAAAATCTATGAGAGTTTTTTATTATAAAAGAATAGTTTTCACCATTAACTTATTAGAAATACAAAACTATTCTTATTCATTTAAAATATTTGATTCAAAAGCAATCATCTGCATTATTATTAAATAAATTACTGCAGCTATTGTATTAGAAAATAAGTTGCCCCAAAATACTGCATCAACACCAAGTATATGTCTTGTCAAAATTATAAATATGTATCTAAATCCCCAAACTCTTAATAATCCGATCACAAATGTAACTTTAGTCCTACCAAGAGCAAGAAGTGTTCCTTGAACTATCATAAATAAGGTGAAACCGAATACAGAAATATTATAAATTTTAAGGGCATGAGTAGCGATGTTAATTATTTCTCCATCCATTACAGTTTTTTGGAAAATTTTTACAAAAGCTCTGGAAAAAGGTGTAATAATTAAAATCATAGCTATTGAAAGTATAGAGCCTATTATTAATGATTCGTAATAAATACTTTTGCCCTTTTTAATGTTATTGTTGCCTACATTCATAGAAATCATTGTTGTAATTGTTGTCGAAATTGATGAGGGGACTGTAAAAGTAAGGGCACTTATATTTGAAGCAATTCCTTGAGCTGCTAAAACTTTTGGTCCATAAGATTGAACTTCCATATTTATTAAGAAAAATCCTAAAAAAACAAACATAGATGATAGCATGGAAGGTAGACCAATTCGTACAAATTGTCTTATAGTTGCCCAGTCAGGTCTGTAATTTTTAAAAGATAATTGGTATTCATATTTTTTTATAAATAAATCATAGAATAACCATAAAGTTATAATTGAATATGAGCAAAAACTTGAAAATACAGCACCTTTTGCTCCAAGTCTTAAAATTCTTAAAAATATAAAAGAAAAAATAATTTTTAAAATTAAAAGCATAACCATTCTTATAAGTGTTGCTTCGGGTTGGCCACAGGCATTTTTTATTCCATTATAAATGGCTGCCATAAAAAGCATGGGCATTACAAAAGAATATAATGATAAATATTCCAATATGTATGGAGCTACATCTTTATTTACATAGTTGGTTAAAATATGGCCGATAATATAAAGAAGTGGTGAACAGATGATGCCTAAAACGAGAGCAAAAACTAAAAGCTGTAAGGATGCATGCTTTACTCTTTTTATATCGCCTAGACCATTAAATTGTCCAATTATTGCCATACCAGCAGAACCAAGGCCCATAGAAAGTCCATTGATTATATTGACAATAGGTGCACAAAAAGTTACCGCTCCAGCAACAAGAACACCACCATAATTATTTAAAAAGAATCCATCAAAAACTGGAATCATAGATTGGACAATTGCCATAATTATTGTGGGCAGGCTGAGCAGGATTAACGTCGGTAAAATATTGCCTTCAAGAATCAATTTTCTGCGTTCTAAAGGTGATTTTTCTAGTAAATTCAACATTCAAAGCGCTCCTTTTATTTGAATTATAACGATAAAAAAATATAAAGTCAATTTAATAGAAAATATTGCTAAATAAATTGTTAAAAAACATTTCTTTTGATAATATTAAGATGTAGTGAAATAAATAAAAATAAAAAATTTTTATAAAGAAAATGCGTTTAATTTTATTCTATTATATTTTCTACACATATAATTAGGATAAAATAAAATAGAGGAGAGTGACTATGTTAAGTGTAAATAATGTTTCTGTAATTTTTCCAGATAAAAAATTGTTTGATGATGTTAATTTAATTTTTACTCCAGGGAATTGTTACGGAATTATTGGTGCAAATGGTGCCGGTAAATCAACTTTTTTAAAAATATTAGCAGGAGAAAAGGAACCAACAAACGGGACAGTTTCTCTTGAAAAAAATAAGAGAATGTCAAAATTAAACCAAGACCACTATGCCTTTGAAGATTATCTTGTGATTGACACCGTAATTATGGGAAATAAAAAACTCTATGATATAGGAAAGGAAAAAGATGCAATTTATATGAAGGCTGATTTTTCCGATGAGGATGGAATTAGAGCGGCTGAACTTGAAGCGGAGTTTGGGGAGCTTGGTGGTTATGAAGCAGACTCTGAAGCATCAACTTTGTTGCAAGGTCTTGGAATTACTACAGATAAACATAATCTTTATATGAGAGATTTAATTGAATCAGATAAGGTTAAGGTTTTATTGGCACAAGCTTTATTTGGCAGTCCCGATATTTTACTTTTAGACGAACCGACCAATGGTATTGATGTAAGAGCTGTTTTGTGGTTAGAAGATTTTTTGATGGAATTTCCAGGAATTGTAATAATCGTATCCCACGACAGATATTTTCTTAACGAAGTATGCACTCATATGGTGGATATAGATTTTGGCAAAATTAATTTATTTGTAGGTAACTATGACTTCTGGTATGAATCTTCTCAATTGGCATTAAAGATGGCAAAGGAAGAAAATAAGAAGAAAGAAGAAAAAATAAAAGAACTTGAAGAATTTATCAGAAGATTTTCTGCTAATAAATCCAAATCAAAACAAGCAACTTCAAGGAAAAAACTTCTTGATAAGATTTCTCTTGATGATATAAAGCCGTCTTCTAGAAGGTATCCCTTTGTTTCTTTTGACCTTTCAAGAGAAGTGGGTAAGGAAATATTAAATATAAATAATTTAACCTTAAAAGATGATACAAGAACTTATTTAAAGGATTTTTCTATGAGAGTAAATAAGGATGACAAAATCGGTTTTATTGGTGATGAAATTTCTATTACAAAATTTTTCCAAGCAATTTGTGAGGAAGAAGAAAATTATGAAGACCAAATGAAATGGGGACAAACTATAACAAAAGAATATTTCCCAAAGGATAACAGTAAATTTTTTGATGGTGTAGATTTAAATTTAATAGATTGGTTAAGACAATTTAGTGAAGAACAATCAGAAATTTTTATTAGGGGATTTTTAGGGAAAATGCTGTTTTCTGGAGATGAAACAAAGAAAAAAGCAAATGTCCTCTCAGGTGGCGAAAGGGTTCGTATGATGTTTTCCAAGATGATGATTAATTCTTCAAATGTAATAGTTTTAGACCAACCCACAAACCATTTAGATTTGGAATCAATTGAAGCGGTAAATAACGGGATTATTTCCTATAAGGGTAATATATTATTTACATCTCTTGACCATCAATTTATTTCTTCTATTGCAAATAGAATAATAGAAATTTTCCCTGATGGAAGCTACAGAGATGAATCAATAACTTATGATGAATATATTGAAAAATATATAGTAGAAAATAAATAAAACTTAGGAGGTAAATTTTGAAAGACAAATTAGAAAAAATCTTAAAAACTTATGCTCACGAATTTAATTTACAAGGTGTTAATCTTGGCATATTAAAAAATGGCAAGAAAGAAATTGTATCAATGGGCTTAAGAGATATTAAAAATAATCTGCCCATGGAAAAAGATACTATTTATGCTATAGGCTCACAAACTAAAGCTTTTACAGCAGTAGCCCTAGGAAAACTCTTATATGAAAATGGCTATTCTTTTGATACTCCCATAAAGCAATTGTATGAAGATTTTAAAATGGAAGATGATTATTTAACAAAAGATTTAAGGATTAAGGATGGCTTTTCGCACAGAACAGGATTTCCACCACACTTGGCAGCATGGTACAATAATAACTTTAAAAAACCACAAGAGTTTTTAAAAATTTTAGCTTATTTGCCTGCAACTATGCCTTTAAGATATACTTTTTGCTATCAATCATATTTCTTCATATTAGGAGGACTTATCATTGAAAAATTATCAGGTAAATCTTATGGGGATTACTTAAAAGAAAATATTTTTGAACCACTTCAAATGAATAATACTTATGTATTAGGCTCATTTGCTCCTGATGAAAATAAGGCTAGGCCCTATGATTTTGTAGATGGAACTTATAAAGAAATCTCTTATAATTATGAATTTACAAAATTTCCTAACGGTTCAGGAACAATCTATTCAACAATGGAAGATATGATGAAATGGTTAGATTTTTGCTTGCATGGAAACGAAAAAATAGTTGATAGAAAAATACAAGAAGAACTTTATTCTCCACAAACTATTATAGGACCAGATACAAATATGTCCGAACTTTCATACTCAAAAAATAAAACATATGGAATGGGTTGGTATCTAGAAAATTATAGGGGAAGAAAATTAATAAGCCATGGGGGAATTGTCGATGGTTTTAGAGCTTTTCACATTCTTGTGCCTGAAGAAGATATGGCAGTAAGTATTGTGACAAATTTAAATGAAGCTCAAGGAACTGAATTAATTACCCTATCAGTTATTGATGAAGCTTTGGGAATAAAAAAAGATTGGCAAGAAAAATATATTAAGGATTTAAAGGCTATTAATGAAAAAAAATCTCCCAAAGAAGATAAACTTAAAGATTTAAAAGATGAAGATTTTTCAAAATATTTGGGAATTTATAGAGATAAGGCTTATGGAGAATTTGAATTTATTGAAGAAGATGGAAAACTTTATGTTAAGGCTTTTTCTCATAAATTGGAAGTTAAAGAAAGCAAGGGAAAAAAGGTAATAGCTTTTATACCATATAATTTATTCATCCCTATTGAATTTGAAGATTGCAACTTAATATTATATATTGATGATAGAAAAATAATAATAAAAAAGTAAAATTTAAGGATATCTTCTATTTTTAATACTATAAATAAATTATAGTTTTGTTCACAACTTGGTCTATTTAAGAGGCAACAAAAATTTGTATTAAAGTAAATTCTGAAGAAGAGTCTGTGAACTCTTCTTTTTAATGAAAAAATTTATTTAAAAGATAAAGAGGTATTGTTATGTATGATTTTAATTTTTCAGTAAAAACAGAAATTTTATTTGGTAAAGACCAATTAAAATATTTACCTGAAAAAATTTTAGAAAATGGCTCAAGAGTTCTAATATGCTATGGTGGAGGTTCTATTAAAAAAATAGGTCTTTATGACAAAGTTATTTCTCTATTAGATGAAAATAATATTTTTTATAAGGAACTTTCAGCAATAAAGCCTAATCCAAGAATAGACAAGGTCAGAGAAGGTCTTGAAATTATTAGGGAAAATAAATTAGATTTTATTTTGGCTATTGGAGGAGGTTCGGTGATTGATACAGCTAAACTTTTAGCTTGTGCAGTATTTACAGATAAGGATCCATGGAAGATTATAAAAAAGGAAGTAAAAATTGAAAAAGCCTTAAAAATTGGTGTAATTTTAACTATCGCAGCAACAGGCTCAGAAATGGATTCTATTGGAGTTGTTTCCAATCCACAAACCAAGGAAAAATTATCTTTTTCAAGTCCTCTTTTAGTGCCATGTTTTGCAATAGAAAATCCTGAATTTACATATTCTGTAAGTTCCTACCAAACAGCATCAGGAGTTGCAGATATTATGAGTCATACAATGGAAAATTATTTCAGCTTAGACGATGGTTGTTATTTACAAAATAAAATTGCTGAAGGGATTTTAAAAACATGCATAAAATTTGGTCCTATAGCTCTTAAAGAACCAACAAATTATAATGCTCGTGCAAATATTTTATGGGCAAGTGCGTGGGCGATAAATGGTTTACTTAACAAAGGTAAAAATACTTCCTGGACTGTTCATTCTATGGAACATGAACTTTCTGCTTATTACGATATAACTCACGGAGTGGGCCTTGCAATTTTGACACCAAGATTTTTAAATTATATTTTAAATGAAAAAACAGAAAAATTGCTCAGCGATTTTGCAATAAATGTTTTTGATGTTGAAGATACTAATAATTATAGGGAAAATGCTAAAAAGGGAATTGAAGCCTTATATAAATTTTTCAAGGATGATTTAAACTTGCCGATGAGACTTGAAGAGCTTAATATTACTGATGAATATTTTGAAGAAATGGCAGAAAAACAAGCAAAAAGATCAAATGGATATGTTGGAGGAGTTGTGCCTTTAGAGGCAAAAGATGTTGTCCAAATTTATAAGGCATCTATGAAAGATGAATACTAATTTTTTAAGACTATCAAGCGGGGAAGATATTTTTTACACATATAAGAAAAATGTAAACAATAGTAAAAATTTATTATTTATTCATGGAAACTATGCTACATCTTATATATGGACAGATATTTACCAAAGCTGTAAGGAAATTTATAATGTTTACGGTCTTGATTTAAGAGGTTTTGGAAGGTCAAGCTATAAAACTCCTGCTAGGCAAATGAAAACCTACGCAAGAGATGTAGTGGAATTTGTATGTAAGCTTAATCTTAAAAATTTAACAATAATTGCGTGGTCTGCAGGCGGTGCTGTTGCCATGGAAACTTTAAAAGAACTGAGGGGATATTTGAATGAAATTTACCTTGTGGATTCTATATCCACAAGGGGATATGATTCCCCCTATAGGATATATCTTGATATAAATAAATATACAAGAAATTTATTTCCTATGATAGATTTTTATACAAATGATTTAAATCCATACCAAAAGATTGAAAATTTCATACCATCCTATGATGAAGCTGAAAAATATTTTTCTAAGTATTTATTTAATTTTACAAGACCAAGAGAAATATTTTTGAAAAAAATTGCACGAGAAATGCTTTTACAAAGAAATAATTTAGATTTTTGGGAAGCTATGACTAATTTTAGAATGGATAAATCAGTTTTAAAAGAAAATAAAATTCCAATTAAAGTTATATGGGGAGCTTATGATAAAATCATAAGCCAAGAAGATACAGAGGAAATTCTAGAAGATTTTAATTTTAAGGCAAAATTTATAAAATTTAATAAATCAGGTCATGCACCTTTTATAGACCAAAAAGCTGAATTTTTAGAGCTTTTATATATAAAAAAATAAAAATATAAACTTTTATATTGAAAATTTTAAAAAAAGATTTGCATTTTTTTAAAATAACTTGTATAATATAAAAGTCGTCGGGGTGTAGCGCAGTTTGGTAGCGCACATGGTTTGGGACCATGGGGTCGAAGGTTCAAATCCTTTCACCCCGACCATTTTTTATAGGCTGCAAAGCCTTTTTTTTGTTTTCATTTTCCTAAATTTTCGTTGCTTTTATATTTTTATTAGTTTATAATTATGAATAATTATTCAGTGAAAAATAGGAGGAAATATGATGAAGAAAATATTTATGGTCATCTCACTTTTAGCCCTCGTATTTACCTTAGTTGCTTGTTCAGGCAGCCAAGAAAATGCAAACAAGGCAATCAATGAAGCTGCAAAAAATGCTAAACAAGAAAATACAGAGGCAAATAAAGAGGCAAGTGACTCTTCTCTTGAAGATATTAAAACCAAGGGAAAGATTGTTTTAGGAACAAGTGCAGATTTCCCACCACTTGAATGGGTTTCCTATAAAGATGGAGGAGAATCTTATAAGGGTCTTGATATTGAAATTGCAAAAGCAATTGCAGATTCTTTAGGTGTAAAACTAGAAATTAAAAACATGGCATTTGAAGGTCTAATCACTTCACTTAATGCAGGTGATGTTGATATGATTATTGCAGGAATGGAAGCTAGTGATAAACGTAAGAAAGAAGTTGATTTTTCAGCGCCTTATTATTCAGGTGGACAAAGTCTTGTAGTTAGAGCTGAAGATAAAGACAAATTTAAAACTCTTGATGATTTAAAAGGACATAAAATTGGAACTCAACTAGATACAGTTCAACAAACTTTCGCAGAAGAAAAATTTGGAAGTGATGTTCAAGGTTATGATTTAAATAATGTCCTTATTGAACAATTGAAAAATAAATCTGTAGATGCCCTTTTCTTATCAGAACTCCCAGCAAAAGAATTTGTTTATTTAAACAAAGACCTTGCATTTATTGAAGATATTGGAGCTCCAAAGGAAAAAGGATTTTCAGTAGCAATTAAAAAAGGAAATCAAACACTATTAGATGAAGTTACAAAAATAGTTAGCGAATTAAAAGATTCAGGCAAAGTTGATACTTGGCTTGATGAGAATATAGAACTTTCTCACCAAGAAGTTGAAGAAGGTAATAAGTAAGAAAAATTCCCTACTATGTAGGGATTTTTCTTTTTATCTATTTTTATCATTTAGGAGGTAATATGAATTTTATAAATTCACAAATTAATTTCATAAAAACTTTTTTACCTGCTTATTTAAAAGGGGCAGGTGTTACCATCAAACTTTCTTTAATTGGTGTAATTTTAGGTTTGACAATAGGAATTGTTTTGGCACTTATGAAAATCTCTAAAAATAAATTATTTAAATTTATCGCAAGTGCCTACATTGAAATTGTCAGAGGAACTCCGATGCTTGTACAAATTATGATAGTTTACTTTGGACTAAAAAAAATAATTCCAGATTCTCTACCATATTTGAAAGCTCCTATGCTTTTGTGTGCATTATCAATTTCTCTAAATTCTGCAGCTTATGTTGCTGAAATTATAAGAAGTGGGATAAATTCAGTTGACAATGGACAGATGGAGGCAGCAAGGTCATTGGGACTTACGAGAAGCCAAGCCATGAGAAAAATTATTTTGCCTCAGGCAGTAAAAAATATTTTACCGGCTCTTGTAAATGAATTTATTACTTTGATTAAGGAATCTTCAATAGTCTATACTGTTGGAGTTGCAGAACTTATGTATTCAGGAAAGTCTATTGCTTCAGCTACTTATCAAGCTGTAAGACCATTTATTTATGCAGCAATTATTTATTTTATAATGACTTATTCACTTTCAAAAGCTTTGCAAGTATTGGAAAGGAGGCTATCAAATGATTAAGGTTGAAAATTTGAAAAAATCTTTCGGAAACCTTGATGTTTTAAAGGGCATAAATGAAGAGATAAAAGATGGAGAAGTTCTTGTAGTAATAGGACCTTCAGGCTCTGGTAAATCAACTTTTCTCAGATGCTTAAATCTTTTGGAAAGACCGACATCAGGCTCTATATTTTTTGAAGGAAAAAACATCACAGATAAAAATATTGATATAAACAAGGTGCGTGAAGAGATGGGGATGGTTTTTCAATCTTTTAATCTTTTTAACAACTTAAATATTATTGATAATATTACCCTTGCTCCAAAACTTGTAAAAAATATGAAGGAAGATGAAGCAAAAGAAATTGCAAAAAAACTTTTACAAAGAGTTGGACTTCCAGATAAAGAAAATTCTTATCCTTCAGAATTATCCGGGGGACAAAAACAAAGAATTGCTATTGCAAGAGCTTTGGCAATGAATCCGAAAGTTATGTTATTTGATGAACCAACATCAGCTCTTGATCCTGAAATGGTTGGAGAAGTTTTAGATTTAATGAAAGATTTAGCAAAAGATGGCATGACAATGGTTGTTGTAACTCACGAAATGGGATTTGCTAGAGAAGTTGGAAATAGAATCTTATTTATGGATCAGGGACAAATTATTGAAAGAGGAGCGCCTAAAGAGGTTTTCCAAAATCCAAAAGAAGAGAGAACAAAATCATTTTTAGCAAAAGTTTTATAAATTTTAATGTTTCAGATATTTATATTTGAAACATTTTTTTTAAAAATTTTTATTTAATGATAAAATGAAAATGAGATGATATTATGTTTGTGAAAATAATTGTTTTAATACTTATAATTTTATTTATTCCTCAAGCTTATTTTTTCCTTTCCGACAAAAAAAGTAAAAGGTATGCTTGGGAGGCGATTGCAAATGGAGAAGATTTTAAGCTTTTATGCTTAGATAATTTATATATTCATGGAAAAATTTATAAAGTTCCAGATCCTAAGGCTGTGGTTCAAATTGTTCATGGGGCTTTGGAACATAAAGAACGCTACATGGATTTGATAAAATTTTTAAACAAAAAAGGATATAGTGTTGTAATTTCTGACAACAGGGGTCATGGTGAATCAGTAAATAAAAAATATCCATTGGGGCATATAAATTCCCTAGACCAAGTCATTGATGATCAATTAGTCATAAATGATTATATAAAAAGTCTTAGTGATAAAGATATATACATGATTGGTCATTCTATGGGTTCAATGATTGCAAGAAATTTTTTGAAAAATTATGACTACAGGATAAAAAAACTGGTACTAACTGGAACAGTTACCTATAATCCTTTAGTATATTTAGCAATATTTGTGGGAAACATTATTAATTTTTATATGGGATTTTATGGTAATTCAAAGATTTTAAAAAGGCTTTATTCTTCAGGCATGTCAGAAGGTTGGTTATCTTTTAATGAAGAAAATCTCATGGAAGCTAAGAATGACAAATTAATGCTTGAATCTTTCACAAATAGGGGATACTTAACGGTTTTTCATGCGATGAAAGAATTAAAAAATTATAGGGCTTATAAGCTAAAAAATAAGGACCTTAAGATTTTATCAATAACTGGTGATTGTGACCAAGTTGTTGGAGGGAAAAAAGGTCTTATGGATACAATAAAAACTTTAAAAAAGATAGGTTATAAAAATGTGTCATATTTTATCATGCCTCATATGAAACATGAAGTTTTAAGAGAAAATAATAAAGAGGATGTATTTAAAATTATTGAAGAATTTTTTAATTCCTAGTCGTGCAAAATGGCACAAACTTGATAATTAAGGCTTGCAATGCTATAATTATCATTTAGAAAAGATTACTTAAAATAGAAGAGGTTAAAATTTTGGAGGGATTATGAAGAAAAATTTTTACTTAACAACACCTATATATTATCCCAGCGACAATTTACACATAGGACATACTTATTGTACTGTGGCGGCTGATTGTATAAAAAGATTTAAAGAATTACAAGGCTATAATGTTTTTTTCACAACAGGTACTGATGAACACGGACAAAAAATTGCAACAAAGGCTCAAGAAGCAGGAATGGAGCCAAAGGCTTATGTTGATAAAATAGTAGCAAATATTAAAAAATTATGGGAAAGTTTAGACATACAATATGATGCTTTTATAAGATCAACAGATGCTCAACATGAAAAAGATGTTCAGGATTTATTTAAAAAATTATACGATAAGGGCGATATTTATAAGGGCGAATATGAAGGATATTACTGCACACCCTGTGAATCCTTTTGGACACAGGCTCAAGTTGGTGATGACCATGCTTGTCCAGATTGCGGCAGAGTTACTCAATTAACAAAAGAAGAATCTTATTTTTTTAGACTTTCAAAATATAAAGACAAACTTCTTGATTTGTTAAATAATAATGAAGAGTTTACAGAACCAGCCTTCAGAAAAAATGAATTAATTAAAAATTTTATTGAAAGTGCTGAAGGACTTGAAGACTTATCTGTTTCACGTTCCTCTCTGACATGGGGAGTTCAAGTTCCTTTTGATAATAAACACGTAATTTATGTTTGGATAGATGCACTTTTGTGCTATCTTTCAGCTATAGAATTTGGTACTGATAAGGAAAAATTTAATGAATTTTGGCCTGCTGATGTGCATTTAGTAGGAAAAGAAATTTTTAGATTTCATGCTTTAATTTGGCCTGCACTTTTAATGGCACTTGATTTGCCTCTACCAAAGAAAATTTTTGGTCACGGATGGATTTTATTTGATAATGACAAGATGAGTAAATCTAAAGGAAATGTTGTTTATCCTGAACCTATAATAAAATTATACGGAGTAGACGCTTTAAAATACTTTTTACTTCGTGAATTTTCTTTCGGGTCTGACGGTTCCTTTACTAAGGAAAAATTCATGCAAAGATTAAATTCAGACCTTGCAAATGATCTTGGCAATTTATTATCCAGAACCGTTTCTATGATTACTAAATATAATGATGGAATAATTGAAAAAACTAAGATAGAAGAAGAAATAGATAAGGACTTAGAAAACATGGCTATTTCTGTTAAGGCAAAAGTTGAAGAAGCTATGGAACATTTTAAATTTAATGTTGCCCTTGAAGAAATTTGGAAACTTATCAGACGTTCCAATAAATATGTAGATGAAACTACTCCATGGATTTTAGCTAAAGATGAAAAAAACAAAGATAGGTTGAATACAGTTTTATATAATTTAGCCGAATCATTAAGAATAATATCAGTTTTAATTAATCCTTTTATAACAAATACCTCTAAGGAAATTATAAGGCAATTAGGATTAGAAGAAAAAGTGGATTGGGAAAGCTCTCAAAAGTGGGGATTGATTCCAAACGCTACAAAAGTTAATAAGGGTCAAATTATTTTCCCAAGACTTGATATAAAAGAAGAAATTGAAAAACTTGATGATGAAAATAAAAAATTAATGGAATCAAGAGCCTTAGGAAATTCATCAGCTAATAAGGATACTGATGAAAAATTTAAAGATGAAATAAGTTTAGATGATTTCGCAAAGCTTGACATTAGACTTGCCTATGTTGAATCTGTAGAGGACCATCCAAACGCTGATAAATTATATCTTCTTCATTTAAAAATAGGTAATAGCAGAAGAGTTATCGTTTCAAATATTAAAGATAAATACACTAAAGAAGAATTAACAGGCAAAAAGATTTTAGTTTTATGTAACTTAAAGGCTAAGAAATTCAGAGGAATTGAATCTAAGGGAATGCTTCTTGCAGCAGAAGATGAAAATGGAAAATTATCCATAGCTTCAACCTTAGAAGATTTAGTTGATGGAGCAAAAATTTCTTAAGAGGTGAAAATTTGATAGATTCACATGCGCATTTAGACGATGAGGCCTTTGACGATGATAGGGATCAAGTAATAAATGCTCTTTATGAAAATGGAATAGATTTTATTGTTAATATTGCTTGCGATTTGAAGTCTTCAAAAACTTCGCAAGAATTGGCAAAAACCTATGAAAATATATATGCAACTGTTGGTGTGCATCCTCATGATGCTATAACTTATACTGATGAAGTTGAAGAAACTTTAAAAATTTTAGCTCAAGAGAAAAAAGTTGTCGCTGTTGGAGAAATTGGCCTTGATTATTATTATGACAATTCGCCAAGGCATATACAAAAAGAGGTATTTAAAAGACAGCTAAAGTTGGCACATGAACTTAGAAAAAATGTTGTGGTGCATTCTAGAGATGCATCACAAGATACTTTTGATATATTAAAAGAAGCTCATGATAAATATGAATTCAAAGCAGTGATTCATTGCTATTCTCAATCACTAGAGATGCTTAAAGAATATTTAAGACTTGGAGATTATATTTCTCTTGGCGGAGCCGTAACATTTAAAAATTCAAAAATCCGTAAGGAAGTTGCAAAAATTGTGCCTTTGGATAGACTTTTACTTGAAACAGATTGTCCATATATGACACCTGTACCTTATAGAGGAAAAAGAAATGAACCTAAATATGTAAATATAGTGGCAGAATATATTGCTGATTTGAGGGGCATATCTAAATCTGATCTTGTTAAGGTTACAGATGAAAACACTAAGAGGTTTTACAACATATGTTAAAACATATTGACGATGTTATTGTCGTTGAAGGAAAAGATGACGTAGCCGCAATAAAAAGGGCATGTGATTGTCAAATAATCACGACCCATGGCTTTGGCTACGGTTATAAATTAATAAATCAGTTGAAAGAAGTTTCAAAAAGAAAGAGAATAATTATCTTTACCGACTCAGATTATATGGGTTCACAGATAAGAAAAGATTTAGCAAAACATTTACCAAATGCAAAGCACGCTTATCTTTCTCAGGACAAATCATCAAAAGACGGAGATATAGGTGTAGAAAATGCCAAGCCTGAGGATATTTTAAAGGCACTTGAAAATGCAAGAGCAGTTTTAAACAAAAAACAAATTGAATATTCTCTTAAAGATTTACGTGAAAATAAGCTTGTGGACCATGCTGATGCTGCAAAAAGAAGAAAATTATTTTGCGATATTCTATCTATTGGATATTCAAATGGTAAAGGACTTTTAAATAAATTAAATTCTTATGGCATAAGCCGAGATGAATTTAATTTAGCTATAGAAGAGGTGAACAATGGAAAGACTCTTTAAGCCAAAGAGGGTATCTGAAATTTTAAAAAAATATAATTTCAGATTTTCAAAAACCTTGGGTCAGAATTTTTTAATAGATGGAAATATCGTAAGAAAAATTGTAGACAGTGCTGAAGTGAGTGAAGCTGATAATGTATTAGAAATTGGTCCAGGTATTGGGACACTAACTGAAGAATTAGCCCTGAGAGCAAAAAAAGTTGTAAGCATAGAAATTGATAAGAGGCTAAAAGATTTGTTAGAGGAAACACTACCCTATGACAATGTAAAAATTATTTATAAGGACTTTTTAAAACTTGATTTAAAAACTTTAATTGATGAAGAATTTAAAGGTCAAAATTTTAAAGTAGTGGCAAATCTTCCTTACTATATAACAACACCAATTATTGAAAAATTACTCTTAAATAGTGAAAACATTGAAATTATAAATGTTATGATTCAAAAGGAAGTAGCAAAAAGATTTACAGCACAGCCACAGACTAAGGATTATGGTTCACTTTCAGTTTTTATACAATTTTTTTGCAAGGCTTTTTACGAATTTACAGTTCCAAGAACAGTTTTTATGCCAAAACCAAATGTGGATTCTGGAGTATGTAAATTAGAAGTTAAAAGAGATTTACCTAATATAGATAGGGAGGAATTTTTTAAAATTGTAAGAGCTGCTTTTTCTAAAAGAAGAAAAACCCTTGTAAATTCTCTAAGTCAGTCCCAATTAAACTTAGACAAGAACAAAGTAACAGAAATTTTAGAACTTTCAGGGATTGATACAAAAAGAAGGGCAGAGTCATTAACTTTAGAAGATTTTTTGGTGCTTTATGTTAATGTTTTAAAGTTTGGAGGATTCAATGGATGAAAAATTAATGGGAGATTTGGATAAAGATTTTATAGAAGATGTGAAAAAATTTACAGAAGATGGTGATCTTTTAAATTTTATAGCACAAATTTTTAAAACTTTATCAGACCCAACAAGATTAAAAATACTATATGTTCTGAGCAAAAAAGATTTATGCGTATCAGATATTTCTGAACTCTTATCCATGAGCCAATCATCAATATCTCATCAACTTGCCTTGTTAAGACATCAACAACTTATAAAAGTTAATAGGGTCGGCAGGATGGCAATATATTCCTTAGATGATGACCATGTACTTTCAATATTTAATCAAGGTAAGACCCACGCTGAACATAAAAAATCAAAAAATGATTAACATATGAGCCTTTGGGTAATATAATAGATAAAGATACTAAATATGAAGGAGGAAATTATGAAAAAAGTTACTGTATATACCTCAACAACTTGTCCATATTGTCAAATGGCTAAGGAATATCTTCAAGAAAGAGAAATTCCATATGACGAAAAAAATGTTCAAACTGACAAAGAAGCAAGAAGCGAATTAATGGCAATGGGATACACAGGTGTTCCTGTTATATGTGTTGATGACCAAGAAGTTGTAGGTTTTGATAAAAATAAACTGGATGAATTGTTAAATAAATAATAATTTTAATATTAATGGAGTTACTTAAATGTAGCTCCTTTGTTTTAACAAAATATTAATCTATTTTATATTAAAAATTTTTGATGTAAATAAATGGGTTTGAAAAATTTTTAAAATTTATATTTTATAAAAATTTAAAACATAATATTGACTTTCTTCTTATAAAATATAGATTTTAAAGTGAAAATATATTAAAATAGGGTATAGTTTTAAAATTGATTTAAAATAAAAATGGAGGGGAAGAAAAATGTTAAAAAATAACATATTAGAAATTAGAAAGAAGAAAGGTATAACTCAAAAGCAAATAGCAAATGCTGTAGGAACTACGCCTCAATTTATTTCTAAATTGGAACTAGGGATTTCAAATCCTTCTTTAACTAAAGCATTTGAAATAGCTAGATTTCTAGAATGTGGAGTTGAAGAACTTTATTCATTTGAAGATGATAAATAATAATTCATTTAATTTATAAATAATGGACTTTTAAAAAGTTTGAAAAAATAGTGTTGGTGAGAAATCATCAGCACTATTTTTTATTAGAATACAAAAACAATTATAAAAAATTTGTAGTTAAAGACCAATATTTAAATTATTGACTGATGAGAAAATATATTAATACTAATCGAATGGGCTTAATGATATAATTAATCATTATAAAAGTTTTTGAAATTGTTTTTAATATGGTGTTTTTTATTGAATTAATTTTTTATATGGAAGGACTTTAGGATGAGAGAAAATAATAAGGATATAGTTTTAGCGATTTGTTATGATTTTGATAAGACTCTTTCTCCCAATGATATGCAAGCTCAGGGATTTATTCAATCTTTTGACCTTGAAGTTGAGGATTTTTGGAATGAATCTAATAAATTGGCTGATGATAATGAGATGGATCAAAATTTAGCTTGGATGTATATGTTGACTAAAAAATCAAGAGGCAGGCATATTTTTAATAAAGATACATTAAAAGATTATGGTTCTAAGGTAGAATTATACCCTGGTGTTCTTACATGGTTTGATAGAATCAATAGATACGGTCAAGAAAAGGGCATAAAAGTTGAGCATTACATAATTTCATCAGGACTTAAAGAGATGATCGAGGGGACTGAAATTGCAAAATATTTCAAAAAAATTTATGCAAGTTCTTTTTATTTTGATAAAGATGGAATTGCAGTTTGGCCTGCCCAATGTATAAATTATACTAACAAAACTCAATATTTATTTAGAATTGAAAAGGGAGCTGTTGAAGTTAATGACCCAAAAGTTAATGATTATTTTACTGATGATAAGCTCAGAGTCCCTTTTAGAAATATGGTCTACATAGGTGATAGCGATACGGATATACCTTGTATGAAACTTGTTTTCACAAATGGAGGATACTCTATTGGTGTTCATGGCAAAGAGTCTAAAAATAAAGTTTTTAATATGATTGAAGAAAAAAGAATAAAATATTTTGCAGAAGCTGATTATAGTGAAGGTTCTGATTTGGACAAATTATTGAAAAATATTATTGATAGAACAGCAATAAATGAAATATTGGAAATGGACCATGAGAAATGCTTAAGTGAAACAATAGATGCAAGGAAAAATCAAGACAAGGGTCATAGACAAAGAGAAAATTTGATAGATAAGTTAAATGAAAGCTCAACTTTTTCACGAACTCATGAAATCATAAAAGAAATGAAAAAAATTGATACTTGGAAAGATAGTCAAATAGATAGAATTTTAAAAATAGGTATATCCAATAGTCAAGTTAAATATATTTTAAATGATAAGGATATCAAGGAATTTTTTGAAAATATTTGCAGAGATTTTAATAGTGAGTCTGCAATAAAAATAAGAAAACTTATAGAAAAATAGAATTATTTTAAATTATTATATTCCAAACTTACAAGTTTTTTAGCTTAAAGGTTATCAAAAAATTTAATTTAGACTATTTTAACAATAAATATAATATTATAGACCTATTCGCATTTTATAGGCTATGTAGGTAGTGGGGAAAAAATATTTTTCACCAAATGAAAAAAAGCTTGACATTTATTTTATAAGTTAGTAGAATATGTAACATCAACCAAAGATATAAACTTTATAAAAAGAAGAGTAGTTGGAGGGAGTTTTTACAGAGAGCTTCGTTTGGTGAAAGAAGCAAAATGAACTTTGATGAACATGGTCTTTTTCTAGGATTTATCAATATGAGATATTTACGGGAGCTCCCGTTACAGAGCTAGAGTATGTTGGTACTTGAGAGTGGCATTTATGCAAAATAGGTGGTAACGCGGAAATATTTCGTCCTTGTTGTTTTTTAACAGCAAGGACTTTTTTTATAGGCTAATACTTATTTTTTAAAGTAACTCTCATAAAGAATAAGGAGGATTACAAAATGACAAAAAAATTAGAAATTGCTAGAGTGGATGTAGTAGGTTCTTTTTTAAGACCAGATAGTTTAAAAAAGGCTAGGGAAGATTTTGAAATTGGTAAAATTACTGAAGCTCAATTAAAGAAGGTAGAAGACACTGAGATTGAAAAGTTAATTGAAAGGGAAAAAGAAATAGGATTAAAGTTTTTCACTGATGGTGAATTTAGAAGAAGCTGGTGGCATCTTGATTTCTTTTGGGGACTTCAAGGGGTTAAAAAAATTGATGTAAAAGAAGGATATATTTTCCATGATGAAGTTACTAGGGCCGAATCAGCTACACTTACAGGAAAAATTTCTGGTGAAAATCATCCTTTTGTTGAGCATTATAAATTTATCAAGAAATATGAAGATAAGGACCATTTTGCTAGACAAACAATTCCGGCTCCTGCTCAACTACTAAAGGAAATTGACAGAAATCCCAAAGAAGAAATTGAAAAAATTTATCCATCTAGAGATGAGTTAATAAATGATATTGCCAAGGCTTACAAACATGTAATTCTTGATCTTTATAAGAATGGATGCAGAAACCTTCAACTTGATGACTGTACTTGGGGAATGGTTGTTGACAAAAATTATCAAGATAATTTGAAAAAGCAAAATATTGATTTTAATAAAGAAGTTAATGAACTATTGCTTATAAATAACAAGGCTATTTCTGATTTGCCTGATGATTTATTGATTACTACTCATGTTTGTAGGGGTAATTATCATTCTTCTTATGCTTCAAGCGGTGCTTATGATGAAATTTCTGATTTGCTTTTTGCTAAGGAAAATGTGGACTGTTATTATTTAGAATATGATACAAAAAGAGCCGGCGGATTTGAACCTTTAAAAAAAGTAAGTCCCAATAAAAAAGTTGTACTTGGTCTTATTTCTTCTAAATTTCCTAAGCTTGAAGATAAGGGTGAGATTCTTGATAGAATTAAAGAAGCTAGTAAATATATTCCTATTGAAAGAATTTCAATTTCCCCTCAATGTGGCTTTGCTTCAACTGAAGAAGGAAATATTTTAACTATTGAAGAACAATGGAGAAAAATAAAACTCCTTTGGGAAATTGCTGAAGAAGCCTTCAATAACTAATTAACAGTTGACTTTAACCTCTCCACTCTTTATAATTTATATGTAAAATTGCGTTTTTAGTAATTTAATGGCATTTTATTTGTAAATAAATATTTTAAATGTTAAAATATATATTTGAGATAAAGGAGTGGTAAGATGGGTTTAATAGATAAAATATTTGGAACCTATAGTGACAGAGAATTAAAAAAGATTGAACCACTGGTTAATAAAGTTATGGATCTTGAAGACCAAACTGCAAAACTATCTGACGATGAATTAAAAGCTAAGACTGAAGAATTTAAAGATAGATATAAAAATGGCGAAAGCCTTGATGAACTATTACCTGAGGCTTTTGCAGTTGTTAGAGAAGCAGCATGGCGTGTGCTTGGAATGAAACCCTTTAGAGTTCAAGTTATCGGGGGTATAATTCTTCACCAAGGAAGAATAGCTGAAATGAAAACTGGTGAAGGTAAGACCCTAGTGGCAACTCTACCTGTATATTTAAATGCCTTAACTGGTAAGGGTGTCCACGTAGTAACAGTCAATGATTATTTGGCAAAGCGTGACCATGACTGGATGGGAAAAGTTTATGAATTTTTAGGCTTAAGTGTTGGATGTATACTTCATGATCTTGATGGCGACCAAAGAAGAGAAGCTTATGGTGCAGATATAACTTATGGTACTAATAACGAATTTGGTTTTGATTATCTGAGAGATAATATGGTTATTTATAAGGAAGAAAGGGTGCAAAGAACTCTTAATTTCTGTATCGTGGACGAAGTCGATTCAATTTTAATTGATGAAGCGAGAACTCCTCTTATTATTTCTGGTCAAGGTGATGAATCAACAGATTTATACGTCAGAGCTAGAGATTTTGTAAATTCTTTAACTTCAAGAATAAAGACTGAAGATGAAACTAATTTTGAAAGATTTAATAGAGAGTTTGAAGAAGAAACTGTTGATTATGTAATCAATGAAAAGGACAAGACTTCAACTCTTACTGACAAGGGTGTAGCTAAGGCTGAAAAATATTTTGGCATAGATAACCTTTCTGATTTAGATAACATGGAACTTTCTCACCATATTAATCAAGCCCTAAAAGCTAAGGGTAATATGAAAAAAGATATTGACTATGTAGTTAATGATGGTGAAATTATAATTGTTGATGAATTTACAGGTCGTCTAATGTATGGTAGAAGATATTCTGAAGGACTTCACCAAGCAATTGAAGCTAAGGAAGGATTAGAAGTTAGAGCTGAATCTAAAACTCTTGCTACAATAACTTTCCAAAATTATTTCAGAATGTACAAAAAGCTTTCAGGTATGACTGGTACAGCTATGACAGAAGAAGGAGAATTCCGTGACATCTACAATATTGACGTTGTGGAAATTCCTACTAATAAACAAGTTATAAGAAAAGATTATAATGATGTTATTTATAGAGATGAACCTGCTAAATTTAGAGCTGTTACAAGGGAAATAGATGAACTTCACAAAAAAGGTCAACCAGTTCTAGTAGGTACAATTTCAATTGATAAGTCAGAAGAACTTTCTAAATATTTGAAAAGAGCAGGGATTGAGCATAAGGTACTAAATGCTAAGAAACATGCTCAAGAATCTGAAATTGTTGCCCAAGCAGGACGTTTTGGTGCAGTTACAATTGCAACAAACATGGCTGGCCGTGGTACGGATATTGTGCTTGGTGGTAACCCATCTTTTCTTGCCAAAAAAGAACTTAAAAAACGTGGCATGGAAGATGAAATGATTGAATTTGCAGATTCTTATTTTAAAACTGATGATGAAGAAATTATTAAGGCTAGAGAAGATTATCAAAATTTAGTTGAAAAATTTAAAAAAGAAACTGATGAAGAAGCTAAAAAAGTTTCTGAAGTCGGAGGTCTTCATATAATCGGTACAGAAAGACACGAAAGTAGACGTATTGATAACCAACTTCGTGGCCGTAGTGGTCGTCAAGGAGATCCAGGTTCCTCAAGATTTTATATTTCAGGTGATGATGATTTAATTAGACTATTTGCCGGAGATAGGTTTAAAAATACAATGGAAAAAATTGATACTCCAGAAGATGAACCTATAGAAGCAGGAATATTGACAAGGCTAATTGAATCAGCTCAAAGAAAGGTTGAAGGAAACAACTTCTCAATTCGTAAAAATGTATTGCAATATGATGATGTCATGAATAAGCAAAGAGAAGTTATCTATGGAGAAAGAACTAGAGTCCTTGAAGGTGAAAATCTCAAAGATGATATCGTAGCTATGAAGGAAGATATAATTTCTCAAACTGTTGATTTTTATAATAAACTTGACCACAACAATACTAAACATTTAGATATTGAAGGATTAGAAAATTTTGTGGAAGATACTTTTGATTTTCCTGAAGAATTTTTAAAGGGTCATGAAAATGACAGCATAGAAAATATTAAAGAATATATTAGTGAAGCTTCAGCGGAAAAATATAAGGAAAAAGAAGAAGAATTTGGGGATGAAAGATTTAGAGAAGTAGAAAGAGTAGTCCTTCTTAAAAATGTAGACTCCAAATGGATGGATCATATAGATGCAATGGATCAACTTCGTAAGGGTATAGGTCTTAGAGCTGTTGGTCAAGTAGATCCTGTTCGTGCTTATGCTGAAGAAGGCTTTGATATGTTTGAACAAATGAATGAATCTATCAAGGAAGACACAGTGAAGATGCTTTATCATGTAATTAATCCTGAAAGAGTAAAAAGGGTTAGAGTTGCAAAAGAAGTAGAAACAGTAAATCCTGATGATGGAAAGAAAAAACCATTTGTAAGAAAAAATAAAAAAGTTGGAAGAAATGACCCATGTCCATGTGGCAGCGGTAAAAAATATAAAAACTGCTGTGGTAAAAATGAATAAATAATTTTAAATATCTGTTGGTGATTAAAAGCCGACAGATATTTTTTTGATAAATATTTCTTAGCAAAATACTAGGATATTATTGAAATGATTAATAATATTTGTTATCATTAACTAGTGAAATTTTTTAAGTTCTACTTTTTTGGAAAGAAGGCTAAATTTTGAAAGTAAACTTTAAGGGTCTAATAAGCTTTTTTGCTATAATTTTCCTTTGGTATTTTTTAACAAAAATAGGAATCTATAGCACTTATTTATTGCCGACCTTTCCTATGATTTGGGAAAGTTTTTTTCAGATGTTAAAAGATGGCTCACTTTTTGTCCATGTATCAACATCTCTTACTAGGGTTTTTATAGGCTATTTTATTGCTTTTTTTCTAGCTTTTTTCCTTTCTATTGCGTCATTAATTTTTAAGTCTTTTGACAAGTATTTTGATTGGCTCATTCAATTTTTAAGAAACGTACCGCCTCTTTCCCTTATACCACTTTTAATATTGTGGTTTGGAATAGGTGAAAAAACAAAGATAATAATAATTATTTTGGCATCATTTTTTCCGATGTATCTAAACATCAACAAAGGTTTTAAAATGACTGATGTAAAACTTATTGAGGTGGGCAAAGCCTTTAACTTTTCAAAGTTAAAATTATTTTTCAAGATAAGGCTTCCATACGCTTTAAACGATATTTTAGTCGGTATGAGAATTGGGCTTGGATATTCCTATAGAGCAATAATCGGAGCTGAAATGATAGCCTCATCAACAGGTCTTGGTTATATGATTAATTTTGCTCGCTCGCTTTCACAGACAGATGTTGTCATTGTGGGCATTATTATTATAGGATTATTGGGATATTTATGCGATTATTTGTTTAAAAAAATGAGCAAATTACTTTTAAAAGGTAGAGAGATTTATGAATGAAATAGAAATTTCTGATCTAAATGTAAGCTTTAAAATCACAGATAGAAAAGTGAAAGTTTTAAAGGACTTAAATTTAAATATTGAATCAGACAAAATAAGTGTAGTTTTGGGTAAATCTGGTTGTGGAAAGACTACTTTACTTAAAGCTATAAAAGGGTTAATTCCAATTGAAAAAGGAATTATAAAAAAAGAAAATCTAAATATATCCTATGTATTTCAAGAACCAAGGTTGATGGCATGGCTAAATGTTTATGAAAATATTATTTTTGGCTTAAAGAAACAAGAAGTCAATAATAAAAATATAGATGAACTGATTGATATGATAGGACTAAGAGATTTTAAAAAAGCTTATCCCAAGGAACTTAGTGGGGGTATGTGCTCAAGGGTATCTCTTGCAAGAGCACTTGCAACAAAGGCGGGTTTTATTTTGATGGACGAACCGTTCGCTGCTCTCGATTATTTTACAAGGTTACATCTCCAAAGAGAACTTATAAGACTTTATAAGCTTAATAATTTTGGAGTCTTATTTGTAACACATTCCATTGAAGAGGCAATAAATATAGCTGATGTCATTTTAATAATGGATCAGGGAAAAATCAAAAAGAAATACCACAAAGTTTATATGGAAAAAATTGGTATTTCTAAATTACGCTCAGAAATTTTGAGAGACTTAGAGGAGGAAGTAGTATGAAGAAAGTATTAGTTCTTGTTTTATCACTACTTTTACTTACTGCTTGTGGACAAAAGTCTGCAGGAGAAGCGAATAGTGAAAATCAAGCAAATGTTAAGACAGAAGAAAAAGAAACTAAGGACACAAATAAAAAATTAAGTATAGAAAAGCTAAACGTAACTTATGTTACAAGCCCTTTAAATGTGCCATCAATAGTGGAAAAGCAAAATAAATTTTTTGAAGAAAATTTAGGTGTTCCGGTAAATTATGCTGAAATTACATCAGGTGCTGACCAAACTCAAGCTCTAGCATCAGGGGATGTAGATATTTTATATGCCCTTGGAGGCTCATCAGCAGTTTCAGCCTATGCCGGAGGAGCAGATATAAAAATTATCAATATGTATTCAAGAGCACCTAAGGCATTTTGCTTATATTCAAAAGATGACTCTATAAAAAGTCCGCAAGATTTAAAGGGAAAAACAATAGCAGGACCGATGGGAACTAATTTGCATGAACTTTTACTTGCATATTTGAATACAAAAAATATGACTCTTAAAGATGTGAATTTTGTAAATATGGCAATTCCTGATGCTCTTGCTGGACTTGAAAATGGTTCTTTAGATGTTGGTCTTTTAGGTGGACCAGCAGCTTATAAGGCACAAGAAGCAGGATTTCATAAAGTTTGTGATGGAGAAGGCTTGATTGAAGCTATAATTTGTGTTGCTACAAGCCAAAAATTTTATGAGGAACATCATGATGTTATTGAAGCACTAGAAAAAGCTCAAGACCAAGTTTTATCTTTTATGAAAGACCAGCCAGATAAAACTAAGGAACTTGTAAAAAATGAATTAAAACTTGATGATAACGCATATGATACTATGTATCCACAGTATAATTTCGATACAAAAGTTAGTGATAAGGATGTTGAAGGTCTTCAAAAGACAGCAGACTTTATGTTTAATTCTCAAATGATTAAAGATAAAGTTGATGTAAAGGATATGTTCATTAAGTAAAAATAATAATTTTAAATATCTGTTGGTGATTATAAGCTGACAGATATTTTTTATAAGGAATTTTATAAACGATAAAACTTAAAAAAGATAAATTTTAAACCCCTGATTTTTTCAGGGGTTTAGAAAAATTTTATATAAACAGCTACTAACTATTTATTAGCCTTTGGATAGTACTTAGGGTCTTTAAAGTATTGATTCTTCATTTCAACGGCTTGTCCGCCCATAAGAAGTACACCTATCATATTTGTAATAACTACAAGACCTAGCAAGAAGTCAAGTAGAGAATAAGCAGTTTCTAGGTTAAATACAACACCAAGAACTATAAATACCATGTATACGCAACGGCAAATTATTGCTACAGTGTGACCGAATAAAAATTCAGCTTGTTTTTCTCCGAAGAAGATTATTGCTACAACAGTTGTTATAACGAAAAGTAATAAACAAACTGAAACTATAGTAGAACCGAATCCTGCGCCTAGGGCTGCTCCGAAAGCTTGAGCAGGCATTGTTGCTGCTAAATCAGATGGAATTTCTGTCCATACGCCTGATACTAAAACTACTATTGCAGTTACTGTACAAACTATAATTGTATCAACAAAAATTTCAAATACTGCCCACAAACCTTGTTGTGCAGGAATTTCAACAGTAGCACTTGCATGGGCTATAGTTGAAGTACCCATACCAGCTTCGTTAGAATAACATCCTCTTGCAATACCATTTCTCATAGCTTGTGCAACGGCAGCTCCTGAGAATCCGCCAACAGCAGCAGCAGGTGAGAATGCGTGAGCAAAAATAGTAGCGAAAGCTCCGGGAACGTGTTTTAAATTAAAAGCGATAACCACAAGACCGCCAAGAATATAAAAAGCTGCCATAAAAGGAACTGCGATTTCACAAAATCTTGCAACGCCTTTAAGTCCACCAAAAACAATAGCGCCAACTATAATAAAAAATATTCCTAATCCTACATATTTACTGATTCCTAATAGCTCAACATTTTGTATAAAAGTAAGAGTTTGAGTTGAAATAGAAGGTGCAATTTCAATCATCAAGAAGAATGCAAATAATGGTCCTAAGAATGGAAGGGGTGAATTTTTAAGATAATACATGGCACCGCCAACAAATTCTCCCTTTTCGTTCTTTTCTCTATATTTTATACCTAAAGTGATTTCTGTAAATTTTGTTGCCATACCAACAAGAGCGGTTACCCACATCCAAAATACAGCACCAGGTCCACCTAAGGCGATGGCAACAGGAACACCAACAATATTTGCCCCACCAATACAGGAAGCAAGGGCAGTTGCGGTTGCGGCAAAAGCGGATACAGAACCTTCACCGTCAGATTTTTTAAACATTCCGCCAAAAGTTTGTTTTAATATGTATCCAAAATACCTAAATTGGAAAAATCCTAAACGTATGGTTAGGTATAAACCGCCACCAACTAATAAAATTAGGATTGGTGGTCCCCAAAACCAGTTCGCCAAATTAATTAAAATATCAAGAAATTTCATATAAATCCTCCATTTTAGTCAAAGACTATTTTTAAATTAAAAATTAAGATTCTAAAAAATTAGAAAATCTCCGCAATCATACAGCGTGCAGAACCTCCGCCGTAATATTCAATCGTAGAAATATCTACACAAACAATTTCAGTAGTTTCTTCGATTTTTTTGATTTGATCTTTATCAAGACTATCGTAAGCCATTTTGCTCATAACTATAAAACTCTTGCCATCTGAACCCATAAGCTCAAGAGTATTACCAGCACAAGCCTTAGTTTGTTCTAAAGTAAGTTCGACAATATCATTGCCACCTTCGATAAGCTTATCTTTTACTCTTTGTCTATCTTTTTCATCAACAGCTTCAAGGCAGATGATTGCCTTCTTTTCACCTATACCCATTACTATATTTGTATGATATATAAGTTTTCCGTCTTGTCTTGATTCAAAAGCTACGCCAACGTGACCTGTGTCTTTACACCAAGTTTCAAATAAATTCTTGTCGGCACGTGGAGATAGGGAACAATATGCCACCTTATTTTTTCTATCAATAACAATAGAACCAGTACCTTCTAAAAATTTATTCTTGTCATGATTTTCGCTGTAATCAAAAATTTTGAAAAATTCTTCATCCTTAGCCTTGTCTTTACAAATTTTAACAACCTTTTCCTTAAATTTAGTAATTTCCATTTGACGATTTTCTGCAAACATAGGATATATGCACATTATTCCACCCTCATGAGTTGAAAACCAGTTATTTGGAAATATGGAATCTGGTGTTTTAGGTTCAGCAGTATCTTCAAGGATATTAACCTTTACTCCCTTTGCCTTAAGAGCATCACTTAAATTATTAAATTCTTCCAAAGCTCTTTTTTGTACTTCGTTAAGATCAGCTTCATCATTGTGTTGGTAAGCATTATTTACAGCTGTTTGGGCATTAAAGAAAAATCCCTTAGGTCTTACCATAACAACTTCATTTGTTGTGTGTTTAATATCAATCCCTCCCATAAATAAAAAATTTTAATAAGTTATTAACAAACAACTTTCTAACAAGTTCAATTTAACATATTGGGAAAGTTATTGCAAGCGTTTTTTTATTAGATTGGATTAAATCACATAAAAATTATATTAAAAATATTACTTATAGATAATTATAATTGATTATTAGATGATTTTAGAAAGAAATAATTTTAAAGCTGATGAATCGGACTACAAACATTTTGAAAATATCTTTTAATTCTTATCGCCTATATTTTATTTAAAAAGATCATATGAAATTTTGTGAAACTAATAGTTTATTCAACTTCAAATTAAGGGCAAAAAAAATCAATAGTAAATTTTTATTTACTATTGACCTATTTCCATTTCATTTCCTTCAATGTTATTGTCTTTTAAAATTTTTTCTATATCATCTTTTAAGTTACTTTTTGTAATAAATATAGCTTTAACTTTTCCATCACTTCCAAGGGACTTATCTACCAGATAAATATATTTATATAAACCATCAATATCTTCATAAGAAGTTTTGAACAAATCATTTGATTTGATCAAAAGATTATCATTAGGATTTAAAGAAATATTAATATAGGAATCAGAGGACTCTTCCTTTGCAAAACTTGCAGGAATTTGACCTTCTATGGAAGTTTTTAAAAGCTTAATCAAATCATCCTCAGCTTTTTTGTTATCGAGAACATATAAAATTCTTTTTTCTTTTTCTATTCCTGAGTCTGTATAATAAGTTCCATATTCTACACTTAAATCTGAAATTCGTAAATTTTCATTTTCTATAGATAAATTTCCTTCGTGATTTTCTTGTGACTTATCGGAAGAATTGTTGGTAGTTTCTTTGGCAGGTAAAGAAGTATTTACAGAATTATTGTTTAAATTATTTTCTTTATTATCATTTGACTTACCTCTGCCACAAGATTTTACTATAAACATAAGAAGTATAAAAACAAAGAAAACAAAGATAGCTCTTCTGATGACATACTTTCTCTTGAGCCTTCTTTTCCTATAAGGTCTTTTCCTATTATCATAACTTGACATAATTATCACCCTAATTATTATAAAATTTAATTATTAAAACTAATAGTATAATATGGGATAATTCTTGTCAAGAAAATTTAAGACTATTATGCCTTGTCAATATTTAGTATAATAAAAAAGAGGTGAATTATGGAAAAATTTAAAATAATTGCCACGACAAATTTTGGATTAGAAGCCCTATGCAAAAGAGAGCTTTTAGATTTGGGATACAATGATTTAAAAGTGCAAGATGGAAGAATAGAATTAACAGGAACATATAAAGATGTCTGTGCTTTGAATTTGAATCTGAGAACAGCAGAAAGAATTTTTATGGTAGTTGCCTCTTTTGAGGCTCTAAGTTTTGAAGAACTTTTTGATAAAGTTTACGATATAGATTGGACTTATTTTTTAAATGAAGATTCAAACTTTATTCTTCTGGCAAAAAGTCATAAATCAAAATTATTTTCTCTTTCAGATATACAAAGAATTTCTGAAAAGGCAATAATAAAAAAATTACAAAATAAATATAAAAAAGACTGGTTTTCTAAAAGTAATGAGAGAATAAAAATTGAAGTTTCTCTACTTGATGATATATCCACAATAGCTATAGACACATCAGGAGATGGCTTACACAAAAGAGGATACAGACAAATTAATTACAAGGCTCCTATTTCAGAAACAATAGCCGCATCTATGGTTATGCTTTCTTTTTGGAATCCTGAAAGACCACTAGCCGATCCTTTTTGTGGTTCGGGAACAATAGTGATAGAAGCTGCCATGATCGGGAAAAATATAGCCCCTGGACTTATGAGAAAATTTGACCTTGAAAATTTTATTTTTATTCCTCAAGAAATATTTAAGGAAGAAAAAAGAAAGTGCTATGAAAAAATTGATTATGATAAGAAACTAAACATTAATGCATCTGATGTATCTTATAAGGCAATAGAAGTAGCAAAGAATAATTCAGCCATACTTGGCCTTGATGAAGATATTAATTTCTTCCAAAAAGATATTCGCAATTTAGATCTTGAAGATAATTATGGAGTTTTAATCACAAACCCTCCCTATGGAGAAAGACTTGCCGTAAAAGAAGCACCGGAACTTAATAGAGAACTGGGAAGACTCTATAAGACTATACCAACATGGTCTTTATATGCCATTACAGGCTCAGAAACTTTTCAAAAAGATTTTGGCAAAAAAGCCGACAGAAAAAGAAAGTTATACAACGGCAAAATAAAAACCTATTATTTTCAATATTATGGTCCTAGACCCTTTGTTAAGAAGTGATAATTTGATATAATCATAAAGCTGGAGGTGATATTATGGAAGAAGATTATTTATACTCGCAAAAAATTGACCATCAAGTATTAAATGGAATTGCCGATCCCATTAGAGTTTTAGATTCCGATGAAAGAGTTATATTTGTAAATGAAGCAATGGAAAAAACTCTTGGTTACGATAGAAAAAATTTGCTCTGTGACATTGATGAGAGTATCTTCAACCCTGATATCACAAGAAGTGTCTTAAGAACTGGAGAAGTTGTCCAAAGAGAAGAAATAATAAAAGATACAATCTATTCAGTAAAATGCTCTCCAGTATTAGGTCAAAAGGGACAAATAATCGGAGTGGTAGAAGTTTTTAGAAATGTAACAGTGGAAAGAAGACTTCAAAGAGAAATAATAGAAAGAAACAGGTCTATGGTAAGAGAAACCATGGCGGCATCACAAATACAAAAAACAGTCTTACCCGACAAGGGCTTTATAAAAAATTTAAAAATTGACTATATTTACAAACCTTCAAATATGCTTTCAGGCGATATGTTTGATGTTTTTGAAATAAATGAAGATAATATTGCAGTTTATATTTCAGACTCAGTAGGGCATGGTTTTGCAGCATCTATGGTAACCATGTTTATAAAATCTTTAATAAGAACTCTTCCAATTTTTATACTCTTATCGCCCTCTAAGACCCTTGATGCCATTTCAAACAGATTCTCCCTTTTGAAGCTTGATATTGAAAATTATTTCACATGTTTTTATGGAGTTTTCAATATAAAAAAAGGTATTTTTACATATGCTAATGCAGGGCATCTGCCCTTGCCTTTAAAGGTTTCAGAAAAAATTGAATATCTTCACGCTGAAGGAAATCCCATATCAAGATTTTTTAAAAGTGCAAAATATAAAGAATACAAAGTTAAATGCTATGCAGGAGATAAAATATTACTTGCAACTGACGGCATAACAGAAGCGAGAAATATGGAAGGACAAACTTACGGTATAAAAAGGCTAGAAGAAATAATTATTGAAAATGATGTGGATGAGCTTAAAATCTTAAAGGAAAATATAAGGTCATTTTTAAATATTATTCAAACTGATGATATGTCGGCGGTTTTATTAAAAGTATGGTAGGTTATTAAGGGACTGTCCTTCAGGACTGTCCCTTTCGTGCAGCACATTTTAACATAATCATTTTTTAAAACTTAAATCAAAAAAATAATTTAATAAACATTTTTCTGCACATAATTTTTTTGTTGGTAATAATTTTATAGTCTTTTTGAAATGTTGTACAGTTTTATTGAACATAGAGGATTTAAAAATATTGTAAATTTTAGGGATAGTCCGCAAGGGACAGTCCCATGGGAAGAAAATTAGGGACAGTCCACAAGGGACAGTCCCCGAACTTCTGGTTTACAAAAAATTCACAAAAAATTAATGTTTTCATTAATAATGTAAAAATTGCATGATGAAATTTATTTATAAAAATAATTATAGAAAAAACTAATGTTACAAAAAGATTAAATATCTTAAAAATCTCTTAAAAAAATCTTAAAATTCTAGATTTTTATTACTTTTAGGGTATAATAGAAATACGGAGAATGAAAACCGAATATTTAAGGAGGAAATTTTATGAAAACTTATAGAAAACGTTTCATGGCATCGACACTTGCTTTACTTATGACAGTATCGATTCCACTTACAGCACTAGCTGAAGAAGACACTGGAACTGAGGATAATGGCATTGAAATTAGCCAAGAATTAAATGGAGTGCCAGTTTCTGAACCATTGGGAGTTCCAGCAGGTCCAACTGAAGATGAAATTAGTAACGCAAAGAAAGCATTGGATGACGCTATTAAGGCTGCTGAAGATTATCAAAAAGAAGAAGATTACAAAAACTCAAAACTATCTACAGAAAAAGAAAGTTTAACAAGAGATATAGAAGCGGCAAAAAATGTAAAGGCGGCTTTAGAAGACACACCTCCAACAACAGACGTTGCTACTGCAACAGGACTTGCAAATACACTAAGTACTAATTTAGAAGCCTTAAAAGAAAAAATAAAAGAAGAAAAAGCTAATAAAGATGCATTAGAAAATGCTAAAAAAGAATTAGAACAAGCTATAAATAATGCTGAAACTTTTAAATCAAATGAAAAATACACTAAAGGAAAAGCTGAAGATAAAGATGCATTTGACGGAGCTTTAGCGGCTGCAAAAACGGCTAAAGATGCCTCAGATGCAACTGTACTTAGTTTAACAAATGCAAAAAATACTTTAACTGCTGCTCAAAAGAAACTAGCTGATGCAAGTCTACCCATAGCTTCTACTCTAGAAATTTCTGGACAAAAAGTAAGCTCTAATGGTTATGTATCAGGTTATGTAAAAGCTAACGGACTTGCTGTTTCTGAAGTTAGTGTAAGTTTCTATACAAATGATGGAGGCTTTGTTGCTAAGGGAAATACTAATGCAGAAGGATATTTTGAATTTTATGTAGGAACTGAATATTATAATTATTACTATGATGGATATTATAAGGGACATTATGTATATTATGATTCAACTTACGGATATTATTACAAAAACTCCAATAATGAAAGAGTTTATATAAATGACTATTATTGGTATGGTAAGGATTATAGATGTGGCAAGAGTGGATATTTACTTGCAGAAAAAAATCTTTATACAACAAGTGAAAAAGCATATGTAAAAGGAACTTGTGATTACAACAATTACTATTGGCCAGGCTCATACGATAAAAAATATTATGATTATAGGGTTTATCCAACAAGCGTATCTAGAACAACATCTTATGTAAAGGGATATTTACCAAATGAAAAAGGTAGAACAGTTTCTGTTTACTCAAATGACTATTATTATGACGGATATTATAGTGATGGTTACTATAATTATGGTTACTATAATTATGGTTACTATAATAGATATTACAGAAATTCCAACTATTATTTAGGCTCAGCTACAGTTGATTCTGATGGATATTTCACTATTTACTTCAATAGAAGCGTTCCAACTTCTGAAAGTTTATATTATTATGTAGATGGCTACAAAGATGGAAGATATGCAACTGCTCCTAGTGTAAGTCAAGCTGAAGCTGGCACAATGTTTATAAAAGGTAAGGCAGGAAGCTTTGCAAGCATAAGAGTTGAAGATGCCAACGGTACAAAAATTGGAACAACTACTGCTAATGGTGACGGCGAATTTGCTTGTTATTTAGATAGAAAATTAAGTCTTGGTGAAACTATAAAAGTTATAGCTTCAGAATCTTCAAAATATGATTCACAAACTACTTATAAAGTTGTTGATACAAGCCTAAGCGGTCAAACTTATGCAAGAGTTTCTTATATTAAGGGTTATCCTGATGGAACTTTCAAACCATCAAATAACGTAACAAGAGCTGAAGCTGCTCAAATGTTTGCTACATTATTAAATAGCGGAACAAGTTTTGGAACTTCTTCTGTAACTAAGTTTACAGATGCTAACAACAAATGGTATTCACCTGCTGTAAATTATATTGCTGGTAAGGGTCTTTTAAGTGGATATAGTGATGGAACTTTCAAACCTGATGCTGATATCACAAGAGCTGAATTTGCTCAAATGATTTCTGGATATCTAAAAGCTGGTTATGCTGGTTCTGCTAACTTTAAAGATGTTAAAGGACACTGGGCAAGTGATGCAATAGATAAAGTTTTTGGTAACAAAGCTGTTGAAGGTTACCCAGATGGAACATTTAAACCAAACAAAACTCTTACAAGAGCAGAAGCTGTTACAGTATTAAATGCTGTATTTAACAGATATACAACTTCTAGTTCATTAAATAATGTATCTTCTGCTAACTTAAAGAACTATTCTGATATATCTTCTTCACACTGGGCATATTATCAAATTCTAGATGCTTCAAATGCTCACGTATCTCAAAAAGTTACTTCAACAAGTAATGAAGAAGTTTGGAAATAAGATAGTTTTGAAAATTGAATATTAAATATTAAAGGAAGGGATTTTTATCCCTTCTTTTTTTCGCGGTTTTTAAATAAGCTCTTATAAAGAGATTTTGTCAGGTCTTTTTATATAAGAAAATATTTTATGACATAAAACAAGGGACTATCATAAAAAAGTCCCTTATTTTTATATAGTATTTAATTAATTTCTTACCAAGTGCAAGTTCCTGTTTTTTCCTGAACTTTCCAAATAAATTTTAAAAATATATTTTTATCTAAGCCACTTTCAAAGTCTTGTGTATATTCTCCACCAATATTATTCCAAATTCTATCATAATAATTTTCAAATTTTGAAATTAAAGCTGAGTTTTTGTTCATTTTTATTTCAACATCTGTTTCTAAATTGAAGTTATCAAGATTTCTTCTTGTGAAATTTGCTGATCCCAATATTAGCCTCGGCTCTTTATCTTTATAGGAGAAATATGCAATTTTTGTGTGGAACTGTTCGCCTGTAGTTTTATACCATTTGATATTAATTTTTGGATGTTCTTTTTTTAGCTCACTTAAGGCAGGTCTATTTGGGCATCCGTTTTTCTTTATTCCGAAGGCATCTTTATTTAGGTCTGCTATGATTTTAACATCAACACCCCTATCGGAGGCTTGACCTAAAGCTTTCAAAATTCTAAATTCAGATAGGTAAAATATGCCAATTTTAATTTGCTCATTTGCTTTAGTTTCATTAATGTTTTTGTATAGGGCATTAAAAATTTCACCTTCACTTATTATTCTAAGCTCTTCATTTGAATTTTTAATATCGACTGCCTTATAATTTTTTATTGTATCAGGCATTTTATCAAAAAATATACTTTCTGATTTTATTAGATCCTCAATCGCTTTTCCTGTAAATATACAGGCTACGTTTGAATGGAAAGCGGAAGGATCATGTGGGTTTGCTGATGCTACAAGGGCTTTATTTTCTGAAACTAGAATTTTTCTGTGGTTTGCTTTGAAGTTTAAAAGTTTAAGTATTGCCCTTATATTAATTTTAGGACCATCTTTTTTGAAAAAATTATTTATATAAGTTTTGCCTCCTGTGCCTAAGTATTTTATATATGCCCTGTATGGTCCAGAAATTAAGGGGTTTGAATCCCTCATTTTGTTTAGGTCTGTAATTACAAGTTCTATTCCGTTTTCTTTCAATTTTTTCAGATATTTTTGCTCGTAGGCTCCATAAAAATTGTTGATGGGGTCTGTTACAAAAAGTATGGGCATATGAGGATTTTCTTTTTTCTTTTCTATTAATAAATTTGTCATTTGCTCAACTTGAGCTGGATAAGCAGATAATTTTTTGTCATATTCATCATTATATAAAAAGAAATCTATCAGCAAAAATTTTTTTGCATTTTTTATTATTTCAATTTCTTCTTTATTAATATTAATTTCATGAATTCTCTTTTGGTCTTTTGTATAGGTCAGGTCATAAATGAAATCAGCTTGAGTTTTTTTAAATTCTCCTGAAATATTTGTGCCTTTTGGGTTTTTAGTATTTAAGCTATATATGATTGGAATGATTAATAATAAGATTAAGGCTAACATGATTTTCTTCTTCTTTTTGTCTTTTTTCTTCAAATGTTTAACTCCTAATATAATTTACTATAATTATAGCAAAATTTATAGTAAATTATATTTTTAATTGTAATTTTCTTATATATCAAATATAAAATTAGGGTATAATTTGAATATAAATTTAAGGGGGAATTCGTATGTTTGATATAGGCGACATAAAAAGAGAAGCGAAAACTTACTATAAGAAGCATTTTAAAAGTGCCATTATTTTATTACTTATTTTTACTGTAATTTCGATTTTCTTTGGCGACTTTGAAAGTAACAAACCAATAAATTTGGGTTTAAATTTAAAAACACCATCAGATTATATGGAAAATTATAATAATTATAGAGATCTTAAGTTCATTGATAAGTCAAAGATATCTGTAGGAACAGGAGGAGCTGGATATAATTATAGTAAGAGGCATGATTATGGTTATTATGTTGATATGAGCGGGGAATCAGTTGATACAAGTCAAGGTAACAATGAATTTAAGTCTTTAGGTCTTCTTGGCAAATGTTTGAGCTTAAATTTATTTCTAATAGTAAGCCCCATCATATTTTATATAATTTTATGTATTCAAATTTTTGGAAGAATATTTATTGTTAATCCTGTATTAGTTGGGAAAAATAAGGCTTTAGTTGAAGGACTTAGAAATCCAGAAGAGGACCTTGTAATTAATAAACTTTTTTACTTTTTTGGTAATGAAAATTATTTAAAAGTCTGTGGTAAAATCCTTCTTAAGGATGTATTTATTTTTCTGTGGTCTTTGCTATTAATTTTGCCTGGAATTTACAAATATTACCAATACTTTTTTGTAGGATATATCCTTGCAGATAATCCAGATATGCCATTTAATGAAGCTATAAATATGAGTAAAAAATTAACTGATAATTATAAGTTTAATATTTTTCTTTTGGGTCTATCCTTTATAGGTTGGTATATACTCTGCTTTTTTACTTTAAGTATAGGACTTATATTTTTAAATCCTTATATAGAAATTTCATATGCAACATTGTATAAGGATAGGTTAGAAGAATATAGAAAAAAAGTTGAAGTTGAAGAAGAATTTATTGGTGATTAGAAACATTATATTTTAAGTATTTTATTTGGACTTATAATGCTTTGATAAAGTCATATAAGCTATGTTATAATTAATGTAGAATATAATAAAAGGAGTGATTTTATGAAAATATTAGTACCAATTGATGGTTCCAAATCATCTAAGGCATCACTTAAAGAAGCTAGTAGTTTAGGTGAAAAATTACAAGCTGAATTAATTATACTTACAGTTATTCCAGAAACAAGTATTTTTGAACAATATCCAACTAATTTTGCTTATGCACTTGAAGTTGATAAAGCTAATACTGAAAGAGCACAACATATTTTAAAAGAAGCCGAAAAAGATCTTAAAGATTTTCCTAATAAGGTAGAAACTTTCTACACATCAGGAAATCCTGCAGCTCAAATCTGCAAGTTTAGTGATGAAAAAGAAGTCGATCTTATCGTTATGGGTAATAGAGGTCTTGGAGCTTTCTCAAGAACTCTTTTAGGTTCAGTTTCTAATAAAGTAATCAACCAATCTAGAGCATCAGTTTTAGTTGTAAAGGCAGATATTTAATATTTTATTAGTTCAATAATTTAAATTAATTTGGAGGTTTAGACCTCCATTTTTTGTGTATAATTTTTTACTTTAAGTTCAATTTTTATAAAATTTATATTTTTGTAGAGTTTTATCTAAGTAATAAAGTATTTCAAATTAAGAATTATTACTCAATCAATTTTTCATGACATTAATAATAACGTTTCGTATAAAATATTGAAATTTCAAATAAAAATAGTAAGATTATTGTTAAGCTTATTCAAGGCTTGAAAATATTTGCCAAAATGATATAATAATTTGTGTGCGTTATGTTAATAATATAACACTCTTTATATAATCAAAGTTAGGGGGATTATAAATGGATTTTAGAATGGACAAAGAACATCTACTTTTACAACAAATGTACCGTGCATTTGCTGAAAATGAAGTAGATCCTGTTGCAGCCGATGTTGATGCAACTGAAGAAGTTCCAATGGAAAACGTTAAAAAATTAGCTAGATATGGATTCTTCGGAATACCATTTCCAAAAGAATACGGTGGACAAGGGGCTGACTACTTAGCTTACTCAATGGCTGTTGAAGAACTTTCAAAGAAATGTGCAACAACAGGCGTAATTGTTTCAGCACATACTTCATTGTGTTGTGCTCCCATTTTCGAAAATGGAAATGAAGAACAAAAGAAAAAATACTTACCTGATTTATTATCAGGACGTAAAATCGGTGCTTTCGGTTTGACTGAACCAGGTGCTGGTACTGATGCCTCAGGTCAAAAAACTACTGCAGTTCTTGACGGAGATGAATATGTATTAAACGGTTCAAAAATATTTATTACTAACGGTGGATTCGCTGATGTATTCGTAGTAATTGCTGTTACTGATAAAACAAAAGGATACAAAGGAATTTCAGCTTTCATAGTTGAAAAAGGAACTCCAGGATTCTCTGTTGGTGAACCTGAAGATAAGATGGGAATTAGAGGTTCTTCTACTTGCGAACTTATTTTTGAAGATTGCAGAATTCCAAAAGAAAACTTACTTGGAAGAGAAGGAAAGGGTTATACATTAGCTCTTAAGACTCTTGACGGTGGTAGAATTGGTATTGCTTCTCAAGCTTTAGGTATTGCAGAAGGCGCTATTGATGAAACTGTTAAATATGTTAAAGAAAGAAAACAATTTGGTAAGAGAATTTCTCAATTCCAAAATACTCAATTCCAACTTGCTGATATGCAAACAAAAACTGATGCAGCACAATTATTAGTTTACAGAGCTGCTAGCACAAAAGGCAATGGAGAAGAATATATGCATCAAGCAGCTATGGCAAAATTATTTGCAGCTGAAAATGCAAGTGATGTAACTAGAAGATGTCTTCAATTATTCGGTGGATATGGATACACAAGAGATTATCCAATTGAAAGAATGATGAGAGACGCTAAGATTACTGAAATTTATGAAGGTACATCTGAAGTTATGAGAATGGTTGTCTCTAACTGGATGGGCGTTAAGTAATAGGAGGCTTTGAGATGTTAAAAATAGTTGTTTGTATGAAACAAGTTCCGGATACTAACGAAGTTAGACTTGATCCTGTAACTAATACATTAATTAGAGAAGGAGTTCCAAGTATTATTAACCCTGATGATAAGTCAGGTCTTGAATGTGCTTTAAGATTAAAAGATGCTGATCCTGATAATGTTCATGTAACAGTTCTTTCAATGGGACCTCCACAAGCTGATGTTGCTTTAAGAGAAGCTCTTGCAATGGGAGCTGACGATGCAATTCTTGTATCTGATAGAGCTTTCGGTGGTGCTGATACTTGGGCTACATCTTGTACTATTACAGGTGCTCTTGAACATTTAGATTATGATATTATCATTACAGGACGTCAAGCAATTGATGGTGATACTGCACAAGTTGGACCACAAATTGCTGAACACATTGGAATCAAACAAGTTTCTTATGTTGAAGGACTTGAACTTTTAGAAGATAAATCTGGTGTTCGTGTTCAAAGACAATTCGAAGATAGATATCATGTAATAGATGTTAAATTCCCATGCTTAATCACTGCAATTGCTGAACTTGCAGAACCAAGATATATGAGCGTTGGCAAAATTTTTGATGCATATAAAGTTGAAATTCCAATGTGGGGATTAAAAGATATTGAAGATAAACTTGACCTTTCAAATGTTGGATTAAAGGGTTCTCCTACAAGAGTAAAGAAATCCTTCCCTAAACAAGGTAAGGGAAAGGGAGTTCTTCTTACAGATTTAACTGCAGATGAAGCAGCTCAAGCAATAGTAGCTAAACTTCAAGAAAAGTATATAATCTAATGGAGGCTTGAAATGAGTAAAGATATTTATGTATTTATAGAACAAAGAGATAATAAGCTTGAAAAAGTTGGTATTGAACTTTTAGGAAAAGCTAGAGAACTAGCTGACAGATTAAATGAACAAGTAGTTGCTATGCTTATTGGCGAAAAGGTAAAAGGACATAGCGATTTATTGATTCATCACGGAGCTGACAAGGTTATAGTTATTGAAGATCCAATGTTAAAAGAATATGTAACTGAACCATATGCAAAATCAGTTTTCCATATTATCAAAAAATATGAACCAGAAATAGTACTTTTTGGTGCTTCTTCAATAGGAAGAGACTTAGCTCCAAGAATGGCAGCAAGAATCCATACAGGACTTACTGCTGACTGTACAAAACTTGACATTGAAGATGAATCAAATTTACTTCTTATGACAAGACCTGCTTTTGGTGGTAACTTAATGGCAACTATCGTTTGCGAAAACTTCAGACCACAAATGGCAACAGTTAGACCTGGCGTAATGCAAGCTATGGATAGTGATACTTCAAGAACTGGTGAAGTTATTGAAGAAAAACTTGAATTTACTGCTGAAGATATGAACGTTAAGATTGTTGACGTATTGAAACACGAAAGCAAGAAGAAAGATATTACTGAAGCTAATATCTTAGTTTCTGGTGGACGTGGACTTGGTGGACCAGAAGGATTCAAGCCACTTGAAGAATTAGCTGAAGCTTTAGAAGCTGAAGTTTCTTCATCAAGAGCTGCTGTTGACTCAGGCTGGATAACTAAGGACAGACAAGTTGGACAAACTGGTAAGACAGTTAGACCAGAACTTTATTTCGCAATTGGTATTTCAGGAGCTATCCAACATTTAGCTGGTATGGAAGAATCTGATTTAATTATTGCTATTAATAAAGATACAGACGCTCCAATGTTTGAAGTTGCAGACCTTGGCGTAGTTGGAAACTTAAATGCAGTAGTTCCAAAGTTAACAGAACTTATTAAGAAAGAAAAAGCATTAAAAGCTGAAATTAGTTAATTAAAATTAATTTATAATCTTAAAAGAGTTGCTATAGATTTTTGTAGCAACTCTTTTTTTATGGGTCTATAATATCTGTTGGGGAGTAAATCTCTAAAAGATAGATTTTAAATGGAGCAAAAATTTATTAAATTGCTAGCAAATCCCTTTTCTTGCAAATTAAAAAGGTAAATGTTAAAATTTATTTTGAGGTGTAAAATGATTTTAATTGATCAATTGGATGAGATTTGCAAAAAATTTCCAGATAAAATAGCTATTGTAGATAAAGAAAAAAAGATTACATTCAGAGAACTTAGACATAAGGCTAGGAGCTTTGGATTTTTTATAAGAGAAAATTTTTCTTATGAAAATGAACCGATTATGGTTGAAACTTCTAGAGATTTAGAAACAATAATATGTTTTTTTGCTATTTTATATTCAGGGAATTTTTATGTGCCGATTGATTGTGAAATGCCTTATGATAGAATTTTATCTATAAAAAATACTTTAAATTCAAAGCTTGGTATTTATCATCACAAAAACATTTTTACAGATTCAGCCTTATCTTTCGATTTTGAAAAAAATTATGAAATAGACGAAAATAAACTGATAAATTTCAGAAGAAAAATAATTGATACAGATCCTTGCTATGTACTTTTTACTTCAGGAACTACAGGGGAACCCAAGGGTGTTGTCATTAGTCACTTTATGATTGTTGATCTTATGGAATGGCTGGGAAATACTCTTGGCTTAAGCCATGAGGATAAAATTGCAAGTCAAACCCCCTTCTTTTTTGATGCTTCCGTTAAGGATATATGTTTATTATTAAAGACCGGAGCAAGTCTATATATTATGGATTCGAAAATATTTATGTTTCCTTTAAGAGTTGTTGAATATTTAAATGATAATAAAATAAGTGTGATTTTATGGTCTGTTTCTGCATTAAATATTTTGGCAAATTCTAAAGTTTTTGAAAAAATATATCCTAAAAACTTAAGAATTGTAACTTTTGCAGGTGAACAGTTAAGTGCTGCTAAGCTAAATATTTGGAAAAAATATGTTAAGGCAAGTTATTATAATCTTTACGGACCTACTGAAGCCACTTGTGACTGCTGTTATTATAAGGTTGATAGGGATTTTAATGATGGAGATATTATTCCTATAGGTAAGGCTTGCGAAAATATGGAAGTTTTTATTCTTGATGGGGATAAACCTGCAAATGAAGGCGAACTTGTTGTAAGGGGTCGGGGCGTTTCTTATGGATATTATAATAATTTTGAAATGACAGGAAGCTCTTTTGTTCAAAACCCCTTAAATTCTTCCTACAGGGAGATTGTTTACAGGACAGGGGATTATGTCAAATTTAATGATTACGGAGAAATTGAATTTTTAGCTAGAAAAGACAATCAGGTTAAAGTTATGGGTCACAGGATAGAACTTGACGAAATTGAAAGGCTTATTTATGAGATGGGTCTTGATGAGGCTGCTGTTCTATTTGATAAGAAAAAAGAAACTCTTATTTTATTTTATTCAGGCAGAGAAATTACAAGGAAAGAATTTAAAGATTTTATTTTATCTAAATTGCCTAAGTATATGTGTCCCCACAAGTTTATTCATATGGAAAGTCTTCCTAAAAGTCAAAATACTAAAATAGATAAGAAGGCCTTATATAAGTTATATGAAAATAAAGAAGTTTAATAATTTACAAGAACTTGATCTTATAAAAAAGTATATAGATTATCCAAATAATGATTATTTGAACTATAATAATTATGTAAAAAATTTTGAAAATTTATATTATATAAATGAGAAAAATTTATATATTTTAATAAAGAGAAAAGATTATTATAAAACTTATTACTACCTTAAAGATAAGGGCGAAACCTTCAATGCCCAGGGGGTTTTTATAAGTGAAATAGTAGGTAAAAATCCGACTAATGACCTTGTAGATGTAGGTTTTAAGCTTTATAAAACAAGAGTCAGAATGAGGTTAAAAACAAGAGAGGAATTTTATTCTGAAAGGGTAAAATTTATTGATGATATTGATTTTATATATAGGGCAATAGGAACTTTCGATAAGTATTCAGGAGAAATACTTACAAGAGAAGAAATAAGAGATAAAATTTTAAGAAAAGAATTCATAGGTATTGATAATATAGGTTTTATAGAGTTTGAAAAGACAAAATTTCAAGATTCAATTCTTCATTTTTATGTGGAAGCTAACTCAAGAAATCAGGGTTTTGGGAGTGAAATTTTAAAACACTACTTGTCAAACATTGTTGATAAAAAAAGAGTAGGTGTTTGGACAGATTATGATTCTAAGGCTATAAAAACTTATGAGAGAGCAGGTTTTAAAAAGGAAAATTTAAAATCTTATGTTTATATTGGAGGAGAAGTTAATAATGATAGAAAAAATTAAAGAAATTATTGAAGATATAACAGGCGAAAAAGTTGATGAAAATACTGATTTAATTGAAGAAGGTTTTTTAGATTCTTTTGATATAGTGAGTTTGGTGTTGGAACTTAATGATGCCTTCGGTATAAAAATTGAAGTTGCAGAACTTTTACCGGAAAATTTTTCTAACATAAATGATATAGAAAAGTTGGTTAAGTCCTTACAATGAGCTTTACCAGCCTTTCTTTTATAATTTTTATCAGTCTTGGGTTTTTAGTTTTTAAAATCGCAAGATATAAATGGCAAAGTTTACTTCTTATTTCTATCTTATACTATGCAAGCTACAGTCCCAAGGCATTTGTATATCTTTTTTTTGTAATTGTCAGCACATATTTGGCAGGACTTTATTTGGAAAAGAAAAAGAGTAAGTTTTTTTTGTCACTGGTTCTCTTATTAAACTTTGGACTGTTAGGACTTGTTAAGTTTACAAGTTTTTCCCTATTTAAAAATATAATTCCCTTGGGTATATCTTTTTATATTTTCATGGCGACTTCTTATATTATTGATATTTATAGGAAAAAATATAAGGCTCAAAGGAATATTTTTAAATATGCCTTATTTGTATCTTTTTTTCCGCAAATGGTTCAAGGTCCTATTGGAAGATATGATGAATTAGACGGAAATTTATACGGTGGAAATTCCAACTCCCGCGATATCTCTTTCGGTTTACTTTTAATATTATTCGGATATTTTAAAAAACTTGTAATTGCGGACAGGGCAAGTATTTTAACTGCGAAAGTTTTTTCAAGTCCTGATGAATTTTCGGGAATTTTTGTTTTTATAGCAATAATTTTCTATTCTATACAAATTTATGGAGATTTTTCTGGTGGGATTGATGTTGCCAGAGGAGTCGCTTATTTATTTGGAATTAAATTACCTGAAAATTTCAAAAGACCATTTTTTGCCAATAGTCTGACTGATTATTGGAGAAGGTGGCATATTACTTTAGGGGCTTGGATGAGGGATTATGTATTTTATCCCTTATCTCTTTCTAGGGTTTTTGCATATATAAATAAAAAATCAAGAAGAACCTTGGGTAGAAAATTCGGCAAGTACTTAACCCTTAGCATTTCAACCTTTGTAGTTTATTTTATTATTGGAATTTGGCACGGAGCGGGTCTTAACTTTATTGTTTTCGGTATATACAACGGTCTGTTAATAACTTTGGGACTTTTGTTTGAAGATAATTTCAAAAAAATTAAGGATAGTTTTGGAATTTCACCGACAAGTAAAGCACTTAAGCTTTTTCAAATTATAAGGACAAGTCTACTTGTTTTTATTGGCAGATACTTTACAAGGTCTGAGAATTTATCTCAAGCTATTTTTATGCTTAAAAAAACTTTTACGGATAGGAATTTCAGATTTGGACAAATTGGCTTAAAAGCGTCAGATTATTTGATTTTATTTGTTTCTGTCTTAATTCTTTTTATTATTTCATATAGCGAAGAAAAAAATATAGATGTAAAAGAAAAAATACTTGAATTTAAACCTTATTGGCAATTTGTATTTATATTTTTAGCATTAGCCTATGTGTTGTATTTCGGTATTTTTTCAAGTAATTTTACCGCTGTTGATTTTATATATAGGAATTATTAGGTGAAAATATGAAAGAAAAAAGATTTAATATTATTTTTTTAACAGTATTTTTTATTATTGTTAGTTTTATTGCATTTTTAAATATTTATACAGACCCTTTTAATGTTTTCGGGGATAAATTCTTCAAGTGGTATACTTATGATTTTACACAAAACCCTAGAACTGCCAAGATAGAATATATTAAGGGCAAAAATTATCAAAATTTTATAGTTGGAGCGAGTGGGGCTTCTTCTATTCCAATAAAGACTTTAAAAGAATATACGGGTAAGGATTATTTTAATTTATTTTCCTATGGGGCAGATCTTTTTGTGGCTGAAAAAAATGTGGAATATTTATTAAAAAACTATAATGTCAAGTCAATAATTATGCCCCTGTCAATACCATCAGCTACAAAATTTAATGAAGAAAGAAATTCTCTAAATTATTATATGAATCCTTATGTTTCTGGAGAAAGCAAGTTTAATTTTTATGGCAAGTATCTTTTCGCTTCTCCTTTAAACGGAATTGAAAAGATAAAAAATTCCAAGAAAAAATCTTATGTTCAGGAGAGCTTTGATGTTTTTAATATTGACGGTTCTTATGACAAGAGCCAAAGAGATATAGAATATATTGGAAATATTGAAACATACAAAAATAATTACGGTTTTAATAAGGACTATTTTCATGTGGAAATGTCTCATATGGATGAGGCTCTTTCTGCTATTAGACATATAAAAGATCTATGTAGAAAAAGAAATGTTGAAATAACCTTTATCCTTTGTCCCATGTATGATGAGGAAAATCAAAGGTATGATAAAAAAGAATTTGAAACTTACTATAATAAATTATCTGCCATAACTCCTTTTTGGGATTTTACAGGAACAAACTATGAATATGATCCCAGATTTTTTTATGATCCATCTCACTTCAGAAATGCTTTAGGAAAGATGATGGTTGAGAGGATTTATGGAAACAGAAAAGATTTCGGAAGATATATAGATAAGGTAAGTTTCCCCCAATATGGTCAAAATAAAATAGAAGAAAAATCTTTTTATATTTTTGAACTTCATCATATAGATGAAAAACCTTCAAATGATTATATAATTACAAAGGAAAGGTTTGAAAATATTTTAAAATTTTTAAAAACCAACAATATTGAAACAGTTTCCTTTGAAGATATTTACAATTATGTAAATAATAATGGAAGTCTTCCTGACAAATTTTGCATTTTGACCTTTGATGACGGATATAAATCTAATTATGAAATAGCTTATCCAATGCTAAAAAAATATGGTTTTAAAGCCACTATTTTTCCAATAGGAAAAACTATGGGCATGGATAAATATCCGGGAACTGACAAAAAAATAATACCACATTTCACCATAAAAGAAGCAAAAGAAATGTCAGATATTATTGAATTCGGCTCTCACAGTTTTTGGATGCACCAATCTTTGCGTGAAAATAATGTATGCTTTAGACAGACGGCAAAAATTCTTAAAGGAGAAAGTGAAGATAGTTATTTACAAGCCTTTAAAGAAGACAGTAGAAAATTCAAAAAAATTTATAGGGAATTTTCTACAAAAGATCCCATTGTTTTTGCATATCCTGAAGGGGATTATGATAAGCTCAGTGAACTTGCTTTGGAAGAAGAAGGTTATAAAATCAGCCTGACTTCTGATGAAGGGAAAAACACCATAGTAAAAAATTTGCCTGAATCTTTAAAAAAATTAAGACGTGTAAATATTGATGAAAATAGGGATTTAGAAGAATTAAAATAAGCTTTATAAATATTTATAAAGCTTATTTTAATTAGTTTCAAAACTTTGATTTTTATAATAAAAACCTTACATTCTCTAAAATTATTTAATTTTTTATGATCTACTTATTGTTTAATAGTTCATTTAAGGCATCTTTTTCCATAAGCTCTGTTGAATAATCTAAGGTGACAGTAGCCTTAGTTGACATTTTTCTTGCATCTTTAGTGGGCAAAATTTTTCTTGTTTTTCTATCTATCAGTCTGGAATTTTCAAAAACTCCATCACGAGAATATTCAAAAAGCTTATCGTGTGTAATAAATGAACCTTTTAAAAGATAGGTCTGAGGAAATACAGCATTATTATTTACATCTTCTGAATTTCCTAATAAGTCAATACCAAATGTTGGAATTTTACTCATATCCCATCCCATCAGGTTTAATATAGTTGGGTAGAGATCCAATTGGGAACCAATGTTATCTCTGATAAGATTTTCTTTATAGTTTGGAATATGAATTATAAGAGGAACATTCATCATTGTATCATAATCAACTTTTCTTTCTAGCCATCTTTCTAAAGACGCTACACTTTCTTTATTATTCATTGTCATTGCGTGGTGATCTCCATAGATTACGACCATAGTTTTATCTAAAATTCCATTATCATCAAGTTTTTGGAAAAATTCTTTTATTGCATTATCTGTATATCTTGCACAATTTACATAGTTATAAACATAATCTGTCTTATCCCCAGCTTCTTTTTTTATTTGTCTTAATTCCTTGGGAAGATTGAAGGGGGTATGCGTAGTAAGAGTTACCATAAGTGCAAAAAAGTTTTTTCCAGTCTTATCAATATCTGATAAAGGACCTATAGATTGGTTGAAAAAGCTTTTATCTGAAAGCCCCATTATTATTTTGTCCTTTTGCTCATAATTTTCTCCAAGATAAATATGAGTGAAATTAAAATTGGGATACACTTTTTGCCTATCATAAAATTTGCCTGTATTTGCGTGCATAGCAACAGTTTCGTATCCATGTTCTTTTGCAATTTTAGGAAGTGCATAAGATTTTTTTCCGAAGTAGACACTATAGGCTTGACCTAATAGAGTTGGATAAACTGAAGACATTGATACAAATTCTGCATCTGATGTGTTCCCAAAGCCTAAAAGTTCAAAATAATCATTGAAGTAAATAGTGCCTTTTGCTTTTGTGAGCCTATTTAAAAATGGTGTAATTTCTTCTCCATTATATGTTTTGTTTAAAAAAGTATTTTGTAGGGATTCACATTGAATGAATATTATATTTTTTCCTCTAGCAAGTCCTGTAAATTCGTTAGATTTAATTTGTCTATTTTTGTAGTAGGATTTTATATCTATATTTTTTGCTATCTTTTTAAATTCTTTTTTCTCCATTTTTTTATTAATGGGTCCCAAGATATTAGTTGCATAAATTTCTGTGCCAAATACTCCCTTAATAAAAAATAAGGGGGTAAAGAGAATAATTATAAGAGAAAGCACATAGATGGAAAAATTTTTTATAGAGAAAAAATTTTTATTTTTTGAAAAGCTTATAGATATTATAATAATTATTGCAAGTATTATCATAAGTCCCATAAATATATTCAAGTCGTTGATGATAACTGGTACTATTGATCTAGCTTCTTTTGCCAAACCAACTCTTTCTAAAATATAAAAGCTTCCAAATTCTTTAAAATAAATTGATAGGCATATTTTTAATAGGGTCTGAGCAAGTATAATAAAAGATTTATAAAATTTACAAGGGAATAAATTTAAAATTGATAAATCAATGATACTTGTAAAGATAATAGTTACAAAAATTGGGAAAAAGCTTATTTTCGTGCTGGTATTGACAAGAGTTCCTATGTAAAATATTGAATTTAAAATAATATATAACAAAAAATATAAAAAAAAGGAAAAGGAACAATATTGTTTTTTCAAAATATCACCTCACAAATTAATATGTATTTTTCATTATATAGTATTGTAAAATTTTAGTAAAGAAATTTAACTGTTTGAAGTTTGGATAATTTTCTTAAGTTTTTGTCACTTTACATATAAAAAAATGTATCAACCTTAAGATTTAATATACTTAGGTTGATACATAAAATTATTCATTGAATTATTTTATTTTTTAGATTTCATAATCATCAACTGTAGCCTTAGCAGCAGCAAGAGCATTTTCCCAGTTAGAAGATAATTTTTTGTCTAAATTTTTATATTCATTGGAATTTCTTATTTTGTTTTCTTCTTTTATCATTTCCTTTAAGTCAAAAATATCTCTCACATTAATTTTTTCTTCAGCTTCTAAAAGGTCATAATAAGCATTTTGTCTTTGACTTTTACTTGCTATTTTGTCTCTAGCCACAGATTTAGTGGCAGCAAGAGCACTTTCCCAGTTAGAAGATAATTTTTTGTCAGCATTTTTATATGATTTTGAATTTCTTAGCTCATTTTCATAGCTTATTCTTCTTAAAATCAAACCTGCGTAGTCATTTGACAAAGATTTTTGTGCATCTTCAAGACCGAAAATAGCATTTGCAATTTGTTCTTCGCTTGCTTTTTCATCTGTAGAAATAGATTTTGCAGCGGCAAGAGCATTTTCATAATTTGCCTTATCTTTTTGAGTAGCTTTGTTGAAATATTTATTTTCTCTAACTTCTTTATCTTTTAAAATTTCAGCCTTTAATTTAGAAATATTTGTAACTTTTAGCTTGTTTTCTGCATCTTTTAAAGCATTTAATGCATTTTTAACTTGTTTGATGTCAGCTTTTTCAGTTACTTTCTTATCAGCTATTTTTACATCATTTATTTCTTCTTTTTTTGTATTTTGATCAGAACTTTGAGCAAATAGGTTTGAAGTCATTGGACCTACGCTTAAAAGTAGAGCAAGGGAAAAAGATAATACTCTTTTTTTATTTAGTTTCATACTAACCTCCAAATTTATTATTTTACATTATTATATATTAAGCCTATGAAAAAAATTTGTATAAAGTGTTACAAATTCATAAAAAACAGATTAAAAATTGGTTAATGTGATAATTCTTTCTTAGATTTTTCTTATAAATTTTTAGCATTTTAAAAAGTTTACAAAAATCCTATAATTGTAAATTATTTTACATATATTTTACATAACTTGTCTTTCTAATTTACATTGGGCTAATATAATTCAAAGTGAAATAAATTTCTATTATTTTTGAAAGGATGAGAAAAATGAATTTAAAAAAATTAGGTAAATTAGCTATAGTTATAGGACTTGCCACAACTTTAGCTGCTTGTGGAGCAAGTAAAGACAGCGCAAATAACAAATCAGCAAATACTTCTACAGAAGGAAATAAGACTGAAACAGCTTCTGCTGATTTAAGTAAGATTAATGTTATTTCAAGAGAAGCTGGTTCCGGTACTAGGGGTGCTTTTACAGAAATCACAGGTGTTCTTGAAAAGAAAGACGGACAAGAAGTTGATAATACAACTGAAGAAGCAGCCGTTCAAAATTCAACCGATGCAGTAATTACAACAGTTTCAAATGACCCTGCATCTATTGGCTATATTTCTCTAGGTTCTCTTAACGATACAGTTAAGGCTCTTAAAGTAGAAGGTGTTGAAGCAACTCCTGAAAATGTTAAATCAGGTGAATATAAAATTGCAAGACCTTTTAATATCTGCTATCAAGAAGGTGCTGATGAAAAAGCCCTTGATCTTTTAAAATTTATCGAATCTGATGAAGGACAAAAAATTGTTGAAGCTGAAAAATATATACCTGAAGTTAGTGGAAAAACATATACAGCTATTGACAATGATGCCCATATAACAATTGCAGGTTCAACTTCTGTTACTCCCCTTATGGAAAAATTAGTTGAAGCTTATAAAGAACTTAATCCTAAATTTGAAGCTGACATTCAAGCAACAGGTTCATCTGCTGGTATTCAATCAGCTATTGACGGAACAGCTCAAATCGGTATGGCTTCAAGAGAACTAAAAGATGAAGAAGCTCCAAAAGTTAAGGTTGATGTAATAGCAAGAGATGGTATAGCTGTAATAGTTAATAAGGAAAATCCTGCTGAAGATGTATCTCTAGCATCATTAAAAGATATTTTTACAGGATCAATGACACAATGGTCAGAAGTAAAATAAGATAGTTTTTTGGTCAAAGATTGGAATGAAATATATGGATCAAACTAAGAAAGCAGTCCAAAGTAAAAACCAAACAAAGTTATTTTCAAAGGAAGAAGTATTTAAGTATTTCTTCCTACTTTGTTCTATATTGTCAATTTTCTTTTTACTATTAATTTGTATATTTATATTTAAAGATTCCATAAGCTTCATTGCAAAAATAGGAGTAAAAGATTTTATTTTTAATTCTAAGTGGACACCACTAAATAAGCCTGCATCTTATGGTATTCTTTCTACAGTTATAGGCTCTTTAGTAATAACAACAGTATCTTGTGTATGCGCTGTTCCACTTTCTATAATGGCTTCATCTTATTTGGCATTTGACTGTCCAAAAAGAATATATAAATTTTTAAAACCGGGTTTAAATTTAATGGCAGGTATTCCGTCAATAGTATACGGGTTTTTTGCTCTTAATATTATTGTACCTATTAACAGAGCTATTTTTGGCGGAGATGGTATGAATATGCTTTCTGCATCAATTCTTTTAATGATAATGGTACTTCCTACAATAATATCCATGTCCGAGGCATCACTTAGAACTGTTCCTAAATCCTATTATGAAGGTTCACTTTCATTAGGAGCAAGTCATGATGAAACCTTAACAAGAGTTATGATTCCGGCAGCCAGAAGCGGTATTTTTGCCGGAGTAATTTTAGGAGTGGGCAGGGCAATAGGAGAAACAATGGCAGTAATTCTTGTTGCGGGTAATCAAACAAGAGTAACATTTAATTTATTAAAGGGAATTAGAACAATGACTACTAATATAGTAATGGAAATGGGCTATGCTTCAGGTACCCATAGAGAAGCTTTAATAGCAACATCTGCCGTATTATTTATTTTCATTTTATGTATAAATATAGGATTCTTCTATATGAAAAAAAGAGGTGAAAAGAGATGATATATTTATTGGGATTTATCTTAGCATTAGTGGGTCTTGCTTTAGCTTTGCATATTTTTGGTAAAATATCTTATTACAAAATTTTCTCAAGATTTTCAATAATTTTTACCTTTGGTATGCTAATGCTTATTGTTGTATTTGTAATTGTTAAAGGACTTTTCTCCTTTAAACTTTCAATGCTTTCGCTACATTACACTACAAAAAATGTATCTATGGGTCCTGCTATTGTGACAACAGTAATTACGGTGTTAATGGCAATTCTTATAGCCAGTCCAATAGGCATTTTTACAGCCATTTATCTTGTAGAATATACTGATGTAGAATCAAAACTTGTTCAAACTATTAGACTTGCAACAGAAACTCTTTCGGGTATTCCGTCAATTATTTATGGTTTGTTTGGAATGTTATTTTTCGGTATGGTGTTAAAATTTGGATACTCAATATATTCAGGTGCCTTTACTGTTGCAATTATGATTTTGCCTATAATTATCAGAGCAACAGAAGAAGCGTTGAAATCTATACATCCCAGCATCAGACAAGGTTCTTATGCTTTGGGTGCAGGAAAACTTCGTACAATATTTGTGGTAGTTTTGCCCATAGCCATACCTGGAATTTTATCAGGTATTATTCTTTCTGTTGGGCGTGTAATTGGCGAAACGGCAGCACTGATGTTTACATTAGGAACTTCAACCGCAATGCCCAGAAGTTTAAGCTCTTCTTCAAGAACTCTTGCCCTCCATATGTATATGCTTTCATCTGAAGGCTTATATGTAGGCGAAGCATATGCCACAGGGATGGTCTTGTTAATTTTAGTTTTAATTATTAATTCAATTTCTTCTAAGCTTGCAGGTAAATTAATGGAGGTTAAATAATGGAAGAAAAAATAAAGGTGGAGGATTTAGATCTTTTTTATGGAGATTTTCAAGCCCTTCACAGTGTAAATTTAGATGTGAGAGAAAATGAAATTCTTGCTTTTATCGGTCCGTCCGGTTGTGGTAAATCAACTCTTCTAAAATGTTTGAACAGGATGAATGACTTAGTTGTCGGTTGTAAAATAGAAGGGAAAGTTACCTTAGACGGTCAAAATATTTATGCAAAGAATTATGATGTAAATAATCTTCGTAAAAGAGTCGGTATGGTTTTTCAACAACCCAATCCCTTCCCAATGTCAATTTATGAAAATATAGCCTATGGTCCAAAAACTCATGGTGTTAAGAATAAGGCTAAGCTTGATGAAATTGTAGAATCTTCATTAAAACAAGCAGCTATTTGGGACGAGGTCAAATCAGATTTAAAGAAAAGTGCACTTTCCTTATCCGGAGGTCAACAACAAAGGCTATGCATTGCCAGAGCCATTGCAGTTAATCCGGAAGTAATTTTAATGGATGAGCCTACTTCAGCTTTAGACCCGGTTTCAACCGGAAAGATTGAAGATTTAGCTCAAGATTTAAAAGAAAATTATACTATTGTAATTGTAACTCACAATATGCAACAAGCTTCAAGAATTTCAGACAAAACAGCTTTTTTCTTAAATGGGGTAATTGTTGAACAAGGGTCGACTTTGGATATTTTCCAAAATCCAAAGAATGAAAAAACAGAGAAGTATATAACAGGGAGGTTTGGTTGATATGAGAGAAAGATTTGACAAGGATTTAGATAAACTGAACAATCTTTTGTTGGAAATGTCAATGTTAATTGAAAATGCAATTAAAAAGTCCATCTCTTTATTTAAGGAAAAAGATGAAAAAGTTGCACAAGAAGTTTATAATTATGAAGAGAGAATAGATATTTATGAAAGCATAATTCAAAAACATTGTCTGAAACTTTTTGTAGAACAGCAACCGGCTGCCGGAGATTTAAGAAGAGTTTCTTCAGCTCTAAAGATGATAACCGATATGGAAAGAATTGGGGATAATGCAAGAGATATTGCAGAAATTTGTATGATTTTACCGGATGGTTATGATGAAAAGTTTCCGATAATTTATAAAATGGCAACAGCAACTATTGATATTGTAAATAATTCAATAAACTCTTTTGTAAACGGTGATCTTGAAGTTGCTAAAAAAATTGATCGTGAAGATGACATAGTTGATAACTTTTTTGTAAGTATAAGAGATCAACTGGTTGACGAAATTAGGAACGGATTTGATCCGGCAGCTGCCATAGATTTTATTATGATAGCTAAATATCTTGAAAGAATAGCTGATCACGCAGTTAATATAGCTGATTGGGTAATATTTTCAATAGAAGGATGATTAGATGATTGTTTATGTTGTAGAAGATGATACTTCTATCTTAAAGTTAATTGAATATTCCCTAAAAAGCAAGGGGTATGAGGTAAGTTGCTTTGAAAATGGGGGAGATTTTTTTAAACAGTTGAGTGTTGAGCTTCCAGATCTTTTACTTTTAGATATAATGCTTCCGGATATAGATGGAATTGAAATTTTAAAGAGGTTAAAGGCAAATCCAATGACCGCCGGAATTTGGGTTATGATGATAACAGCCAAGACAGGTGAATATGATATTATTTCAGCCTTGGATTTAGGCGCTGATGATTATATTAAAAAACCTTTTTCTGTAATGGAGCTTTTATCAAGAGTTGGTGCTATAGAAAGACGTGCCAATACTACAAATTCAAATGAAAAATTTATTAAATTCAATGGTATAGTTATAGATAATTTAAAAAGATTGGTAACTATTGATGAAAAAGTTGTAAATTTTACTTTTAAAGAATATGAGCTTCTGAAATATCTAATATTAAATAAGGATATAGTTATTTCAAGAGAAAAACTTTTAACTTATATCTGGGGTTATGACTATGAAGGTGAAACTAGGACTGTTGATATGCATATCAAGCTTTTAAGAGATAAATTAGGAGATAAGAGAAAGTATATTAAGACAATAAGAGGTGTCGGATATATGCTTTCAAGTAAGGAATAAACATGAAAAGACGTGTATTAAAATATTTAGTTCTCATAAGTTTTTTAGTTTTATTTCTATCAACAATTTCTTCCTTATTTGTTTATTACAATAATTATAGCAAGGTGGAACAGGAAAATTTGTTTAAAATGTGCCATATTTTAAAAATAGGTGCAGATAGAGAGGAAGATAAACTTTCATATTTAGAAGAATTATCAAAAAATACAAAAAGTTTCAGAATAAGCCTAATAGATAAAAATGGACAAGTACTTTTTGATACTTATGAAAACCCTAAATTTTTGCCAACCCATAAAGATAGACCGGAATTTCAAAATGCAAAAAAATTTGGATTTGCTCAAAGTAAAAGATTTTCTACAACTCTTTCAACAGATTCATACTATGTTTCATTTTTATTAAATAATGACCAAGTTTTAAGATTGTCAAAGGAAGTTGATAGCATAATGGGGGCTTTTTTAAAAATTTTACCTTTGCTATTAACTATATCTTTTGCAATTTTTTTAATGGGAATTTTAGTGGCAAGCCACTTTACTAGAAAGACACTCGAACCCCTTATTAATGTTAAAGGCAGTTTGACCGATTTTAATATTGACGAATTTCCCGAAATTAGCCCCTTTATAATGAAGATTAATAGTCAAAATGAACTGATTGAAAAAAATCTTAGGCAAATTAAAAGGGAGAAAGACACAATTGAAACTATTTTATCAAATATGAAGGAATCATTAGTTATTATAGATGAAAATAGGCGGCTTTTATCAGTTAATAAATCGGCTTTAAATCTTTTTAATAGTTCAAATAATATTATTGGAAAGAATATTTTAAATTTAATTAGAGATGATTCAATTTTAAAATTTGTAGAAGAAGCTCTATCTGGTAAAAATTCAGAAGAGATTATTAAAATTGGCACAAGGGAATATAAATCTTATGTCAATCCAGTTTTTGAAGCAACAAATGTTAGGGGTGTTATTTTACTTTTTATTGATGAAACTGAATCTATAAGAGCTTTACGATTAAGAGATGAATTTTCATCAAACGTAAGTCACGAATTAAAAACTCCTCTAACCTCAATCTGTGGTTTTTCTGAACTTCTGGCTAATAATATGGTCGATTCAGATGAGACTAAGAAGGAATTTTACCAGTTGATTTATAGGGATTCAAAAAGGCTATTAAATTTAGTTGAAGATATTATGAAAATATCGGGTCTTGAAAAGGAAGCTACTTTTGTAAGAGAAAATATTAATTTAAGAGAACTTATTGAAGAAATTTTTAAGACTCAAAAAATTGAAATAGAAAAAAGAAATATCAAGACTAAACTTGTGGGTCAAGGAATAGTTTATGAAAATAAGACAATGATGTGGGAATTATTTTCGAACTTAGTCAATAATGGAATAAAATATAATAAAGATAATGGAAATTTAGATATACTAATTAAAGAAGATAATGATAAAGTTATTGTGGAAGTGGTGGATTCAGGAATAGGAATCTCTAGCGATGACTTAGAAAGAATTTTTGAAAGATTTTATAGGGTTGATAAATCTCGATCAAAAAAAATTGGAGGAACAGGTTTAGGCTTATCCATTGTAAAACACGTTTTGTCATCAATTGATGGAGGTGTAGAAGTATCATCTAAGATGGGACTTGGGACTAAATTTACCCTTAGCCTTTACAAGAATAGAAAAGAGTAGAAATGCCTTTTGGCACTTCTATTTTTTTGATATTAATATATATTTGTTATATACTAATAAAGAGGTGAATTATGAATATTAATAATATTTTAAATATAAAATATCCAATTATTCAGGGAGGCATGGCACATATATCAACTGCCGAATTTGCGGCAAAAGTTTCTGAACTAGGAGCTTTAGGGCAAATTGCATCGGGAGGATTTACTGCTGAGCAAGTGAGAAGTGGAATAAAAAAAATAAGAACACTTACCGACAAAGCCTTTGGTGTCAATGTAGTTATTTTAAATAAAGATATTGATAAACTTGCAGAAGTTGTGATTGAAGAAAAAGTTGATATCATTACTGTTGGCGCAGGAAATCCTAAGCCTTATATGAAAAAATGGATAGATGCAGGGATTAGAGTTATTCCTATTATTGCAAATATAAAAATGGCAAAAAGTGTTGAGGCTCTAGGAGCTAGTGCAGTAATTTTTGAAGGTGCTGAGGCTGGTGGGCATATTGGTTCTTTAAATACTTTTCCGGAACTACCAGCTATTGTTGATTCTGTAAATATTCCCGTTATTTGTGCAGGTGGGGTTTATAATGGAAAGCATATGTTTGCCGCCGAGGTTTTAGGAGCAAGCGGAGTTCAAATAGGTTCAAGATTATTAGTTGCTGAAGAAACCCCTATTGATGAAGCCTACAAAAAAGCCTTAATTGAAGGCAAAGATTCAGATACTATTGTTACAGGAATTACAACAAAAGCTCCGGTAAGAGTAATTAAAAATGAACTTGCAAAAAGATTAAATGAAATTGAAATAGGCTCAAAAGATATGGATGAATTTTTTAAACTTGCAACTGGATCTACTAAACGTGCAGTGGATGGAGATATAGATATGGGTTCTATTCTTTGTGGTCAAGGAATTTATTATCTAAATAAAATAGAAAGTTTAAAAGATATAATAGAAAATCTTATGAAAGATTATTTACAAGTTAAAAAAACTTGGAATTGTAATTAGTATTGGAGGTATTATGAACATTATAGATACGTTAGTAAAAATTTCAGAGTGGCTTTGGGGTCTGCCGCTGTTAATAATTCTTGTAGGTGGAGGTTTATTTTTAACGTTCCGTTTAGGATTTTTTCAATTTCGTTATTTACCACATATTTTAAAACATACTTTTGGTTCAATGTTTAAAAAATCTGAAGGAGAAGGTACAGTTTCTGCTTTTCAAGCAGCCACTACAGCTTTAGCATCAAGTATAGGAGGTTCTTCAATAGTTGGTGTTCCAGTTGCCATAGCCTTGGGAGGTCCTGGTTCAATTTTTTGGATGTGGGTCACAGCTTTGGTAGGATGTGCTACAAAGTTTACAGAAATTGTTCTAGGTATTAAATATAGGAAAAAAGGTGTAGATGGAGAATATGTTGGCGGTGCCATGTATTATTTGAAAAGCTCTCCCATACCAATTTTGGCTACAATTTTTGCCTTCATGCTCATGATAGAAATTGCTCCTTCAATTTCAACTCAAACTCTAACTTTTATACAAAATTGTGAGAATTTAGGATTAAATAAATACATTTCATTAGCCGCTTTGCTAGTAGTTGTTTGTCTAGTTATATTTGGTGGTATTAAAAAAATTGCATCTTTTACTGAAAAACTTGTTCCTTTAATGGCAATGTTATATATAGTAGGCGGACTCATAGTTATTTTTTATAATTTTAGAGAAATACCAGGAGCTTTTCTGTCAATATTTAAAAATGCTTTTACACCAACAGCTGCTCTTGGTGGATTTGCGGGAGCAAGTTTATCTGAAGGAATAAGAAACGGTATAGCAAGAGGATGTTATTCTAATGAAGCTGGCATGGGTACAGCTACAACGGCACACTCCTCAGCTTCTGTGGAAATTCCAGCACAACAAGGAATCTGGGCTGTCTTTGAAATATTTTCAAATACTATGATAGTTTGTACTGTTACTGCCCTTGTAGTTCTTGTATCAGGGGCATGGACTAAAGTAAGCCCACAAATGGCAGCGACTATGCCAGCATATGCTTTTCAAACTGTTTTAGGAAAAACAATTGGAGGAGGATTTGTTTCAATAGCACTATTGATGTTTGTTTTATCAACAATCATTGTAATAATATTCTTTGGAGAAAAACAAGCAGAATTCCTATTAGGTCATAAGTTTTCAATCATTATGAGATGTATTTATATAGGATTTATAATTTTAGGCTTGTTACTAAATTTGGAACAATTATATTCACTTCTTGATTTAATGTTAGCTTTTGTAGTTATTCCTAATATGATAGGAATTATCTTGATGTCTAATGAAGCAGTGGAACTTAAAAATGAATACTTTTATAACCCTAAGTTTTATCCTGGAAAAAAATAGATACAACATTAAAAAAGTCTAGTCAGATAATTTTCTGATTAGACTTTTTTAATACTAATTATAAATTATTTCATAAAAGCCTTATATGCCTTGTAGGTCATATAAGCATCTGCCTTTGATGATAATTCAATAGGAGCGTGCATTGATAAAACGGCTGGTCCCATATCAACAACTTCTGCTCCGTGTTCTGCAAGTATATAAGCTATGGTTCCTCCACCGCCTTGATCAACTTTTCCTAATTCTCCAGTTTGCCATATTATATTTTCTCTATTGAAAAGTTCTTTTATTTCATATAAAAATTCAGCATTAGCATCATTTGAGCCGCCTTTTCCTCTAACTCCAGTAAATTTAACCATGCAAATACCATCTCCTAAGATTGGAGCATTTTTTTCATCGTGAACATCTTTATAATCAGGATTTAAACCTGCAGCAACATCAGCGGAAAGAACTTTAGAATTGTAGAGAGCTTTTTTAAGCTTTAAGTCGGAATAGTTATTCATTTTTTCAAGAATTTCTCCAAGGAATATTTCAAAATAGGCAGATGACATGGCAGTATTACCAACAGAGCCAATTTCTTCCTTATCAACAAGAAGAGCTACTGCAGTTTTTTTAGGATTTTCTACATCCAATATAGCTCTAAAATTTGCGTAAGAGCAAATTCTATCATCTTGACCATGACCACAAATCATAGACCTATCCAAACCCACATCACGAGCCTTTGCGGCTGGAGTGACTTCAAATTCTGCTACCTTGAAATCTTCTTCATCAAAATTATATTTTTCTTTTAATATTTTTAAAAGATTATTTTTTAGACCATCCTTTTCATCTTTTACGCCAAATTTGCTGTGACCTATAACTACATTTAAAGCTTCACCAGTAATTACTTGGTCTGCAGTTTTTTGCATTTGATCCTTAGCCAAATGGGGAAGAAGGTCATTTATATAAAAGACGGGGTCATTTTCATCTTCACCAATTACTATATTATGTTCTTGACCATTTTTATCAATAAAAAATCCGTGAAGGGCAAGCTCAATTGTTGGCCATTGATATTTTTTTATTCCACCATAATAATGTGTCTTTAAGTAACAGATGCCTGTATCTTCATACATTGGTCTTTGTTTGATATCAAGTCTTGGAGAGTCAATATGAGAACCTACTATGTGCAAACCATCTTCTAAATTTTCGCCTAAAACTAAAAGAATAAGAGATTTATTTTTGTTGTTAAAAAGAATTTTATCTCCCCTTTTAAGTCCATCTTTATACTCTTCTAAGCTTTTGAATCCTTTTTCTCTTGCTGCTTTTTCCATAAAAGCACAGACTTCACGTTCTGTTTTTCCTTTGTTCAAAAAATTTTTATAATCTTCTGAATATGAAAAAATCTCATCATAAGTTTTTTTGTCTATGTTTTCCCAAATATTCATTTTTATCACCATAATGATTTTATCATAATTTTGCTCACAAAAATAGTCAAAAGAATTTTATAAATTCCACTAAGAGGAATTACATAAAGTAAATTTTAATGATAAAAAGTTAGAAAAAAAAATTAACATAATAATTTTTGTTGCATTTAGTTCTTTATTTAAATAGTCGGCTTAATGCCTTGAAAAACATAAATTTTTCCTCTACAATAGTATTTAGGAAATACAAATAAGGAGGATTTCAATGAAGGCATTAATAATTGACCAAATGTCAGAAGAAATTGATAAAGGTTTAAAAGAAAGAGGCATTGAATTTAAAAAAGTAATGCTTCCAAAAAAAGATGAATTAATTAAATTAATTCCTGATGTAGACGTACTTATTATGAGAGTAGATCCATTTATAGACAAAGACATATTAGATGCAGCTAAAAACTTAAAACTTATTCTTGTAGGTTCAGTAGGAACTAATCATATAGACTTAGAAGAATGCAAGAAGAGAAATATTCCAGTTATGAATTCACCCGGACAAAATTCAAACGCTGTAGCAGAACTTGTTTTCTCAAAAGCACTTGACCTTTATAGAAATACTGTTCAAGCAAATAACGAAGTTAAAAGCGGTATTTGGAACAAGTATAGATGGATTGGTAGAGAACTCAGAAACAAGACTATGGGTATTTTAGGATATGGTTCTATCGGTAGAAGAGTAGCAGAAATTGCTCACGTATTCAAAATGGACGTTTTAGCATATGATCCATATTTTGATCCTAAAAATAATCCATATGATTATGCTAAATTAGTTAGTCTTGATGAAGTTTTAAAAAATTCTGATGTAATCACTCTTCACCTTCCTCTAACAAAAGAAACTAAAAATATGATTTCTTCTAAAGAAATGGAAGGAATGAGAGATGGTACTATCCTTATTAACGCAGCTCGTGGTGGAGTTATTGATGAAGAAGCTCTTTATGAATACATTAAGAATGGTAAACTAGGTGGAGCAAACCTAGATACACTTGCTGATGAATTAGGAACTGGCGGACTTGATACTCAAGATGTTCCAATCTCTTCAAAATTATTTGAATTAGATAGAGTTTATATGTCACCACACATCGGTGGTTCTACAATTGATGCTCAAGATGATATTGGACATTTAGTACTTCAACATCTTGATGAATTCTTAAAAGAAAATAAGTAAATAGATTTTTTATAAATTGAACTTTGCTAAGTTCTAAATATAAGTTAATCTATAAAAATCGGCGTGATAATTTAAAACTTTCATGCCGATTTTTTTATTCTATCATGAACATAACTTATAATTCTTATCTTATTAAATAATTTCAATGAGCAGTCAAAAAGATTTTAATAATTATTATCAAAAAAGTTGATTAATTGCTTATATGAGAATATAATACTATTATCAAAATAAATTTCATATATTTTTATGTGAAAAATTTATTTATTCAAATTTTAGGAGGAACTAATGAAAAAGATAATAAATTATTTATTATTAATGGCATTAATTTTATCAACAGTTTTGCCGGTTTTTGCGGCAGAGAATAATAGTGATGCAATGAAATCATCACAAAAGGTAGTTTTAGATGGTAAAGAAGTCGATTTGCCAGCATATTTAATTAGTAACAAAAACTATATTAAATTACGTGATTTTGCGGCTATTTTAAATGATACTACAAATAAATTTAGCCTATGCTATGATGCGAATAAAAAAGCTGTAGTTATTAAAAATAACGAAAGTTATGCAAAAGTAGCGGATGATTTAAAAGCTATAGGAAAGGATAAAAACAAAGCAATACTATCAACAACTGAAGTAATAGTAAATGGAAAGTCTCAAAAAATAGCTAGTGCTAAGATAGATGGTTACAATTATTTACAAATAAGAGAAGTTTCAAAACTTGTTGGCGTTGATATTAAATACGATGAAAAAACAAAAACTGTAGAATTACTTACAAAAAAAGTTGCCGAAAATGTACCATTAAAATGTGACAATCCAAGTTGTGGATGTAAGCATAATACAATGGACGAATTTAATAATTGCCCATGCTGTGGTCATAAAAATAATACGTCTAATGACTCAGCAAAATCTTCTTCAGGACACTCTTGTTCTTGTGGTAAGAAAATGAAAGATTCAAATTCATCAATGATGCATGAATCTGTAAATAATGATGGAGATGTTTACAATTGCGGATGTAGTTGTCATCATAAAACACTAGAAGAATGTAAAGCTTGCCCATGCTGTAAGGGAAAAGACATTTATAAAAATGGAAAATTATTTGAAAAAGCAGATGGTACAAAAGTAGAAGATACAACAACTCCCCAAAAAGAAGAAGCAAAAGTTGAACCAAAAGTTGAACCAAAAGAAGATATTTACAACTGTGGATGTGGTTGTCATCATAAAACACCAGAAGAATGTAAAGCTTGCCCATGCTGTAAGGGAAAAGATATTTATAAAAATGGAAAATTATTTGAAAAAGCAGCATAAGCTTTTAATTTAATATGAAAGTATAAGGACTTCCTTGAGAGGTCCTTATTTTTTGGGAAATTATATACGGGCGAAATTAACTATTGTATTTTGGTGGAGAAAAAAATTATAATAATTATTATCAATATTTTGAAAAAATAATTTTTTACATATAATATTATATTTATGTTGTTGGAGGTAGTGATGAAAAAGTTATTAAAAATTTTACTTATTTTTATTTTGACTTTTTCTATTTCCTGTTCAGTTTTTGGACAAGAAAATGGAGTTCAAGTTGAAAAATTAGTTAAAAATGTAATTTTAGATGGTAAGGAAGTTATTTTACCCTTATATATAATAAATGGAAATACTTATTTTAAGATTGATGGGGCTTTAAAACAGGTCGGAATTGATATAAGTTTTAATGAGAAAACAAATACAATAGAATTTTTGGGTTATAAATTGTCAGTGGCAGGAGAAAAGTCGGATGATAAAAATTCTGACAATCCTAGTGAAGAAAATTATAGACAGCCAGAAGAAGATGAGTTTGTAAACTGTGGTTGCTCTTGCAAGCATCATTCAATGGAAGAATACAACTCTTGTCCATGTTGCAAGGGGAAAACACCCCTGTATCATAAAGAAGAAAGTAAATCAGAATCTTCAAAGGAAGAGAAAAATATAGAAACAAAAGAAGATGAGTTTGTAAACTGCGGTTGCTCTTGCAAGCATCATTCAATGGAAGAATACAATTCTTGTCCATGTTGCAAGGGGAAAAAAGCTAAAACTCATAAGGAAGAAGACAAAAAAGATTGTCCATCTTGTTGCCATAAATCAATGGGAGAATCCGATATCTGTCCTTATTGTCAAGCAAAAGAAGCTAGGGCTTACAAAAATTCAAATTCTTGTAAGAAGGCTAATAAAGAATCTTCAAAAGAAATTAATCTTAAAAATGGAGAATATATAAACTGCGGTTGCTCTTGCAAGCATCATTCTATGGAAGAATATAATTCTTGCCCATGCTGCAAGGGAAAAACTCCTCAAATTCATAAAGAAGAAAAAGAAAAAAATCCTAAAAATAAAAAAACTTATAATTGTGGTTGCTCATGCAAACATGAGAGTATGGAAGAATATAATTCCTGTCCATGTTGCAAGGGAAAAACTCCTCAAGTTTCTTGTGACAAATCAGCCAAGAAAGAATTTAAAAAGGCAAAAAATAATAATTCATCAAATGCTTCTATGTCAGATATGGATAAATTAGAACCAGATGGAGGTATGGATTGTTGTTGCTCTTGCAAATGTCACTCAGGTCAAGAATCTAATGAATGTCAATGTTGCAAAGATAAAGATTTACATGAATCTAAGAATGGTAAAGATACACAAGAAGCAAATAATGAGGAAAATGTAGAAGTAAAATCAAGTGATAAGCTTACAGATAAAGATTTGAAACTCAAAGATGGAGAATATATAGATTGCGGTTGTGGATGTAAACATCATTCTATGAAAGAATTTAACGAATGTCCATGCTGCTGTGGAAAAGATGTTCACATTCATAGACTTAGTAAATCTGAACAGATCTTTGATAAAATTCTTGATTTCAGCCAATATGCAGTTATAGTTTTAGTCTTATTATCTTTAATATGGTTTATTTACAAAGTTATTTATGATTCATTAAAGAAAAATAAATCAAAAAAATAGTTTAAACATTCATATTTAATTAATAAAAATCCTAAGTTTATTATTTACTTAGGGTTTTGTTTTTTAAAGGCTTTATAATTCCTTTAATGTATAATATAATTAAAGTAAATATTTTTAGGAGTATTAATGAAAATTTATTTTACAAGACATGGAGAAACCAAATGGAATAAAATTGATAAAATTCAAGGTCAGATGGATTCTCCTTTAAATGAAAATGGAATAAATATGGCAAAAAAATTGAGAGAAAAAGCAAGAAATATTAATTTTTCTCACATATATTCTTCAGATTTAAACAGAGCATTAGATACTTGTAAAATTATTTGCCCAAATAAAAAAATAATTACAAGTCCTCTTTTAAGAGAAATTGATGTTGGATATTGGTCAGCAAAGCAGTTTAATGATATAAAAAAAACAGATCCTTATCTTTATAATTTATATTTTACCAAACCTGAAAAATATAATCGTATAGATGGAGAAAGTTTTTATGAGCTTATAGATAGGGTTAAGAGATTTTTTGAGCTTTATGTTTATAATTCAGATGATGAAAATATATTAATAGTGAGCCATGGAATCACGATTATCGCCATGTTTACAATAATGGAAAATATTGAAATTAAAAATTTTTGGCAAAATAGGGTCAGAAGAAATGCCGAATTTAATATAGCAGAATATAAAGATTCTAAATTTACTATTTTGAAGAAGGCTCCTTTAAATCTAGTAAATAATATATAGGAGGAAAAAATGCAAGCAATAGAAAAATTTGAATTTAATGAAAGTTCTAATGTTAAAAATGTTATCGCCGTAGTCAGTGGTAAGGGCGGTGTCGGAAAAACTTTTACCACTTCTGTTCTTGCATCTCATCTAAGAAGGCAAGGCTATAAAGTTGGAGTTTTAGATGCTGATATTACTGGTCCATCAATTCCAAAGGGTTTTGGTATTGATGAACTTGCAAGGTCTAACGGTAGAGAAATTCTTCCACTTGTCAGTAAAACTGGAATTGAAATTATTTCTGTAAATTCAATACTTGAAAATAAAACAACACCAGTTTTGTGGAGAGCACCGATAATAAATAATGCAATAAATCAGTTTTTCTCTCAAGTACGTTGGGGAAATTTAGACTATCTTTTAATTGATATGCCACCGGGAACTGGAGATGTTTCACTTACAGTATTTCAATCTATGCCTTTAAGCGGTGTAATTATTGTTTCTACACCTTCAGATTTAGTAACAATGATTGTAGAAAAAGCTGTAACAATGGCAAAAATGATGTCAATTAAAATTTTAGGTTTTATTGAAAATATGTCTACTTTTAAATGCCCAAACTGCGGGGAGGTTCATGAAATTTTTGGTCCAAGTCACATTGAAGAAATAGCTAAGAGGGAAAATGTCAAGAACATCTGTAAATTACCTATAGATGAAACTTTTTCCCAATATGTCGACAAGGGAAATGTGGAATTTTTAGAAATTCCCCAAGTGGATAAATTTATAGAGGATTTAAAAAATGGACTATGATTTAATAATTATTGGAGCAGGGGCTGCAGGTTTATCCGCAGCTATATATGCAGGAAGATCACTTTTAAATACACTAATAATTGAAAAAGCTGCCTATGGAGGTAGAATTAATGATACTGCATCAGTAATTAATTATCCAGGCTTTACAAATATTTCAGGTAGGGATATAGTAAAAGAATTTAGAAAACACGCTTCAGTTTATGAAACAAATAAATTTTCTTATGGAACTGTTGAAAAGCTTATAAAAGGCAAAGACTCCATAAAAGTTGTGACTAAAAGAAAAAGAGAATTTACTGCTAAGGCTGTGATTATAGCAAGCGGTACTTTTTCTAAAGTAATAAATGCTAAGGGAGAAATGGAATATACAGGTCGGGGAGTATCCTATTGCTCAACGTGTGATGCAGATAACTTTTTAAATAAAGACATTCATATTTTAGGTTCTGGAGATTTAGCTTTAGATGAAGCCGATTATTTATCTAACTTTTGTAATTCTATAACCATGATTATTATCCATGATGAAAATATTTTTGACGGAAATGCCCAAGCATTTGAAAAAATTAAGAGAAACCCAAAGATAAAATTTATTTGGAATCATAAGATAAGTGAGATTATAGGAAATGAAAAATGTGTTAAACAATTAGAACTTGAAAATTTAAAAACAGGACAAAAAAATGTTGTTGCTTCTGATGGGATTTTTATTTTTGCAGGAATGAGCCCTAACAGTAATTTTGTTGAGGGATTTTTAGAACTTGATAAAGATGGTTTTATTAAAACTGATAAGTATATGAATACAAGTGTTTCTGGAGTTTTTGCTGCTGGAGATATAAGAGATAAAGTTTTAAGACAGATTGTAACTGCTGCAAGTGATGGAGCAATCGCAAGTGTATTTGCTGAAAGATATATCAGAAACAGAGGCTTATAATGAGAATTTATCCTAGAGGAACAGTCCTATATAATAAAGATAAGGCATACAACGGAATTAATTTAATTTCTGCTGCAAAAGATGGCGTTTTACTTATTTCCATGTGTGGTGATGAGCTTGCCAGATATAATTTGAATCCTATGCCTGCAAAAATGTTATCAAACGGTAACATTATTTCTCCGACGGAATTTAGAACGTCAGATTTTGGAGTTAGTGACGGAATCAGTTTAGTTGAGATTAATAAAGAAGGAAAAATATTATGGGAGTTTTCAAGAAATAAATTCATCAAGGATAGGGGATATAAGGAAAAATGGATGGCAAGGGTTCACAGTGATTTTCAAAGACAAGGTCATGCCCTTGATTACTGCCATTCATATAAAGAATTTCAAACAAACAAGACACTTATGCTCACCCATGATAGCGTCCATGTTAGCTCTATTTCTGATAAAGATCTTTTAGATGATGTTATCTTAGAAGTTGATGATTGTGGTAATATTTTGTGGAAATTTTCTTTCTCCGAACATTTTGATGAACTAAATTTTTCAGAAGAAGCAAAGAATGTCATCTACAGAAATCCTAATTTAAGAATTACAGAAAATCCAATTGGAAATTATTTAGACCTCACTTCCATTTCTTATTTAGGTGCTAATAAATGGTACGATATGGGTGATTCTAGATTTCATCCTGATAATATTTTATTTACTGCAAGAGCAGCAAACATCATTGGAATTATAGACAGAAAAAAGAATAAAATTGTTTATACTTTAGGACCAGGACTTGACAAATACAGTAAATTCTCCCCAATAATTGGTTCAGCCTTTGCAACATTAATTCCAAAAGGTCTTGAAGGAGAGGGGAATTTATTAATTTATGACAATGGAGGTCCATGCGGTTATGGACCGGCAACAATTTTTGCACCTAAAGGACTTTTCCCCTTTGTGAGGGGATACACAAGAATTTTGGAATTAAATCCCCTAACCTTAGATATTAATTGGATGGTAGACCCTAGAGATTTTGGTTTTTCAATTCCTTTAAGAGGTTACAAATTTTATTCTCCCTATGGAGGAAATTTGGAAAGACTTCCAAATGGAAATACTTTGATAACTTTGACAACAGAGGGTATGGCTTTAGAAGTTACAAGAGAAAAAGAACTTGTATGGTTATGGACATCTCCTTACAGAATGGATACGGAAAATATGTTAAACAATTCTTTAGTGTATAGAGTTTACAGATATCCATATAATTATTGGGGTATAGATGATTATCCGGAAAGAGAAATTAAGGAGATTAATCAATCATATTTCAAGCTTCCAGGAGCAGGAGAATTTTCAACTGCAAAGCCAATAAATGTTGAAGGAGCAGAATTAAATAAGGATATCGACCCCTTATCTCAGGAATCTGAATCTTTGAAAGAACTTAGGGTTTCAAAAGAAATCTACAGCAGAAATCACCACAGGATTAAGACTATTTCTTCCTATGATTTTTACGAAAAAACAAAAAACTTAACAGGAATTGTAATATTCGGTGCAATTAGATGTACACATTGTGGACCACTTATTGAACTTATGACTGATTTATTAGATGAAGAGTTTCCAAAAATTTCCTGCTATTACTTAGATATAGATGCTAATAATAGTATTGCAAGAAATTTAGAAATAACTTCAATTCCCTTAGTTAATTTTTACAAAAATGGAGAATTGGTATATTATTTTAAGGGAGAAAATACCTATGATAATATAGCTGATGTAATAGATAAATATTTAATATAAGAAAAAAGCTGACTTCTTTTTAGAAATCAGCTTTTTAAAATTTATTTATCTATTTTGCTTTATTTTCGTTTACTTTTTCTTCCATTTTTTCTTTAGCGTCGCCAGCTTTTTCAGCTAACTTGTCTTTAAGTTCTTTTGCATCTTCTTTTAATTCTTCAGATTTTTCTTCTATTTTTTCTTTAACTTCTTCTTTTTTAGATTCTTGAGATGTTAAGATAACTTCTTTAGTTTCAGATTTCCATTCTACTTTGTATCCTAGAATTTCTTCACAGATAACTCTTAATGGAAGATATGAGAAGTTATCAGAAATAAATGGAGCTGCTTCTAATTTTTGTGCTTTTCCATTAACTACCATATCAGTTGAGCCAATTGTAAGAGTCATAACTTTTTCGCCTTTTGTAATGGTGAAGGCTCTGTCTTTTGCGTTCCATTCAATTTTAGCTCCACTTGATTCAACAAGTTTACGTACAGGAATGAAAGTTCTGTTTGCTTTGATAATTGCAGGATTTTCAAGTTCTAATTCTTTTCCATTAACAGTAACTTTTACAGTTTCTTTAGCATCTTTTTTAGCTTCTTTAGCTTCTTCTTTTAGATCTTTTTTAGCTTCTTTAGCTTCTTCTTTTAGATCTTTTTTAGCTTCTTTAGCTTCTTCTTTTAGATCTTTCTTAGCTTCTTTAGCTTCTTCTTTTAGATCTTTCTTAGCTTCTTTGATATCCTTTTTAGCTTCTTTTGTGTCTTTTTTAATTTCTTGTTCAGTAGCTTTTATTGTATCTTTAAGAGTAGATGCAGGATTTTCTGCAAAAGCAGATACTGGACTGATTAGCATAGCACTAATTGCTGTTAAAGTTATAACTTTTCTTAATTTCATATTAAACCTCCGCATTTAATAAATATTATTTATAATAACAGTATTTAACACTTTTGTCAATTATCGCAAAGTCTCTTTCCAGTAAAGATTCTTAAATCCTGAAACTTTTAATTTTGAATTTATTAAAAATTTATTTGCCACGAGATTTGCCATGAATCTATCGGCTTTATAATTGTCTGTATAACAATAAGAGTTTTCATAGTCGATTTTTATATTTAATTTTTCTAAGTATTTATTTATGTTTAATACCTTTTGATGTCCTGAATTATTTTTGGATTTTACTTGGAAATTTTCATCTAATTCAGTAGCTATAATATAATCAAAAGAGAGGATTTCTTTGAAGTATTTCATATAATTTAGGGGTGAGGCTGATACTAAGAATTTAAGGTAATCATCACCGAATTTTTCAAGTTCTTTTAAGCCATCCCTATAAAAATATTTAGGATACAATATATTATTGGCAAAAAATTTTAAATCTTCCTCTGATAAAAATTTTAAGAGGGATACCATGGAAGTTTTTATGTGTGAAAAATTAAAGGTAAATATGTATTTTATTATTCCGATTAATAGTTGTATAAATAAGTAAATTATAAGATAAGGTTGTTTTTTTATAGCAAACTTCCATAAAATTGTTATTGATTGACAGTCAACTAAAGTGTCATCAAAATCAAAGAATGCAATTTTTCTTGTCATTTTATCACCTCTAGTCGATTATAACAAAAATGATTACTTTAAAAAAGTACAGAAATCATATATAATCTTAGTGGTGATAGAATGCGAGCAATAGTTCATGTTGATTTAGATGCTTTTTATGCCTCTTGTGAAGAACTCGATAATATTTCTTTAAGAGGTAAGGCTCTTGCAGTTGCAGGAAAAAGTGATAGGGCTATAATTACGACTGCAAATTACAAGGCAAGAGAATATGGAATACATTCAGCTATGCCTGTTTTTATTGCTAAGAATTTGTGTGAAAATTTAATAATTGTTCCCATGAGAAGAAAGAGATATTTGGAAAAATCTAAAGAAGTTTTTGATCTTCTTAGCACTTATACAGATATCATTGAGAAAGTTTCTATTGATGAATCTTATCTTGATTTGACTGATATAAACCCTGATTATAAATTTTTAAAAGCAATGCAGGATAATATTCTAAAAAAGACTGGTTTGAGCGTTTCTATTGGCATGTCTACCAATAAATTTTTGGCAAAACTCGCATCAGATTGGAACAAGCCAAGGGGAATCAAAATTATTACTAAGGATGAAGTTCCTGATATTTTAATGGATCTTGATATTAGAAAGATTCATGGTATTGGTAAAAAATCTGAAGACAAGCTGAGAAATTTAGGGATAGATAAGGTTTGTGACCTATATAATCTAGAAGAGGATTTTTTGATAAATTTATTTGGAAAATCTGGGAAAGATATCTATAAGAGAATTAGAGGTATTGATGATAGAGAGGTTCAAACAAAAATTAAAAGAAAAAGTCTGGGAACAGAAAATACATTCTTTCCAACAGATAATAGGAGAGTTTTAGAAAATTATATAAATATTTTTTCAGTTGAAGTATCCCAAGATTTGATTAAAAGAAATCTCTTAGGATTTACTTTAACTATTAAACTAAAGAATGACAAATTTAAAATTAGAACTAAATCAAGAACTTATGAGTATGGTCTTTATAAAAAAGAAGACATATATAGAGAGGGACTAATTTTATTTAGAGAATTTTATAACGATGATAAGATTAGGCTTATTGGTCTAACAGTTTCAAATTTGTCTGATTTAAAGATACATCAACTCACATTTTTATAGGAGGAGAAATGGGAAAAGATGATTTAAGAAAAATGATTGATGAAGGAGATTTTACCAGCCACAATAATATCAGTTTTCATTCTTTTGACGGTGAGCAATTGATATTAAAAATGCTTCCTGATAGCAGACATATTTCAGATCTTAATATTTTACACGGTGGGGTGATTTATACTCTTGCCGATACTGCAACTGGAATTTTATGCAGAATTTTAGGGAAAAATTATGTTACTATAGATGCACACATGTCTTATATTTCTAATACTCCAAAGGGAATAGAAATTTTTGCAAGGGCAAGTTTTGTACATAAGGGAAATACTGTAAGTGTTTGTGAGGTCGAAGTTTATACAAAAGACAAACTTTTGACTAAGGGAACTTTTACTTACCATGTTTATAAAAAATAGTATTTAGGAGGAATTATGAGTTTAAAGGATAAAGTAAGGGCAATTCCAGATTACCCTAAAAAAGGAGTAATCTTTAGAGATGTAACAACTCTTTTAAAAGAAGGACAAGATTTTAAAGAAGCTATTGATAAAATGGCAGAAAAAATTGATTATGAAATTGATAAAGTTATAGGAATTGAAGCCAGGGGATTTATTGTAGGAGCGCCTCTAGCTTATAAATTGTCAAAGGGTTTTATACCTATTAGAAAACCGGGAAAGCTGCCCTGTGAAAAAATATCTTTTGAATATGATTTGGAATACGGAACAGATTCAATTGAAATGCATGTTGATGGAATAAAAAAAGGTGAAAAGGTAGTAATCGTTGATGATTTATTGGCGACAGGAGGAACAAGTCAAGCAGCCATAAAATTAGTAGAATCTTTAGGGGCAGAGGTTGCTGGTCTATTATTTTTAATGGAACTTGACGATATAAATGGCCGTCAAAAACTTAAAAACTACAGAGTCGATTCAATAATACACTATTAAAAAAGGGACTTTTAAAGTCCCTTTTATGTTCTAAATTCAAATTTTTCTTTACATCTTTTGCATCTTACAATAACTTTTCCCTTATTTCTTGGAATACGCATCTGTAAATTACAGTAGGGGCAAGCAGTATATTTATAGTCCTTTCTGTCCCTGAATCTTACAGCTAAAGAATTAAATTTTTTAGTGATAGGTTTAGTAAGTTCCAAAAATTTTTGATTTTCCCTATATCTTTTAGAAATATCTTTAGATAACATTCTGTAGTAAGAATAAATTAGGATTAATAAAACTCCAAAATTTAGAAAAGAATTTCTGTAAATATTTCCTAAAATTAAGAGTATCAACATGGGAATTAGCAAAAATTTGCCAAAGGAATCAACACCATATCGACCAGCCATGAATTTTCTAAATTTTTCTTTCATAATTAACCTTTCTATCAACCTATACTAAGGCTTTATTGTAACTTTTAATAAGCTCTGCAGCCTTATTTAATTTTTTTAATTCGCAAGCTTCCAAGGGAAGTTCAAAAATCTTTTCTATTCCATTTTTATTAATTAAACAGGGAGTGGAAATATACAAATCATCAAGACCATATTGACCATTCAACATTGCAGAAACATTTATCACTTTATTTTCATCATGAACAATTGCAGAAATAATGGCATTTATAGTATTAGCTATTCCATATTGAGTAGAAGATTTGCCTAAATAAATTTCCCATCCACGTTTTCTGACTTGATCTTCAAAATCATCTTCCTTGAAATTAATAAATTGGTCTTTATATTTATTCTTATAATCATAAAAACTTAGACCAGCAATTTTAACTTGAGACCAAGGAATAAATTGACTCTCACCATGCTCACCCATAACAATAGCATTTATAGATTTTGCACTGATACCTGTGATTTTAGAAAGAAGACTATTAGCCCTTGAAGAATCTAGTGCAGTTCCAGCACCAATAACTCTAGAAGATTCAAAACCAGAAACTTTTTTCACAAGATAAGCCATAATATCACAAGGATTAGAAACAACAATAAAAATTCCTTTAAATCCGCTATCAACAATTCTTTTTGTATATTGACTCACAACTTTTTTGTTAGTCTTTAATTCATCTAATCTATCAGAAGTTTCAGGAATGCCACCAGAAGTTAAAACAATAATATCACACTCATAAAGACCCTCATAGTCACAAGAATATGACTTAACATCATTTGGGTAATAAAACCTTGCGTCATTTATGTCCATAGCTTGAGAAATAGCCTTCTTTTCATTAATATCAACAAAATAAATCTCTTGACAAAGACCTTTCATAGCAGCAGTATAGGCAATAATTTCACCGGCAAAGCCAGCCCCAACAATACCTAATTTCATAATTTCCTCCCTAAATATATTGTTTGTTTCATTATAACATATGTAAATTAAGTTAATATATAGAGTAAGAAAAAAGGGCAAAAAAAAATTCGGAATAACCGAATAAAAATATGGTGCGGGAAAGAGGACTTGAACCCCCACTCCAATGGAACTAGATCCTAAGTCTAGCGCGTCTGCCAATTCCGCCATTCCCGCATGAAGTTTTACAACATAATTATTATAGCTAGTTTATAAAAAATTGTCAATACTTTTACAGAAATTTTATTTTAATTATTATTTAAAATATTTTTCTTAATTGTGATTTCTGCTTATAATCCTATACATTTATTAAAATTCATTGTTTTGTAATCATTTATACAATTATATTACAATTCTTAATTTCACGTTTACAATTCATATCTTTAAGCTATAATTAAATGGAAAGGTGGTCAAATGAAAAAGGCTTTAAAATTTATTTTAGGACTTATTCTTATTCTACTAATAGGTATTTATTTTTTTGGTGCTTATTTTTATAGGTCTTATTTTTTGCCAAAAACTATAGTAAATGGTAAGGATTTGTCTTTAACAAAAAAATCAGATTTATATGATAATTACAATGGTATTTGGAAAGATTATAAAATTAATATTATTTCTAGAGATGGTAAGGAAGATTTAGATGTATCCAAGTTTGACTACAAGGATGAACTTTTGCCAAATCAAGATATTAAACAACCATCTTTTTATTGGTTTTTACAAAGTCTATATAAGAAAGAATATGAGCTTAAGCATAGAGCTACTTATGATATTAGTAAATTTGACCAAAGTGTTGATGATTTGAAAATTGTTAAAAATCAAAATACACCACCTCAAGATGCCAAAATTGTTTATGAAAATAATAATTTTAAAATAGAAGATGAAGTTTTAGGTAATACTGTGGATGTTAGTAAATTAAAATCTTCTATTATGAAGCATTTAAAAGATGAAAATAAAGATGTCAATCTAGAAAAAGAAAATATTTATTATATGCCACAAATCAAGTCGGATGATAAGGGACTTTTATCTCTTTTGAATGAGTATAAATCTCTTTTCAAACTAAAAATTATTTATAATTTTCAAGATAGAAAGGAAACTTTAACGGGACAAGATTTAATTAAATTATTTCACAGAACTGAAGATATGAAACTTGTTCCTGATGATGCTAAGGTGAAAAATTATATAAAATCTTTGGCTTTAAAATATGATACATTTAAGGGAACCCGTGATTTTAATGCTACTGGTATTGGACTGGTTCGTGTTCAAGGTGGAATTTATGGATGGTCAACTGAAATAAAAAAGACTTCAGAAGAACTTATTAAGGCTTTAAATGAAAGGAAAGATAAGGAATTAACTCCTGTTTATAGGACTGTAGCAGTTAATAGAGCTGTTAATGATTTAGGAAATTCTTATATAGAAGTTGACCTTGCAAGGCAAAATGCTTGGTTATATAAAGATGGAAAACTGATTTTGGAAACTAAAATTGTTACAGGTAATCCTGGTGAAAATAATGCCACACCTACTGGAACTCATAAAATTTGGTCAAGAGAAAGGGATAGATTTTTGACAGGTGATGACTATCGCTCTCATGTAAATTATTGGTTGCCAATAACATGGACTGGTGTTGGACTTCATGATGCTTCTTGGAGGAGCTCTTTTGGAGGCAATATATATATGACAGGAGGAAGTCACGGATGTATCAATATTCCGCCTTCTGTAATGCCTAAACTTTTTGATAATACTTTTGTGGGAATGCCTGTTGTAATTTACGATTCACGCACACAAAAAATTTCATAAATAAAATAAATGTCCAATTTGATAAGTTTCATCTTGGGCATTTATTTTAGAAATTTTTACATAATTTTTAAATTGAAAGTCTAATATTCTAATCACATAGTCTTATATTTTTTCTAAGAATTTTATCTTATGCTTTGTTTCATGTATTGAAAATTTATTAAAAGATGATATAATATAGATGTTGTTAATCTTCAGGGATTGGTGAAAGTCCTAACCGGTGGTAGAGTCCACGAGCCTTTTGGGGTTGAATTGGTGAAATTCCAATACCGACAGTAAAGTCTGGATGAAAGAAGATGTGTAATTGATATTACGCCCCGAAGAAGGGGCTTTTTTGATGCCCCAAATTAAGGAGGTATTTATGAATAGAGTTAATACAGGTACATTTTTATCTGCTCGTGCAATTTCAAGAGTTGCTATGTTATCAGTTATTGGATTTTTGTTAATGCTTATTGAAGTTCCGATTTTATTTATAGCACCAGAATTTATCAAAATGGATATTTCTGAGTTGCCAACTTTGCTTGGAGCTTTTACTATGGGTCCAATTTATGGAGTTTTGATCTGTGGATTAAAAAACATTTTGCATATTGTTATTAGAGGGACAACAACTGGAGGAGTTGGAGAATTGTCAAACTTTATAATTGGTTCAGTTTTTGCCTTTGTTTCTGCAAGTATTTATAGAAAAAATAAAACTTATAAAAGGGCAATCATTGGATTAACTTCTGGTGTATTGATTATGACAGCTCTTTCAATGATTTCAAATTATTATGTAATATTTCCATTGTATGCAAAAATTATTCCAATGGAAGCAATTATTGGCATGGGAAGAGCTGTAAGTGAAAAAGTCACAGATCTTTGGTCTTTTATGGTATATTGCATACTTCCTTTTAATCTTTTAAAAGGATTAATTACATCGGCTCTTATGATGCTTGTTTATAAAAAATTAAGTCCTATATTCAAACTAGGATAAGATAAGATTATTATTTAGTCAGTATTTTGTTATTAAAAATACTGACTTTTTTATCTTTTGAAATAAAAAAAGACCCAAAAGGGTCTTTTGAAAAAATTATTATTCTTCAGAATCTTTTTGTTCAGTTTCTGCAACTGTAGGAACTTCACCAGCTACTTCAGTTTCTTCTTCTTCAGATTCTTCTCTTGGTGCAGATAATGTTGCAACAACTTCATCAGCTTCAAGTGCTACTTCTATATTTTCATCTTTTGAAATATCAAGGTCTGCTACTGTAATTGTATCACCAATTTGCATATCAGTAACTTCTACATCAGCAGTTGATGGTAAATATTTTGGTAGGCAGCTAACTTCAACTTCATTTATAACTTGAATTAAGTTAGAAGGTTGAACTTTGATTTCATCTCTACCAATTAATACTACTGGTACAACAACTGTAATTGGATGATTCATATCAATTTCATATAAGTCGAAGTGAAGCATATTATTTTTGAATGGGTGCATTTGAACTTCTTTAAAAAGTACAGAAGTTTTTTGACCATCAATTTCAACTTCAATAATTACAGAAGTACCAACTTCTTGAAATAATTTTAAAATTACATTTTCATGGCCACTAACATTTAAAGGTTCTCTGTCTTTACCATATATTACTCCTGGTACTATACCTTCTGCTCTTAACTTATCAACTTGGTTTTTACCGTGTTCTTTTCTAGAACTTAACTTTAATAATTCCATAAATACCTCCTACTTTATAATCCCTGAGCCAAGGCAAATTTCGTCATTATAGAATACGGCAACTTGACCGGGAGTAACCCCTTTTAGGGGATTTTTTAATTTTACAAAATATTTTCCCTCGTTTTCTTCGAGCAAAGCTTCTTCATCTTTTGCTCTGTATCTAATTTTTACAGTCATTTTAAGAGGGAAATGTGGTTTTCCACTAATCCAAAACAAATCTTCTACTTGAAAAACTTTTTTATACAGGGCAGGATTTTTTTCTCCTTGAGCCACTATCAAAAGATTATTTTTCAAATCCTTGTCTGCTACAAAAAAAGGTTCTCCATTTCCTTTACCGCCTATTCCCATTCCTCGTCTTTGACCGATGGTATAGTGAATAAGTCCTGAATGTTCTCCCAAAACATTTCCTTGGGTATCGACAATTTTGCCGGGTTTTGTAAATAAAAATTGGTCCAAAAACCTATTAAAATCTCTTTCGCCAATAAAACAAATTCCTGTAGAATCCTTTTTTAGAGCTGTTGACAGACCATAATCTTTGGCAATCTTTCTTACCTGATCTTTTTGAAGCTCACCAATAGGAAAGAGAGTTTTCTTTAAGGCATCTTCTGTAACTCTTGATAAAAAATAAGATTGGTCCTTATTATTATCTAAACCTCTACAAAGGTAAGTTTTTCCATCAATATTTTTTGTACGGGCATAGTGACCCATTGCAATATAGTCGCAATCAAAATTCAAAGCATAATTTAAAAATGCCTTAAATTTAATTTCTGTATTGCACATCACATCAGGATTAGGAGTTCGACCTTTCTTATATTCATTAAGAAAATATGAAAAAACTTGGTTTCTATATTCTTCTTCAAAATTTACAGTAAAATATTTTATGCCTAATTGGGATGCAACTTTTACAACATCCATATAGTCTTCTGTAGCAGTACAAACTCCATCATCAGCCCAATTCCTCATAAATACGCCAATCACATCATAGCCTTGGTTTTTTAAAAGGATAGCAGCAACTGAAGAATCAACACCACCACTCATACCTAGAACCACTTTTTTATTTTTCATAATCTCCTCCAAGTACAATAATTTATTATACCTTAGAAAGGCTAAAAAATCTAGTATCTATATAGATAAATTCTAAATTTTGAATTTTGCTTTAAAAATTTTATATTTTTAAATATTTTATAAAATAAAATTATAAATCTTTTTATTATAGTGACACATTTTTTATTAAAAGGGTAAATATTTTCTATCATATATAAAATTATATATAATAGAAAAAACTAATTGATAATAAATACTCATTACATCTCAAAAAACAACAGATTAAATAGCAGTTGATTATCAATTAGAAAAATGATAATATAAATATATTAATATTAGGGGGTTTCATTATGAAAAAGAAATTAATTAATTTAGCTGTAGGTGTAGCTTTAGGTTTAGTTGGTGACAAATTTTTATCATCTAAAAGCGCAAAAAATTTAGCTGTTAGTGCTGTAGCCGGGGGTCTAAAAGTTAAAGAAAACCTTGATAAGAGCCTTGAAAATATTCGTGAAAATGCTAATGATATTTTAGCTGAAGCAAAAGTAAAAAAAGAAGAAGATGACAAGAAAGAAAGAGAAAAGGAAGAAGCTTTAAATATTGAAAATTTAGCTAATATGGCTGAAGAAAAAAAGGATGAACCAAAAGAAGATTTAGAGGACTAAAATGAAAGCGAAAATTGCTCACAGGATTAGGGGTCGATGTCGTTTTGCGACTCCTTATTCTTTCAATCAAAAAGAGTATGGAGCTTTAAAATGCGAACTTGAAAGTTTTGATGGCGTAATTTCTGTGGATATCAATTCACTCAACGGCTCAATTGTTGTGGAATATAAGGAAGAAATTTTGCCAAATATCTGCAAATATATTTTAGATTTAGATTTAAAAGCTATAAATGATTCGGATATTTGTCCAACTATGATTGAAAATCAGGGGGGAATCTTTGAAATTGTTCGTGATGCTTTTTATAAACGTTTTGCTTTCAAGCTATTTCTTCCCCTACCAGTTAGAAATGTCATGACTTTAATAAGGTCATTTAAGTATATAAAAAGTGGTGTTAAATCCATTATCAAAGGAAATCTTAATGTTGATGTTCTTGATGCGAGTGCAATTTCAATTTCTCTTTTGACCGATGAATTTAAGGCGGCATCTTCAATAATGTTTTTACTTAATTTAGGGGAAAAACTTGAAGAATACACCTTAAAAAAATCTAAAGATGACCTTGCTAAATCTTTAGAATTAAATATTGATAAAGTTTTTGTTATAGATGGAGATAAAAGAGTTCTAAAGTCTTTAAGGGATGTCAATGTTTCGGATGTTGTTGATTGTAAGATGGGTTCAACTATTCCAGTAGATGGTATTGTAATCGGTGGTGAAGGTTTTGTTAATCAATCTTCATTTACTGGGGAATCTATGCCAGTTCATAAAACTTATGGCAAAACTGTTTTTGCTGGTACAGTTCTTGAAGAGGGAAATCTTTATATCAAAACTACTAAAAAACATAACGAGTCGAGAATAAATAATATTATAGCCTTGATAGAAGATAGTGAAAGAAATAAATCTTTATCACAGAGAAAGGCTGAAACAAGGGCTGATTCTCTTGTCAAATATTCTTTTATAGGAGCGGCACTTGCTTATATTTTTACAGGTAGCTTAATAAAAGCAAAGGCATTTTTGATGGTAGATTTTTCTTGTGCATTAAAATTAACAATTCCTATAGCTGTTATGAAAGCTATGAGTCAAGCTACAGAAAACGGAACTTTGGTTAAGGGTGGCAGATATATGGAAAGTCTTGCCCATGCTCATACTATTGTTTTTGACAAAACAGGAACTTTGACAAAATCTCAACCTTGTGTTGAAAAAATTATAACATTTGATAATTATGATGAAAATGAATGTTTAAGAATAGCTGCGTGCCTTGAGGAACACTTCCCACATTCAATAGCTAATGCTGTTGTTGAAGAGGCTAAAAAAAGAGGTCTTGTTCACGATGAAATGCATACGGAACCAAAATATATTGTTGCTCACGGTATAGCTTCAACTATTAATGGTCAAAAAGCCCTGATAGGTTCTCATCATTTTATTTTTGAAGATGAAAAAGTACCAATAACAGATGAAAAAGAAAAGATTATTGATGATTTAAAGGAAAATCATTCCCTTTTATTCTTGTCTATTGGCAATTCATTGATAGGTGTTATTTGTATTTCAGATCCTATAAGAGAAGATGCTAAATTAACTATTAAAAAACTAAGGGGATTAGGTTATAAAAAAATTGTTATGCTTACAGGTGATGCAGAAAATGCAGCTCGTAATGTAGCCGAAGAATTAGATTTAGATTATTACAAATCCCAAGTTTTGCCAGAAGATAAGGCAGATTTTGTTGAAAAAGAAAAAGCTAAGGGAAGAATTGTTGTGCTAATAGGGGATGGAATTAATGATTCTGTAGCCTTATCTAGTGCTGATGTTGGAATAAGTATGAAAAAAGGTGCAGATATTGCTAAAGAAATTTCAGATATTTCTATTGGTTCAGATGATTTAGAATCAATTGTTGATATAGTTAAAATTTCTAAGGGCTTGGAAAAAAGAATAGCTAAAGATTATAGGAAAATTATTTCTTTTAATTCTCTTTTAATAATTTTAGGATTCTTCGGATTAATTTCAAATACAAGTTCAGCATTTTTGCACAATTCCTCAACTGTTCTTAACGCTCTAAATAATATGAAAAGATATTAATAAATACTGAAAGATGAATTTGTTGTGTACCAATAAAACAGGGCACAATATTTGATTAATTAGTTGTAGTGGATGCTAACCTATACTTTATAGGTGGCATCCATTTTTTTGATTGAATTATTTCTTAGTTTTTTATTTTATTTATTTAATTGCAATTTTTGATAAATTCTAAGATTATTCTATGAATTTTTAATATATTTATATAAAGCTTAAATAGGTGAGATGTAAAGTTTTATTATTTTTTCTTTTCGGATGAAAATTCAGAAAATTTTATAAAAAAATTTTTAATTACTAAAAATATTTTGTATTGACAAAGGAAAAATATATTTGTATAATTTTAAACGCAAATGATTCGCATTAACTTTAAAATATTTTTAGGAGGATTTATGAATAAAAATTTAAGAAAATTTATATTTTTGTTTTTTCTTATTTCTTTAACATTTACAGCTTGTGCAAAAAAACAAGCACTAAGCAATAATAAAGATGATAAAAAAGTAATTTATGCAAGTTTTTTTCCTGTTTATGATCTAACGTCAAGGATTGTTGGAGATAAGATGGAAGTTCGACAAATTATTGAAGGTAATCAGGAACCTCATGATTTTGAATTACAAGCTAAGGATATGGCTAAAATTTCTAATGCAGATTTAATTATTTATAACGGAGCAAATATGGAAGCTTTTATTGATGATTTAAAAGAAGTCGCTGGAGATGAAAATAAATTTTTAGATCTTTCAAAAGGACTTACCTTATTGACAAAGGGAGATAATTCAGAAACTGATAAGGCAAGGGTTAATCCCCATACTTGGTTGAGTATAAAAAATGATATTGTGGAGCTTACAAGTATTTATAAAAAAGTTTCATCAATGGATCCTAAAAATGAAAAATTTTATAGGGAAAATTTGAATAAATCTGTAGAAGAGTTCAAAAATCTTGATAATAAATTCCAACAAGAGCTATCAAAAATTACCGACAGAGAAAAATATTTTGTTGTTTCTCACGCTGCTTTTAATTATTTGGCAAGGGATTATGGTTTGAAACAAATAGCTGTTACAGGAATTTCTCCTGATGAAGAACCATCTGCTAAAGAATTAAAGGTTATAGCTGATTTTGTTAAGGCTAACAACATAAAAACAATATTTTTTGAAGGTAAAGCTACTCCAAAAGTTGCAAAAACTCTTGCGGAAAACACAAATACTAAGACTGATACCTTATATACAATGGAAAGTTTAACACCTGAAGAGATGCAAAAAGGTTATCTGGAGCTTATGGAAGAAAATTTAGAGGCTCTAATGAGGTCCTTTAATGAATAAGGTAGTTGAAATAGTAAATTTATCTTTTTCTTATGATAATAAAAAGATTTTAAATAATATTAATCTTTATTTGTCTGAAGGTGATTTTGTAGCCTTAATAGGAAGAAATGGAGCAGGGAAAACTACCTTATTAAAACTCATTCTTGGAGAATTAAAGACAAAAGAAGGAAACCTTAGATTATTTGGAGAAACTTCTAAGAATTATAAAAAAATTTCTTATATAGGTCAAAATATAAGTTCCACCTATAAAAATTTTCCGACAAGCGTTGAAGAAGTTGTAAAAATCCATTTAAGGTTTTTAAAAAAGAAAGTTGATATAAAGAAATATTTAAATTTGGTGGGACTTTATGAGCATAGAAAAAAAACTCTAGGCTCTTTATCAGGAGGTCAGCTTCAAAGACTTAGCCTTTTAATTGCTCTTATAAAAGAATCAAAATTAATTTTATTAGATGAGCCAACAGCTAGTATTGATAAGAAATTTTCTGACGAATTTTTAAAAATTTTAAAAGATTTGGCAAGACAAGGAAAAACAATTTTGATGGTAACCCATGATGTTTTCAATATTAATACTTATGTAAATAAAGTTTATGAGTTAAGAGATAAAGAGGTTTTTCCTTATAAAGGAGAACTTATATATGGTTGAAATGTTAAGTTATGAATTTATGAGAAGGGCTTTTATAGTAGGTTCAGTTCTTGCAATTATTCTTCCATGTATAGGCTTTACAATTTTATTAAAGAGATTATCTATGATGGGAGATACTCTTTCCCATGCCTCATTAGCTGGTGTAAGTATGGGATTATTTATTGGCATAAATCCTCTTTTGGGTTCAATAATTATATGTATAATGGCAGGTTTTTTTATAGAATTAATTTCAAAAAAATTAAAAGCCTATGAGGAAATATCGACAGTTATAGTTCTTGCAAGCTCAATAGGACTTGCAGGTATTTTTTCAAGCTTTAATGGAAATGCTGCTTCAATTTCATCATATCTTTTTGGTTCAATTGTAACGATAAGTAATGGAGAATTTTATCTGATACTTGGTGTTTCATCTCTTGTAATCATCATCTACAGATTAATTTATGACAGACTTTATCTATGTGTATTTGACTTGCAAAGTGCAAAATTAATGGGAATCAACACAAAGTTAATTGATTTTATATTTACAATTTTAGCTGCAGTTGCAATTTCTCTGTCAGCCAAAACCATAGGTTCGTTGATTGTATCATCAATTCTAGTTATTCCGGTAATAACTGCTATGCAGCTTGCAAAAACTTATAAGGAAACTCTGATATTGTCTATAATCTTATCAGTAATTTTTGTTTATGCAGGCTTAATTATATCTTATATTTTTAATTTGAAGCCAGGCTCTGTAATTGTTATTATTGCAGTCTTAGCTTTAGCATTAACAATGTTATTTAATAGAAATTAAAAGGAGAATAAAATGAATAACAAAATTTTAAAATTAACAACAATTTTTACCTTAACTTTAAGTCTTTGCGCTTGTAATAAGGCGAAAAATGTAAGTTTATCTAATAATTACCAGCCACAAGAAGAAAGTAAGTATCAAGTTGATGATACAACAGAAGTTCTTTTAGATGATTCCAATATTGATAAAGATGAAATTGTAAAAGTAATTCAACACGGAGACCACTGGCATGTTTTCACAAAAGATGGCAAGGAACATATCACCTATACTGACCCAAATAGCATTTCATCTGATCAATTAATGGAAATGGTTAGTGTTGTGAGCCTTGATCAATTAAAAACTATGAATGTAAAAGAGATTAAAGTTCACGGAAATCACTGGCATGTTTTCACATATGATGGAAGCGAATATTTGACTTATGATAATCCAAAAGATGCTTTTCCAAATATAAAAATCACAAAATATGAAGCATCTCACGGGGACCATAAAAATTCAACACTTGCAAAATCATCTAAAACCATAAAATTTCATGAGTCAAAAAATAAACTCAATTCAGATGAAGTAGTAAAAATATTAAAACATGAAGACCACTACCATGTTTATACAGCATCAGGTAAAGAATTTATAACCTATGAAGATCCAAGTTCAATGTATCCAGGGATAAAAGTTGGAACTTACACAGGTAGTCATGGAAAAAATCAAAATTTATCAGTGAAAAATAGAAGTTTAGCTTCTGCAAGTGCAAATAATGCGAGAATAAATAAAAATTTATCTGCCCATAATAATATTGAGTTTATTAGTACTATAAGTGGTGCAGACATGAAAAATCTTGATGTTGGAAAGATTTTAAAACATGGCGATCACTATCACATATATACAAAAGATGGAAGGGAATATATAAGTTATGACAATCCTCAAAATATATTTCCTAATATAAATATAGGAACTTATGTGGGAAGCCACAAGTCAAATAGAAATTCTTTGGCTAAGGGTAATTTTACTGGAGCAAATAATTTATTTTCAAACACTAATGCAAATAAAAATTTTTCAAATAATAATATTTTCTCAAACCCTATGGCTAATAATTTGGCAAATGCAAACAATGCTTTGAATGATCCAAATAGAGTTGTAAAAATATTAAAACATGAGGATCACTACCATGTTTATACAGCATCAGGTCAAGAATTTATTACCTATGAAGATCCAAGAGCAATGTATCCAAATGCAAGTTTTGGAATGTATCAAGGAAGTCACGCACCACTTAATGGGGGAACAAATAATGGAAATAGTGGATTTATGCCTAATTTAGCAAATAATAATATGATTAATCCAAATTATCCAAATTATCCGACTTATCCAAACTATCCAAGTATGCCTAACTATCCAACTTATCCAAATTATCCTAGCGAGAATCCACAAAATCCAAATAATTTCTTTATAAAAACCATTGGTTTGAGAGAATTGAGCTATTTAAAAATAAATAAAATAAAAAAACATGGAGACCACTATCATATTTATGATATTAGAGGAAATGAGTATATAAGTTATGTAAATTTAGGACCTATAGGTTCAACTTATAGAGATGTAGTTATTGAAAAATATGTCGGAAGTCATGGTCACAATGATAAGCCCCACAACAATGAAAGTGATGCTTGGCCAAAGGGAGTAACAAAAATAGTTGACCACGGTGATCACTGGCACCTTTACGTTGGAGAAAAGGAAGTTGGTATTGTAAGAGTAAATCCAAAAAATATATATCCAAATGCTGAATATATTAAAGAATATATTGACCACACTGATGTGGAAGTTAATGATAATGATATGTTTTCTTATGGTGAAGTACCAGCCCAACTTAAAAAATCAGTTCTTGCTTATCTAGATGAAAATTTACAAAAAATGACTAATTTTGGAAATATTAATTCAGATTTGCCAGTTTATGGTTCAAATGGTCAAAGAAATAATGTATTTTATTGGTTACACGGAAGCCATTACCATGCAATATCTATAAAACAAATCATTCAAAATGCAAAGGCTGGAGTCTATGGAGGAAACTCAGCTAGAGATGTCGTGGCAACTTTGAAATATTTAATCAGTCACAAAAATATTGATATTGAAGAAGAAAAGCCTGAACTATCAGTAACCATGGAAGAGGCTATAAGTTTCCTTAGAAATCACTATGGACCAGATGCAAGCATAAGTAATGATTTTGGTCAAAGTATCCTTGTAAGTAAAAATGGTGAAGATAAAAGATTTAATTTAGCAGATTTTGATAAGGTGAATGGTGCAGTTATCTACAAGCTTGGAAAACTTGAAGACTTTAAAAAAACTATTAAAGTTGATGGGGAAATTGAGAAAAAAGAAAATATAGAAAAATTCCCTGAAGATAAAAAAGAAGTCTCATCAGAAAATAAAAATGCAAATCAAGACAATAATACAGAAACTAAAGCTGGTAGAAATTAAAGGCGATAATAAAGCTAAGAGAAAATATTCGGAAGAATAAATATATATTTTGTATTAAAAGGGGACTGTCCCTATTTGGGACTGTCCCCTATAATAAAATATAAAAAATTAAAATTAAAAAAGTTAATTAGTTTAATAGCAAGGAATTATTCCTTATAATAAACACTATTTCATATTTTTAAGAATAAGTTTTCTTGCTTTAATTCTTCCTAAATGATACAAAATTTTTCCACCATGTTTAGGACTGGTAATTAAATTTAGTTTGAATTTTTTTACAAATCTATTTTTTTTATTTTTCTTAATATTTCTTTTAATTAAATATTTTCCCACTATTAATGCTGGTTTAATCATTTTCATTATTTTTGTCTTCACTCCCTTTAACATTTTCCTTGTACCAGCTTCTTGTGTGAATATCACAATATTTCTTTGGAATTTCTACATAATCATCAGGATAAATATTATAATGTTCTTTTGGGTCATAACCACCAGGTCTTTCAAATAAAACATTATATTCAACACTTTCAGCTGGACAGTATTGTGTAGATAAAAGTCCTGAATCTACACATATTAAAACTTTCTTATATAAATCATCATAATCAGTCGGTTCAGTGCCTTTAATAAAGATTTCCTTATAATTTGCACCGGCATCGTTTGTTAATTTTGTACCCAATTTTCCGCTTTTATTACATATATTTTTTTCTACAATGAAAGATGGTTTATATTCATCTTTAGAATCATCATTAATATTAGAGGATAATTCATTAAATATCTTAGTAATAATATCCTCATCAGCATTCAAAGATATTTTTGGAGAATCGGCTCCAAGCCAAGTTCCAATTGTATATTTCTTAGAAAATCCCACAAGCCAAAAATCAGATGAAAATTCATTAGTTCCTTTATATGCGTAAGTTGTTGCACTATCAATTTTACTGCCTTTTGCATTACCTTTTTCGACATTTGTTTTTAAAGCGTCTTTTAGAAGGTAAGCAGTTTCTTTATTGATTATATTTTTATGATTTGCCCTGTTATCAATAATAACTTTGCCAGTATTATCTTCAATTTTTACAATAGCAGTTAGGTCTTTAAAATCTCCCTCATTGGCAAGGGTTTGATACATAGATGTTATTTGAGCTAAACTTATACCTTTTTTCATATTGCCAAGACCAAGAGCATTTAAGTTCATATCATTTTTATCTGAATTTTCATTATCATCAATATAGGAATAATCAGAAGGGTTATTTTCAATAATATCAAACCTTTGAAGAACTTCCTTTGCTTTTTCAAGACCCAAGTCTTTTAAAATTTTAGCACAGACAACATTTGATGAATTTTCTATAGCCATCCTTAAAGTCATAAGACCTTTAAATGACTTATAATTATTTTCAGGCCACATATAGCCATCGGTAGTTATAGGTACATCATCAATTACAGTTCCTAAGGTGTAAGAATTTTCAAGAGCGGGAAGATATACGGTAAAAGGCTTAATTAAAGTTCCAGGGCTTCTGTGAGAATCAACAGCCCTATTTAAAATTTTTGCCTTATTTGTTTCAACATCAAGCCCACCAACAATAGCCTTTACAAATCCATTTTTATTATCAGCAATAATAGATGCTGATTGAGGTTCAATTATAGGATTTTTATTTAAATTAATATAGGTTGGATTTATAATTAAATTTTTATTTTGGTCGATCCTATAAAAATCACTATGTTCTTTAACAAAGCTACCATCAATTATTAAATAATTTTTCTTCATTGCCATATAAGAACTATCAATATTTAAGTTACCTATATCAAAAATATTTAAAATTCCTTTTTGGTCAATTACATATAGGTCAATAAAATCAATTTTTTTACCTAATTGACGGAAAAATCTTCTATTTATTTTTATATCATTTTTTGAAGAAATATTGTAATCTGAAGGATTTACAATGAATGAAAAATCTTCTGCGAAATGGTCAAACCTCTTGTAATACAAAATTTCGTTATTGTATATAATTGAACCAAACTCATCTAAGGAAAAGTTGAGCATTTTGCTGCCACCCTTAGAACTTTTATTTTCTATAAAATTCTGTGCAAAATTTTCATATAAATTTTCAACTTTGTTTTGGAGGTTTTCATCAATTGATGAGTAAACTTTATAACCACCTGTAAATAGTTTGTGTTCCCCCTCATCAAGGGAAATCTTATAATATTTTGCTAAATATTTTGCAGCATCCTGTTTGATGAAATCTGTAGAATAAGAAGACATAGTGTGATGCTTTAAATTTGCCGGTTTTAAATCTCCGACAATATCAAAATTTAGAGCCTCCTTATATTGATTTTTGTCAATATAATTTAGTTCATACATTCTTTTTAAAACAATTTTTTGCCTGTCAAGGGATTTTTGATTTAAAATTAAGTACATTTCTTCGCCATTTACCACTCTATTTCCAACTAATATATCTTCTGGACTAATATATTGAGATGGTACGGTCTTAAAAGGCGGATATTCAGCAGGAGATTTTGCAATACTTGCAAGTATTGCACATTCTGAAGTATTCAATTCCCAAACATTTTTTGAAAAGTAAGTTTGACTTGCTGCCTGAACCCCATAGGCACCTTGACCTAAATTGATTCTATTAAGATAGGCTTCTAAGATTTGCCCCTTAGATAAATTTTCTTCAACTCTTAAAGCTAAATAAGCCTCTTGAATTTTTCTGTTAAAATTTTTATCGTTTGTTAAGTAAATTGAACGGACCATCTGTTGAGTAATTGTTGAACCACCTCTAGTAAAAGCTCCAGTTTTTATATTAGTTAATATAGAAGCACCAATTCCAATAGGGTCAAGACCATTGTGTTCAAAAAATCTATGGTCTTCTATTGCAACAAAAGCCATTTGAAGATTTTTAGGAATTTTCTTTAAAGGCACAACAGTCCTATATTCAAGGGAATCGATCTTTTCTAATAACTTTCCGTTTTCACTATATATGGATGAGGTTTGATTAAAACTATTTGATAGATTCTCAAGAATTGTATCAGGAGTTTTTACAATAATTGCCAAAACAGAGGAAATTAAAATACTCACAAATAAAATGATAAGCATTAAAATAGCCAATAATGAAATATATAATTTTTGCTTTTTACTTAAATCTTTAAGTTTCATATACTCACCTAATTCATTATAACATTAGCAGAAAATTAATACTATAAAAACATATTTTTGCAAAAGCTTAAATGTAGTATAATGAATCTATGGAAGATGTATCAAGTAAAAAAATTGAAAGAGTAATAACTGTTGGCACTGATATAGGAGCTTATCCAAATTCATTAGAAACTTCAATGAAAGAACTAGATGAGCTTTGCTATGCAGATGGGGCTGAAGTTATTGGACAGATGACACAAAATCTTGAAAAATTTAATCCTAAATATCTGATTGGTAAAGGAAAGGTTAAGGAAATAAAAGAAATGGCTGAAAATTTAGAGGCGGATGCCATTGTCTTTAACGATGAATTAACAGGTATTCAGTTAAGAAATTTAGAAGATACAATTAAAAAGAAAGTTGTTGACAGAACTAATTTAATTTTAGATATTTTTGCCTTGAGGGCTTCCACATATGAAGGAAAACTTCAGGTAGAGCTGGCACAGTTGGAGTACCAACTGCCTCGACTTCTTGGCATTAAAGGTTGGTCAAGGACAGGCGGTGGTATTGGTACAAGAGGACCTGGTGAACAAATAATTGAAACCGATAGAAGAAGGCTTTTAAGAGAAATTGATAAAATTAAAGAAAAATTAAATAAAGCAAAAAAAACTAGAGATACCACAAGGTCAAAGAGGATGAATTCTAAGATTCCAACTGTATCTCTTGTTGGATATACAAATGCTGGAAAATCTACGATTCTAAATAGGATAAAAGAAGATGATTCTAAGGAAGTTTTTGTTAAAGATATGCTTTTTGCAACTCTAGACCCAAATTCTAGAAAAGCAAGGTTTCTTTCAGGTAGGGAATTTATAATATCAGATACTGTAGGCTTTGTTTCAAAACTTCCAACAAAATTAATTGAAGCTTTTAAATCAACTTTGGAAGAAATAAAATATTCTGATTTAATAGTTCATGTAATTGATGCTTCTAGTAAAGATTTAGAAATTGCCTATGACACAACAATGAATATCTTACAGGAAATAGGAATTAAGGATAAAAAAATCCTCACAGTTTTTAATAAGTCTGATAAGATTGATCTTAATAGCACTACCATACCATTAAAAATTAAGTCACAGAAGATTTATATTTCTGCCAAAAATGACCCTGATATGAATAAGTTATTAAAAGCCATAGAAGAAAATTTGCCAGAACAATATATTTATACAAAATTAAACTTTCCCTATGATGACACAGATATTCTTTATAAATTAATTGAAAGATTTGATCTTAAACCTATATATAAAGAGAATTTCATAGAAATTGAGCTTAGTTTAAGTAAAAAAGAGTACAATAAATTAAAGAGGTATGTAGCAAATGTATAATTCAGTTTTATCAGGCGGAGAAGGAGATTTTGTAGAAAAAAAATCTCGCTTTATTGGAGGCGGCTATTTTGTAAAATCAGAAGAAGAGGCACTTAATAAAATCTCCCAAATAAAAGAAATTTATAAGGATGCGACTCACAATACCTACGCATATATTATTGGAGAAGACGCAAAAATTCAAAGATATTCAGATGATGGGGAACCTCAAGGAACAGCTGGTATTCCCATGCTTGAAGTTTTAAAAAAAGAAGAAATGAGAAATGTTTTAGTAACTGGAACTAGGTATTTTGGAGGAATCCTCTTAGGATCAGGTGGTCTTTTAAGGGCATATACAAAGTGTGCAAGACTTGGATTATTAGCTGCAAAAAAAGTTGTTAGAGAAAATTTTAACAGAACAAAGTTTTCTTATGATTATACCTATCACGGAAAAATTTTAAACTACCTTACGATAAATGGGTATAAAATTTTGCAAGAGGAATTTACAGATATAGCATCTTTAACTTTATATGTAAAGGAAAATGCTTCAATCATCAAGGATTTAAAAGATATGACAGGAGCAAAAATTAAAATTGAAGTTAAAGCTTGTGAAGAATTACCAACAATAGATGGAAAAATTATGAGGTGAAATTATGGACGCATTGGAAATGTTAAAGGAAAAAAATTGGGCAGTTATTGGTGCAAGCACTGACAAATCAAAATTTTCTTATAAAATTCCTAAAATTTTAAAAGAAAAGGGTTATAAGGTTTATCTTATAAATCCAAAATATGATGAAATTGAAGGTCAAAAAGTTTATAATAATTTAAAGGAAGTTCCAGGAAAAATTGATGCTATTGATATGATAGTAAATCCCAAATTTGCAAAAGGATATTTAGAAGAAGCTAAGCAATTGGGGATAAAAAATATATTTTTCCAACCAGGTTCTTTTGACAAAAGTCTTGAAAAAATTTTAGAAGACAGTAATTTTAATGTAGTAAATGATTGTGTATATAGGAGATTAAATGAGTAATATGAATTATGAAAAACTTAGAGATGATTTAGTTAGTTGGCTAAGAGAAAGAGCACAAGAAGCTCACGCAAAGGGTTTTATTTTTGGACTTTCCGGTGGGATTGATTCTGCTGTGGTGGCAGGTCTTGCTAAAAGGGTATTTCCAGAAAATTCACTTGGTTTAATAATGCCTTGTGATTCCATAGATGATGACAAAAATGATGCCTTAAAAATCGCCAAGTCCTTGGACCTTGAAGTTAAAGTTGTAGATTTAACTAATACCTACAATGAGCTTTTAAAAGCATCTTTTACTTCTGAAAATAAACTTGCAAGGTCTAATATTAAGCCAAGATTAAGGATGACAACCTTATATTATTATGGACAAGATTTAGGATATCTTGTAGTTGGACCGTCAAATGGCAGCGAATGGTATGTAGGTTATTCGACTAAATATGGTGATAGTGGAGCTGATATTTATCCTATAGCAAATATTTTAAAAACTGATATATTTAAGCTTGCTAAAGCCTTAGATTTGCCAGATTTTATTATTGAAAAGAAACCATCAGCAGGACTTTGGAAGGGTCAAAGCGATGAATCTGAAATGGGATTTACTTATGAAGTTCTTGATTCATATATTAGAGGAGAAAAGATACCAGAAGAAGAAATTAAGAAAAAAATTGATGGAATGCACAACAGGTCAAATCACAAGAGAATGCCTGTGCCAATGTTTAAATTAAAATAAAAATTTAAATTATTTTAAAAATAGTATTGACAAAAATTTTATATCAAGTTAAGATATAAAAAATTAAAAAAAAGCAATAAATAATATTAGATGCAATGATAGAGAGAAAGATATCCTAGTTATTTTTTAGAGAGTGAGGTTAGGTGAAAGCTCACAGATAAATAGATATGTAATATTCACTCTAAAGCATGGCGGTTGAAATTTAAGTAGACTGCTACGGAAGCCCCCGTTATTAAGGACAGAAATTGATAGATTTCTTGAGATAATTATTTTAATTATAAAATTAGGTGGTACCGCGATCCTTCGCCCTATGTGGGTGAAGGATTTTTTTATTGCAAGAGGAGGAAAAAATAATGAAAAAAATAATCTTATCTACAACTTTAGCACTTAGCTTAGCAATGCTTGTGGGCTGTTCCACAAAGGATAAAGCAGAAAAAAAGATAGACGATTGTAAGTATAAAGTAGGCATAGTTCAATATATGGACCAAATTTCTTTAGATAATGCTAAAAAAGGTTTCATTGATGGTCTAAAAGAAGAAGGAATAGATGCAGAAATTGAAGTTCAAAATGAAAATGGAGATTCAACTTTGACAACAACTGTTCCAAAAAAATTTCAATCAGATGATGTGGATTTAGTTTATGCAATTGCAACGCCAGCAGCCCAAGGAGCAAAAACTGCTTTGCCAAACAAAAATATTATTTTCTCAGCGGTTACTGACCCTGTTGCTGCAGGTTTAGTTGAATCTAAAGATAAAATTACAAACATAACAGGGGTAACAGATGCAGTCCCAATAAGAAATCACTTAAAAACTTTACTTGAGTTAAAGCCAAATATAAAAACTTTGGGACTTATTTATTCAACTTTTGAAAAAAATTCCCTAGTTCAACTTGAAGAAGTAAAAAAGATTTGTAAAGATATGGAGCTTGACCTTGAATATGTAGGAATAAATAATATAAATGAGATTCCTCAAGCCATAGCATCAATTTCAGGAAAGATTGACGCCCTTTATGCACTAACAGATAATACAGTAGCATCTGCGGCTCCAATAATTTCAAAAACTTTAAATGAAGGAAAAATTATTTCACTTTCAGCAGAAGAAGGGCAAGTAACAAATGGCTTATTAATGTCTGAAGGAGTGGATTATTACCTACACGGAAAGCAAGCTGCAAAGATGGCTGCAAGAGTTTTGAAAGGAGAGGATATTAAAAATATTTCAGTGGAAGATAATAAAGAAAATGTAAAAAAAGTAAACAAGAAAACGGCACAAGCCCTAGGAATAGATTTAAATAGTCAAATATTTAAAGGGGCAGAAATTGTTGGAGATTAAAAAATAAAAAAAATTTAAAAAATTTACTTGACAAAAGTTTGCCTATATATTATATTAAAGTAAATTTCAAAAAAGCAATTATAGAGAGAAAAGAGATTGTACGGAAAAATCAGAGAATTGCCGGTTGGTGAAAGGCATTTTTTTCAAATCTTAATACACTCTGTAGCTTATTTGTTGAATTTAGTAGGCAAATACGGAAGCCACCGTTAACTGAGGCTAGAGGTTGTTGGACCTTAAATGAGAGGTAATTATTATTACAAATCGGGTGGTACCGCGAAGTCAAGTCTTTCGTCCCTTTATAGGACGAAGGACTTTTTTTATACTATTTGGAGGTAAATATGAAAAAGTTATGTAAATTTTTAGGATTGTTATCATTGTTATTTTTATTGGCTGCTTGCAATAAAGAAGGTAAAAGTGAAGGGCTTTCTTCAGATAATAGCGACAAGAAAGTCAAGATAGGAATAGTTCAGATGTCAGAACATGTTGCTTTAGACAGATCAGAAAAAGGCTTTGAAGAAGAAATAAAAAAAGAATTTCCTGATGCAGAAATTATTTTAAAAAATGCATCTGGAGATGTAACTTTAATTCCAAGTATTGTTTCAGCTTTTCAAGGACAAAAATGTGATCTTATATATGCTATTGCAACTCCAGCAGCACAGGGAGCAAAAAATATAGTAAAAGATATTCCTATAGTTTTTTCTGCAGTTACTGACCCTGTATCAGCAGGTCTTGTAAAAGATTTAGAAAAGCCAGAGGGAAATATTACTGGAGTAAGCGACTATATATCAATAAAGATGCAGTTGGAAAATTTCTTAGAATTATTTCCGCAAACAAAAAATATTGGAGTATTATTCTCTACAAATGAAGTTAATTCAAAATATCAAATAGAAGAGTTAAAAAAAGCTTGTCAAAACTTATCTATAGGAGTAAAGGAAGTTGGAGTTAATAACATTAATGATGTTTCACAAGCCATGACAAGTTTTAAGAAAGACATAGACGCATTCTATGCTTTAAGTGATAATCTTGTAGCATCATCATCTAAAGTAATTTCAGAAAGATTGATTGAAAATAAAATACCTTCCTTTGCGGCAGAAGAAGGTCCTGTAGAAAATGGAATTCTTCTATCAAATGGAGTTGATTATTTAAACTTAGGCAGAAAAGCAGGAGAAATGGCAGTACAAATTTTAAAAGGAAGTCCAGTTAAGGATATTCCAGTATATTTTTCTACAGAGTCAAGCAAAGTTTGTAATGAAGATAGTGGCAAAAAACTTAACCTTGAAAATTTAGACCAAGTTTTAAAAGATGCGAGATTAATAAAATAAAAAATTAAAAGGAGAAAAGATGAGTTCAGTTTTAATGGAGTCCTTGGTTACAGGATTGATTTTTTCAATCCTTGCCATAGGCGTAGTGATTACATTCAAAATTTTAAATTTAGCAGACCTTTCAGTAGAAGGAACATTTCCTCTGGGAGCATTTGTTTTTGCCAAGGTTTTAACTTTGGGATATTCACCATTTTTAGCTATGGCTCTTGCCTTTGTAATGGGTGGGGTATTTGGTTATTTGACTTATTTTTTATATAAAAGATTAAAAATTGATGCAATTCTTGCAGGAATTTTGACCATGACCATACTTTATACGGTAAATTTGAGAATAACAGGGACATCAAATGTAACATTTTATGAATTAGATGTGATTTTTTCGATTTTTTCATCTATACCTAAAATTGTTATTTTGCTGATAATAGTAGGACTTATAAAAATAATAATGGATTGGTTCTTGAAAACGGAAAAGGGATACCTTCTTTTGGCGACAGGAGATAATGAAAGACTGGTTAAATCTTTGGGAGAAAATCCTAACAAATTTTATGCTTATGGTCTTATATTATCCAATGCTTTAGTAGCACTAGCCGGTTCACTTATGGCACAATCTACCGGTTATTGTGATATTACAATGGGTCAAACAATTATAGTTTCAGCCCTTGCATCAATAGTTATAGGTGATGCTTTCTTAAAAAATGTAAAATTTTTAAATAGAACAACAAGGGCCATAATTGGAGCAGTTGTCTATAGGGTAATTTTTGGGATTGCAATATCAGCAGGCTTACAGCCATCAGATTTAAAAGCAGTAACAGCTATTATAGTAATAATTTTTATAGTTTATAACAATATGGCAGGTTTAGGAATAAGTAAATTAAGGAAGAGAAAGGAATGATTAAGATGCTAAAAATAGATAATATTACAAAGACTTTTTACAAGGGGACAGAAGAAGAAAATAGAGTTTTTGAAAATTTCTCCCTAAAATTGGAAGAAAATTCTTGTACAACAATTTTAGGCGCTAATGGTTGTGGAAAATCTACCTTATTTAATATTATTTCTGGAGAAATTCACCCAGAATCTGGACAAATTTTATTGGGAGATTTAAAAATTTCAGATTTAGATGAACAAAAACGTGCAGCATACATTGGTAAAGTCAATCAAAACCCTTCTATGGGAGTTTGTCCCTCATTAAATATTTTGGAAAATATGTCAATGGCATTAAATAAGGGCAAAAAATTCACACTAAGAAAACTTGTGCAAAAATCAAATATAGGTGTAATAGTTGAAAAGCTAAAAGAAATTGATCTTGGACTTGAAAATAAATTAAATACTCAAGTTAAATTCCTTTCAGGAGGTCAAAGACAATCCTTATCCCTTATTATGGCAACTATAAAAAGACCGGAGCTTTTGCTTTTAGATGAGCATACAGCAGCCCTAGACCCAAAAACTTCAAAAATAGTTATGGATAAAACAGAAAATTTAATAAAAAAGGAAAAAATTACTACTCTTATGATTACTCACAACCTAAGAAATGCTCTTGATTATTCAGATAGGATTATTATGCTTGACAAGGGTAAAATTGTTCTTGATGTTAAACCTAAAGATATATCAGAAAATGAATTAAGAAATGAATATAACATCAGGCTTAGAGATCAGGAAAAAATGAAGCTTGTTTCATAAAATATCAACTAAAATTATGAACTTTTAAAATATTGTCTAAGTATATTGACAAAAAAAATAATATGAGTTAAAATATACTATTTTCTTGACACAAGTAGACTTATCTGTTAAACTGTATTAGTAGTAATAGGTCGTAACAGAAAGGAATTGCTTATGAATCAAATGGAAATTATTAAAAACGAACTCAAGTCACATGTTGGTAAAAAGATAATTGTCAAAGCCAATAAGGGTCGTAAGAAAATTGTAACTAGGAAGGGGATTTTAAAGGCAATTTATCCAAGCTTATTTGTAGTTGATGTGTTCAACGGAGATGAAGTTGTTACCTCAACATTTACCTACTCTGATGTTCTTACATCAACAGTTAAATTAACAATTTTAGATGACGATGCAAATTATTCAGATACAAAGATGATTTCATAAAAGACATTTTATATGTCTTTTTTTTTATACATATTTTTATTATAATGGTTCTGAGGTGGCTTATGATAGTAAAAAAAGCATATGGGAAAATTAATTTATCTTTAGATGTGATAAATAAAAGATCTGATAATTATCATAATATAGGAAGTATAATGGCAAAAATAAATCTTTACGATGTTTTATCTTTTGAAAAGAAAGATAAAGGAATTGAAATTATTGGAGATTTTGATTTTAATATGGAAGATAATTTGATTTATAAAGCTTATAAATTGCTTATGGATAAAGCGGGAAAAGATTTAGGGATAAGAGTAAAAGTTGAAAAAAACATCCCTCAGGCAGCCGGTCTTGCTGGTGGCACAGCAGATGGTTGTGCGACCTTATTAGCTCTTAATGAACTTTATTCTTTAAACTACAGTCTTTTAGACTTGATGAAAATTTCTACAAGTTTAGGTGCTGATTTTCCCTATATGTTAAATAATAAAAATATGTATGCCCAAGGTATTGGTGATATTTTAGAACCTTGTGGGGACTTTTTTTACACAAATATTTTAATAGTCAATCCTTCATATGGTATCAGCACTCCTTATGTTTATAATAATTTGAAACTTGATAATAAAAGGATTGATTTTCATAAGTTAATAGATGCCTTAAATAATTATGATTATGATTATTTGAAGGTAAATTTAGAAAATAAAATGGAAAGCTTTGTATTTAGTGAATATAAAGACCTAATGGAAATAAAAAATAAACTAAGAGAGTTTAAAGGAATTTCTCTTATGAGCGGGTCAGGACCTACAATATTTTCTATATTTCAAAATAAAGACGACTTAAATAGAGCCTATGATTTTTATAAAGGTACATATAAAAATCTATATAAAACTTGTGGTGGTGATTTTTTTGGCAATTTATGATTCTAATGTCGGTATCATTAATATTTTTAAAGAATATGATCATAATTTAAACTATTATGTAGATAATCGTTATTCTTCCTATGGAGTTTATGGGCATGAAGAAATAAAAATAAGAGCTAAAAAAGTCTATGAGTTTTTAAAGGAAGAAAAAAGAATAACAGTATCTGATCTAGATGCGGCAGGAATTTTATATAAAAATAAAAATATTTTTTACGGAGAAGATAGTTTAAAAAGAATTTTAAAAGATAAAAATATTTTAATGTTAACCTCTAAAAACTTAAAAGAAAATAATTTTATCGCAAATATTGTTGATGCAAACTTTCAAACTTTAGATGTCACTTATTTGATTAATGCATCTTTATGTTTTGCCGGAGATTTAGTTGTTGAAGAAATATTAAGGCAATATTTAGAAGGCATTAATTTATCATCCTATGATTTAATATTTTTTGCAGCAAGTCCCCTACATCTTTACAGAGATTTATTTAAAAAGGTTTTGAATAAATATAGGATACTCACAAATATTGACCCTATTTTAATGGATTACACCTATATTAAGGAAAATATACTTAGAGATTATTTTTATTTGACTGGCTCAAAAAGAGATTTTTATTTGCTTGCAGAAAATTATCTAAGAGCTAAAAAAAGGTTAAAAAAAGAGGAGATATTAAATATCTCCACTTGGTCTATGTAACCATGCACCCTATTTTGATAATCTGCTCCACACGGTACCTGAACAGTTAGCTCAAATAAGGCACTCCATACGGCACACGAAAGGTCTTACTTAGTGCTGCTCCGATCAAGGCCTGACACGGTTCATAAGTTTTCGTTGCGTAGGACCCGATTCTCAACACCACTTTTTCAGGGCAGACTGCATAGCAAAAAACCGAGATAGGGAATTCGACCCTGCTGTAGCGAATTGCAGGTACAGGACATCGCTAATTTCCCGTCTAGCATGGTAATGGCGGAGAGAGGGGGATTCGAACCCCCGATACGATTGCTCGCATACACGCTTTCCAGGCGTGCTCCTTCAACCTCTCGGACATCTCTCCAGGTCAGAATTTAATTTTACATTAAATTGACTGTTATGTCAAGATTCTTTAATTTTAGCCATTAATTTACAATAATAATTAAATAATATATACTTAAATAAAAGTTGGTGATTAGATGAATACAAAAGAAGTAGTGCTTCAGGAATTAGAAAAAAATAGAGGCAGATATATCTCAGGTCAAGAATTGGCAGACAGACTTAAGATTTCAAGAACAGCCATATGGAAGGCTATTAATGCATTAAAAAGTGATGGATTTATAATTGATTCTCAAACAAAGAGAGGATATAAATTAGATGATGCATCAGATATGATTTCTGTGCCAGGTATAAAAGAATATTTGATACCTGAGCTTAAAGATATAGATATTATATTGTATGATGAGATTGATTCAACAAATACTGAAGCAAAGAGGTTATTATATTCAGGTGAGATTAAAAACTTTACCTGCCTTGTTAGCGATTATCAAACTAGTGGCAGGGGAAGAACTGGAAAATCTTTTAAATCTTATAAGGGTACGGGAATTTATTATTCTATAATACTTAAGCCTAAAGATAATTTTGATTTTTCCTATTTTGACTTAGTAACAATACGTTCAGCAGTTTCGGTATCTAGGGCGATTGATAAGTTATTAAAAGAATCTCCTCAAATAAAATGGGTTAATGATATTTATCTTAAGGGTAAGAAAGTTTGTGGTATTTTATCAGAACTTGATGCAGACTTTGAATCTAAAACAGTATCTTCTATCATAGTAGGCATTGGAATAAATCTTAAATACCCGCCAAAACTTGATGAAGAAATAAAAGATATATTTGGAGCTTTAAATACAGATATTTTGAGAAATAAAATAATAGCAAGCCTCTTAAATGAATTTTATCTAAGCTATTATGAAAAAGATACAGAAAGTATTCTTAAGTATTATAAAGACCACTCTCTAGTATTAGGAAAAGAAGTTTTCTATGAACTAAATGGTCAAAAGAAACAAGGCAAGGCAATTGACATCAACAATAAAGGAAATTTAGTAGTAAATGTTAATGGCAAAGAAGAAATTCTTTCAAGTGGAGAGGTTTCCATTAAGGGAGATTTTTTAAATAAAAAATAAAGGAGAATAAATTGGAAAAATTAGTAGAAAGATTTTTAAAATATATAAGTTTTGAAACAACATCAGATGAAAGTTCAGATACTTGCCCTTCAAACCCTAAAGAATTTGAACTCGCTAGATATCTTGAAAAAGAAATGAAAGACTTAGGTCTTAAAGATGTATATTTATCAGAGAATTGCTATTTATATGCAACACTACCGGGAACCGATAAAAATAAGAAAACCATTGGATTTATTTCACACATGGATACATCTCCAGATATGAGCGGAAAAAATGTGAATCCCAGAATCATAGAAAATTATGACGGTAAAGATATAAAATTAAATGAAGAATTTGTAACAAGTCTTAAAGATTTTTCATTTTTAAAAGATTTAAAGGGACATGATATCATAGTAACTGACGGAACAAGTCTTTTAGGTGCTGATGATAAGGCTGGAATTGCAATAATTATGACTGCAATAGAAAATTTAATGAAATCGAACGAAAAATATGGAGATATAAAAATTGCCTTTACTCCCGATGAAGAAATTGGAAGAGGGGCAGATTTATTTGATGTAGAAAGATTTGCAGCAGATTTTGCTTACACAGTAGATGGAGGAGCAGAAGGGGAGTTTGAATATGAAAATTTCAACGCAGCCTCAGCAAAAATTTCTATTCAAGGCAAAAATGTCCACCCAGGATCAGCCAAAAATGCAATGGTAAATTCAATTTTAATAGCAATGGAATTAAATTCATTACTTCCAGCAGACCAAAGACCCGAACACACAGAGGGAAGGGAAGGATTTTTCCATCTAAATGACTTTAATGGAAATGTAGAATATAGTCAAATGTATTATATAATTAGGGACCACAGTTTTGAAAAATTTGAAGAAAAAAAGAAATTTTTAGAAGAAGCTGTAAAGTTTTTAAATATTAAATATGACAATAGAATTAAATTAGAAATAAAAGACCAATATTATAATATGAAAGAAAAAATTATTCCCCACATGGAAATTGTAGATTTAGCTTTGGAATCTATGGAAAAAGCAGGAGTAAAATCTGAAATCATAGCCACAAGAGGAGGCACAGACGGCTCACAATTATCATATAAAGGTTTGCCATGCCCAAATCTTTTCACAGGAGGATATAATTATCACGGTAGATATGAATTAGTATCAATAACAACTATGAAAAAAGCCGTAAAAACAGTTGAAAATATAGGAAAAATAGGAGTAGAAAAATAATAAACTAAAAAACAAGGCTGTAGCATCAAATTTGCTACAGCTTATTTTTTTCTTATATATAATTTTCTATTGAAGTGAGTCTTTTAACTTTATATCAGCTTTATCAAATTAAAAATATTGTTGAACTGGTGTATATTATTAGATATAAAAGTATCATTTTTTAGGAAAATCTAGCAATTTTTCTCTATAATATTCATATTGTTTTTGTCTTTTTTCAATCTCTTTAGGCAACAATCCTTTAGGGTCTGTTACTACATAGGAAGAGTGCATTTGCATTAGATTTGGCTTTACATAAAATCTTGTCTTACCGGATCCAGAACCACCAATTACTAATACATTTTTATTTCTAGCGTATTTAGGGTTTTTAGGTCTTGAGTTCATTGTTAGTCTTTCGGTATTAGTTATAAGAACATTGTTTTCAAACTTAGGGTCAAT
>QWCH01000220.1_pt1 | contig 104229 bp, 103 predicted proteins | sample 1972671 | NCBI WGS metagenome assembly QWCH01 (sample SAMN09866713, study PRJNA288562) | Human gut metagenome isolate term3_stool, whole genome shotgun sequencing... | isolation source: gut | host: Homo sapiens | place: USA: California
ATAAGGAGGTCAGTTTTTTAATGGCAAAATACAAAACAGAATTTAAGATTAAAGTAGTAAAAGAATATTTAGAAGGAAATATAGGCTATAAAGGATTAGCAAAAAAATACTCTATCCCAGATCATTCGACTGTTAGAAGATGGGTTAATGTTTATGAATCTCAAGGTTACGATGGACTAAAAGTATCAAGAAAAAATAGTAGTTACTCTTTAGACTTAAAACTAAATGTAGTAGACTTGTATCTAACAGGAGAAATGTCCTATCAAAGCCTAGCAAATGAATTTAAAATCAATAATCCATCAATGATATCTAGATGGGTTAAAGAATTTAGAGAAAAAGGCATAGAAGGACTGAAACCAAAAAAGAGAGGAAGACCTTCAAATATGCCAAATACAGATAAAAATAAAGATCTAAAAAATAAAACTAATAAAACAAAAAAAGAATCGAGTGAATTAGAAAAACTTAGAAAAGAAAACTACTATCTTCAAATGGAAGTAGAAATTCTAAAAAAAAAGATTCAATTCTCACAGATGACAGAATCAGAAATAGACGAATATCTAAGATCATTAAATCACTAAGAGATAGATTCAAACTAAAAGATATTTTAGAATACTTCAACTTCCCAAAATCAAGCTACATGTATTGGCAAGAAAGATTGGATAATACAAATAAAAATGAAGAAGTAGAGAAGAATATACTAGAGATTAGAAAAGACAATCCAAACTATGGATACAGAAGAATAACAGCAATGCTAAGAAAACAAGGGCTACTAATAAATAAAAAGAAAGTTCAAAGACTAATACAAAAACTAAAACTTCAAGTAACAAACTTCTCAAGAAAAACAAGAAAATACTCCTCATACAAAGGAACAATAGGAAGAGTAGCAGACAACAGAATAAATAGAAACTTTAAAGTAGAAAAAGCCAACACATATATAACAACAGACACAACAGAATTTAAATACCTAGAAAAAGATAAAAATGGAAACTATCAAATAAAGAAACTTTACCTAAATCCCTACCTAGATATGTATAACAGTGAAATCATATCCTATGAAATATCAAAGCATCCAACATTAGAACCAATACTAAAAGCCTTAGACAAAGCAATAGAAATGACTAGTATAAATAAAGAAGAGAGAATTTTTCATTCAGACCAAGGATGGGCTTATCAAATAAAACAATACACATCAAAGCTTGAAGCTGAAGGAATAACCCAATCAATGTCAAGAAAGGGAAATTGCCTAGATAACTCCCCAATGGAAAACTTCTTTGGGATACTAAAACAAGAAATCTACTATGGTAAAAAATTCTATTCATACAAAGAATTAAAAGAAACAATAGAAGAATATATCGAATATTACAATAAAGATAGGATAAAAGAAAAATTAGGATATTTAAGTCCAATAGAATATAGAGAAAAGAATGCAGCATAAAAAATACCAGAGAAAATATAAATTCTCTCTGGTATTTGGTCCAACTTTATGGGGTCACCACAAAAGGGTGCAATTAAAATAATCTATTTTATAATTTTTACTCTGTGGTTTATATCATTCTCTTTTTCCTTGGCTTGAGGCTCCTTTACAATACCACCAAATACAAGCTGAGCTAAAATTTTGTGATGGTCTTTAATATCAAATTTTTTCTTGAGGGCTTCATCAATTACTGGATTATAATGTTGAATAGAGGCTCCCAGTCCCATCTCTGTCAATCCTACCCATATGCTAAATTGTAACATGGCATTGGCTTGTTCAGCCCAACTTGGAAATCTATCCGCATAGTTTGGAAACTTATCTTGCAAAGATTTTACAACATTTTCATCAATAGAAAAAATAATTGTTCCATAGCCTGATTTAAAAGAATCTATCTTTTCTCTTGCAACTTTTCCACCAAATTCATCATATATACTATCCCAAAGTTCATCATGTTTTTGTCCTGTAAAAACTGCAAGTCTTTGTGATTTCATATTGAAGGCATCAGGCACAAGTTCAGTAGCCTCTTTTATAAAGTTAATAATTTCTTTTTCCGAAACTGGTATCTCCTTATTGATATTATAGTAACTTCTTCTTTTCTTTATTAAATCTATAAGCATCTTTTTTCCTCCCTGGTTAAATTAAATAATCTTATTTAATATGATACCCAAATAAAGCAGATTAAAACGGACCTTTGCCTTTAATATAGTTCAAAAAATTTAAGTATTCCCTGAATAAATATTTTAAAATATATGGTGAATATTTATTAACTTATCTGTTTTATTATAAAATTTTTAAAAATTAATTTAAAAAAAGACTTGCAAATTTTTGATATTAGTGATTAAATGGTAGAGATAAAAATTAATATATAAAAATCAGTCCAAGAGTTGGACAAAGTCATGACCCTTGGTTCATGATTTTTTTTTGAGCATTTTTAAAGGGAGGATACAATGCCTAAAAAATCTATTAAGAAAACTCTTGTTATTGGCTCTGGACCTATTGTTATTGGACAAGCTGCTGAATTTGACTATTCAGGGTCTCAAGCGATTGAATCTTTGAAATCTCTTGGAATTGAAACAGTTCTTATTAATTCTAACCCAGCAACAATAATGACAGATAAGAAAATGGCGGACAAAATTTATATTGAGCCCATAACCATTGACTTTATTGAGAAAATCATTAAAAAAGAAAATCCTGACAGTCTTCTTGCTGCTATGGGTGGACAAACTGGTCTTAATATGGCAATGGAACTGGATAAGATGGGAATTTTGAAAAAGTACAATATTGAAGTCATAGGTACCGATATTGATGCCATAAAAAAAGGTGAAGATAGGGACATTTTCCGACAAACAATGAAAAAAATAAATCAACCTCTTGTGGAATCAGAAATTGTTACAAGCCTTGAAGAGGGAAAAAGATTGGCTGAAAAAATCGGTTTTCCACTTGTTGTTCGTCCAGCCTATACTTTAGGTGGAACTGGCGGAGGTTTTGCCAATAATGAAGAAGAATTAGAGGAAATATTAAGGCATGGTTTAAAAATTTCTCCTGTATCTCAAGTTCTTTTGGAAAAATCCATAAAAGGATATATGGAAATAGAATTTGAAGTAATTAGAGATGGTGCTGGTAATAGCTTAATAATTTGTGATATGGAAAATGTTGACCCTGTCGGTGTTCATACTGGTGATTCCATAGTTGTTGCACCATGTCAAAGTCTTAAAAAAGAAGTGCTTGATAAGTTAAAGAAAGCTTCAATAGATATTGTAAATGAAGTTGGTGTTAAGGGCGCATGTAACGTTCAACTTGCTCTTAATCCAAAAACTTACGATTATTATGTAATCGAAATTAATCCTAGAGTTTCTCGTTCATCAGCTCTAGCATCTAAAGCAACTGGTTATCCAATTGCAAAAGTTGCAACAAAAATTGCAACAGGTTTAAATCTTGATGAAATCTCATGTCCTAATGGTGAAAATCTTTTATCTTTCACCCCAAATCCTGATTATGTTGTTGTTAAATTCCCTAAGTGGCCTTTCGATAAATTCAAATTCGCTAAGAGAAAATTAGGCACTAAGATGATGGCTACTGGCGAAGTTATGGCTATCGGCTCTAATTTTGAAGAGGCTCTTTTGAAAGGTATCCGTTCCCTTGAAATCAAAAAATATTCTCTTGAAAATGAATTTTCAGAAGAAAAAACTTTAGAAGAACTTAAAAAAAGAATTGCATTTGCCGATGATGAAAGAATTTTTGATATGGCAGAAATCTTGCGTCGAGGCTATGATATAAAAGAAGTAGAAAAAGCTACAGGAATTGTTCCTTATTTTGTAGAAAAAATCAAATGGATTGTCGACCAAGAAGAAAAACTTAAAAAGCTCAATATAAATGACTTATCTGAAGAATATTTGTCAAATCTTAAGGGTCATGGTTTCAGTGATAAGGCTATAGGAAATTTCTTAAAAGTATCAGAAGAAACTATCAGAAATTTAAGAAAAAAATACAATATTATGCCTTCATATATACCTGTAGACACAAGTCACTTTAGAGAAAAAGAATCTTACTACTATTCTTCCTATGAAAAAAAGGCTCAAATAAAAATTTCTCAAAAAGATAAGGTAGTGGTTCTAGGCGCAGGTCCTATAAGAATTGGTCAAGGTATAGAATTTGATTATGCATCAGTTCATGCAATAAAATCTCTTGAAAAACTAAATTATACAACAATAATCATAAATAATAATCCCGAAACAGTTTCTACAGATTTTGACATTTCAGACAGGCTATACTTTGAACCGGAAACTGAAGAAGACGTATTAAATATCTTGGAACTTGAAAAACCTCTCGGAGTTATACTTCAATTTGGTGGACAAACCGCTATTAAACTTGCAGAGTTTTTAGATTCCAAGGGTATTAAAATTTTGGGTACTGATTTTGATAATATTGATAAGGCTGAAGACAGAGAAAGATTTGAAGAACTTTTAAATTCTCTTGATATAAATAGACCCAAGGGAGGCGGAGTTTCTTCTGTAGAAGAAGGAATTAAACTTGCTAATAAATTAAAATACCCCCTATTAGTTCGCCCTTCTTATGTCCTTGGCGGCAAGGGTATGGAAATAACCCATGATGAAGACCGATTAAAAAAATATTTAAAGGCGGCTTTCAAAGAAGATAGCAAGAATCCAGTGCTGATAGATAAATATTTATTAGGTAGGGAAATCGAAGTAGATGCAATTTGTGATGGTCAAGATATTCTTATCCCAGGAATCATGGAACACTTAGAAAGAGCTGGCGTCCACTCAGGAGATTCCATTTCAATCTACCCCGCTGATAAATTAAGCAAAAAATCTAAGGAAAAAATTCTTGATTATACTAAAAAAATAGCTAAAGGTCTCAAGGCTTTAGGTATGATAAATATTCAATTCATAGAATATATGGATGATATTTATATAATTGAAGTTAATCCGAGGGCATCAAGAACTGTTCCCTATATATCAAAAGTTTCAGGTATTCCAATAGTTGAGCTTGCAACTCGTGCCATTATGGGCGAAAAATTAAAAGATATGGGCTTTGGAGTAGGATTATACAAAGAACCAAAACTATATGCAGTTAAAGTTCCAGTTTTCTCAATGTCAAAACTTGCCAGAGTTGAAATTTCTCTAGGACCTGAAATGAAATCAACAGGAGAAGTTTTGGGAATAGGAAAGACAATTTCAGAAGCTTTGTATAAAGGATTTTTAGCTTCCGGCACATCAATGCAAGATGATAAGAAGAAAGTTCTTGCAACAGTAAATGATAACGACAAGAAAGAATTTTTATCCATAGCTAAAATTATGAATGACTTGGGTTACAGTTTCTACGCAACAGAAGGTACAGGAAAAATGTTGGAAGAAAATAACATTCCTGTTACAAAAATAAACAGATTGACAGAATCTCATCCAAATATTATTGATATAATCGAAAATAACCAAGTAGATTTAGTAGTGAATACACCAACTAAGGGTGGAGATTCCAAACGTGATGGCTTTAAAATAAGAAGAACCGCCATTGAATGCGGAGTTGATATAGTTACAAGCCTTGACACACTTCTAGCTAGGGTTAAGGTTAAAAATGAAGGATATAAAGAAGATAATCTAAATATTTATGAACTTGAAGAATTAGGAAATTAATACTTTTAAATTATTAATTCCTAAACAATTTATAATTTTTTAAAATTTTCTAGGAGGAAATTATTGCGATTAACGGTAAATTTCCCTCCTAGAATTTTTTTATTTAAGTTATAATTTTTTCCATAAAAAATATGGTTTAAATAATAAGACATAAAACACATATAAATAATTAATATTCACGGTAACTTTTTATAAATACCTAATTACAACAGAAACTGAAAAAGTGCTGATGATTTCCCATCAACACTTTCTGTTATATAGTATAAATTTTTGACAACATAACTATCAAAAAAAGGTAAAAAAAGAGTAGCTATTAACTACTCTTAGATATTACATATTATTTAATTGAACCATTTCAGAGAATGTTTCAAGTTGAGTTCTAACTTGACCGAAGTCTGTCATTTGTTGGTCATAACCCATTTTAATTAGTGGAATTGCTTCTTTTTCAAATGCTTGTTTTAATGAAGGATATTCCATTTCTTCTGTATCGTTGAAGTTCATCATAAATAATAAACATCCATCAGCATCGTTATCAATTGCTAGATCAACAACATATTTTGGTCTTTTCCAAATATCTGGGTCATAAAGAATTGGATCTTCATCCATTCTAGCAAATTGGTCAGCAAGTGCATACATTGGATCTTCAATAGAAGTATCAACATCAATTTTTAATGCTCTTGATTCGTGAGCAACATCATCAGCAACTACACAGATATTGAAATCATCTAAAACTTCCAATAATCCTGGGTTGTCACAAATAATACCTGAAGTTACAACTCTTGGTCCTAGATTTTCTTCTTCTGGAAGAGCCTTTAATTTTTCATTAAGTTCTTTAAGTAATGTATTATATTCATCTTTTAGCATAAAGTATGCAGCTTTTAAAACATAGCATCTATCAGAAGCTTTAACTGTTTGTGAATGACTTCCAACAAGTTTTATAAATTCTCTTTTTAATCTTCTGTTTTCATTATATACTTCAAAAGCTTTCTTTAAATTTTCATCAGTTATTTTTACATCACAAATTTCTTCTAGTCTTTTTCTAGCACTTTCAAATAATTTTGCATTGTATATTTTTCCAAACTCTTCTTTTCTGTGTTGAGCATGATTTAAGAATACCATAGGAATTTTTCTACCAACAGAAACTTTATAGTTTTGTGATAATGGTCTTAGTGTATCATCAAGTGTTGTAAGCATACAAGCACTTAATCCGTCAAGAGTTCCATCAAGTCCCATTTCAAGGCATCTCAAAGCTAGTGAATAATAGAAAGTTGGGAAATATTCTTTTGCCTTATCAATAGGTCCAATTCCTCCCCAAACTCCCATTGGTACAAGACCGCCAGCATAAATAATTTCTTCAGGTGCATAATAAGGCCAAACTCCAACAGCTTTTTTGCCTTGAGCAATATAGTTGTCAAGTTGTTCCCTTGGATTATCTGCAATATGTTTTAATTTTTCTAATAATTCTTTTATTTCAGCCATAATACACCCCATTAAATTGTAGTCTTAGACCAGTCAGTTTCTTTAGTGTTATCGAAGTTCGTATAAACATCTTCACCAGCTGCAAGTCTTTTTTGCTTTCTTTCTTCCATGATTTCAACTAGACCTTGTACTCTTGTCTTATATTGTTCTTCAGAGAAGTTTCTTTCGTCAGCTTGGTCACCATCAAAGTGAACTACTGGTACATCAAGGTCTTCCTTCCATCTTCTTTCGATTTCAGGCATTGCTCCTGACCAAGGTTTACATGACCTGTTGTAGTTAACTAAAGCTCCAGAAATACCATTTTCTTTAGCCATAGTTTCTCTCCATTCAACACCATCTTCTATACATACTGAACATGGAGCCTTGCAATATGCAGCAGCCATAGAACGAACATCTTTGTATTGGAAACCAAATGCTGGAGCATAAACTACAGCTGTTACGTTTATACCATTTTCTTGTAAAGGTTTAAATAATGCCTTTAATGCTGGCCAACAAGGAATACCTTCAAATAGGATCCTGTGTTCTTCAGGATATTCCCAAGTAGAAGTTCCTTCTCTTACTGATTGTTCATATTCTTCTGCTAAAAGTTCAAAACCTTCGGCAGCATCAATTTCACATCTAGCAGCAACTATATCTGCCATGTGGTTAAATAAGTCAAATCCAGAAAGTGGAGATGGTTTGTAAGCCATATAGGAACAAGCTTTTAACCAAGCTGCTGCTGTTCTATTTGCAATCTTACAAGTTTCTTCAAATTTCTTTTCATCAAATTTTTTGCCTGTTAATTTTTCAAGTTCCTTTATCGCATATTGGAATTGTCCAACTAGATAGTCAACTTTTTCTTCAGGAACATCAACAGTATTTTGGAATGGAATATCAACCATAATCATAGGAATGTTATGCATTCTAGCAATATTTTCATACCACTTTGTCATCATGTTACAGATATTGTTGCAACATAAAACAAAGTCAGGTTGTGGCATCTTTCTTGAGTCAGTAGGTTCTCCTGCTGCAAAAGCAAGACTTATTCTTGCATAACCACAAATATCATTGTCATATCCCATATCTTCAGCAGTTTGACATAATCTCAATCCATCTTTTTTAGCCGCTGTTGTTGCAGCGTGGTTTTCAGGATAAGTAACATTTAAGTCGAAAGCTTTTGCAAGTTCAATAGGAAACTTTGATGATGACCAACCAACAAGCTCTCCCCTTGCCTTAGCATCCCATGCTGCTCCATATACTCTATCTACTACACCTCTTAATACTGCTGCTGCGGGTTTATGACCTTCTATTGGTCTTGGTTTTTTACCCGGTATTTTTTCAATTACTTTTCCAGACATATTTCCCTCCTAATCATGCCTTAACTCTAGCTTTTTTTCTAGCTTCTAGTTTATATTTTTGATAACCAAACAAAGCTGCCCCTAAAGCTCCATTTAGTTGACATAAAGGTGACGTTAAAATTTTATGACCAGTATTTTCACTTAAAGCTCTGACCATACCCTTGTTAAGCGCCACTCCTCCTGTAAAAACTATATCATCTCTTAGTCCTACACGTTTAGCAAGAGAACCCACTCTTGAGGCTATAGCATCATGAATTCCCCTAACAATATCTTCTATCTTAGTTCCGCTTGCAAGTTGTGAAATAACCTCTGATTCAGCGAAAACTGTACACGTTGAAGAGATACCTACTTGTTTCGTGGACTTTGCATCTAAATTTTGAAGTTCTGAAACATCAACTTCTAAAACTCTGGCAATTACATCAAGAAATCTTCCTGTTCCTGCTGCACACTTGTCATTCATAACGAAATTTTCAAGCATACCTCCATCGCCAATTTTTAGAGCCTTAGCATCTTGACCTCCAATATCAATAATTGTTCTAACATTTGGGAACAAAAAATATGCACCCTTTGCATGGCATGACAATTCTGACATTTGGTAATCAGCTTCTTCAAGCGTATTTCTACCATAACCTGTAGCCATTACATAAGCAACGTCATCTCTAGTTATTTTTGCATTTTCAAGAACTTCTTTGATTGCCCTGGCAGGTCCACTGGTTCCAGCCCCTACATCTATACATGAGGAAGCAACAATTTCTTTTCCGTTTTTTAATATTACACTTTTTGAAGCAGTTGACCCAACATCAACACCCATTGTTAAAACATCACTCATTTAATCCCCTCTTTTTATAAAAAATTACAAAAGATTAACCTAATTACAAATATATTCTACTATGTATATTTATTTTTGTCAAAATTCTAAATGATGGAATTAGGCACTTTACCCCATTTGTGCCAATAATTTTAATTCTTTTGTTAAGATTTTAATAAATTTTTCATACATTGATTAACTTTTAGTCAAAAATATCGTAATATAATGTAAAAAAAATAATAAGGCGAACATAATCGCCCTATTATTAATTTTTTCAATATATTAATATTTTATTTAATATTATTTATTCTGTCATAATCTCTTATAACTCTTGGAGTTAACATTTGATGAACTGGACAAATTGAATCAGGATCTTGATAACAGCTTTCTGTGAATGCTATTATATAATTTCTCCAAAGATTCATGTTAACAACTTCATCTACAAGTCCCATTTGACCACAAGCCATTGGTCTTGATTTATTGATATAATCTTGAATTAATTCATTCATCTTATCAATAGTTGGTTGAAGATCTTTTCCAGCTTTCTTATCTTTAACAAGTCTTCTAGAGTACATTGCATTAGCGGCTGTTTCTCCATTCATTACGTTGATTTCAGTAGCTGCACAGCCTAGTGAAAATGCGTTTGTATCATTTCCTTGAGGTCCACCAAGTACATAGTGAGCAGCAGCAGTACCTTTTCTCATTGTAATTTCCAATTGAGGAAGTCCAGAATTTTGAATTGAATAAATAAGTGATTGACCAAGACCTAACAATTCAGCCTTTTCTGCATCATCACCAACATCAATACCTGTAGTATCTTGTAACCAAACAATTGGTAATCTATCCCTTGCACATAAAGTAACAAATTCATTCATCTTGATAAGACCTTGTCTGTAAAGCTTTCCGCCCATACCAACTGATTTTTCTTTATATTCAGGATAGTTTAATAATAGACCTTGAACATTTGCTACAACTCCAACTAATAGACCATTAACTTTTGCAAGTCCTGTAACCATTTCTGGTCCATAGCCTTTCTTGTATTCCATAAATTCAGAACCATCGAATAATCTAGCTATAACATCATAAACATCATAAGCTCTCTTTGTATTCATTGGAATAATTGAATAAATGTCATCTGCTGAATATAATGGAAGTTTTGGTGTATCAACTCTGAAGAATTCAGGATCATATTTTGGTAACATACTTAAATATTTTCTGATTCCATCTAATACTCCTTCTTCTTCAGCGTAGCATTCTCTGAAGAATCCTGTTTGTGAGAAGTGGATTCCAACAGATCCTGGAGGAGCAACCTTTTTAGCATTTGCTGTTTGTTCAGCTATTTGTTCAGCATATTCTTCATCTATAAATCCCTTTGGATTCATACCACCTAATATACCTGCTCCACCAACAGCCATATTTGCATCTTTGTGTGCAATAAGAATTGTTGGAGAAATAGAGTGGTATCCACCACCTGCTGGGTTAGTACCATAAATACCAACTATTACAGGAACTCCTAATTGATTTAATCTTGAATTTCTATAGAATGGAGTACCGCCTCCACGTCTATTTGGATATACTTTTTCTTGTTCGTCAAGTTTTACACCTGAACAATTTAATATATAAACAAGTGGTATTCTTAAACGTTCTGCAGTATCTGAACCGCGTAACAAGTTTTCAGCTTGTCCTGGAATCCATGCACCTGCAAGTTTTTTGTTATCACTTGCTATTATATAAACCCATCTTCCGTCAACCTTAGCTAATCCTTTAATGATTCCTGTTGTGCCGTGAGAGTTTCCTCCTGGGTTATATAATGAATTTAGTGGGCACCAAGTACCTTCATCAATAAGCTCAGCAATTCTTTGAAGTGCTGTCATTTCCCCTCTTTCGTTTACTTTTTCATCAGGTTTACCTGCTTTAAGAGAGTTTTCAATGTGTTCTCTTATTTCATTTTCAACTGCAAGAAGTTCATCTCTATTAGCTTCATCAACTTTTTTTATTGGTGCGCCTATTGTTTTCATATTTTGAAAATATGAACCTAGTGAATATTGACCCATAATATCTCCTTTATTCTTCTACTGGTTTTTTAATGAATGCTTCGCCTGGATCTATTACTTCTCTGATTAATTTAATTACATCTTCTGATGGTGCTTCAAGTTCTACTGCACGTGAAACATCAATATCAAATCCAGTATTTTCAATTACTTCTTCTGGTGAAGATGTTGGATAATATCCTGCTAAATACATTCTCTTAGTTTTTTCATCAAATTTTAAGATTCCAAGGTCTGTAACTACCATTTGTGGACCAACGTTTCCTGGAATTCCAACTCTTTCACGTCCACCAGGACCATCTATCCAGCCTGGGCTAGTTACATAGTCAATTTTATTCATGAATCTTCTTTTTTGATGTTGCATCATTATAATAGTATTAACATATGTTGCAATACCATTAGCTCCACCTGAGCCTGTAAATCTAGTTTTTGGATGGTTATAATCTCCAATAACAGTTGAGTTTACATTTCCATAGGGATCGATTTGTGCTCCGCCTATAAATGCTATCATTCTCTTTTTGTCATGTTTATATTCATTAGCTTGGAATCCTACATAAGTTGCATTTGTCCAGTGAACAGCTGCGTGAGCCATAAATCTGTTATCACCAACTGATCTTGGTACTTCTATAGGATTACAATCCATAAGACCAGATTCCACAATTAGATAACAATCTGGTGCATACACTGCTTTTGCAAGTGAAGCTCCAATTAGTGGAAGTCCAGTACCAACTATTGCAATATTTCCATCTTTAATTTGTTTTGCAATAGTTACAGCTTGCATTTCTTTGTTAGTATAATTATCATATCTAGGCATTATTTTACCTCCTTCTTCAATACGTCAGTAGCGTATCCAAATCCCGGAGTATTCTTTAAGTTGATTAATCTATTTGCTCCAAGTTTTTCTAGATATTCTTCATGGTCTTTAACTCCATAAACCCATTCATCTAGGAATTTATCAAAATCTTCTTGTGTCTTAGAAACTTTATCATACATCTTATAGAAATCTGCATCATAGTCATAATATCCATATACTTGAGATGGATGAGAACCATGTGGGCAATGTACAACTGCATCAACACAGAAACCTGGAATCTTATTATCATCGCTTCCGTGGTTCTTAATATATTCATCAGAAACAAGTTCTTCGCAAGTTACAATAACTTTTCTTGCTGCAATTGCTATATCAACATCATGGAATGTATTTCCTAGTATTCTTGTAGTTCCATCTGGAGATGCCATTTGAACGTGAATAATTGCAGTATCAATTTCTGGTACTGGAGCAGCTACCACTTTTTCACCCTTCTTAAAAGGATTTTCTACATAAACGAATTTATCATTTGGTAACTTTTCAACTTTTTCTCTTTGTTCTTTTGATATTCCCCATTTGTCAGCTAAGTCGGAACCCATCATTAGCTTTACTGGTAAAAATGGTAGACCCAAAGCTGCAGCATGAATTCTTTGCATTTCAACGTCTTGAGAATAGTCTTCCATAAGAAGAGTTCCTTGTTCAATTGCTGCTCTAAATCTTCTTGATACATTAGTATAACCGCTGTTAGCTGTATAGCAATTTATGTATGCTTTAACTCTTCCAGCTCCTATTAATGTATCCCAATCTCCTCCAGCCGGACCTGCTTCAACTATAAAATCCTTTTGTCCTTGACGAAGAATTTCGTTAACAGCAGCGTATGGCTTTCTATTAGTTGTAAATCCCCCAAGGGATATTACATCGCCATCTTCAACAAATTTGCTAATGGCGTCTTTTAGTTCCATAACTTTACTCAAAAGTATAACCTCCTCAAAATTTTCTTGTGTTATAAATAAACTTCACAATTGAAGTATTATTACATCTTAAATAGCAGTAAGAATACACCTGCAGCTACTGCAGATCCAATAACTCCTGCTACGTTTGGTCCCATTGCGTGCATTAGTAAGAAGTTTGTAGGATTATATTTTCTACCTTCAACTTGAGATACTCTGGCTGCCATTGGTACTGCAGATACACCTGCTGAACCGATCAATGGATTAATTTTTCCACCAGTTATATAATATAATACTTTACCGAATAAAACTCCTCCTGCTGTTGCACAACAGAATGCGAATAAACCAAGTCCTATAATCATTAATGTTTCTTTTGCTAAGAAATTATTTCCTTCTGCTGTAGCTCCAACAGTTAAACCTAACATTATTGTTACTATATTCATTAATGCGTTTTGTGCAGTATCTGAAAGTCTATCAGTTAAGCCTGTTTCTTTAAATAAGTTACCAAGCATTAATAGACCTAATAGTGGTGCTACATCTGGAAGCAATAAAGCTGTAAATACTACTACGACAACTGGAAATATAACTTTTTCAGTTTTAGAAACCTGTCTCAAAGCAACCATCTTTGTTTCTCTTTCTTTTTTAGTAGTAAGTGCTTTCATAATTGGTGGTTGAATCATAGGAATCAAAGCCATATATGAATATGCAGCTACTGCAATTGGTGCTAATAAGTGTGGTGCTAAATTTGATGTTGTAAATATTGCTGTAGGTCCGTCAGCTCCACCGATTATACCGATTGATGCGGCTTCTTGTGGTGAAAATCCTAAAGCAATAGCTAGAATAAATGCACAATATATTCCGATTTGTGCTGCTGATCCTAATAATAATGAAATAGGGTTAGCGATTAATGGTCCAAAGTCAGTCATTGAGCCTACGCCCATAAATATTAGACATGGGAATAAGTTTGCCTTAACACCATTATACATAATTGCTAAAACTCCTGAACTTTGCCAGGGTTCAGCTGTATCCATAAGTCCTGCCAAAGGCAAGTTTCTAAGTAACATACCAAATGCAATTGGAACCAATAGTAATGGTTCAAATTCTTTTTTAATGGCTAAGTACAAAAGTATAAATGAAATCAAAAACATTATACCATTTTGTACAGTTAAATTAGCAAAACCTGACTCGGCAAGGATTCCTTGTAAGGTCCTTATAAGCATTTTCTACCTCCTAAAAATTACTTAACTGTTGCAAGTAATGCGTCTGTATCAACAGTTTGTCCAACAGAAACGCTTAAGCTTACTGTTCCAGCAATTGGAGCTACAATTTCATTTTCCATCTTCATAGCTTCAAGAATAAGTATTACATCTCCAGCTTCTACATGAGCTCCGTTATCAGCTATAACTTTTAGAATTTTTCCTGGCATTGGTGAAACAACTTCTCCATCTGCTCCTGAACCGCTAGCTGCTGGTGTTGGTGCTGGTGCTGCTGGTGCTGCAGCTGGTGCTGGTTGTGCTTGTTGTTGTACAGGTTGTGCTTGTGGTTGGAAAGCTCCTGCAGCGTTTAATGAACCTGGTGTAAGTGATTGATATCCCCCACCAACTTTTTCTACTTCAACTTCAAATATTTTTCCATCTACTTTTACTTGATACTTCATAATAATTCCCCTTCTTTTTTATTTTTTTTACTTTACTTAACTTCGTTAATTGAGACTATTCTAAAATTCTCAACTCTTCCTCTTTGTTCTTGACTGACAGCTCCTACTACTGCAGCTATTAGTTTAGGGTCTGTACCCTTATTTTGTGGTGCAGCTTGTGTTTTAACTTGTTGCTTATTTGCTGAACCTCCCTTTGGTGGTTCCTTAACAAAACCATTTAAAACAGCTGATACTATTTTAATTGCTATAGCTAAGAATACTAATGATAAAAATACTACCACTATACCTGTTAATGATACTCCAAAAGCCTCAGCAATTGTCATAGTTTCCTTTCCCCACATAATCACACCTCCTATTATTTCATATTACGGAATAAGTTCCAATATGATTATTATATCAAAATCTAAAATTTTAATCAATTAAATATGTAGATTACATTAGAACTATATGCCAATTATTATACATTAATTTCACCTTTATTTAAAGACTTCAAGCCATTTGACTAAGTTGTTAGCTAAATAAAATTTAATAATTATTTTCTAATAACTTACACTTTGTAACAATATGAACAAATAATGCTACATTTTATTTAAAAAATTCTACAATTTTTAAATAATATTTCTATAAGTGTTATTATTTAAATTTACTTACAATAAAAAAGAGCTATAAAAGCTCTTTTAATATTAACCTGGTGGCCAGTTGAAACTTCTTCCTCCCAAAAGGTGAAAATGAAGATGTTTTACGCTTTGACCTCCTTCTTCTCCAATATTTGATACAAGTCTATAACCATTTTCAAGTTTATTTTCTTTTGCAAGTTTTTTTGCAACTAAAAATATATGACCTACAAGTTCCTTATCAGTTTCTTCTAATTCATCAACAGATTTTATGTGTCTTTTTGGAATAATAAGTATATGAACGGGTGCTTCGGGATTTACATCTTTAAAAGCATAAACATCATTATCTTCATAAACTTTTTCTGATGGTATTTGACCTTTTACTATATTACAAAATAAGCAGTCCATACTATCCTCCTTTCTAATTTAATTTATATTATAATTCTTTATATACAGATATAGTAGTTAATTATTTAGCTAGTCAAAAATTTCCGCCAAAATCTCTTTCTTTTATAATTTCTTTCATTTCATAAGATTCCATATAATCATTGACACTATACTTAAAAGTCCTTTGTCCATAAATATCTTCTTAATAATAGCCAAAGGTTTGGTCAAATTTATTTACTTTCATATTTGTTGACCTTCACAAATTTTTGCCATTGCTTTTTGGGCTATTTCGTTTTTTTGAAGTTTATCTTTTATTCTTAAAAGACAAATGCTGTGATCATGATTTTTAGCTACGCACTGATGCCTTCCAAAAAGTAAGATGGAATGATGAGCTTGTTTCCAGTATTTATCAGGAATTTTTTTCATCATTTCTTCTTCTACTTGTAAAACATTCAAATCCTCTTTTACAAATTTTAATTTTTTGCAGATTCTGTTTACATGTGTATCTACTGCAAAGGCTGGAATATCAAAGGCATTTGCTAAGAGAACATTAGCAGTTTTTCTGCCCACTCCAGAAAGTGACATAAGCTCTTTTCTTGTACTAGGAACTTGACCGTTGAAATTTTCCAATAATTCTATGGATAATTCTTTCAAATATTTAGATTTATTCTTTGATAAGCCTATAGATTTTATTATCTCTTGAATTTCATTTACATCAGCATCAGCCATATCTTCAACTCTAGGGTATCTATCAAATAATATAGGACTTATTTTATTTACTGATTTATCAGTAGTTTGCGCACTTAATACCACAGCACACAAAAGTTCGTAATTATTTTTAAATTCTAATTCCGGCTGATTTTGCGGATAAAGTTTTATCAAAGCTTTTAAAATTTCAAGAGCCTCTTGACTATTTAAAATCATATTTTCCATTTTTTCACCAAAATTATACTAACTCTCCAAGAGCTACTTCTTTATTATCAACAAGCCTAACATCCAATATTTTATTTATTAAATCTTTATCTGATTTAACTTTAACCCTTATATAATTATCCGTATAACCAAAATAATATCCTTGGTCAAATTCTTCAAACAAAACTTTCAATGTCCTTGGCATATTTTTTTCTCTGAATTTTTTTAAATATTGGTCTTGAAGTTTTATTAATTCTTCAGACCTCTTAATTTTAATGTTACCATCAACTTGGTCTGCCCTATCAGCTGCTGGTGTATTCTTTCTTTTTGAATATTTAAAAACATGAACCTTAGAAAATTCAACTTCTCTTACTATTGACATTGAATCTTCAAAATCTTCATCACTTTCGCCAGGAAAACCCACTATTATATCAGTTGTTAAACCGGCATAGGGCATATATTTTTTTATGATTTTTGTTTTTTCTATAAATTCTTCTCTATTGTAGTGCCTGTTCATATCCTTTAAGACCTTATTTGATCCGGATTGCAGGGATAAATGAAAATGGTCACATAATTTTGAACACGCAATTGCTCTTCTCATGAAGTCTTCACTTATTATATTTGGTTCAACTGATGATAATCTTATCCTCTCTATGCCATCAACTTCAGCTATAGCTTCAATTAAATCTATTAACCTAACAGGTCCTAAATCTACTCCATAGCTTCCCACATGAATACCTGTCAAAATTATTTCCTTATAACCAGCATTTGCAAGCCTTATCGCTTCTCTTACACAATCTCCAATTCTTCTTGATCTAATGGTTCCTCTGGCATAGGGGATGATACAGTAAGTGCAATACCTGTTACATCCATCTTGAACTTTCATGTAACTTCTTGTTTTGTGAAAATTTTCATCTATTTTTATAAATTGAAAATCTCTGTCTTTTTTTATATCTCTTACAATATTTATTTTTTTATCTTCTTCTTTGGCTTCTTCTATTAAGTCAACAATTTTAGATCTTTCGCTGGTTCCAATTACAACATCTACACCCTCTATTTTTTCAACTTCCTTAGGAGCAACCTGAGCATAACATCCGACAACTGCAACTGTAGAATCAGGATTTTCTCTTTTTGCACGTCTGATATATTGCCTTGATTTTCTATCAGATAAATTTGTAACTGTGCAAGTATTTACAATATAAACATCGGCAACATCAGTATCATTATCAACTTGTATATATCCATTTTTTTCAAAAAGTTCAGCCATGGCTTCAGATTCATATTGATTAACTTTGCATCCTAAAGTTAAAATTGAAAAAGTTTTTGCCATTTAATCACACTCCATATTGTGTATTATATAAAAAGCCCCAACAACTGATGAGGTTTCTGCTCTCAAAATTCTTTTACCCAAACTTATCCTATGGGCGTCTTTTAAAACCTCTATCTCTCTTTTTGAGATACCACCTTCAGGACCAACTATTATAGCAAGATTTTTAGATAATTTTTCTTTTACATCTTTAAAAAATAAATTTCTTTCATCCTCATAGAATAAAATCAAATCTCCACTATAGTTTTTAGCTATTTCATCAACCTTGATAGGTCTGTGAACAAGGGGGACTATATCTCTTTTTGATTGACCAGCAGCAGATTTTGCAATTTTTTGCCATCTTTGTATTTTTTTATCAACCTTATCTGAAATGTTTGAAACGCATCTGTCCATAATCAAAGGATAGAAATCATAAACCCCAACCTCAGTCCCATGCTCAATTACTTTTTCGTTCTTATCTCCCTTTAAAATTCCAAAGAATAGGGATAATTTTATTGGTGGCTCATTAGAATCAAATATTTCTTTTTTATAAATTAGCATATCGTCTTTCAAATTAAAAAGAATTATCTTGTCATTAAAAACCACAGAAAAATCTTCATCATCTTTAATTCTAATAACATTTTTTAGATGATGTAGGTTTTCTTTATTTAATTCATTTATATTGTCGTAATTTCTGTCTTCAAAAAATCTATACATATCTAGCTATAATTGCACACCAGTCATTTTTTTCTTTAACTTCTAAAATTTCAAAGGATTCTTTAATTAGAGCTTGAGTAACTAAGTCCTTCTTTTCCAAGATTATGCCTGAAGTTATAAAAATCTTTTGCCCACTCAAATGCTTGCTTAAATTTGAAATTTCATCAACTATTATTTCTGCAATAATATTAGAAACAATAATATCACATTTTCCTTCAATTACATCAAGTAAATTTCCTTTTTTTACCTTAACCTTATCATAAACTTCATTGAGTTTTGCATTTTCTTTACTTGCTTTTATACATTTATCGTCAATATCAACAAGTGTAGCGCTCTTTCCTCCAAGTTTTATTGCAGCAATTCCTAGTATACCAGACCCACAGCCTATGTCAAAAATACTCATATCTTTTTTCACATACTTATCTAAAGCCTCAAGACACATATAAGTTGATTCATGAGTCCCAGTTCCAAATGCCATACCCGGATTAATTTTTACAATTTTTCTATTGTTAGCATTGTCATAGGTTTCCCATTCAGGAACAATTAAAAGATTTTTGCCAATTTCAAAAGCTTTGTAATAGGCTTTCCAGTTATTTGCCCAATCTTGATCATCTTTTTCAAAAAATTTTAAAGTTCCAAGATTATTTTCTTCTAACTTTTCTTTTAAATCTAGGGCAGATTTTTCATCACTTGGATACACTCTAACAATTAGTTCATCGTCTTTAAGATTATTACTTATATCAGAAACATAATCCCAGTCCTTTTCATCCTGATTTAATTCCTTAGCTAAGTCATTAGTAATTTCTTCCAATGTATAATAATCTTCATCATATAAAAATCCTATGAGTAAATCTTTTTTTGATTTACTGCTATAAATATCAGCCTCAATATATTTCATAAATATCACCTATCTTATTATATATTATAAATAAAATCCTTGAATAAAAAAATATATCCTAGCAAGGATATATTTTTAATTATATATTTTATTTTAAATGACCTTTGCTATATAGTCTATAAGCAACAAGTACTGATAAAAACATATTTGTAATCAAAATATAAGATTGGTATCTTCCAAAAAATGCTGAACCTAAGACTAGAAATATACCAAAAGCATAAATTAAAGGTGTAGCAGATAATTTTTTGTTGTTGATTACTTGTGGAATTGCAATTGCTCCAAATAAAGCTGGTGTTATATGGTCAAAACCAGGTTTTAAAATTGGATTATTAAGAATAGGTACAAGCCAAGTTCCTATTAAAAACACTCCAAGGATTAAAATAAAAACTGTGACTATAGAAGAAACACCAACACAAATTATTGCTATAACATCTCCAGACTCTGTTCCTGACTCTACTCCTGCAATTTTTTGACCAGCAACTGTTACTGGCATTTTCATGTTTGTAATGTTACCTGTGATTGAAGATAAATACATACCCCCAGCCCCAAAAATATTATAAAAAGATAAATTTTCTACAACAGCAGTAGGTAAAAATATAGCTATTAAACTTGAACTTGCTGCCAAAGCCTTAGTTATAGAAAAATCTATTTTAAAAATTGCTGCTACTCCAAATGGAACTGCATACATGGCTATAAGTGCAATTATACTTGTTATTCGTCCAAGAATATTAACTTCTTTTGTAAATTTTACTGATTTTTCATGTTCTTGCATAAAATCCTCCCTCTTAGAATAAGTTCACTTGTACAATAACTGCCGCCATACCCAAAATTAACGCTATAGGCATAGAGAAGTCACTAATTATTGATTTATTTGTAACTTTTGCAATTTTGTTGCATATTAAAGTAGTAGCCCCTGCTGCCAAAAAAGCAACTATGGATGAAAAATTTTTAACATTTGCAACATAAGGTGCTGAAAGGGTGAGTATCATTGCTGAAAATAATGCTGCTGAAAAATACTTAATAAAACCTGCGGTGTGAGGCTTTTCTTTCATCTTCTTTGAAAATTGGTCTAAATGTTTCATAAAGAAAATGTTAAATAAAATTCCCCAAATAATTCCTGTTGTCATTACAAACATTACAATTACAAAAATTTTTGGTGTGATGTTTGGATCTGAAATATCTTTTAAGCCCATAGTTTGAACTGCAACATTTGCAGCTGTCCCTTCATACATAGCTGAGCCTACGACTGAAAGTCTAAGCCATGGGAAATATTTTCCAAGAGGTACAGAAAGTGCAAGCATCATTACAATTATAGGTAGTGATGGTACAATTGAAAGAATTGCACTATTTGTCATGGCACGCTTCAATGTGCTTTTTTCCATGCCAAGTTCTTGTCCTCTCTTATAGGCTTTTCTAATAAATAAAAATGCCTGAACTGTAACAACTAATATTACTAAAGCTACCAAAGCACACATTTCTGTGCTGTTAGCTAGTTTTTTATAATCCATATTTTCTCCTCATAAATTTTAAACTAAGTAATTTTTTATTGTATTTTTATATACATCAATAAATTTTAAATAATCATCAACTTCAACAAACTCATCTATTATATGAGCAACGCTTGCTTCTCCCGGTCCAAAAATAGCTAAGTCATACTTATCTGAAATTCTTCCAAAGTTTGATGCATCTGTTGCTCCTGCCAAAGCTTCTACAGGTATCTTTTTGTCTAATGAATTTAAAATTGCCTTAACTAAATCATTATCTTTTTCAGATACTGCATTAGGATTGTTTTGTAAAATATTTAGCTCTAATTTTCCTTGGTTTTTGCTATTTAAATCAGAAATTACTTCTTCAATAATTTCCACAACCTTATCATTATTGACTTCTGGTACACATCTGGCATTAGCCTTTAAAATAGTTTTTCCAGCTACGCTATTTATTTGTGTTCCTCCATCAATTACAGTATTTACGTTTAAAGTTTTGCCCAACTGTTTATTTTCAGCTTCATTAAAAGCTTTTGCAAATCTTTTATTGGTTTCATTAATATAATCAACCATTAATTGTATTGAATCAATGCCAATTTCTGGCATAGAGGAATGAGCTGGTTTTCCAGTAGCTATAATTTCATATTGTAGAGAACCTTTGTGAGCATTTATAATTCTATTGCTACTACTTGGCTCTGCAATTAAAAATCCATCAGCTCCATCAATATATCCTTCTTCTACAAGTTGCTTAGAGCCATACATTCCAACTTCTTCTCCTACTGTTGCAGCAAGACGGATTTTTCCCTTGAAATTTGCTCCTTCTTCTTTCAATTCAATCATAGCAATAATCAAAGCACAAAGACCTGCCTTCATATCAGTTGTTCCTCTGCCATACATCTTGCCATCATGAATTTCTCCTCCAAAGGGTGGATAAGTCCATTCACTTTCATCTCCAGCCGTAACAACATCCAAATGTCCGCTAACTACAAGCATTTTTCCAGAACCCTTACTACCGTCTAAATCACAAACTAGAGATGCTCTTTGAGGGTTATAATGAACAAGCTTACTTTCAATTCCATATTTTTTTAATAATTCTTGAAAATACTTAGCTAATTTCGCTTCATTATCATTTTCTGTTCTAATTTTAATAGCATCGGCAAGTATTTTTAACTTTTCTTTTTCATTAAACATATTTTACCTCCTATTTTTATTATACTTAAATATATATTAAAAATGTATATATTTATATGATACCATTTTTTCATAAGTTAACATAAATAAATATTTGTAAAGAACCAAAATCAACTATTATGTCATAACTATATTTAAAAGCAAGACAAAAAAACCCATACAAGTGCCTTTTCAGATACTCGTATGGGGAATATTAAAATTAAAAACTTATAAAAGAAAAATTAGTTTTCTTTTAACATTGATTCCATAAACCAAATTTCTTTTGCGTAGTGAGTTAAGTGGTCTTCCATCATATTAGAAAGTATGAAGCAATCAGTTTCTTCTCTGATTTCTTTTGCAAGCTCATCCATGTGCTTAATTAATTCAAGAGCTGTTTTGATAGCTTCCTTAGCATCAACAGATTTTGAAACTCTTTCTTTAACATCAGAAAGTTCTAAATATTCTTTAAGAGATGCTGGTGGAAATTGTCCATTTTTTCTTTCATATTCAGCAACTTCATCAAGCATATCAAAGAATTCGTCATAAAGTCCTTCTAAATATTCATGAACTGCCTTGAAAGTGAAGCCTTCAACATTCCAGTGAAGATTGTGTAAAAGAATATTACCTACTTCTAAATTTGCTAAATATTTGTTTAATTTGTTCATTATTTTCCTCCTCTATAATAAATAATCAATTTATCCTAATTTCATCACACTTATATATTACCCTATATATAATTAAATAAACATCAATCAAAAAAATCTTTTACTTTTTCAAAGAAATTCTTTTGCTCATGCTTTATTTCCGTATCATTGTCCCTAAGTTTTTCAAGAATTTTCCTTTCTTCTTCAGAAATTTTCTTAGGAATTAAAATATTAACTGTAAAATAAAGATCTCCCTTTATATTTTTATTTACAAAAGGAACTCCTTGCCCTTTTAGCTTAAAGGTTGTTCCACCTTTAGTGGCTTTTGGTATATCGTAATCTACTATTTTCTTTAAGGTAGGAACTTTTATAGTTCCGCCTAAGACTGCATCAGAATAAGTTATAGGCATATCAATAAATAAATCATTGCCACGTCTTTTGAAAATTGAATCTTCACGTACTTTTATATAAACATATATATCACCCTTGCCGCCACCATTATCTCCAGAATTACCTTGGTTTGGAAGTGATACTATATTGCCATTATCAACACCTGCAGGAATTTTTACATTTATCTTCTTAGAATTTAATATTTTACCCTTGCCCTTACATTTTGTACAAGCTTTCTCAATAATTTCTCCGCTACCGTGGCACTTATCACAGATTGTTGTTCTGACAATTCTTCCAAAGGCAGAGGCAGTTTCTACTCTTATTTGTCCCTCGCCATGACATTTATCGCAAGTATTTTTACTTGTACCTGGCTCAGCTTTTTGACCATGACATTTTGGGCAATCATCTGTTACCTTAACATTAATTTCTTTTTGACAGCCAAATACAGCCTCAAAGAAATCTAGGGTAATTTCTACATTTATATCTGTTCCCTTTTGTGGATAATTTTTACTTTTCTTATATGATGAAGATGAAAAGCCTCCACCACTTCCAAATATATCGAAGATATCATCAAAAATATCAGAAAATCCTCCAAATCCACCTCCAGAAGTGGAATAATTTCCCTTTAAGCCTTCTTCTCCATAGGTATCATAAATTTGTCTTTTTTCATCGTCAGACAAAACTTCATAAGCATAATTAATTTCTTTAAATTTTTCTTCAGCCTCTTTATCTCCAGGATTAAGGTCCGGGTGATATTTTTTTGCCATTTTTTTATAGGAGCTTTTTAATTCTTCCTTTGTTACATTTTCTGTAACATTAAGGATTTCATAAAAATTTCTCATCACTCACCTCGCTAGAAATATAAAAAAATATAACAAAAAATTAAAGTTGCAAGTTTCCCTGCAACTTTATTTTTATTAAATTTTATAAATTATTTATTTGAATCTTCTTCGTCATCTACAACTTCATAATCAGCATCTACAACATCATCATCTGATTTTTGTCCTTGTGGATTTTCTGCTTGTCCTTTATTTGCATTATCCTTGTAGATCTTTTCAGATACACTATAGAAAGCTTGTGTTAAGTCTTCAGTTTTCTTCTTAATATCTTCTAAATTATCAGAATCCTTAACAGATTTCAAAGCTTCAACAGCATCTTCAATCTTCTTCTTTTCGTCTTCAGAAATTTTTCCTTCGACATCTTTTAAAGTTGATTCAGATTGATAAATAATTGAATCTGCATTATTTCTAGCTTCAATTAAATTCTTATTCTTTTCATCTTCCTTGGCATACATTTCAGCTTCTTTAACTTTCTTATCTATTTCTTCGTCAGTTAAGTTTGAAGATGAAGTTATGGTGATGTGTTGTTCTTTTCCTGTGCCTAAATCTTTAGCAGAAACATTAACTATACCATTTGCATCTATATCAAAAGTAACTTCAATTTGTGGAACACCACGTCTTGCTGGAGCAATTCCGTCAAGATTAAATCTTCCTAAAGTTACATTATCTTTTGCCATTTGTCTTTCACCTTGAAGAACGTGAATTTCAACTGAAGTTTGATTGTCAGCAGCAGTTGTAAATATTTGTGATTTTTTAGTAGGAATTGTTGTATTTCTTTCAATCAATCTTGTAGTAATATTACCCATAGTTTCAATTCCTAGAGATAGTGGTGTTACATCAAGAAGAAGAAGATCTTTAACATCTCCAGATAAAACTCCACCTTGAATAGCTGCACCTAAAGCAACACATTCATCAGGATTGATATCTTTTTGTGGATTCTTTCCTATTAATCTTTTTATACATTCTTGAACTGCAGGGATTCTTGTAGAACCACCAACTAATAAAACTTTATCTATATCTGAAGCTGAAAGACCAGCATCTTTAAGAGCATTTGTTACAGGATCTTCAGTTTTCTTTACAAGATCACTTGTAAGTTCATCAAACTTAGCTCTTGTAATATCCATATTTAAGTGAAGTGGACCAGAAGCTGTTGCAGTGATGAAAGGTAAATTAATGTTGGAAGTCATTCTTGAAGAAAGTTCCTTTTTAGCTTTTTCTGCTGCTTCTTTTAATCTTTGAAGACTCATCTTGTCATCTCTTAAGTCAATAGAATTTTCTTTTTTAAATTCTTCTGCTATATAATCAATAAGTCTGTTATCAAAGTCATCTCCACCAAGTCTGTTGTTACCCCTTGTAGCACGAACTTCGAAAACTCCGTCAGAAAGTTCTAGAATAGAAACATCAAATGTTCCTCCACCAAGGTCATAAACCATAATTGTTTGAGATTCTCCATCCTTATCCATACCATAAGCAAGAGATGCTGCAGTAGGTTCGTTTACAATTCTTTTAACATTTAAACCTGCAATTTTACCTGCATCCTTTGTTGCTTGTCTTTGAGCATCAGTAAAGTATGCTGGAACTGTAATTACTGCATCTGTAATTTTTTCTCCCAAGTAAGATTCTGCATCAGATTTTAATTTTTGTAATATCATTGCAGATATATCTTGTGGAGTATAAGTCTTATCATCAATTGTAATCTTGTGGTCAGTACCCATTTCTCTTTTTATAGATGAAACAGTTCTGTCAGGATTTGTAATTGCTTGACGTTTTGCAGTTTCACCAACAAGTCTTTCGCCATCTTTTGTAAAAGCAACTACTGAAGGTGTTGTTCTATTACCTTCAATATTTGGTATTATAATCGGTGAGCCACCTTCCATAACAGCTACTGCTGAATTTGTTGTACCTAAGTCTATTCCTATAATTTTACTCATAATATATTCCTCCTTATTCAGAAACTTTAACCATTGCAGGTCTTAGCACTTTATCATTTATTAAATAACCTTTTTGAAAAACTTCTGTTACTATACCCTCATCATATTCTTCAGATTTTTCTGTCATGACTGCATGATGAAAGTTTGGATCAAATTTCTTACCTTTTGCATCCATTTCTACAATATTATTTGCCTTTAGAGCATCAATGAGTTGGTCTTTAATAAGGCAGATTCCCTCAAAAAAACCATCATGATCTGTCTGTGCATCCATTGACCTTTCAAAATTATCTATAACTGGCAAAATTGAATTTGCAAGTTTTGTAATTCCAAGGTCTACATATTGAGCCTTTTCTTTTTCTGTTCTCCTTCTAAAATTTACAAAATCTGCTTGAAGTCGCATAAACTTATCTGTCAAATTTTGTAACTTATCATCACCTTTTTCTTTTTTCTCTTCTACTTCTATTTCAGCTTCTTCCTCTTTAAAACTTTCTTCTAAACCTTCGGAAAAATCCTTATCTTCTTCATTGATATAATCTTCGTCTTTTATATTTTCTTCATTTTTTATATTCTTATCAAAGATATTTTCATCCTCTTTTTTCTTATTTTTATCCACCATTACATTCCCTCCAGTACCTTTTCAACGGCATTTTTAAAAATACTAACAGTTTTGATAAGTTTTTTATAATCCATCCTAGCTGGTCCAATAAGACCCAAAGAACCATTTAAATTATTTGAATTAACAAAAACAGCTCTTATAATAGAATTATTTTTCATCAAATCCGCTTTATTTTCATCTCCAATAAGAACATCCAAATTTTTGGAAAAGTTCTTATTTGAAAGAATCTCCATAAGAGAATCTCTATCTTCAATAAAACTCATAAATTCTTGAGCTTTTTTGGGGTCTTTGTATTCTTCAAAATTAAAGATATTTGTAAGACCGTCATAATATAATTCAATGGCACTTACTTTGTTATTAAAGCCTTTAAGTCTTTTAAAAATCTCAGCTATTAAATACTTATAAGAAACCATTGGACCCTTTAAAGTAATATTAACCTGGTCAATTTTATTAAAATCAATTCCACTAACTTCCTTAGAAATAATATTTTCAATCTGTTCTAATTCATCTTCATTTATATCCTCATAAAGTTCAATGAAATGCCTTTCGACTACTCCTTTATTTCCTATAATCAATAGGAGTATAAGATTAGATTCGATTTTCATAAGTGTTATTCTTTTAATAGTGGTGTCAGCCTTTTGCGGAGCCACAATATAAGCAGTGCAATTTGAAAAATCAGCTAAGATTTTAGCAACAGATTTAAAAATTCCTCCACTATCTATTGTTTCTTGCAAAATCCTATCTTTTACTTGACTAATAATTTCTTTATCATAAATAATTTTCCCTGATGAAAAAACTTCATCAACAAAAAATCTATAGGCTTTATAGGATGGAATTCTTCCTGCAGATTGATGAGGCTTGTTGAGATAGCCTAAATCTTCAAGATCTGCCATTTCATTACGAATTGTTGCAGAGGAAATGCCCAGCTCATAATCTTTTGACAAAGTCCTCGAACCAACTGGTATAGGATCAACTATATATGAACTTATTATGGCATTTAAAATTTCAACTTTTCTCCTGTCCATAATTCCCTCCTTTGTTAGCAGTCATTCTTATTGAGTGCTAACCATCTGTATATATAGTACGATAAATATTTGTTATTGTCAAGAAAAATTTAAAAATTCACCAAATTTACATAATTTATTTATGAGAATATTTTTTGCATATCTGTAGGTTCTTGTTTCAAATTAATAAAAAAAATTTAAATCTCAAAAATAAAGGAAAATTAAGCCAATATTTTAACTTCTTGCCTTTTATGATAAAATTTAAGTAATTATTAATAAGTAGATGAAAATTTTTATTTATAGTTTATAGATGAGGTGTACATGAGAAATCAAAAAAACATTAGAAATTTTTGTATAATTGCACATATTGACCACGGAAAATCTACTCTTGCCGATAGGATGATAGAGTCTACTGGTATGCTGACAAAAAGAGAAATGGAAGAACAAGTTCTTGACTCAATGGATTTGGAACGTGAAAGAGGTATCACAATTAAGTTAAAAGCTATCAGACTAATTTATAAAGATGATAGAGATGGAAAAGAATATATTTTAAATTTAATAGATACTCCTGGCCATGTGGATTTTAATTATGAAGTTTCAAGGTCTTTAGCGGCTTGTGAGGGAGCTGTTGTAGTGGTAGATTCCACTCAAGGAGTTGAAGCTCAAACTCTTGCCAACGTATATTTAGCAATTGACCAAGACTTGGAGCTTTTGCCTGTATTAAATAAAATAGATCTGCCTTCAGCCCATCCTTTAGAAGTAAAAAAAGAAATTGAAGATATTATAGGAATTGATGCCCAAGATGCACCACTTATTTCTGCAAAAAATGGAATTGGAATTGATGAAGTTTTGCATGGTATTGTAGATAATTTTCCACCACCAAGTGGAGATGAAAATAAACCACTTAAAGCTTTGATCTTTGATTCAATTTATGACTCATATAGAGGTGTAGTTTGCCAAGTAAGAATTGTGGACGGGAAAGTCAGAGCAGGCGATCAAATTCTAATGATGGCTACAGGAAAAATTTTTGAAGTTGTTGAAGTTGGTTTTACTGCTAATGGTCATATACCCTCTGATGAACTTTCAGCCGGTGATGTAGGTTTTATTTGTGCTTCAATAAAAGTTGTAGGTGATGCACGAGTTGGCGATACGATTACTTCTGTAAAAAATCCATGCAAAGAAGCCTTACCTGGATATAAAAAAGTTGTTCCTATGGTTTTTTGTGGGATTTATCCAGGAGAAGGTGAAGAGTATTCATCAGTTCGTGATGCCCTTGAAAAGTTACAAGTCAATGATGCTTCTTTAGTTTTTGAAAAGGAAACTTCAAAAGCCTTGGGTTATGGATTTAGATGTGGTTTTTTAGGTCTTCTTCATATGGATATTATTCAAGAAAGATTGGAAAGAGAATTCGACCTAAATATTGTAACCACTTCACCATCAGTAATATATAAAATTGAAAAAACAGATGGAGAAATTTTAGATATTCAAAATCCAACAAATTTGCCTGAGCCTACAGAAATAGATAAGATGGAAGAACCTATTGTTAGGGCAGAAATAATGTGTCCAACAGATTATGTAGGTCCTGTTATGGATCTTTGCCAAAACAGACGTGGCGTTTTTATTGACATGACTTATTTAGAAGAAACAAGAACTCTTATTAAATATGACCTTCCTCTAAATGAAGTTATCTATGATTTCTTCGATGCCTTAAAATCAAAGACTAGAGGTTATGCTTCTTATGATTACGAGCTTACAGGATACAAAGAATCAAGTCTAGTTAAACTGGATATTTTAATTAATGGTGAACTTGTAGATGCCTTTTCAATGATCGTTCACGAAGCTAGTGCCTACAATCGTGCAAGAAAAATTTGTGAAAAGCTTAAGGATGTAATTCCAAGACAACAATTTGCCATCCCAATTCAAGCTGCAATAGGCACAAAAGTTATAGCTAGAGAAACAATAAAGGCTCTTCGTAAAGATGTCCTTGCCAAGTGCTATGGTGGAGATATCTCAAGAAAGAGAAAACTTCTTGAAAAACAAAAAGAAGGTAAGAAAAGAATGCGTCAAGTAGGAAATGTAGAAATACCACAAGATGCCTTCTTGGCGGTGTTAAAATATGATGAAGAAAAATAAAATATCTATATATATTCACATACCTTTTTGTAGGAGCAGATGTCATTATTGCGACTTCTGCTCTTCTGTTATAGATGAAAAACAAGTAGAAAAATACATTAAATATCTAAAAAAAGAAATACATTTATATAAAGATATACTTGAAGGTAGAGAAATTTCTACAATATTTATAGGAGGAGGAACTCCATCTTCAATTGATGAAATTTTCATAGGACAAATATTAGAAGAATTTAAAAATTTTAACTTTTCTAAAGACATCGAAATAACAATAGAGGCAAATCCAAACTCACTATCCTTAGAAAAACTGAAAAAATATAGAAATTTTAATATAAATAGAATTTCAATCGGGGCACAATCATTCAATAATAAAATTTTAAAAACAATAGGAAGAATTCATAATAAGGAAGAAATTTTTAAAACAGTGGAAAAAATTAAAGAAGCTGGATTTATAAATTTTAATATAGATTTAATGCTTGCCCTTCCCTACCAAACTTTAAAAGATATAGAAGAATCTGTAGAAATTTTAAAAATACTAAATCCAAATCATATTTCATATTATTCACTGATAATTGAAGATAATACTAATATCAAAAAATTATATGATAAAAATTCATCTCTATTTCCATCAGAAGATATGGATAGAAAGATGTATCATTACCTTGTAGATAACTTAGAAAAAATTGGTTATAACCAATATGAAATTTCTAATTTTGCAAAGAAATCTTTTGAATGCAAGCACAACTTATCCTACTGGACACTTAAAGACTATTTAGGTTTTGGACTCTCCGCTTCGTCTAATATTCGTGATAAAAGATTTACAAATACTTGCTCTTTTTCTTCTTATTATAAGTCCTTGGATAAGGAAAAAAAGCCTATAGATTTTTCTGAAATCTTAAGTAAAAAAGATAGGATGAACGAATTTTCTATTATGGGAATAAGGTTAAATTCAGGAATTGATACCAAAAATTTCGAAGAGATTTTTTCAACTAATTTTTTTAAATATTATGAAAAAGAAATTGATAAGCATATAAAAGATGGTCTTATAGAAGTTAAGGAGGATAAAATATGCCTAAGTAAAAAAGGCAGGGACCTATCAAACATTGTAGAAGTTGATTTTATAAAATAAAATCTTAATTAAAATTATTAAAAGGAGTAAATTATGAATGAAACTATAAATTTATTAATGAAGCACAGAACAATAAGAAAATTTACTAAAGATAAAATAAGAGATGAAGATTTAAAAATGATGCTTGAAGCCTCTAATCGTGCACCTTCAGCCAATGGGTTACAAAAATATTCAATAATTCATGTTACAGATAAAAATATAAAAGATAAGCTCTCACAAATAGGCAAACAATCTTATATGAAAGATGCCACAGAACTTTTTATTTTTATAGCTGACCTTTTCAGAAATGCACAAATTGCAAAAGAAAAAGGAGAAAATGATTCTTTATTTACTTCCTTTGAAATGCTTTTTCAATCTATCGGTGATTCTTATATAGCTTGTCAAAATTTAGTTGTGGCGGCTGAATCTTTAGGATACGGCACTAATTACTTTGGAAATATTTTTAACGACATAGACAAGGTCATAGAAATTTTAAAATTACCCAAACTCACTTTTCCTGTAATAGCCTTAGGTATTGGCATAATAGACCAAAATCCACAAGTTAAACCAAGGATGAATTTAGAAAATAAGGTATTCGATAATTCTTATAAGATTTATGATGACTATTTAGAAACTTTTAAAGAATATGATAATATTATGCAAACTTATTATGATTTAAGAGATGCTAATAGAAGAGTTGATTCCTATACCAATCAAGTCATTACCCAAGCTAAAAAAAGTTTTATTGAAAGAAAAGATATCTTAAAATCCATCGAAAAGCAAGGATTCATACTGAGTAAATAATTGATATATGCTTAATTTGTTATCTAAGTAATAAATTAAAACTTAGCTTTCTTTTTTATGTTTTTATTATGTGGAATATGCTATAATTTAATTGATGGAGGGAGTAAGATTGAATAAGATAGTTGAAAAAAAAGAATTGGCGCCAAATATATTTTCACTTGATATATATGCGCCAAGGGTCGCTGCATCAGCGCTGCCCGGTCAATTTGTAATAGTTATTGCTGATGAATATTCTGAAAGAATACCTTTAACAATTTCTGATTATGATTTAGAAAAAGGTACAGTTCAAATTGTAGTGCAAGCTTCAGGTCAATCTACAAAGAAGATATGCAAACTCAATAAGGGTGATTACTTAAAAGATTTTGTGGGTCCACTGGGAAGACCTTCAGAATTTTGCAATATGGATTTAGATACACTAAAAAACAAAAAATATCTTTTTGTAGCAGGTGGGGTTGGAACAGCTCCAGTATATCCTCAAGCGAGATTTTTCAAAGAACATGGACTTCATTGTGACATAATTCTTGGCGCAAAAAATAAGGAATTTGTTATTCTTGAAGAAAAATTAAAGTCTGTCTGTGATAATCTTTATATTTGTACAGATGATGGTTCTTATGAATTTAAGGGAATGGTTACAGCTAGGCTTGATGATCTTTATGAAAATCAAGGGAAAAAATATGACCAATGTGTATGTATCGGACCAATGATAATGATGAAATTTGTCTGTCTTACTACTAAAAAATATAATCTTCCCACTATCGTTTCATTAAATCCTATTATGGTTGATGGAACTGGCATGTGCGGAGCTTGCCGTTGCCTTGTTGACGGAAAAACAAAATTTGCTTGCGTTGATGGTCCTGAATTTGATGGTCATCTAGTTGATTGGGACAGTGCAATGTCAAGATCAAAGCAATATATAGATAATTTCAAAACAAAAGAACTTTCTGAACACAAAAATAATTTAGATGGGCTTAATGTTACAGATGCAAATTTAGAAAATAAAAAAATAAATGATGTTAAGATAGAAAAAGCAAAAGATAGGTGGAAAAGAACACCAATAGCTGAACAAGATCCAAATGTTAGAAATAAAAACTTTGATGAAGTTTGCTTGGGATATACTCCACAAGAAGCTGTGGTTGAAGCAAGCAGATGCTTAAATTGTAAGGTTCCTGGTTGCGTTAAGGGATGTCCTGTTTCTATCGACATACCAGGATTTATTAAAGAAATTGCCAATGCTAATTTCGAACAATCAGCTAAGGTTTTATCAATGTATACTGCTCTTCCAGCAGTTTGCGGTAGAGTTTGTCCTCAAGAATCTCAATGTGAAAAAGGTTGTGTCCTAGCAAAAAAAGGTGATGCTGTTTCAATTGGAAAACTAGAAAGATTTGCAGCAGACTATGCTAGAGAAAACAATGTTAAACTAAATCAAAGCTTAAAGAAACTTGACAAAAAAGTTGCAATTATTGGTGCAGGTCCTGCCGGACTTACATGTGCTGGCGAACTTGCTAAAATGGGCTATCAAGTAACAATCTTTGAAGCTTTACAAAAAAGTGGCGGTGTACTTGTCTATGGTATCCCTGAATTTAGACTTCCCAAAAAAATAGTTGAAGCAGAAGTTGAAAATATAAAAAATTTGGGAGTAAAAATTGAAAATGATGTTATAGTTGGAAGAACTGTTACTATAGATTCTTTAATAGATGAAGGCTTTGAAGCTATATTTATAGGTTCAGGTGCAGGTCTACCAAGATTTATGGGAATACCTGGAGAAAATCTTAATGGAGTTTACTCAGCCAATGAATTTTTAACAAGAAATAATTTAATGAAATCTTTTGACAAAGAATATGATACTCCTGTAAATGTTGGAGAAAAAATTGCAGTAATAGGTGGCGGTAATGTTGCAATGGATGCTGCAAGAGTTGCAAAAAGACTCGGTGGAGATGTTTCAATTCTTTACAGAAGAACTGAAAAAGAACTCCCAGCAAGAATTGAAGAAGTCGGCCATGCTAAAGAAGAAGGCATTGATTTTCAAATGCTTACTGCTCCAACTGAAATAATTGCTGATGAAAAAGGTTGGGTAAAATCTCTAAAATGTGTAAGAAACGAATTGGGAGAACCTGATGCATCAGGAAGAAGAAGTCCTGTCCCAATAGAAGGTTCAGAGTTTTTAGCAGATTTTCAAACTGTAATAATGGCTTTAGGAACAAGCCCTAATCCATTAATTGCTCATACTACTAAAAATTTAGAAATAAATAAAAAAGGTGGTATTGTTATAAACGAAGAGGCAGTTACAAGTCGTGAAAATATATTTGCAGGTGGAGATGCCGTAACTGGATCAGCTACAGTAATTCTTGCCATGGGCGCAGGAAAAAAAGCTGCAAAATCTATTGATGAATATTTAAGAAATCAAACTGAAAAATAAAAAATTAATCTAGCTTATTTAAGTAAACCTCAAAATCCGTTATAAAGATTTTGGGGTTTTTTTGATGGCAAAATATAAAAATTTTAAAGTAAAGGTAATTTTGCATACTTATAAAAAAATAAGAAAACATAAAATCATGGAAAATATAATGTTTCTTAAAAAATATCAAAAGACTTTATAAATAAGCCTAAATGTTTTTCAAATATTTTTTATTTAAAGGCTTTTTCCCCTATGATATAATATTCTAAAGGGGGAAAGAATATGTATAAAAATCCCACGAGAAGTGCTTGGGTAGAGGTTAACTTAGATAATTATATAAGTAATTTAAAATATATTAAATCAATTATAAATAAAAATAGCAAAATTATGTGCGTCATTAAAAGTGACGGTTATAGAGCAGGGGCTTTAGAACTAACTGAAGCTTCGATAAAATTTGGAATAAATTATTTTGGAGTAGCAACTCTTAGTGAAGGTATTTCTCTGAGAAAACATTTTAAAGATATTAATATCTTGATACTGGGTTATACTCCTTCCTATCTTTTAGAAGACTTGTGTAAGTATGATATAATGCCTAATATTTATTCATACGATAATTGTAAAGACTATAACGAAATATGTAAGAAATATGGAAAAGTTGGAAAAATTCACTTGTCCATTGATACAGGCATGAATAGAGTCGGTTTTATTCCTGGAAAGGAATCTTTTTTTGATATTATAAAAATTTCAAAACTTTCCAACATCAAAATTGATGGAGTTTTTTCACATTTTGCTAAAGCTGATGTAGATGAAGATTTCACAAAAAAACAATTTGACACATTCACATCTTTCACTAAAGAAATCGAAAATGCAGGAGTAAATTTAGGTTTAAAACATATATCAAACTCCGCTTCTATTTTAAAACACCGAGAATATGATCTTGATATGGTTAGACCAGGTGCTATAATGCACGGTTTATATAAAGGATTTTTTAAGGATGAAAAACTCCCTTTAAAAAAAGATTTGCAAGTTTTTGCAATGATTGCCAATATAAAAACTATTAAAAAAGGTCAAGGAGTAAGTTATGGGCACAAATATATAGCTACAAAAGATACAAAAGTTGTAACCATACCACTTGGATATGCAGACGGATTTCCTAGAATCTTATCAGGCAAGTTCAGTGTCCTTATCGGTGGAAAGAAATGCCCACAAATTGGTAATATATGCATGGACCAGTTTATGGTAGATGCTACAGGTATTGATTGTAAAATTGATGATGTAGCTGTTTTATTGGGAAAAGATGGTGATGAGGAGATAAGTGCCTTTGATTTATGTCAGCTTACAGGAGATATTGAACTCTCCTTTATAGACCACTTAAATTACAGAATGCCTATAACATTTATTGAGAACAACAAAATTAAATGCCACAGAGATTTGGTTAGAGATTTATAAAAAATTATATTATAATAATTAAATTAATAAATAAAAAAATAGTGAACTTTTATGTTTATCTTACATAGAACTCACTATTTTTTTTATTTCTTCATATTTTACCTTGTCATATCTTGCAAAAGCTTTTTTGGAACTTTCAATATTATTAAAGCACTTCCAATATCCTACACATTTGCAATTTTTTTTGTCTTTATTTTTAAAATCAATTACATCTTTTAGGGGATAGCCTAAAAATATTCCGATTTCATCAGGACAAGCCCCTGTGAATCTTTCCTGTAATTTTTCTAAGTAATCTCCAATTTTTTTACAATCTTCATAGCCCAAAGGACTAAGAAAATTAATGATCTTTTTTTCTTGTAACTTTTTCAAAAGCCTTTTTGCCTTATAAAAATATACTAAAACACTCTCATCACTTGAGCGCAATACGCAAAAATCTATGTCAAGTTTTTCCTTTATAGAATCCTTATAAAGTAAAAAATAATCCCTTGTAGGTCTTTTACCGTTCCTCAAATTTAACATTGTCCCCAGCTTCAAGTTTTTTGAAGTGGGGGCAATTTGTGCTTGTAAAATTGCTACAAGATATTCAAAATCATCAAATTTTTTGATATGTTTGTAAAAATCTATAACAAATTTTTTATACATTGATAGAATTAATTAAGCGTTAGCTAATTCCTTTCCTAAAGCTTCACATTCTTCAAGAGCATCTTCATCTGGATCATCATAAGCAGCAAAACCATCAGCTATTAAATTAGCTCCAGTTCCTTCAACTTCTTCTTGCCAAAGTCTCATCCATTCACCGTCAGCCCATTCATAAGAACCGAATAATAAAACTTTTTTACCTGATAATAAAGAATTTACATTATCCATAAATGGTCTCATTTCAGTTTCTTCTAGTTCTTCAGAACCCATAGCTGGGCAACCGAATGCTATATTTTCAACTTCCTTTACATCGTCTTCAGTTGCTTGACCAACAGGAATTAATTTAACTTCTGCTCCTGCTCCTTCAGCTCCCTTAACAATTGCATTAGCCATAGCTTCAGTATGACCAGTTCCTGACCAATAAATTACATTTACTTTGCTCATTTTTTCATCCTCCATTTATTTAACTTTTTTTGATATTGACTATCAATCTCATACCTATTATAATATAAGTATAGTCAATAAATTATAAAAAATTAATATAATATCTTTAAAAAAGGAGTATGAAATGATAAATCATTTAAATATTGCTAAGAATTTAAAGTCTAATTCAATAAATATGGCTTTAGATATTTATGAGTCTAACATAAAAGACTTTAAACGCTCTGCTAAAGAACTTAAATTATACTTATCTAAACTTAATATGTTTCTATACACATATTTTCTTGTTCAATATAATAAGGACCTTGAAAGCTATGCACTTAAATGTTCAAAATTATTTACCAAGGAAAATAGTCCTGAAAAACTTCGTGCAATAGGAGAAAAAATGCTTATAGGATACTCTAACAATTTCTCCTTAGCTTTAAAAGAAAATGACCATGAACTTGTAGAAATCGCCTTAGAATATATAAATAAAAATTATACAAAAAAAATTACTCTTCAATCAGTTGCCTCAAAATTACATATCTCAAGAAATTACCTATGCCATTTGTTTAAAATTAAAACAGGTTATAAATTTTGCGAGTATATTAATTTACAAAGGGTAAACAAAGCAAAGGCTTTAATAGAAGAAGATAAGAAAACTTTTGAATTTATTTCATTTGATTGCGGATTTTCTTCTCAATCTCACTTCTCTACAACTTTCAAAAAGTATGTAGGCTTAACTCCTAATGAATATAAAAAACAGGCCCTATAATAGGACCTGTGGCAAGCTTAGGCTTGCTTTTTTTTATGCTCTTTTTATAATATCTTTAAGATTTGTATGCTCAATAATATAAACTGAAAGGCAAGTTATTACAAGTGTTGGCAGTCCAACTGTTAGAACTGTTAAAAAATACGGTGTTCCTGCTGTATAATATAATTCTAGAGATACAAGTATGCCTGATGCAAGTGCAAAAATAAATGAGTTAATATAATTATTTTCGATGTACTTGCTAAAAATATAAGTTATAATGGCACATGCTCCCCCCACAGCCATATCTACTAATCCTAGTGGTGAATATAAGTTTGCTAAAGCTCCACCTATAATAAGGGCAGGTACAAACTTGCGATTAAAAAATGGTATAACTGAAAGTGCTTCAGCTACACGAAATTGAATAGCCATAAATCCTATAGGGTTTATATTTACTGCTAAAATATAAACTGCAATTAATATAGCATTTTTGGCTAAGTCTTTGACTTTCATATTAAATTGTCCTCCTTAGTTTTTTTTAGTTGGGATGGTTTCGAACCAACATCAAAGATTTTAGCAGAAATTAATATATTTTTCAAATAATAGTAAAATAGAGCCGCCTCATTATATAAAACTTCCCTTGTCCTTAAGCCCATCATGAGATACATGGCATAAATTTATTTTAAAAATTGCATCAAATTTATCAGTTTATAAAAACCTCTAATCTTATCTACATAATTTCTCTTTATTTTTCTTAAATCCAAAACGAAGTCGGCATTGTCACAAGTTCCCTACCATCATTAGGCATTTTTAAATCCCCTATCAAATTCCCATAAGTTATTGAATTTTTACCATATCTATTTCTTATATTATAAATAGCTTTTTCCAGACTTAAGTATTTGAAATGTTTTTTTACATCATTAAATAAATCTATCTGAATAGCCTCTCTATTTTGTATAAGCTTTATAGCCCTTATATATAAGGCCCTTATTTTTTCATCATCTTTAAAAGTAAAGTTTTTCAAAAAAACATCCATAGCCTTAGCTGAAATTTCCAGGGTGGAATTTGACGGATAATCTAATAAAACATCTGAACTCTCGTGAGATAAATTATTTTTTCTATAACCAACATTAACACCCCTTGCCAGATAGTTATTCTCTATTAACCTTTTAGATATATCTTCACAAAGCTTTTGAATTACAGCCCTCACCTCTTCATAATTTAAAAGATCTTCCTTACAAGTTATAGAACGGCCTATACTTTTTATTGGAATAATCTGATAATAATCCTTAACCCTAGTATTATCCATACCATTTGCCCAATTATAAATTTTTATCCCATTAATGCCCAAATTTTTTCTCAAAATTTCAGGGTCAGCCTCCGCTAAATCTCCTAGGGTTTTTATATTGATTTTATTTAGCTTTTTAGTAGTTTGAGGTCCAATCATTATCATATCCTGAACCTTCAAAGGCCATACAATTTTTTTATAATTTTCCTTATATATAAAAGTGCAATAATCTGGTTTTCTCATATCGCTTGCCAATTTAGCAAAGACTTTATTAAAACTAAGACCCACAGAAACGGTAACTTTAAGCTCAGTTTTTATTCTTTCCTTAATTTCAAAGGCAATCTTTTCAGGACTTCCAAAAAGTTTTTTACTTCCCGTGATATCTAAAAAACACTCATCCATACCGTAAGGTTCAACTTGATTTGTATAAGAATAATAAATTTTTTGAGCAGCCTTGGAAATTCTTATGTATTTCTCATAATTTGGTGGGAAAATTAAAAGATTTGGGCATTTCTTTTTAGCCTGCCATATAGGTTCACCAGTTAAAACTCCAAACTTTTTTGCCATAGGAGTCTTAGCAAGAATTATCCCGTGTCTTAACTTTTCATCTCCACCAACAGCAACGGGTTGACTTTTTAAATTTGGCTTGTCTATAAGTTCGCAAGAAACATAAAAACTGTTCATATCCACATGTAATATATCCATAAAAACCTCCCAAACATTTGTTTAAATATATTTTAAAAACATCAGTTTCGTTTGTCAATATGTTTTTATAGATTGTATAAAACTTTGTTTTTTATATCAGCAACTGAGCAAAATAAAAAAATTTATTGGTATTTTAAAATATATAAATAATATGAAATTTCTTTCAGTTTTTTACATTTAAAGTCAACAAAAAAAGAACTTCATTTTTTGAAGTTCCCTTATTTATTAAAACAATATAAAATTTTACTTAACTAACTTTCCTTCTTTAATATCTTCTTCAATATCTTCTTCCCTTTCATCCTCATCAATTTCAAGGAAAAATAGAATAAAAGCAATAATTAAAGAAATCAAAGCTCCCCAAACACCTCTTAAAGAAAATTTGCTAACACACGTATAACCAAAAGCTGCGCCAATAGCAAATACAAAAATAATTGTATAATAATGAATAGCATTTTTAAAGAATCCTCTCTCTTTTAAAAATAAAAACCTTGCCAAGTGATCACTAGCATTTCTAATATTTCCAACACACATAGCGGTATTTGTAGAAAGTCCCTTTATTTTTTTAAAAGCAGTAATCTGCATAGAACAAGACAAAGATAAGAGTGCATTAACAATACTGTTATATTTTTCGGGCATAAAGCCACAAAAAATAACTATAAGAATTTGAAAGCCTAAAATCATTTGTCGCCAATTAAATTTTAACTTATCGGCTAATTTTTCTTCAATAAAAACAGCTACAAAAACTCCTATAAAAAATGCCCCTATAGGAATTAAGTATTTTATTGTACCTTCAAGATTTCCTGTAACAAGCTGCTTAGCCAAAAGAACCACATTACCCGTTTGGGCATTTGCAAAAACTCCTCCTCTGGCAAAGTATGAATATGCATCTTGGAATCCACCCGTTAATGTCAATAAAACTGCCAATCGGAAAGATTCAGCCATATTTTCTCTTCTGTAATCAATAATCATATCATCCACTTTCCTTCTTTTGCGAATTCCCACTTATAATATTACTCATTTTTCATTTTGTCAAATAAAAAAATAGAAACTTGAACAAAGCAAGTTTCCAATTAACTAATTATTATTCTTTTACGCATTTATAGAATCTTCATTTTTCCCCGGAACTTTTTTAAAAATACCTGTAACAATAAGAGCGATAGCTCCATCTCCAGTTATATTACAAGCAGTTCCAAAAGAATCTTGAAGGGCAAAAATTGACAACATAAGGGCTGTGCCTGTATCGTTAAAACCTAAAACGCTAGTAATCAAACCAAGAGATGCTACAACAGTCCCTCCTGGAACTCCAGGAGCTGCAATTGCAAAAATACCCAAAAGCAAAATAAATAAAATCATGGTAGGAATTTTAGGCATAGCGCCATAAAGAATTTGAGATACAGTCATAACAAAAAAAGTTTCTGTTAAAACTGAGCCGCACAGATGTGTATTAGCACAAATAGGTATGACAAAATCTCTTATCTGAGCATCTAAAACCTTAGATTTTCTGGCACATTTTAAAGCTACAGGAAGAGTTGCCGCACTAGACATAGTTCCTACTGCTGTAAAATAAGCCGGACCATAATGTTTAAAAACTTCTTTAGGATTTACCTTAGAAATAAAACCTCCAATAGAATATAGAAGCCCCATCCAAATAAAATGACCAACTATAACAATTAAAATTATCTTTAAAAATACTGGAAGTTCATGTATAACTACACCTTCATAAGAAAGTTCGGTAAAAGTCAGACCAATATAAAAAGGCAAAAATCTAATAACGACTTTATCAACCATAGCTAAAACAATCTTATTAAATTCCAAAAGAAGATTCTCCCAAGTTTTTGAGTTTGTCCATAAGACGCTCAGTCCAATCAAGACTGATGTTATAAGAGCAGTCATTACAGGCATAATAGGTGCTATTTCAAGATTAAAAATAGCTTTAGGAAGTTCATTAGCACTTACTACATTTTCAGCAATATTTAAATTAGGAATAATAATTCTTCCTGCAAATAAAGACATAGTAGCAGCTCCAACTGAAGATATATAACAAATAGCTAAAGTTACAGATAAAATCTTTCCTGCTGAATCTTTCAAACTAACAATAGAAGGTGAAATAAAACCAAGTATTATTAGAGGAACCATATAGCCAATAAAATCTCCTAATATTCTTTTTATGGCATCAACAACTCCTACTAAATTCTCATTGATATTTTGCCCAAGAAAAATACCTATAATTATTGCAATAATTAATTTAAAAACAAGACTATCAAAAAAATTAACTTTCTTTTTCATATTCACACTCCATTCATAGTTTTCTTAGACAAAAAATCGCCTAACCTCTACCATAATATAACTATGATAAATTTTTGTCAATTGAAATTTACACAGAATTAATATAAACAAGAAAAATTTTTTAATAAAAACCTGTAGTAATTATAATAAATTATATAAATGCTTAATGCAAAATTAATTATTTTTTAATTCTTCATATGTTTTTTCTAATTGGTCTTCCATAAGTTTTACTAAGTCTGCAAAATATTTTTCTTCAACTTCTCCAAATCTTGCAATTTTTGGCGAGTCTAAATCCAAAACCGCAATCACCTCTCCATGTATTTTTATAGGAAGAACCATTTCAGAATTTGATGCACTGTCACAAGCTACATGATCCTTAAATTCATGCACGTTTTTTACTCTTATAATAGACTTATTTTGCCAAGCACTTACACATACACCCTTATCTTTTAGTCTAGTGCAAGCTGGCAATCCTTGAAAAGGTCCAAGAACTAACTGGTCTTTACGAACTATATAAAATCCTGCCCAATTAAGATCTTTTATTGTTGCCATTATTACTGAAGACAAATTTGCCATCATTGCTACAAAATCACTTTCAATTTCTATTGTTGCTTTGGCAAAACTCACCATATATTTTAATCTTTCTTCATTATTTAAATTTTCTATTCCTTTTATTTCAAAACTCATTTTACACCTGCAATTTTTATAGGATTTTAATAATTTATAATATTTTTCCATATTTTTTAAAGTGCTAAAGAAAATATTCTATATTTTAAAACTTGTTATTATTTTTTATGCACAAAATAATTTATAAATAAAGTAAAACTTATTCTAAAACAATAAATTTAGAATTTCTCTACCATACTCATAAATAGTGATAGGCATAAATATTAGCACTTTCCTTGTAATTATATAGTAGGATAAATTTTTAGTCTATAATTAATAATTATATTTTATTTTTATCCATGGTCTATAATATCTATAAAAATATATAGAAAAATAGAATTGGACAATTTACTCATAATAAAAGTACATTAAATTTCAAGTTTAAATGTTACTAAAGTAAAATATAATATGAATTTTTAAACTTTTTTATTTATCTATAAGGGCAAAGGAAAATTCGCAAGTGGCTACTATCTTATCTTCTACTTTTACTTGTGATTTTGCTATGCCAATATTTAATTTTTCTTTTACAAGCTGAGTTTTTATATATGCTGTGTCGCCTGGCTTCAACTGGCTTTTAAATTTTGCATTTTTTATAGACGTAAAGACTGCAAGTTTATTTTTATTTTCTGATAAAATTGCAATTGCTCCTGTTTGTGCACAGGCTTCTATTATTAAAACCCCTGGCATTATGGGTCTATCTGGAAAATGTCCCTGAAAAAATTCTTCATTGTATGTGAGATTTTTTACCCCTAATGCCCATTTACCTTCTTCACCATCTATTATTTTATCTATTAATACAAAGGGATATTTGTGGGGAAGAATTTTTAAAATTTCTTCTATTTCATATTTCATCTTTTACCTTCTTAAAAATTACTGAAACATTATGACCTCCAAAACCAAGTGAATTTGTCATTACATATGTCAAATTTTTGTCTAGGGCTTTGGTATTTATATTTATTGGGCACTCATCATCTTTTTCTTTATAATTAATTGTCGGAGGAATGAAATTATTATCCAAGGCTATTAAAGAAATTATTGCTTCTAAGGCTCCGCTTGCACCTAAGAGATGCCCTGTCATTGATTTTGTGGAGGAAATATTTGCATGAGTAAAAAGTTCTTTATAAATTTTACTTTCTACTTTGTCGTTTAACTTAGTTGAAGTTCCGTGAGCATTTATATATTCAATTTTTGTGGCATCAATTTTAGCTGAAGCTAAGGCATCTTCCATGGCTTTTTTGGCAAATTCTCCACTTTCTAAGGGAGCAGTTATATGATAGGCATCTGTTGTTGCTCCTGCTCCTATAATTTCCCCATAAATTTTTGCCTTTCTTTTTTTAGCTTGCTTATATTCTTCTAAAACTAAAATTCCTGCTCCCTCTCCCATTACAAATCCTTGTCGTTCTTTATCGAAGGGGATAGAGGCTCTATTTATATCATCTGAAGTGCTTAAAGCTTTCATTGATTCAAAACCAAAAATTCCTAATCTATTAATAGATGCTTCGCTGCCACCAACTATAACTATATTATTGTAACCATCTTTTATATGCCTGTAGGCATCTAAAATTGCTGTTAGTGATGAAGCGCATGCTGTTACACTTGTGGAGGAGTATCCATGAAGACCTAAATCTATTGCTATCATGGCAGATGTTATATTTGCTATTGACTTTGGAATAAAAAATGGAGAAATTTTTTCATATCCCTTGGTATTTGCTTTCTCGCTTTCTTCCTCTATTGTTGTAAGTCCACCAATTCCTGTCCCTATAATTATTGATGCGTTTTTTATTTCTTCTTTTGAAAGTTTACTATCTTTTAATGCATCTCTTGCTGCCAAAATGCCAAAGGCACTGACCCTATCCATCCTTCTCAATTCTTTTTTTGAAAAAAAATCTTCAAGATTTATATCAGCTTGGCATGCAAATTTTACTTTAGAATTTTTGTTGTCGAAGAGTGAAATTTCATTTAAAGCATTCTTGCCTATTTTTAAATTTTTTGTAAGCTTATCTATGGTATTTCCCAAGGGAGATATAAAACCAATTCCAGTAACTACGACTCTATTCATAATAATCCTCCATCAACTACAATTTCTTGTCCATGAATATAAGAGCAATCTTCACTTGCTAAAAAATATGCAAGACTTGCAACATCTTTTGCTTCTCCCAATCTTTTTGCTGAAATTTTATCTACATATTTATCTTCTAAGCCCTGTGTCATTTGACTTTTTATAAAACCTGGGCATATGGCATTTACATTTATATTTCTTGATGCAACTTCTGCACTTAAAGATTTTGTTAGACCCAAAAGTCCTGCTTTTGATGCTGCATAATTTGCCTGACCAATATTACCTCTTAATGCTACCACAGAGGAAATATTTATAATCTTTCCATATTTATTTTTTATCATATTTTTCAAGACATATTTACACATATAAAAGGCTGAATATAAATTGCTTTCTATAACACAGGAAAAATCTTCATCTTTCATTGTCAATAGAAGTTTATCTCTTGTGACTCCAGCATTATTAATAAGGACATGAATCTGACCAAATTTTTCAATGGTTTTTTCTACAATATTTTTACAATTGGATGAATTTCTTAAATCACCTTTAAGGAAAATTACATCCTTATCATCTTTAAATTCACATAAATTTATTAATTTTTCTTCACTTCTATAAGCCAGTGCAAGCTTATAATTTTCTTCTTTAAATTTTCTAGCACAAGCTAGACCAATCTTGCCACTTGCTCCCGTGATCAGGACTACTTTATTCATATTTACTCCTAAATTCTTCATAAGACTTGTAAGTTGATATCGCATAAGTCTTTACGTTTTTATTAATTTTTTTGACAAACTTTGAAAGAACATTATAAAATCCTATCTCTACAAATGTATCAATTCCATCATTTATCATATTTTCAATTATACTTTTAAATTTTACTGGGCTTGCTACTTGAAAAGCCATTATTCCTTTTAAATCTCCACCCTCATATTTTTGTCCGCTTAGGTTTAGGTAAAGACTTTTTTTGGGTGGTTTAAATTCAATATTTTCAAAAAAATCTCTCAAATCTTCTTTCACTGGATTCATATAAGATGTGTGGAAAGGACCTGAAACTTTAAGGGAAATAGATCTAATGCCCCTATCTTTAAATATTTTTACTGCTTCCTGCAAATTATCCTTAGACCCAGAAATTACTATCTGTCCATCAGTATTGATGTTTGAAATTTGTCCATAATTTTCTTTTGTGCTTAATTTTTTTAAAACTTCCTCTACAAGGATATAATTATTTGTCATCAAGGCATACATTGATGTGTCAAGTTTTTTGGAAACTTCCTGCATCCTTTGCCCCCTATATTTTGCAATTTTAATTGTATCTTCTATGCTTATTACATCTGACTTATAAAGGGCAGAGTATTCTCCAATAGATAAACCGGAAAAGCCATCAAAATCTATATCTCTTAGCAAAAAAGATACCATTGTTTGGAAAGCTATAAGGGCAAGCTGGGTGTTTTTTGTTTCTTTAAGTTTTTCTTCTTCCATATTAAAAACTTTTAAAATTTCATCTTTTTCTTTTAAATTATCAATAAAACTTCTTGCCTCTTTAGAATTTTCATAAAAATCAAGACCCATATTCATTATTTGTGAGCCTTGACCAGCAAATAGTAGTGCTTTCATATATTAAAATAATCTCCTATAATTTCTTTTACATTTCTAATTTTTTTTATTTGATCTATTCTTGCTCCGGAAAATACAAGTCCTTCAAAGCCTAGGACCGATTTTATTAGATATTCTGAAATACAATATTTCATATTTATTGAATCACAAGTTTTTATACATCTTATGCAAGAAATATTTCTTCTATTAATATTTTCTTTTTCTATATCATAAAGAAACTTATTTTTTATTGCCCTTGCAGGCATGCCTACGGGAGAATTTATTATTGATAAATCTTCATCTCTTGCTCTTATTATTTCTTTTTTGAAATTTTCATGAGCATCACACTGGTAGCTTGCTATAAAGGGTGTTGCAACTTGAACTCCATAAGCTCCCATGGATAAAAATTCTTGGACTTCTTCTTTATTTCTTATGCCGCCTGCTGGAAAAACTTTTATGGGTAAATTTTCTTCTTTTAAAAAATTTAAAATTTCTTTTGTAATTTCTCTTAGACTTTTAGCTTTATTTACATCTTTAAAGCCGAGATGGCCACCAGCTAAAGGGCCTTCTACAATTATTAGATCTGGAACTTTATCAACTTTTTTCCATCTCTTTAAAATTATTCTTAATGCCCTTAGAGATGAAACAATAGGACCGATTAAGACATTTTTCCCCTTTGTCAGCTCGGCTAAATTTAAAGGAAGACCTGCTCCAGAAACTATCAAATCTACACCAGCTTCAATTGATTTTTTTACAATCTCATCGTAATCTAAGGTGGCATACATAATATTCATAGCAATAATACCTTTGCCTTTAGAAATTTCTTTAGCTTTTTTAACTTCCTGAAAAATTGCCCTATAGTTAGCAGTCTTTCTGTTTTTAAAAAAATCTTTTTCTTTAAAGCCAATATCAGCTGCTGAAATTGTTCCAATGCCGCCTAATGATGCAACACTTCCTGCAAGTTTTGAAAGAGAAATTCCTACTCCCATTCCTCCCTGGATTATTGGTATTTTTACCTTATCTTCTATTCTCATAAAATTCTCGAACTTCTTTATATTCATGGTAAAATTTTTCAAATAAGTCCTTGATAGAGAGTATTTCATTTATTTGCCCGACAACTTCTCCTGCCATAATTGACCCATTTTCCATATCACCAGCCTCAACTGCTTTTTTCAAGGCTCCTAAGGTAAGTTTTTCTAGAGCAAGTTTATCTTTATTTGTTTTTTCAATTTCAAGATAAGTCCTTGCCATCTTATTTTTTATTACTCTTGTTTTATAAGCATTTGTCAGTCCTATAACTGTTATGTTAGAAGATTTTGATTTTATTATTTTTTCCTTATAATTTTGGTGGATTGGACATTCAAAAGTTGCTAGTAAACTTGTGCCAAACTGAATTCCACTTGCTCCTAAAACTTCCGCAGCAAAAATTTGCCTACCTGATCCTATACCACCGGCTGCTACTACAGGAATATTTACTGCTTGTGCTACTTGAGGAAGAAGTACCATTGTTGAAATATCTCCTATGTGGCCAGCCGCCTCCTCGCCTTCAACAATTATTCCATCAGCACCTAATTTTTCCATTCTTTTTGCAAGGGCTATGGATGATACTATTGGAAACACTTTGATCTTATTTTCTTTAAATCTTTTCATATATTTGCCAGGGTTTCCTGCTCCTGTCGTTAGAAATTTTATTCCTTGTGAAATCACAATATCAACCAAGGCATCAATTTGAGGATTTAGCAAAAGAAGATTAACTCCAAATAATTTATCTGTATTTTCTTTTGCGATTTTTATTTCTTTAAGCAGATCATCTGGGTTCATCCCACCTGTACCTATTAAACCTAATCCACCAGCTTCAGATACGCTTGCTGCAAACTTTCCCTTAGAAATATTTGCCATCCCTCCCTGAATAAAGGGATATTTTATATTTAAAATTTTTTCTAAATTCATTTTAACCCCTAACTATACACGTTTGATAATTTAATCCTCCTCCAAAACCACAGAGAAGAATTTTTTTGTCCTTTAATATATTTTTTTCATACAAATCTCCCAGGCTCATTGCCACAGAAGCCGAAGATGTATTGCCCATTGTTTCTATGTTTGAATAAAAATATCCTTTAAAATGTTTTTCTACTGAATTTTTTATTCTCTCATTTGCTTGATGAAGTAAAAATATATCTATATCCTCATCTTTTAGACCTGATTCTTGCAAAAGTTTCTTTATAGACTTGGGAACTTCATTGATAGCAAATTTAAAAACTTCCCTACCATTCATTTTTAAATAAGAATTTCTTTTTAAAGTCAAATTTTTACTATCAAAAATTGTCCCTAAGTCCTTATAAAATTTTGATGAATCCTTTTTATACAAAACTGCTCCTGCACCATCGGCAAAAATTATCGCAGTAGACCTATCTGCCATATCCGTAAAATCTGATAATTTTTCAGCTCCAATTACAAGAGCTAGCTCATTTTCTTTGAGATAAGTTTCGCATAAGATGCTTGCTCCCACAAAACCTGAACAAGCCATATTTATATCAAAGGCTAAAACTTCCTGTGGAAGAGATAATTTTCCATGAACATAAGAAGCTAAAGATGGAACAATATAGTCCCCACCAATAGTTGAAACTATAAGTATTTTTATTCTTTCTTTCTCTTCCTGACTTAAGTTTAATTTAAAAGCCACATCTGTAGCCATTTCAGAAAGAGGAGTATGGGATATAAATCTTTCTTTTATTCCTGTTCTTTTTCTTATCCACTCATCTGTAGTATCCAATCTTTTTTCAAAATAAAAATTATCTCTTTTATCCTCTAAATCAATTTTTGAAGCTTTTTCTATAATTAATCCCAATTCATATACCTCTCGTGTCTTTTTTCTATTAATTCTACTGATGAAAATTTTTGTAAATCTTTAAATTTTTCATATACATCTTTTTGTAAATAAGAAAAAATTTCTTTATAATACTCATAAGATGGATCAATTTTCTCCGGAATTATTTCCTGACAGATGTCAAAATCTTTCATATCCTTTGCAGTAAATTTTAAAAGTTTTGCAGCTTCTTCTACTTTACTTGAATCTCTAAAAATTATTGAACCGAAACCCTCAGGTGAAAGAATGGAAAATATTGCATTTTCAAGCATAATTAAATAATCACAAAGACTTAAAGATAAGGCCCCTCCGGAATATCCTTCAGAAATAATCATTGAAATTATAGGAACTTTTAAAGAAGACATCGTTAAAAGAGAATTGGCAATTTGTTGAGATTGACCATTTTCTTCTGATTTTGGTGAGGGATTAGCTCCTGGAGTATCAATTATTGTTAGTACAGGTCTATTAAATTTTTCTGCTTCTTTAAAAATTCTTATAGCTTTTCTGAAACCTTCAGGGCTAACCATACCAAAATTGTTTTCTACTTTTTCCTGAAAAGTTTTTCCTTTCTCTATAGCTACGAAAGAAATATTTAAGTCTTTTATTCTACCTATTCCAGAAATTATCGAAGAGTCTTCTCCACCTATGCGGTCACCTTTAAAAATTAGCTTATCCTCTAAAATATTATCTAAAAAATCTATAGATGTCGGTCTGTTTTTTTCTCTAGCAAGATAGAGCCTATCAGTCGGACTGATGGAAATATTAGAAATTTTATTTTCCATATATTTTTTGTAGCTTTGCATATCTATATCTTTATTTAATTTTCTGTAATAATTTTCAAATATATCTTTAATTGCCATACATATCCTCATGAAATGATAAAATTTTTCCTAAATATTGACGTATTTCTTTTCTACATAAAATTTCATCTACAAAACCATTTTCTAAAAGAAGCTCAGCACTTTGAAAATCCTCAGATAATTTAATATTTAAAGTTTTTTCTATAACTCTTGGACCTGAAAAACCAATATGAGCATCCTTTTCAGCAACGATTATATCGCCTAGGCTTGCAAAACTTGCCGTTACACCACCCATTGTGGGATTTGTCAAAACTGAAATGTATAAATTTTTTTGCAAAAATTTTGATAAAGCGTTGACAGTATTTGCCATCTGCATAAGAGAAAAAATCCCCTCCTGCATTCTTGCACCCCCACTTAGGGCAAAGGAAATCAAAGGAAGGGAGTTTTCTTGTGCGATTTCAATGGCTTTTCTGATAATTTTACCTGTATTTAATGCCATTGAACCCATAAAAAATTCTTTTTCCATGGCAAAAACAAGGCAAGGATAGGATAAAATTTTCCCTTTTGCTAGTACCACAGCTTCCTTTAAACCAGTTCTTATATGAGCGTTTAAATATTTTCTATCATAATTGGGATAATTTATTTTATTTGAAAATGAAATATCAAAATCAATGACGTCATAGGAGGCATCCATAATTTCATCAATTCTTTTTAAGGCTGGCATGGGAAAATATCCACCGCATTTGCAAATGTAGGAATTTTTTTTTAATTCTTCCTCTGATATATACTTGTTGCAGATGGGACATTTTCGGATTTTTTTCCCTCTAGCCTTAATCTTTGCTAAATTTCTTCCAGACCTTATATCAGCTAAAAGTTTTTTTCTATTATTCCAAAAACTTGTCATAGTAAGACCTCATTATTTTTAATATATTTTCTTCATTATTTTTTATAAAGGACGTATCATAATTACCTTTAATAAAGGAAAAATCGTGGCAAATTGTGTATAAGTACCAGATATTTGTTGAAATTCCAGAAACGAAAGTTTCTTCCAAGGCTCTCCTAAGTTTTTTTATAGCTAAAGTTCTTGTCCTATCCTTGACAATTAATTTACCGACCATAGAATCATAATAAGGTGAAATTTCTGATCCAGTAAATAAATCTGTATCAAATCTTGTATCAACTCCCCCAGGCTCATGAAAAAAATTTACTCGTCCGCAGGAAACTGAAAAATTATTTAGGGGGTCTTTAGCTATAATTCTTGCTTCTATAGCGTGGCCCTTAAGTTCAACTTTTAAATTTTTTATATCAAGACCAGATGCTATTTTAAGTTGGCTCTTGACTAAATCAACACCTGTAACCATTTCTGTAATCGGATGCTCAACTTGGATTCTTGTATTCATCTCTAAAAAATAAAAATTTTCATCTTTATCAACTAAAAATTCCACAGTCCCAGCATTTTTATATGCACAAGCCTTGGCAGATTTTCTTGCTGCATCATATAATTTTTCTCTCAAGTCTTGGGATATGCCAGGTGATGGAGATTCCTCAATCATTTTTTGATTTTCTCTTTGTATAGAGCAGTTTCTTTCACCTAAACATAAAATATTAGAAAAATCATCACAAAGTATTTGAACTTCTATATGTCGAGGATTTTCTATTAATTTTTCCATGTATATTGAATCATCTTTAAAAGATGCCTTGGCTTCCATTTTAACTAGAGGAAATTTTTCCACCAATTCTTCCCTAGAATCTACCCTTCTTATTCCTTTGCCACCACCGCCACTAGATGCCTTTAAAAGCAAGGGATAAGAAATTTTTTCGGCTATTTTTATAGCCTCTTCAACACTTTTTACATTCCCATCAGAACCAGGAACTGTTGGCACTCCATTTTCTTTCATTGTTTTTATGGCAAGAGATTTATTGCCCATATTTTTAATAGTTTCTGGGTCCGGTCCTATAAATTTGATTTTATTTTTCCTGACAAGATTTGCAAAATAATATGATTCTGATAAAAATCCATAGCCAGGATGAATACCATCACAATTTCTTGCCTTTGCCACAGTCAAAATTTTATCAACATTTAAATATGATTTAGCCGGCAAAGCCTCGCCAATTGAATAACTTTCATCAGCTAGTTTTACAAACAATGAATTTTCATCTGCCTTGGAATAAACTGCGCAAGTTTTGATTCCCATTTCATGGCAAGCTCTAATAATTCTCAGGGCAATTTCTCCCCTATTTGCAATTAATACTTTTTTTAACATTTTTCCATCTCAAAAATTACATCTCCCTGACCAACCAAGTCTTCGCTATTGAAGTTAATTTTTCTTATAATTCCATCAAAGGGTGCCTTAAGTTCGTTAAAAACTTTCATTGCTTCTAGGATACATAAAACTTGACCCTTCTTAACCTTGGAATTTAGTGAAACATAATTTTCCTTACCCTGTCCATGTGATAAATAAATAACACCGACAATTGGAGAACATATCTCTTCAAAAGTCTTTTCATGAGTTTCTTTTAAAGGTGTCTTTGAATTTTTTATTTCAATTTCCGCTTTTTCTCCACCCTTTTCTAAAAAGAGTTCAAAATTATTATCTTTAAATTTTAATTTTGACAAATTTGAATTTATAAATTTATCAAAGATAGTGTCAAAATTATTCATTTTCTTTATCTACGAAGTTTACTATATCTGAAACTTTTTTAAACTTTTCCAAAACTTCATCAGGAATATCTATACCAAATTCTTCTTCAATAGCCATAGAAATTTCGACAGCATCCAAAGAATCAGCTCCTAAATCATCAGAAAGAAGCGAGTCGACCTTAACTTCTTCAGGGCTAACTCCTAAATTTTCTACAATAATATTTTTAATTTTATCAAAAGTCATAATTATTCTCCTTTTTATAATTGTTTTATTTAATTTCTTTAAATAGTTTATATTGTTTTAATAACTATGTCAATAGATTTTTAATAACTTTTCTATTGCTCTTACAATATATTTTTTCGGAAAATAAAAATAAATTTTCTCTTGTTTTTTAAAATAAAAAAGAAACAGCCCTCTTGGACTGTTTCAAATTCTTAAATATTATATTTTTTTATATTAAACCTATGTCTTTTCTGTAGTACATATCTTGAAAATTTATTTTTTCAATATTTTTATATACTTTTTTCCTTGCTTCTATTAAATCTTTTCCAAGGCTTGTTACTGATAAAACTCTTCCACCATCAGTATAATACTTGTCATCTTTTTTTACTGTTCCATTATGGAAAATAATTACATCTCCATCAACTTTATCAAGTCCTGTAATTTCTTTACCTTTTTGATAGGAGTTTGGATAACCTCCTGAGCATAAAATTGTTGTTAAAGAAACCTCATCTTTCCACTTTATATCATCTTCACTTAAGGTATTATCTAAAGTTTTCATCATAATTTCCAGTAAATCGCCTTTTAATCTTGGCATCAATACTTCTGTTTCTGGATCTCCAAAACGCACATTAAATTCCAATACTTTTGGAATATCATTTTCAATCATAAAACCAATAAATAAAATTCCATAGTAGGATATTTTTTCTTTATTAAATCCTATTTCTATGCCTTTTAAAATCTTTCTTATCTCTTCCTCGGTTTTTTGTGAAAATTTATCGCCTGGCGAATATGTGCCAACTCCCCCTGTATTTGGTCCCACGTTGCCGTCAAATATTTGCTTATGGTCCTTGCAAGTTTGTAATGGGAAGAGTTTATTATTTGAAACTATGCACAGTAGCGATGCTTCAAAACCTTTTAAAAATTCTTCTATTACTACTTTTTTTCCTTGGTCTTTAAATATTTTATCTATAAAAATTTTTTCCAGAGATTCCAATGCTTCTTTTTTATCTTGGCATATAAATACACCTTTACCTAAGCACAAACCGTCAGCCTTAATAACTAAGGGATAGGAAAATTCTCCTAGAGAATTTTTTGCACTGTCATAATCTATGAAAGATTTATATTTTGCAGTAGGGATATTATATTTTTCCAAAAATTTTTTGGTGAATTCTTTTGACCCTTCAAACCTTGCACAAGCTTTATCGGGTCCGAAAATTTTCAAATTATTTTCTTTGAATTTATCTACAATTCCTGCACAAAGTGGATCTTCAGGGCCCACAACTGTTAAATCAATTTTTTCTTTTTTGGCAAAATCTAATAGTCCATCAATATCTGTAGGGGAAATATCAACATTTGTAGCAAAATCTTGACTTCCTCCGTTGCCCTTTGCCATATAAATCTTATCTATATTTTTTGATTTAGAACTTTTCCAAGCAAGAGCATTTTCTCTTCCGCCTGTTCCAATAATTAATACTTTCATATTCCTCCTAGTGTCTAAAATGTCTGATTCCTGTAAAAATTATTGCCATTTCGTGTTCATCTGCATATTCAATTACTTCCTTGTCTTTTACAGAACCTCCTGGCTGTATAATAGCCTTTACTCCAGCCTTATTTAAAAGTTCCATAGTATCTCTAAAGAAAAATCCATCAGATGCACAAACTGCTCCCTTAATTTTTTCTCCAGCCCTTTCAATTGCTTCCTCAACTGCCCAAGATCTCTTTGTTTGTCCTTGACCTATTCCAAGACTTGCTCCATCTTTTGCAATTACTATTGAATTTGAAGCAGTATATTTTACACACTTAAAGGCAAATTTCAAATCTTCCATTTCTTTTTCTGTGGGTTTATTTTTTGAAACAATTTGCAACTTATCTTCATCTAATAAAATATCATCATAATCTTGAACAATTATCCCATTTAAAACTTCTTTAAAAGATGTGTCTAATTCAAAGTTATTGAAATCTTTAAGCTCAATAAGTCTTATATTTTTCTTCTTTTCCAAGATTTCAAGAGCTTCAGAAGTAAAGCCTTGTGCTACAACAATTTCCAAGAAAATTTCATGCAAAAGTTCGGCTGCTTCTTTATCTACAGTATGGTTTATTGCAATGATACCACCAAAAATTGATTCATCATCACAATCTCTTGCTTTTATAAAAGCTTCCTTAACACTTTTTCCACTTCCTATGCCACAAGGGTTTGTATGTTTTACTGCAACAACTGTTATATCATCAAATTCACGAGCTGCTTTAACTGCTGCAAACATATCATAAAGATTGTTGTAGGAAATTTCTTTTCCATGTAATTTTTTATATGGTGCATAAATTTTTCCTTGGTAATAAGCTGCCTCTTGATGAGAATTTTCTCCATATCTCAACTTATTTGAGAAGGTATATGATTTATTAATATATTTTGGAAATTTTTCATCTGCTTTTTCTTGAAAATAATTACAGATAACTGAGTCATAATGAGCAGTTAATGAAAAAGCTTTTCTGGCTAATGTTTCTCTAAAAGTCATATCAATTTTATTCTCTTTTAGAGCTTCTATTATGCTCTTATAATCTGACGGTTCTGTAACAATAAGTACATCCTTATAATTTTTTGCTGCAGCCCTAATCATTGATGGACCACCTATATCTATGTTTTCTATTAAAGTTTCATGGTCTTTACCTTCTCTAAGACAATTTTCAAAGGGATAAAGATTATTAACTATCATATCAATTGGCTTTATTTGTTCTTCTTCTATAGTTTTTTTATCGTCTTTATTATCTCTTCTGAATAAAATACCACCATGAATTTTAGGATGAAGGGTTTTTACTCTGCCTGATAATATCTCTCTTTGTCCTGTTACTTCTTCAACTTCTTTAACAGGAATATTATTTTCTTTTAGTGTTTTAAATGTCCCTCCAGTAGAGATAATTTCCCAATCTAAAGCTACAAGTTCTCTTGCAAATTCTACAATATTTTCTTTGTTATAAACCGAAATTAAAGCTCTCATAATACTACCTTTCTATTTTCACTCTGTTTTCAATAACTCTTAAAGACCCTTGGCAAAAAAGTCTTACACTTTCTACTAAAATTCTATGTTCAACTTCCAAAACTTTTTTTTGTAAAACTTCTGGACTATCTTCAAAATTAACCTTTACAGCTTCTTGCATAATGATCGGTCCCATGTCAGTTTCAGCCGTAACAAAATGAGTAGTTGCTCCTGTTAGCTTAACTCCACTTTCAATAACTTTTTCATGAACCTTTATACCATAAAAACCATCTCCACAAAAAGATGGTATTAGAGAAGGGTGGATATTAATAATCCTATTCTCAAAGTTTTTAATAATAAAATCCGGTAAAATTTTTAAATAGCCCGCTAAGACTATTAAATCAATATCTTCATCTTGTAAAATTTTAAGGATTTTTTCATTATCTTTTTCTACAATATTTTTTATGCCTGCATTTTGAGCTCTAACTAAGCCGTGGGCACTTTTTTTGTTAGATAAAACAAGCTTAATTTTACCCTTAAAAACGTTTTTGTCTTGTCCTTCTATTAAGGCGGCAAGATTAGTGCCGCCACCTGAAATAAAAACTGCAATATTAATATTTGAGGTCAATCTTATTATCCCCTTTTACTACACTACCAACTTTATAAATTGAATCATAATCTTTAAAATGATCCATTACTTTCTTTTCATCATTTTTATCCACTGCAAAAATTAGACCTATACCCATATTAAAAGTTCCATACATATCTTCTAATTTAAGATTTCCCCATTCTTGTAATAAATTAAAAATTTGAGGTCTTTTAACTTTACTTAAATCAACTTTTGCACAAAATCCATTTGGAATCATACGCGGCACATTTTCGTAGAAACCTCCACCTGTGATATGGCACATTCCATGAATTAGACCTTCTTCCACAAGGGGTAGCATCTCTTTAACATAAATTTTTGTCGGTTCCAATAAAGTTTGACCTAAGTTTTTTTCTAGTCCTTGAAATTTTTGATCTAGGGAAAAGTTATTTTCTTCAAATACAATTTTTCTAACCAGTGAATAACCATTTGAATGTATGCCTGAAGAGGATAGTCCAAAAAGAATATCCCCTTCTTTTATTAAAGATTTATCTATAATTTTTTTCTTATCAACAATTCCTACTGCAAAGCCTGCTAAATCATAATCGTCAATGTTATAAACACCTGGCATTTCTGCAGTTTCTCCACCAATTAAAGAAGCTCCAGCAATCTTACATCCTAAACTTACACCCTTGACAATTTCTGCCATTTTTTCAGGCACAAGTTTACCAGCTCCAATATAGTCAAGGAAAAATAAAGGTTTAGCACCTTGGCACAAAATATCATTTACACACATTGCTACACAATCTATGCCAATAGTGTCATTTTTTTTCATCTTTTGAGCTATTATTACCTTAGTTCCTACTCCATCAGTTCCTGAAGCTAAAACAGGTTCTTCGATATTTTTGAAATTTATATCATAAAGACCTGAAAAACCTCCAATAGCTGAAAGTACATTAGAATCGTGAGTTTTTTCAACAATAGTTTTAATTAGTTTAACTTCTTCTTGACCGGCTGCTACATCAACGCCAGCATCTTTATAATTAATTGACATTTATCTTACTCCTTAAATGGGTCATTGCCCCCAAAACATTTTTCATAGTAATTTTTATTACCGCAAGCTTCACGTAAGCCTTCTAAACTAATATATCCTAAAGAATCGGCACCTATTAGTTTTCTAACTTCTTCAATGCTTCTGTCATGAGAAATAAGTTCTTCTTCTTTTGGAATATCAAAGGTTAAAGAACCAGAATTAATTACTGGAGGAGATGCTATCCTTATATGGATTTTATTGACTCCTGAATCCTTTAATATTTCTATAACTCTTTTTATAGTATTTCCTCTTACTATAGAGTCATCAACAAGAACTACATCCTTTCCCTTTAAAAATTTCTTAATCGGATTAAGTTTAATTTTTATATCTTTTTTTCTCATATCATCTGTTGGTAGGATGAAAGTTCTTCCTATATATTTATTTCTAACGATGGCATTTTCATATTCTATTCCACTAGCCTTGGCAAATCCAATAGCAGCAATAAGACCTGAATCTGGAGAGCCAACAACTATATCTGCCTTAACAGGATTTTCTCTATAAAGTATTTCTCCCATTTTTAGTCTAGCATCATATACTGAAACTCCATCAATTATAGAATCTGGTCTTGCTGTATAAACCATTTCAAAAATACATGGGCAATAAGCTCTTTCTTTGGCAAAATAAGACTTATAACCATTTTTGTCGATAACGACTATTTCACCAGCTTGCAAGAAGTGATCCACTTGACCACCATTGGCTTCTATAGCACAACTTTCTGTTGAAACTATAGTTTCACAACCCTTGTGACCAATTACAAGAGGTTTTATTCCATAAGGGTCACGAATGGCAATCATCTTATCTTCTTTGGCAAATAAAATAGAATAAGCTCCCTTCAAATAAGAAATAAATTCTATAATATCATCCATACTTCTATTTAAAACTTCTGAGATTTCTTCGGCTTCAACTTTATTAATAAACTTTCCATCAATAGCTATTAAAGCTTTTTCCCCTTCAGTTCCTGGATAAAACACCCAAGGCATAGGTAAAAGGGTTTTATCATCATCAGAAAATGGATATCTAACGTGAGATAAACCCACATATCCTTCTAATCTATTTATGTTATCAAATTTAATGTTATCCGTTACAAGTCCTTTGCCCTTGACTTCTGAAAGTTTGTCATTTTCTAATAATGAAACTCCCATTGCATCTTGACCCCTGTGTTGGAGGGCAAATAAACCTGAATAAATTGTAGGAAAAACATTAACATTTTTTTTGCTTGAAAATACTCCAAATATTCCGCTCATATCTTAACCTTCATATCTATATTCTGTATTTTTAATTTTTTCAGCCATCGTTTTTTTGAAATTGTCAAGCTTTCTTTGAAGTTCTTGATCTTTTAAAGCAAGCATTTGAACTGCAAGAATTGCTGCATTTTCTCCGCCATTAACTGCAACTGTAGCAACAGGTACACCACTTGGCATTTGAACTGTTGAAAGAAGTGAATCAAGTCCATCCATAAGAGAAGACTTAACAGGGATTCCAATTACAGGTCTTGTTGTTATACCTGCAATTACTCCAGCTAAGTGAGCTGCTTTGCCAGCAATTCCAATAAATACTTCAGATTCTTCTTGGGCATTTTCTACATAATTTTTTAAAAGATCAAGTGCCCTATGAGCTGAAATAACTTTTACTTCATAATGAACATCAAATTCCTTAAGTTTTTTTACAACTTTGTCCGCAATTTCTCTATCGGAAATTGAACCCATTATTATTGAAACTCTCAATTTTACCTCCTAATAAATTTTTACCCTATAACATATTTAAGGAAAAGAAGTCCTACAAAAAAGAAAATCATATCTAGTAAAATACTTTTAATGTAAAAACAATCTTTTCCTTCTACAAATAATTTCTGATTAAATTCCCATATATTTTGAAAGTTCAAGAGGTTTAATATACTTACCATCCTTGTAAGCTCTCATATTTCCTCCAGAAACTTCATCAATTAAAACTATTTCATCAGAACCTGCTAAACGACCATATTCCAATTTAATATCGTAAAGGTCAAGTCCTTTTTCCTTTAGTATATCTTTAATGATATTAGAAATTTTAATATTCATTTGGCAAATTTTATCATATTCACCTTCTTTTAAAATTCCTAATTGAACTAAAGCATCTTCGATAATTAGAGGGTCATCTCTATCGTCATCTTTTAGAGTTATTTCTGTATAATTATTAAGTGGTTTTCCTTCTTCAATATATGAACCATATCTTCTAATAAAAGATCCAACTGCAACAAATCTTGTAATAACTTCAATACCCTTGCCAAAAACTGAAGCTTTCTTAACTTCCATTACATTTTTTTCAAGATCAGCATTTATATAGTGAGTTTTTATTCCTTCTTCTTTAAGTCTTTCAAAGAAATATTTTGAAACTTTAATACATTCATGACCTGCACCTGCAACTGAACCTGCTACTTGATTTCCGCCAGTATCAAAAACACCATCAGTTCCTGTCATATCATCCTTAAATTGCATAAAAAATTTTCCATCTTCTTGAAATAAGTTTTTTGTCTTTCCTCTGTAAGTAACTTCCATCTTAAAACATCCTTTCTCAAAAAAATAGAGCCCAGGAAGATAGGTTAGCGAAACCTATCCCCCTGGGCTTTTGTCCCTATGGTGTAATGCCTACGGCACTCGTACCGCTCGGTCCTTAGATAAATCTCGGATCCCTAGGTACACTTCCGCCCACTTTCATGAGCTCCTGTAGGTTCATAGTACCAATTTTAAATTTATAAGTCAAGTCTTTTTTCATATAAAAAATAAAATTTACTTATTAAAAATAATTTTATTTAATAGCTGATAATAAATTTAAATTTTCAAAAATTATTTTATAAAAAGTTAAAAATACTTAAAAAGACTTTTAAACTATCTAAACAGATTTTTTAATTTTTCAAAAAAACCTGTCTTATTTGCTTCTTCTCTTTCCACTATTATATTTTTATCTTTTTTTGGATTATTTCCCTGCTTAACTTTTTCTTTCCTTTCTGCCTCTTCAATAAAATATTGTTGAGATGATATCTTTTCATCTTCTGTGTCAAGTTTTTGGTACTCTCCACTAGAATCCATTAACCTCCCTCCCACATTGTCTTTAAGTTGCACATCTATATATGATAAAATTATTTTCTTTATTTTCTCATCTAATATAGGAGTTGCTATCTCAACTCTTTTTTCTGTATTTCTTGTCATTAAATCTGCAGAAGAAATGTATATATGGTGATCTTCTTTACCAAAAATATAAACTCTTGGGTGTTCCAAAAATCTTCCAACAATTGATTTTATTCTTATATTTTCACTGTATCCTTTTATTCCAGGAACAAGGCAAGAAATTCCTCTTATAATTAAATCAACCTTACAACCCTTTTGACTTGCTTCTACAAATTTTTCTATAAATTCTTTATCTGTAAGGGAATTAAATTTGCAGCATATATATCCATCTTTACCCTTGGCTATTTCCATATCTACATGTTGCATAAGTCCAGTTTTAAGTGATGTTGGTGATTGTAACAAATATTTGTATTTGCCATTTAAATTACCCATAGACATATTTTTGAAGAAATCCGTAGCATCAAGACCTATATCTGGATTAGCTGTCATAAAACAGAAGTCTGTGTATTGTTTAGCTGTGGACTCATTATAATTTCCTGTTCCAATTTGTGTAATGTAAGAAAGACTTCCATACTTATCTCTGAAAGTTATAAGGCAAATTTTTGAATGTATTTTATAAGTGTTAAATCCATAAATTATGTTACATCCTTCTTCATAAAGTATATTTGCATAATTAATATTAGATTCTTCATCAAATCTTGCTTTAAGTTCAACAAAAACCGTTACTTCTTTACCATTTTGTGCAGCTTCTGAAAGATATCTAACAACTTTTGAATTTTTTGCCAGCCTATATAGAGTTATTTTTATAGATCTACATTCACTATCATTTGCCGCTTCTTTTAAAAGTTCCAAAAATGACTCCATGCTTTCATAAGGATAAGACAAAATTCTATCTTTTTTTCTTATAGCAGGAATAATTTCTTCTCCAGGTCCTAAGGGATTATAAGCTATAAAGGGTTCATACAAAAGCTCTCTTTGTGTAGCTTTTGGTATATCATCAATAAGAGAAAAAACATATTTCATAGCCAGTGGTGAAGTTATTTGAAAAACTTGTTCTCTTCTTATATTTAGCTGTTTAAGTAAAAAATCCATTACTTCCTTATGAAGATTTCCATAAGCTTCAACTCTAACTACATCAAGCCTTTTTCTCTTTTTTAAAATATTTTTCATATAAGCTTGATAATCATCAAACTCTTCAATTGTATCCCTATCATCTGTAAAGTCGGTATTTCTTGTAGCTTTAAAAACATTTTTACTAATTACCTTGTAGCCTTTGAAAATATTTTCCATTTGTGCAAGAATTATATCTTCCATCAATATATAATCAGTATTTGGTCCAGGTAAAAGCAAATAAGTAACATAAGATTTTCTAACTGGTACAATACCGAAAAACTTATTATCATCTTTTTCAAGATGACATATAATATATAATTTATTATTTTCAAGAAATGGAAAAGGATGGTTTAAATTTACAATCTGTGGAGAAACAAGTTGATCAATGTTTTTTACATAAAAATCGTCAATAAATTCTCTTTGATTACTATTAGTTTCTTCATATTTCAAATTTCTAATATTGTATTTTTTTAAATCTTCAGTTATATTTTGATAGATTTTATCCTTTTTAGCATAGATAGATGGAAGCATATTTAGGATAGCATCAATTTGTTCATTAGCACTCATTCCTGTTTTATTATCTTTTGCTTGCTTTTTTAGTAAGGATAAATCATGAAGAGATCCAACCCTTACCATAAAAAATTCATCTAAGTTAGATACAAAAATACTTACAAATTTTAACTTTTCTAGCAAAGGAACATGTTCTTCAACCGCTTCTTCTAATACTCTTTCATTAAACCTCAACCAAGATAACTCTCTATTTTGAAAAAATTTTTCGATCATTTAATTTCCTTCCAATACTCTTAAATGCAAGTAACCCTCACGCACTCCCTTGTTTGAAACTTGTATATCTTCGATGTGAAGATATTTACATACTGTAAATAAAATAATAAGTCCTGGAACAAGGGTATGAATCCTCGATGGATTTACCTTAATTATTGTTCTTATTGTTTCTTTATCTTTATTCTTTATATTTAATAATAAATTATCAAGCTCATTTAGGCTGAAACATTTTTCATCTTTTCCATATAGCTCACTAATTACTTTACCGCAGGCACGGACTGTACCACCGATTCCAATAAGCGTATTATAAGTATTTTTAAAATTCTTGGAACTTATTTCCTTCAATACTTTTTTTTGAATTAAATCTATTTCCTTTTTCTTAGGAATAACTACTGAAACATATTGAGAAAATAAAAGTAAAGAGCCTATTTGCAAATTTAAAAATTCACTAGCTTTATTTTTTTTGAAAGATACAATTTCTGTACTGGCACCTCCAATATCAATTGTAAGTCCCTTATCAATATTAAAATCTTCAAAAATCCCTACATTACCCATGAGAGCTTCTTCTTTTTGACTTAACACATCAATATCAATATCAAGCTTTTCTTTAACCTCTCTTAGAACCTCATCCCTGTTAGATAAATTTCTTAAAGAAGCTGTTGCAAAAGGATTGAAACTGCAATTACCAATTAAATCCACAATTCTTTTTATAGATTCAAGAGTTCTTATCAATTTTTTAATTCCCTTAGTGCTTAAAGCTCCATTTTCCACATAACTTATAAGACCAGCAGTATATTTCTTATCAAATATATTCCTTTCCTGATTTTTGTAAATTTCAAAAATAATAAGTCTAATTGTGTTTGAACCTATATCAACTATTGCATAATTCATTATTAACCCCTAACTATTTCAAATAAATTCTAACCTTGCATTGTAAAGTTTTTGTAAAGAATTAATTTATACTATGTAATTTTTATACCCTAAATACAATAAAAAATGTAATATTTATAATGTAAAATCTTTAGGTCACTTTATAAAAATTTTTTTACATATATGTTATAATATTTTAAGAATTGGAGGAAGAATTTTGTTTGATTTTAATATAGAAGCTCACAAGTATAAAAATATATTTTTTATTGGCATAGGTGGCATATCAATGTCAGCCCTTGCAGAACTTATGATATATAACGGATATAAGGTTTTTGGTAGTGATAAAAATAAATCTTATGAAACAGAAAAGCTAGAATCTAAGGGTGCTAAGATTTATTATGAGCATAAAAAAGAACATATTAAAGACATGGATTTAATAATCTATACTGATGCTATAAGTATGGATAATGAAGAACTAAAGGAAGCTATTGTCGAAAAAAAAGACATAATTGATAGAGCAAGTTTTCTAGGAGCAATAATGAAAAGCTATAATATCTCAATAGCTATTTCAGGAACTCACGGAAAAACTTCCACTACTTCTATGGTAGCAGAAATAATTAAAAATTTAGATACCGACCCCACAATAATGCTTGGTGGTCAGCTAGATGATATAAATGGAAACATAAAAATTGGTAAAGAAAAAAAATTATTTTTGACAGAAGCCTGTGAATATAAGGCAAATATTTTAAAATTATTTCCTACAACCGCTGTTATTTTAAATATTGACGAAGACCACTTAGATTATTTTGACAATATTGACCATATTATTAGAACTTTCAAAGGTTTTACAGAAAAATTAAATAAAGATGATTACTGCATAATAAATATTGATGATGAAAATACTAGAAAACTATTACCGATTGACAATGCAAAATTAATCACATTCGCTATAGACAAAAAAGCAGATTATATGGCTAAAAATATTGATTTTGATATGTATGGACGTCCTTATTATGATTTATATTATAAGGATAAATATATAGGAAAAGTTGAACTTGCAATCCTTGGCTACCATAATATTTATAATACCCTTGCAGCTATAGGAGCTTGCCATGAAAATGGAATTGATTTTGAAAAATGTATAAAAGGTATAGGTGATTATAAGGGTGTTCACAGAAGGTTAGAATTTAAAGGTCTTTACAAAAATTCAAGAGTCATGGATGATTATGCCCACCATCCCACAGAAATAAAATCTTCCATATCAGCTATAAAAAAATCATGCAAAAAAAGGCTATTTACCGTCTTCCAACCACACACCTTCACAAGAACTAAACTTCTTTTAGATTCCTTTGCAAAATCTTTTGACCAAAGTGATGTAATAATAATAACAGATATATATGCAGCAAGAGAAAAGGACTATGGTGATATACACTCTAAAACTTTAGTAGATGCAATCTCAAATCACCATAAAAATGCTATTTATATAAAGGAATTTTCAGATATAATAAAATATTTAAAAGAAAATCTAAAAGATGATGATACAGTCGTTACTATGGGCGCTGGAAATGTTTATGAAATAGGTCAAGAACTTTTAAACAAAAATAATTGATGAATTGCAAATAAAATTGCGACACTAAAAAAATAAATTCATGTAAAAATAATTCAAATGGAGTTCAATAATAAAGGCACGTCTACGGTCTGCTATTGAGCTCCATTAAATTTTTAATAAGATTCTTTATAGATATTTCTGCTGAGTGGGCATTGTGTTATGATTTGCATCTTTTAAACTCTGTGGCTACTGTAAAATTATGGTATCTCAAAATTTTCGCTATTCTTCTAGAAGAATAGCCTCCTTTATTTAATACCTCTATCTTAATTCTTTAATTTAGCGATAGATGTTTATAGATTATATTGACGCCTTTGTGTTAGTTTTTGTAGTTATTAACATTTTACACGAAGTTAGTATGAGTTTTTATTTGTATTTATGTCGCATTTAATTTTATGAATTATCAAATAAAATCTCTTTGATGATTCAAGTATTTTCAATACTTTTAATTAAATATATAAGGACCTATTACATTTTGATTCAAAATGTAACAAGTCCTTATCTGAGGATCATTATTTTTAATTATTAAGGCGGTTAATAACTAAATTAATCGTATTTTTTTAACAGAAACTTTTCATCATGTATTCTTCAAAATTTTGATAATTATTTGGATTGATTCCTATATCATTTATCATATCAAATAATTTTTTACATGTATTTTCACTAATTAGTAGTCCTTCATTCATATTTTTATCATACTTATTGAACTCTATTTCTCCAGGTAAAAATATCTCTCTATTACCCTTGGCTTTGGGAGATTTTTTCATATACCTTATATATGAATCAACATAGTCAATAAATTTGTCTAATTCATAAAATGTTGACGGATCTATACCTAGCATAAAGTGGCTTATATTTTCAGTTGTTTTTTCATTTAGACCGTCTATGCCAGTTATTTTGTCTCCAAATTCACCGCATGATAATAAACTTGTAAGACAATCAACGATTACAGCTAACCCATATCCTTTATGCTTTGCTAATGGTTGAAGAGTTCCTTTTAATGCTTCATTTGGGTTATCCGTTTCCATACCTTCAATATTTCTAGCCCAATCTAATGGAATTTTTTTATTTTCCATAGCTGCAATTTGTATTTTTCCATATGCTGCTACGCTGCTCGCCATATCCAAAATAATTGGCTTTTCATTTCTTGCAGGAATACCAATACTAATTGGATTAGTTCCTATTTCTCTTTTTTTTCCACCATAAGGTGCCATCAAAGGTGCACTGTTTGTCATAACTATACCTATTAAATTTTCTTTTGCAAACCTCCATGTATAATAATTACCACATCCAAAATGACCACTATTTTTTATGGCAATAGATGCTATACCTGATTTTTTAGTTCTGTCTATACATATATTAAGTGCTTCCGGTCCAACTACTAATCCACTTGCATTATCTCCATCAATTAAAACATTATTCACATGATTATTAATAATTCTAATTTCTGGAGCAATATTTTCTGTTTTATTTTTATATCTATTTGCGTAAAAAGGTAACTTTGCTAATCCGTGAGTAAGAACTCCTGTTAATTCTGCTTGCATAATTACTTCCATACTACTTTGTGAATATTTATCAGGTAAACCAAAGCTTTCAAATAAAGATTTTACAAACATTCTCATATCATTAACTTTAAACTTCAATTTTATCACCCTCTATTTATTAACTTGATTTTCAGGGTTTTCTCCATCTAATACTCTAATTGCTTCGTTAAAAGCTCTCCTTCTTAATTCTTCATAAGAATCTTTTGTGAAAAAAGCTGCATGAGGAGTTATAATTAAATTATCTAATTTTAATAATTTATGATCTTTCGGCAAGGGTTCTGTTTCTGTTACATCTAAAGCCGCCCCAGCAATATTATTATCTTTTAATGCTTCATATAAATCTTCCTCACATATATGTGGACCCCTGGCTGTATTTATAATATATACTGTTTTTTTCACTTTTTTTAGAGTTTCCCTATTTATTATATGGTAGGTTTCTTTTGTCAATGGAGCATTTATAGTAATAAAATCTGAAACTTCTAATAATCTATCAAGATCTACCAACTCTACACCTAATTGACTTGCAGTATTTTTATCTACATATGGATCATAACTTACTATTTCAAATCCAAAAGGCTTCGCCTTTTGTGCCACTAGTCTCGCAATTCTCCCAAATCCAATTATTCCTAATGTTTGAGTTGAAGATCTTCTCATTGGAGGATAATTATTTATGTTGTGTACACTTTGTATATTCCATATTCCCTCTTTTACATTATTAATATAAGTGTTAATATGTCTACTAAGTGTTAATAATAGTGCAATCGTAAATTCCGAAACCTCTTCCACGCTATAATCCGGCACATTACAAACACAAATTCCCTTTTCTTTTGCAGCTTGAATATCAATTGAATCAAAGCCTATGCCTTGTCTTACTATTACCTTACACTTATCCATAGTTTCAATCATTTGTCTAGTAATTTGTTTATCAGCTGTTACTATAGCATCTGCAACTTTTATTTCCTGTAAAAATGATTTTTCATCTTCATTAGCTATAAACTTTAAATTATATTCTTTATTTTTTAATAATTCTTTTTCAATATCAGGATCAGTAACTAAAACTGAAGATAATAAAATTTCCATACCATCACCCTATTTATTATAGCTTTTTGCCATATCTATTAGTTCTTTACCATTATCATAAGTCTTTTCAAACCAATCATAAACTGGTTTAGTTTTTTCTATAAATTTGTCTCTTTGTTCAGGAGTCAATTCAATAACTTCAGTACCGCTTTTCTTAATTAAATCTAGATATTCCTTTTCTTGTTTTTCAAGTTCGCTTCTTTGTTGTTTTACAGTTTCATCTATAGCTTCTTGTACTATTTTTTGTTCCTCATCACTTAAACTATTCCAAAAGTTTTCATTAATGATATAAGGACAATTAACATAATAATGTCCGTCTAAAGTTAAATATTTTTGGACTTCATATAGCTTTGATGTATAAATAATAGCTATTGGGTTTTCTTGACCGTCAACAGTCCCTTGTTGTAGAGCTGTAAATAATTCATTAAAAGCTATTGGTGTTGGATTTGCACCTAATGCTTCAAATGTTTTCAAGTGTACAGGGCATTCCATTGTTCTTATTTTGAGACCTTTTAAATCTTCCGGTGTTTTAATAGGTTTTTTACTGGTAGTGATATGCCTAAACCCATTTTCTCCAATCCCTAAAATTCTAATATTTTGAGCTTTCAATAAACCCTCAGATATTTTATCTTTTAATTCTCCATCTAACGCAGCATATGCAGCTTCCCTGGAATCAAATAAGAAAGGTAAGTCATAGACCATATAGGGTTCATAAAATCCTGAAACAACTGGTCCACCAGGAACAGACATTTCAATAGATCCGTTTATTACAGATTCTATTGCCTGCCTATCTGAACCTAATTGTGCATTAGGATAAATTTCTACCTTTATTTTTCCACCAGATTTTTCTTCAACCATAGGTTTAAAGTAATTTAATAATGTTGTATTTGTTGGATGATCTTCTTGAAGAACATGAGATATTCTTATTGTCTTAACTCCTGTAGTTTCAGATTTTGTGTTTGCATCTCCACTTGTTTTATTTGAATTACCACACGCTGAGAATAAGGTTACTAAAATAACCATTAAACTTATAATACTAATTTTTTTTAACATTTTTCTACCTCCATATTATTTAATTAAATGTACAAGACCCAATGACAAGCTGGGTATAAAAGTAACAATCAATAAGACTATTAAATTAGCTAATAGCATCCATTTTAAGTATCTAATCATTTTTTCTACCCCTACATTTCCAATAGCAGATGCTACGAATAAATTAGCACCATATGGCGGTGTAGAAAAACCAATTGCTAATGCCATGGTCATGATAATTCCAAAATGCACTGGATCTACACCAAATTGTTTTACTATCGGTAACATAATAGGTGTTAAAATAATGCAAGATGAAATGTTATCTATAAATAAGCCCACTATCAAAAGTATTATTATCATTAATAGCATAACTAGAACCCCATTATTCAGTTGTCCTAATAGTGCCCCAATTTGTGCTGGAACTTGCTTTATAGTTAAATAAAAAGCAAACGATGATGATAATCCTACCATATAAGTTGTAGCCCCATTTATTAATACTGCATCTTCTAAAGACTTATATAAATCTTTAAAAGACATACTTTTGTTAAATACAATACTAATGAATATTCCGTATATACATCCAACCGCAGCTGATTCTGTTGGAGTAAAAATTCCTGCATAAATCCCCCCTAAAATAACTACAGGTACAGTTAAAGAAGGTATTGCCTCAACAAAAGCTTTTCCTAGTGGCGGTGTCTTTAAATTCCCTTTGTATCCCTCTTTCTTTGCAATAAAGTAGCTAGTTATCATTAGACCCATGCCAATAAGTAATCCAGGAATAACTCCAGCTATAAACATATCCCCAATTGATGCACCGCTAGTTACCCCATAAATTACAAATGGAATACTAGGTGGGATTATTACACCAATTGCTCCGGCTACAGATGTAATTGCTGCTGAAAACCCAGGTGAATATCCTTTATCATTCATTGCTGGTATCATAAATGAGCCTATAGCTGAAACTGTTGCTGGGCCAGAACCTGAAATAGCCGCAAAAAACATACATGTAACAGTTGTAACCATGGCTAATCCACCTATGATTTTCCCTACCAATGCATCTGCTAAATTTAATAGTTTTTCCGAAACTCCCCCATAACTCATTATATTTCCTGCTAACATAAAAAATGGTATAGCCATTAGAGGAAATGAGTCTAAGGATGTGAAAGCGTTTTGTGCAATGAATTTTAAAGATACATCATTGGATATAAGCATTGTTAAAGTTGTAGCTAATCCTAATGATATCCCTATAGGAATGCTTACACCTATTAGAAGAAATAAAATTATAAATAAAACTGCTATTATCATAAAGTCACTCTCCTATTCTCTAACATTTTCTGTATTATTCTAAAACACATGAGTCCAGTACCTAAGGGTATTGAAATATAGGCATAACCCATTGGTATCCTCATTGCAGGTGATAATTGGCCACTAGCAAAAACATCCATAGTCATATTTAAAGAACTTATAAATAGAAACACAGAAAATCCTAACCATATAAAATATATAAAGTTTTCAAATGTTTTTAGCTTTTCTTTTGGTATCCTATTTAGTATTATTTCAATTCTTAAATGTTGCTCTCTTTTTACTGCATAAGCAGCTCCTATCCAAATTAGATACAGAAATAGATACCTGGCCAATTCTTCACTCCACGCTAAAGAATTATGGAATATATACCTCATAACTACTTGAATAAAAGTTAGTGTAACTGTAACTATTAATAAAATTACAAGAAGCTTTTCCTCAAAATTTCTATCTAACCATTTTAATAACTTCATTTTTTCGCCTCCTTATTTAAAAAATTAAGTCGAATTATTTTTCAAATCATTAGATTATCATTATTAAATTTATAATAAAATAATTATTTATAAAAAATTATTTTATTGTTCTTCCTGGATAAGCTTTAAGAGCTTGTTTTAATATATTAATAGCCCTTACAATTCTCTCTTCTTTTAAAACATAAGCAAATCTAACTTCTTTTGTCCCCAATCCTTCAGATTTATAGAAACCATTAATTGGTGACATCATTGGAACTTCTCCATTATCATCAAAATTTTCTAACATCCATATTAAAAATTTTTCAGCATTATCTACAGGTAATTTTGCAGATATATAAAAAGCTCCTTCTGGTTTTTGACAAACTATTCCTTCAATTTCTTGTAATAGGTCATAAGCTACATCTCTTCTATGTTGGTATTCTTTATTTACCTTCTTAATATACTCGTTTGAACTTTTGTATAATTCGATAGCCCCTTCTTGATCTATTGTTGGAGCACAAATTCTAGCTTGACAAAGCTTTCCAATATTTTCTAAAAACTCTTTATTTTTGCTTGCAATATTACCTATTCTTGCACCACATGCACTAAAACGTTTTGATACGCTATCTACGATAATAACATTGTTTTTTGCTCTTTCTATATGAGCAAAGCTGGTATATTGTAAATTGTCGTACACAAATTCCCTATAAACTTCATCCGAAATAATAAATAAATCGTTTTCAATTGCTAGATCACAAATCATGTTAACTTCTTGTTCGCTATAAACTGCTCCAGTCGGATTGTTAGGGTGATTCATTAATATAGCTTTCGTTTTTTCGTCTATTAATGATTGAATCTTTTCCTTGGAAGGAAGATGATATCCATTTTCAGGATAGGTTGTTATCGGCTTAACATCAATACTTAGTTCATGTGTTACTAGGTTATAATCAGTATAGAATGGTTCCACTGCAAGAATGTTATCTCCTGGATCACAAGTTATCATTAATGAAAAAAGTATAGCTTCGCTCCCAGCAACTGTAACAAATATGTCTGATGGCTCAAAGTCTATATCGCATCTTTTATAATAGTTACTCATTGCTAATCTTAATTCTGGGTTACCGTTATTTTCACCATAAGCCAAAACATCTGAATTAAAATTACGTATAGCTTTAAAAAAAGCATCAGGTGTTTTTATATCCGGTTGACCTACATACATAGCAATTATTTTTTTACCATTTGCTTTTGCCTTATTTATATAAGGTGTCAATTTTCTTGTTCCGGAAAATGGCATATTTAATACTCTTTTAGAAATATTCACAGTTTACCTCCTTTATGTATACATACTTTATTCTGCTAATTGATGATGCATCATCTTATGTGATATTATATTACGGTTTTTTATGTTTGTAAACAATTTTTTAATATTATTATGTATACTTATTGACAAGCTATATAATTTGATTTAATATGTATAGCATAAATGATATATTTATATAAATTTTAATATTAAAGGACTTGAGGTTTTATTTTATGAGCAGACAAAAAAATTACAAAAAGAATGTCTCTTACTCCTTATATGAAAGCATTAAATTAGATATATTAAATCTTAAATTTAAACCTGGTGAAACACTGTTGGAAAGTGACCTTGCCAGCCGTTATTATGCTAGTAGAACCCCTGTTAGAGAAGCTTTGCAATTGCTAAAAATAGAGGGCTTTATTGAACTTAACAATGGTTATAAAATTTCTAATTTATCGCTGAATTCTTATATGATGATTTATCAACTAAGAGAAAATTTGGAACTAATGGCAGTAAAACTTGCAACTTTAAATTGGGATGATGACACCATAAATTTATTAGAAAATAACGTATATAAACAAAAGAATTTAATTTATATGAAAGATTATGAACCAAAGATTTTTCTTAAACTAGATAGAGAATTTCATTATATCCTTGCTGATATAAGTGGTAATTGTTATTTAAAGCGTGAACTAATTAAATATTATGACTTATACTATAGATATAACTATTTTTGTGGTTTTAAGACTAGAAAAGATTATGCAATTATTGAGCATGAAAATATTTTGACAATGCTTAAATCTAGAAATGTGAATTTAGCTGAAAATCAAATGAAGGACCACATGAGTAATGTTCATAATCAAATTATTATAAACTTAGCTAATAAATTATCTGAACTTAACAAATAAAACAGAAGAAATGTTCCATTAATAATGGCTAGACTTTCTTAGTTTTTATTTGTTGTGCGTTTATTTTGCAATATATCATATTATATATATTAAGTATACAAAAATTAAAATTATAAAATTAAGTAAACCGTATAAGATATATAACATAAAAAATCATAAATCCTTATTCTAAATTAATAATTTAGAATAAAGCAAAATAAATTCATGTACACTCTACTTAATTCTGGTTAATAAAGGTCATAAAGTTATAAAAAGAGATTAAGTTAATACAGATATGTCTAAGAGAAAACTATAGTAATAGAAAATTTTCTAAGCCTTGAGTTGTTTTCATTAAGCTATTGATCTCATTTAAAAAAAAAAGTAACTATACCTCAAAGAAAAAAGATATGAAAAATAATTCAAAAGCTGATTATTACAAAGGCTCAATATATTACTTATGTATAAATTGTAGCAACCTTCTGTGCATTGCAATTATCTAATAAGATCAATATTTTTTGAGTGTAAAGGATTTCTATATTAGAGAGATAAAAACTCTATGCACCTGTATAAAAATTTTTTAAAAAATGGATAATATATGAAAGATTTTTTAAACATCTCGTATCTAAGAAGAAAAATTAGTAAATTACAGCAGATTAATAAATTAAAATCATAATAAATTAGCTATTTTTATCCAAAAAGATAATGTTTCAAGATAAAGAGGAATTTAGTTGTATAAACAAACTAAAATACTGCCATTTTAATATTAAAACTAAAAGCTCAGCCAGATTTTGCCGTCACAAAAAATATAGCGCACCCACTGGACAATAAAGCACAAAAAAGAGAAAACTTTCTTAATTTTCCTATATAGCAATACAAGTTGTTTGAATGTATTTTTAGAAAATTTATAAAAATTAAAAAAATTAAGTAATTATTGATAAGTATTAGGCTATAAATCATAAATCTAATGGTTTAAAATCTGAGAAAATATAATAATCAAATAATGGTCCCATACACACAGAAATAAAGCCAATAGAATTAAATATGTAGTCAGATAAAAATTGCTTGTATAATTCATTATCTAGTGTATAAATTATACAAGCAAAAATTAATATCTATTTATTATATTATCTTCCTTTTTTAGCCTAAAACTATAAATCTTTAAAAGGAATATTTTATTCATTTTTTATTGCTTCTATTGCCGGAAGCTTCATAGCTCGTCTAGCCTGTATAAAACCGGAAATTATCCCTATCAAAGTTGATGTTAAAAGAGCAAGTATCACCAGCCAAACCAGTATTATTGAAAGTTTTGGAGCTTCCATTTCTTGTACAGGCATTCTTGACAATAAAAATTCTTTTCCAAATATGTTTAAAATTACAGAAATAATAAATGATATTATCGTACCCAAAACTCCTCCAAAAAATCCTATGAAACCGGCTCCTACTAAGAATAATTTTTCTATATCTTTTATAGATGCTCCTATTACTTTCATTACTCCTATTTCTTTTGTCCTTTCATAAATTGCCATTATCATTGTGTTTGTTATACCAATAGATGCAACTAAAAAAGAAACCGCCCCTATAGCTCCAAGGATAGCCTGAGTCATTACAAGTTGTTTATTCATTTCATTTACATATTCTGCCAAATAATTAACTGCGTAATAGCCCATGGTCTTTAAACTTTCTTGAACTTCTTTTAAAATTTTAATGGACTCCTCTTCTCTTTTATTTTTTTCAATTCCTTTAAAAATTAATCCTAAACTAACGTTTTCAGTTGCATTTAGATTATTAATTAAATTATAGGATTGAAATACAAATCCAACATTAAATCTTCTAAACTTTGTGACTTGTCTTTCATTTAGATTTTCAATTTTTTATATTTTTACAGAACCGAAACTTGGTTTATCAAGACCAGCCATAATATTTAATAGTGTAGATTTTCCTGAGACTGATGTCCCTAAAAGACACAAAATTTCACCCTTGTATATATCTAGATTAATATCTTTTAGAGCAAATATTTTTTTCCATTCCCATTTTATAAACTTTTGAAACATTTGAAATCTCTATAAGTTTTTCTGTCATAGAATCTCATTCCCTTATTACTACATAAACATAATATTATTTAATAATAATTTTAAATAAATATCAAGAAAAATTTAACTTTTCATTTTTTTAATTTATAAACCTAAATTTGGATCAGCAAAAGTTTTTCCGTCATAGGTTTTTGACTTATATAGATAATAGGCACATGAAGCTATCATAGCTGCATTGTCTGTGCAAAGTGAAATGCTTGGGTAATAAATTTCTACTCCCTCTTTTTTGCCTCTTTCTTCGAAGGCTTCTCTTATCCTTGAATTTGCAGAAACTCCTCCACTTAATACTATCTTATCTAAGCCCTTTTCTTTTTGCAATCTGAAAGTTTTTTCTAATAAAACATCGACAACTGCTTCTTGGAAAGATTTTGCCACATCTTCTTTTATAATCTCTTGATGTTTTTGCTCATTATTGTGCATATAATTTATGACTGCCGTTTTTAAACCAGAAAAAGAAAAATTATATCCTTCATTTATCATAACTCTTGGAAATTCAATTGTTTCTTTACCTTCTTTTGCTAATTTATCTATAACAGGTCCACCAGGATATGAAAGTCCCATAGCCCTTGCAACTTTATCAAAAGCTTCGCCAGCCGCATCATCAACTGTTGTTCCGCATAAATCAAAATCCACAAAATTTTTAACATCTATCAAATAAGTGTGTCCACCGGAAATTATCAGTCCAATAAAAGGTGGTTTTAATTCTTTGTGACTTATATAATTGGCACAAACATGGCCCATTATATGGTTTATTCCTAAAAATGGTTTATTTAAACTAAGTGCCATTGCTTTGCCGGCACTCAAACCAACAAGCAAAGCACCAATTAATCCTGGACCTCTAGTAGCTGCAATTAAATCTATATCAGAATAATTAAGTTTTGATTTTTCAAAAGCTTCTTCGATGACTGTATTTATTGCCTCAACGTGCTGTCTTGAAGCTATTTCCGGAACTACTCCACCATATTTTTTGTGAGTGTCTATTTGTGAGGCTACAATATTTGCAAGAACTTCTCTACCGTCCTGCAAAATAGCCACTGAAGTTTCATCACAAGATGATTCTATCGCTAAAGTTTTCATTCTCTCACCTCTTTATATTTCTCTCCACATAATAAGAGCATCTTTATCTATACCATAATAATTTTTTCTAAAGCCCTTTATTTTAAAATTAAAAGCTCTGTATAAACTTAGGGCGTGTTCATTGGTTGTTTTCACTTCTAGGGTTATGCTTAATTTATTATCTTCTGCATAGGCAACAAAATATTTAAAAAGCTCCCCAGCAATTTTTTTATTTCTATAATCTGGATGTGTTGCTACATTTGCAATATGGATCTCATCAAAAATTTTCATATAAGAGATATAAGAAACTACTCTATTGTCAATTTCATAAACTAAAATTTCTGATAATTTATCCTTTTCTATTAAATTAATTAAAGAATTTTTTGACCAAGGATTTTCAAATGAAAGCTTCTCTATTTGATAAATATCATCTGCATCCCCAGTTTCAGCAAGTCTTATTTTTGTCTGCATAATTTTTCTCCGCTTGAGAAAGTTTTAAATAATTAGGCACCAGTTTATAAAAATCATCTCCACCTACTTCTTTAAATTTTTTAAGACCTAATAAGGCAATATAGTAGGCATTCATCTGTAGTTCTTTTCCTAATTTTGCATTTTTAAATTCATGGATAAATTTTTTTGCATCCACACCTTGTAGTGTTATCTTTCTATCTCCTACAATATCTTTGAATTTTTCAAGCTCTATTATTGTATCATCCATAAGAACTTTCCCATCTTCCATAAGGCAGGCATAAATAAGGCCTCGTCTTGCATCAATAATTGAGCCTACAAGTCCATCTTCTTTAATTGCACAGGCTTTAAGTGATGAAACTGCCACAATATCTTTTTTTAAAACTTGCGCCATAACTTTTGCAAAAGTAAGCCCTATCCTTATCCCAGTAAAGGAACCTGGTCCGATGCCGACTGATATTAAATCTATTTGTGATAGGTCAAAGTCAAATTTATTTAAAATATTATTTACCATGTCGCTTAAAGATTCGCTGTGATAAACTGAGCCTTGCAATGAATACAAGGCTAACATATTTTCATCTTCAATTATTGAGACTGATGTAGTCATTGTTGAGGTATCAAATCCCAAAACTTTCATATAATTTCTCCTCTACAACTTTATATTTATCGCCAATATAAGTTATTTCTAGCTTTCTGATATTGTCTTCTACCTTAATATATATTGTCATATATTCTTCCGGTAAAGAATTTTTAATTTTATCAGCCCACTCGACTACTGTTATCCCATCAGAATAAAAATACTCATCAAAACCCAAGTAAAGAGTATCTATTCCCTCATTTAGTCTGTAGGTATCAATATGATATAGGTTAGTTTTACCCCTATATTCATTGACAATAGTAAAAGTTGGGCTTGTAACATTTGCTTTAATTCCCAAACCTTCTGCTAAAGATTTTGTAATAGTAGTTTTTCCTGCTCCTAAATCTCCATTTAAACAAAGAACCATTCCACCTTTACAAAGTTGTCCTAATAAAAATCCAAATTCTTTTGTTTTTTCTAAAGAATCTAAAATTATTTCCATTTATTTTATAACAATTTCCTTTACATGTGTATCATAATCCCAAGCTTTTTTTCTGACTTTTCTTCTGCCCCATGACCTATTCCAATAATACATTCGACATTAAATTTTTCATCGAGGTTTAGAAGTTCGTGTAAATATTCTTGGGAGGCTTTACCCTCTTCATTTTTTGCATCGGTCACATTTGCCCATGTAGATGACAAACCTAAGTCAACACAAGCAAGCTGAATAAAAGTTGCACCTATGCAAGCATCTTGATGGTAGGTATTTTTCGCTAAAGATTTATCAGAAATTACAGCAATAGCAAGACTGGAACCCTTTAAAAATTCTGCTCCTGATTTTTTAAATTTTGAAAGTATTTCCAGAGATTTTTTATCTTTTATTAGTATATATTTCATAACATCTCTGTGAACAGCAGTTGGTGCCCTCAAGACGCTTTCAAATATTTCTTTAATCTCTTTATCTGTAACTTCTTTATCTGTAAATTTTCTTATACTTCTTCTTTTTTTTGCTAAATCTAAAAACATAATATCACCTTTAATAATTATATCATATAAAATTTTACTAAGACTTTAATTTTTTTTAATTAAATGTAATAATAGTAGTGGAGGTTTTTATGAAACTTTTAGAAGATAGAATAATTAAAGATGGAAAAATTCTTGAAGGGGATATCATTAAAGTTGATTCCTTTTTAAATCATCAATTAGACATTAAATTTTTAAATACATTAGCAGAAGATGTCGCAAAATATTTTAAAAATAAAAACATAAATAAAATTCTTACTATTGAAGCATCAGGCATAGCCTTTGCTACAGTTATTAGTGAAAATATGAACTATATTCCAGTGGTTTTTTCTAAGAAGAAAAAAACTTTAAATATTGGCGATAGTCTTTGGCAAAGTCATGTAAAATCTTACACAACAAAAAAAGACTATATGATAAGTGTATCAAAAGAATTTATAGGTAAAGACGATAATTTATTAATTGTAGATGACTTTTTAGCTGAAGGTAATGCTCTTAGAGGATTAATTGACATAAGCAAAAAAGCAGGTGCAAACATTGAAGGCATTTCTGTTGCTGTTGAAAAGGGCTATCAAGGTGGCGGAGATTATGTACGAAAGTTGGGCTATGATTTATATTCCTTAGCAATTATAGATTCAATAGAAAATGGCAAATTTTCTTTTAAAAGGATTTGAATATGTTAGAAATTAAAGAAGTAAAAACAGATAAAGATTTAGATGAGTTTTGTCATCTAGTTTACTCTATCTACGAAAATAACGATTATTTTGTTTACCCCATCTACGATGATTATAAAAATTCTCTAAAGGGTGTAAATAACAGACTAATCTCTTGCCCACATAAATTATTTTTAGCAAGTAAGGATAATAAAATAGTTGGAAGAATTCTAGCCTATGTAGATGAAGAATTAAATGAATATCATAGTTCCAGTGTAGGATATGTTTCTCAATATGAATGTATAGAAGATGAAGAAGTTTCAAAGGCTTTATTAGATGCTTGCAGTAAATTTTTTAAATCTTTAAATATAAAAATAATGAGAGGTCCTGTTTCTCTACCTGACGGCGATGATAATAGGGGCTTTTTAATAAACGCTTTTGATAAGTATCCTTCAGTCATGAACGTCTACAACAAAAAATATTACAATGACCAGTTCGTAAATTATGGTTTTTCTTTATATCACGATGTTTTTGCCTATAAGGCAAACAAAGATGATTTACTTGCTAAAATTGACAAGCTTTCAAGACTGCTTCCACAAGTACAAAAACGCTATTCCTACAAAACTTCTGTATTAGATACAAAAAATATGGAAAAAGAGCTAGAAGATGTTTATAAAATTTTAGACTTAGCTCTTCCTCTTAGTTGGGAAGATTTTATACCTGTAAAAAAATCTGATGTTTATTCAATTTTTGAACAGATGAAAAGCTTAATTGTAAAAGATTTGATTGTTATAGCAAGAAATTACCAAGACGAACCTATTGGATTTGCCTTAACGCTTCCTGATTATAACGAAATTTTAAAAGACTTTAAAGGTAAGCTTAACCTTTTCAATAAAATTAAATTTTTATTGAAAAAAAATTCAATAAAAAGAGTTAGGATGTTTGTTCTAATGGTTGTACCTGAATATAGAAATAAGGGTGTAACATCTTCAATTTATTTTCATGTATTTAAAAATGCAGTAAAAAAGGGATATACAATTTTGGAAGGTTCAACAATTTGGGACTACAACAAAGATATGATAAATGATATAGAAAAATTTGGTGCGATTAAAGATAAAATTTATAGAGTTTATGAAAAAATTTTATAAAAATTTGCATAAAAAAATGTGGGATTTTTGTTTCCCACATTTTTTTATGCAAATTATTTATCTTCGTCTTCGCAACTTTCACATTCCCCGTTACATTCACAAGAACCTTCATCATCATAAAGGTCGTAATCATCAATGTCAAAGTCTTCGTCATCATCATAAAAGTCATAATCTTCATCATCATAAACGTAATCTTCTAAATTAGAAAGGTCTTCATCAACCATATCAAGATAATCTTCCATTTCTTCATTGGCTTCTTTAAATTCATCAACCATGTCAGAAATTACATCAATTAGTTCAGATAAAATTTTTCCTTCTTTAGATTCAGAATCTAAATCATAACCATCTGCTAAGCCTTTTAAGTAGGCAATTCTTTTTAATAAGTATTCCATTTTTACCTCCAATAATTATACTCTAGACATATATTCACCAGTTCTAGTGTCAATTCTGATTTTATCACCATTGTTTACAAATAGTGGCACATTTAATGTGAAACCTGTTTCAACTGTAGCTGGTTTTGAACCACCGCTTGATGTATCACCCTTTACTCCTGGTTCAGTAGCTGTAACTTCTAATTCTACAAAATTTTCAGGAGATACTCTAAAGGCTTTGCCTTGGAAGAAATTGATATTAACCATATCATTTTCCTTAATAAAATTCAAGGCATCTTCTACCATAGACTTTTCAAGTGGAATTTGTTCATAGCTTTCTGTGTCCATAAAATAATATAAGGTGCCATCATTGTACAAATATTGCATATCTTTATTTTCAATAACGGCTTTTTCAAATTTTTCTGACGGATTAAAAGTTGAGTCTTTGATTGAACCTGTAAGTACAGATTTTATTTTAGCTCTTACAAACGCTGCTCCCTTACCCGGCTTAACATGTTGAAAATCAACTACTTCATAGACATCCCCGTCCATTTCAAAAGTCAATCCCTTTCTAAAATCTCCTGCTGTAATCATAAATTCCTCCTAAATCTTAACATTCTTAAATTACCCATTATTTGATAAAAATATATATATTATTCTCCAAAACTACGTAAATTTTTTATTTGGAGTTTAAAATATCCCGGTAAAATTTTATCATAATCATTTATAATAGTTTCATCTAATTTTACACTAATTGACCCAGCTCTGTCAAAGGGGTCTATCAAATATCCTTTAAGATTTGTGGGACTATTAATTTGACCCTCTCTATCTAAATATATGACACCTTCATTTCTGAAATTATCATTATAAATTTTACCATTTACTATAAATAAATTTTTAAATTTTATTTTCCCAACAATTTCTATACTTCCATTTTTTAGATAAATAATATCCCTATAACTTATCAGTGCTTTTGTGATTTCTTCCTTCTCTAAATTGTCAAGCTCAATTTCTTCATATAACTTAAAAAATGCGCCGGAATCTTTTATTTTATAATTTCCCTCTATTTCAAAAATTTTACAGTTTAAATCTGCCTGAGAGTTTTTTATTTTTTCAAAACCTTGAACTATTTCATTTAAATCTTCATTTTTAATATTTGAAGAATTTAATATTGCCTTTTTCTTTTTATATGCTTGGTTAATATAAGTCCCTTCTAGTCCATACTTTGAATTTATTTTCTTGTATGTGCATTCTGATTCCAATTTGAACTCTCCTGTTTTCCATAATTTCAAAATTATTCTTTCATCGTTCAAATCACTTATATCTATGGTAGGATTTATACGCTTTTCAATACCTTTCTTGTGAGATTTTGCTTCTTCATAATAACTTTTTAAATTTTCTAAAAAATTATCTTGACTTAATGCTAAATTTATTAAAGATTCGGCATAATAATCGGCTTGAATTTTCTTCTGCCTATTTTTTGCAACTTGAATAGAAGTATAAGAGCTTTGGTAGATAAAATAAAATATAACAGCCAAAAGGCTTATAATGATAATAGTAAATATGTATATAAAACCTTTCTTCTTCACTCTTGCACCTCTATACACCTAAGAGCTATTTCTTTTTTAATTAGAGTTTTTTTCTCATCTCGAATTTCTAAAGTCAACAAATTTCCATCAAGATTTGATTTTAAACTAACGCCTTCTGCTAATTTATTTTTACCATCACAGCTTGAATTATTCACGTTAATTTTATGCAAAGTGGAGGCTTGAAAAGTTATTCTGTAAATATTTTTGTTATAATTTATATAACAAATATGCTCATACTTGCCCTTAGTTGAAATATTATTCACAGCATCTTTTACAATAACTATGGATGAATCGGCATCAGTTTTGTAATAGTATTTTGCCTTTGATATTTCATCTTTTATATAATCAAGTACAAAAGAATTTTCTTCTCCACTTTTTCTCTCAAGAAATGATTTTGATAGACTCAGCTGTCCAATGTTAAAGATAGATGATAGACATAAGATTAAAATAGATGAAAGGGCTAAGGCTAAAATTAATTCAATTAGTGAATATGCCTTTGTCTTTAAGGTAAACTTCAAATTTAATTTCCTTGCCATTTTCATTATCCCTTGCTTTTAAAATCACACGTTTGAATTTTGATAGATTTTCAATTTCAACTTCTGATGAATAACTCTTCTCAGAGGAATTATTTAAATAAATATCTTCTCCCCTGTAACTTTGACTGATAAGCTCTTCCATCTTTGAATTTCCATAGTCAACGAGTTTGTTATAAGACTTTAACTTTTCACTTGCCTTATTAATACTTAATAAATTATTCAATATTGTAGCAGCCACAAGACCCACTAAAACAATAGAAAAAATTACTTCTATCATCAGTGAACCCTTTGCTTTTTTCCTCTCAATCTTTCTCATTATAGTTATAATTATCATAATAAGTTACTTTTCCACTCACCGGTGCTATTGTTATGCCCATAGTCTTATTTTTTATCTTAAAAATTATATGCCCACTTGTGCTAGAACCGTTAAGAAAAGCAGGCTTTCCCAGATTTGTAAAACTAACTGTGTCCAAATTTGTATCAATTATTTCAATCAATTTTGAAAATTTCACTTCTTCCTTTTCTCCTAAAAGATCAAAAGAGTAACCTTCATTTCCTATGATTAAACTTGTCCTTGTGTTAGTTTTTTGAGCAAAATTTCTAACATAATTTAAGTCTAATACTAATTTTTTAATTTGATTTTTTGCCTTGTAATTTTCAATAACTTCAGCTTTTAGTGAAATAGCTGAAATTAAAATGCTCATAATAGCTAAAACTAATACCAGTTCAACTAGACTATAAGCTTTTGTTTTCATTATTTTCATGGCGTAAATCCCTGATTAGAATAATATTTTCGTCTTCACTTGTATCTTCAATAAAAATTTGTTTTATATCTTCTTCCTTAAATTCCATTCTTATCCATTGTCCAAAATCTAAACTCTTATCTTTATCATCCTTTATATCATCACAAGTTACAAGTTCATTATTTTTTGTAATAACTCCAATGCGACCTTTGAAATCTTTTGTGTACAAAACATCAAATGAAATATAATCTTCTTCATTAGCTAGATCAAGAATTATAGGCTCAGTCTTAGAATTTTTATAATATATTGAAAGGCAATAAATGTTAGCAATATAAGTCAGTTTGCAATTATCATTAATACTTGTAAGTCCTCTCAAATCTATTGAAAAAGGATCAGATTTTAATTCATCTATTTGGTCTTTTGATGGAACAAAAAGCTCCTCTACTGGTATGTCAATTTTTTTAATTTCTTTAATATCTTTAATTTCTTTAACTTCTTTAATTTTTTCAGTCTTTTTTTCTTTTTTAAGAGCTTTTTTAGGTTCAATATTAATTTTTTCTTTTCTTACTCGCGAAACTTTTCCACCAACTTTATCCGATGAATTATTATTTTCTTTTATGGAAACTTTTTGGACATTTTGTTTTATTTCTTCTTTATTATTAGCATCGGATCTCTCATCAGTTTTAAAATAGGCTTTTCTTATATCATCATAGGAAACTTTTTCTGTTTCTTTCTCTGCTCTTAGGATTAAATCATAAGTATCTTGATTTTTTCTATGTAAATTAATATTTGAATAACCATAATATTTTGTTAACTTCTCTAGATTTGCTAGTTCATCTACTTTAATATCTTTTTGAACCTGCAAAATATCTACATTATGATTTGTTGATTCATTTATATTTTCTTTTGCAATATTATTTTCCAATAAAAATTTATCAATAGAGTCCTTATTAAAATCTCTTAAACCGGTATAAGGCTTATTTTTAATAATGATTTCATCCTTAAAATCTTTATTTACTAAATTGTCATAAGCAGTTTTTTTGGGATTGATTATAAAAAAATATAGGATAAACTGAATTAAAACTAATAGAAAAACTGTCAAAAGTAGGCTCTCTCTTTTTGATAATTTTCTCAGTTTGATTTTCTTGGCAAAACTTTCCATATCATACCTCTTGTAAAAGTTTTGTGCCTATATATTTTCCCATTGCCTTAGAAAGCTTAAGATTAGGGTGAATGCCATCCATTAAATTATCATAAATATCAATACCTGCTGTATCCATAAGATCAATTATTTGAAAATCTTCTTCTTGTCCTAATTTATCCAAAAATCCCCTATAATTTATTAGTCTTTCCTTTATAAGTGGATAGTGAGTTTTTGAACACCAATTATAATCGCAAGCCTCTTGTGCTATTATTATAGGTTTTAAAAATATTATCTTTAAATCTTCTGACTTAAATACGTCCACTAATTCCATAATAGATTTTTCAACTTGAGCATTTTCATAACCTTGCAAAAAATCATTAATTCCAATATGGACAATTACATGGGTGAATGGTTTTAAATCACCCCTATAGTATTTTAAAAGATTTGAAGATAAACCATTCATCCCACGATTTGCAATATCAAAATCTTTACTTAAATAATAAACAAATGACTTGCCTTGAAGTTTATATCCTTCAACTATTGAATCCCCCAAGGCTAAATATTTATTTTTCATTTTTTAAAAATCCTTTCAATAATAGATTTATTTTTTATAAAATTAATTTGACCTTCCTCGCCTTCCATTAGCCTTGTCAAGCTTTCCATGACCTTGATAAAATCCCTGTCGTTAAGAAAATCTTCTCTAATTTTTCCTGATTTTATGACTTGGACATTTGGTTTTTGTAAAAATTTTAAATCTTCATCTTCTAAATTTAGGTCTTCTATCAAATCAGTAAAAATAACATAGGTCTTTGTTAGTTTTCTCTTCTTAACCAATGAAAGTAAAATTTTTTCAGTATTTCTCAAAGACAGATTATCTTTATGAGTAAAAATTACAAGTCCTGATAAATAATTTAAATAATTATTTATGTATTCCATAAATAAGGGAATAGAAATAACTACATTTTCATAAGTCAATTCATTGAGTTTTTGATTAAAGATTTTAAAATCAAAATCAGATACTTCCTTAGAATAAGATGCGGGAATATAATCAAAGTTTTGGTTTTTTCTTATAACATCTTCTCCCATTGTCAAAAAATCATTAATGTCATAAATTGAATCAGTAATTCCCGTCAAAATATCAAGATTTCTAAAACCATTATAGGAATCAATCAAAAGAGAATTTTTTAAATTTTTGCTTAAAAGTATTGAACCACAAAGAAATTCTTTTGAAAAATTCGCAGAAATAACTCCATAAATATTCAATACAAAATTCCCTCCTTTAAAAAGCTGAAAAAAGTGTTATCTCCAATGATAATATGGTCACAAATGTCTATGCCAACAATTTTTGAAACTTCCACAAGTCTTCTTGTCAAATTTCTGTCTTCTTGTGATGGACTGGGATCACCTGTTGGATGATTATGTAATAAAATTATACTGTGAGCCCCATCTGAAATTGCTTGTCTAAAAACTTCTCTGGGATGAACCACAGTCATATTTATTATTCCATGAGAAATTTCTCTTATATATTTTATTTCTTTTTTGGTATTTAAAATAATTATTCTAAAAACTTCTGTTTCCAAATCTCTCATAGATGCCATCACATATTTAGCTGCATCTTCTGGACTTGTGATTTTTTTCTTATCGTATATGGAAGAAGAATTTAATCTTTCTGCTAATGTTAATGCCGCCATTATCATTGCAGCTTTTGCTTGACCAACTCCCTTAATTGCAGTTAATTTATCCATGCTGGCTATTCTTAAACCTGAAAGTAAACTGCTGTTATTTTCACGTTTCAATTCTCTTAAAATTTTTTCGCACAACTCCACAGAAGTTAGCTCTTTTGTACCTGTTCTAATTATTAAAGCGAGTAGCTCTGCATTTGTCAAAGCACTAGGCCCCAAGTGTAGTAATTTCTCCTGGGGCCTTTCTTCTTCTGTCATATCTTTTATAGTAAATTTATTTTTTTCCATTTCCACTCCATAAAAAATTAACATTTAAATATTTATACAAAACTTCATTTATCTTATAAATAGGAAGACCGATTATATTGTTATAATCTCCTTTAATGGAAGAAATTAAAAGTCCTCCCCTACCACCAATTGTATAGGCACCAGCCTTTCCTTCAAATTCATAAGAATCTAAATATGCCTTAAGCTCTTCATCTGTAAAATTTTTAAATTCAACATAACTTTCTTGGCAAGAAGTATATTTAAAATTATCAGCTAGAGAAATTATAGAAAATCCTGTAACTATTCTGTGCTTTTTTCCCCTTAATTTATTAAGTATTCTGTAAGCATCCTCATAATCTTTTGGTTTTCCTATATTTTCTCCATCCATATCAACCATCGTATCTGATGAAATAATTATACTATCTTCATAATTTTTGCTTATACTTATGCCTTTTTCAAAAGATAATGCCATAGTTAAAATTTTTATATCTTTATAATCTTTATTTTCATAAATATTTGAAGGAACAACTTTAAACTTCGTATATTTCTCCAAAACTTCTTTCCTGCCCTGAGATTGTGAAGCTAAAATAATTTCACGCATTTATACCACCTTGAATTTAATTTTATTTAAATGTTTTTCCATAAAAATTGCACTGATTCCCACAAAATATCCGGTAAAAATCCCTATAATTACAAGTAGGGGCAAATAAGTCATAATTGTTAATGATTTTAACATAAGTGATGCCACAAGTATTTGACCTAAATTATGAAAAAAAGATCCAATTTCACTTATGCCCACAAGAGATAAATATTTGGATAAAAATTTATGGGACAAAATCATAGAAAAACAAGACAATAAGGCTCCTGCAAAAGAATAAAAAAAAGCTGTCACTTGTCCTGAAACAAGAACCAAAATTATAGTTTTTAAAAGAGCAACTATTAAACCTTCTTTATAACCTATAGAAATAATTGTTACTAAAACAACTATATTTGATAAGCCAAGTCTTGCTCCTGGAATTGCTACGGGAAGAGGAATCTGTGACTCAAACAAACCCAAAATTATTCCAAAACTTGTTAAAAGAGATAGGAAAATAAGTTTTCTATTTGTCATCGTAAAATCACATCCAATCCCTTTTCTTTATCAGAAACAATTTTTATCAGAAGTCTATTAGGAAGACATATAATAGAATCTCCCACAAGAGAAATTTTTCCTTTTTTCATACAAATCTTATCTTTGCAATCTGATTCTTCTATATAAACTTTTTGATCTTTAATAACAACAACATTGTGACCAAATTCACTATCTATTTTAATCTTTTCATCCGTTTTTTCGTTTAAAACAATCTCTTTATAAACGTTTCCATTAACAGTAATTATAACTTTTTTACCAAGTTTATTATCAACAAATTCATTCTTGCCTGTAATAAACGCAACAAGCCCAGAAATAAGTAAAATTATTATGATTACTAAAAAATCTGCCTTTTTCATATTAACCTCTAAAATATTATAGCATAGAAATTAATATCGGCAGAAATTTTAATAAAAAAAAATAGAGACCTTTCAAAATCTCTATTATCCTACTAATTTATTATTAAGTTTCTTTGTAAGTCTTGAAATCTTTCTTGAAGCTTGATTTTTGTGAATTACATTTTTTGTTGCAGCAGTTTTTAACTTTTTATCAACGTCCTTTAAAAGTTCTTTTGCCTCGTCTAACTTTCCTAAATCAAGAGCTTGGTTAAACTTTTTAATAGCTGTTTTTACTTGAGTGTTTCTATATTTATTTTGTAATTCATTTCTTTTTGCAACTTGTATCCTCTTAATCGCAGATTTAATATTTGCCATTTCTACACCTCCTATTGATTTCTTTAAATACTTATAAGATTTTAACAGATTACGGCTAATTTTGCAAGATATTTATAAACAAAAATCAATTTTTGCTTTACTCATCATAAATTGAGATTATTTTCTTGTGTATTTTATTATTAAATTCTCCATTTCTAGAAGTGGGTCAATATTTGTTGATTTTAAAATTCTGTCACTTTTTAAAAGTTCATCATAAAAATCTCTCAAAAATTCCATTTTAAAATTCGAAGAATAATTTTGAAGTTTTGAAAACTCAAATTTTTTTATGGATAATTTATTCATAATGTCACTAGAGCTTGAGTTTTTGTTTTTTAAAACCTTGTATGCCAATAAAAGCCTTACTTGTCTTACTATCATAACAAAAATTTTAGCCATAGGCTCGTTTCCATCGTATAAATTCTTCAGTTCATTTAATGCAAAATCTCTATCTCTTGCGTAAAGACCATCTAAAAGTTTAAAAATATTTGCATCTACAACTTTATCGGTTAATAAATCAATGTCCGAATTATTTATGAATTCATCTTTTGAAAAACCTATAATTTTATCCATCTCATTTTTTAAATCCAGTAAACTTACATTGGAATTTTTCAAATTATATGAAGTTAGGGACAAAAAATAAGATATCTGTGCAGGTTTGATTTTTTTATTTTTACGCAAAAAATAAGAATTTACAAACCTACTTACTTCTTGCGGAGTGAGTTTTGCGAAATCAACATTTGTACCTTTTTTAGAAAAATATTTATAAAATTTTGCTGTCTTATTTATTGCATCTCTTTCTAGGAATATAAGAATTATAAAATCAGGCAAATTGTCCAAAAAATCATAAAAACTTTTTTCAAGATTGTTTAAGTTGATAAAATTTAAGCTATCCTTAACTATTACAATTTTCTTTTTATCCATCAGTGGAAAAGTTTGGCAAGCCTCTTCAATATTTGCAAGAGAACACTCTTCTGCCTTAAAATATATTAAATTAAAAGATCTCATGGCTTCCTTTGTGAATAAATTTATAAGATAGGTACAGGTGTTTTCCATGAGTAGTTTTTCTTTACCAGAAAATAAAAAAGCACCACTTAAATCTTTTTTTCTATAAATTTCCTTGTAATTCATATTTTTTTAACAACACTCCCAATAAAAGAGCAAATATAAAATTATATAAAAGCTCCCCATCAATATTTACTTTACCATAATTCCCAACCCATAAAAAGTTTTTATTTATTATCACATCTACTTCATGATTTTGAGTAGTGAAAAGTTTAATCTTATTTTCTCTTAACCTATCTATAGCTTCTTTGTGAGGGTGCTTATATTCATTATCTATCCCGCAAGATATTATTGCGACTTTTGCTTTTAAGTTTTTCAAAAATTCACTTGATGATGAGCCTCTTGACCCATGATGAGCCACCTTCAAAATATCAGCCTTAACTTTTAAAGTTTTTTCCACCTCTTGTGAAATATCACCAGTATATAAAATTCTTTTTCCCATAAATTCTACTAATAAAACCATAGATTTATCATTGGGACTTTGGAATTTCTCTGAATCGGATATGACTTTAAAAGTCAAATCCTTATACCTGTAAAAATCTCCCTTTTTCAAAATTATTAGCCTATGAATATTATCATCATAAGATGAATAAATTTTTCCCACTTTAAAATTTTCTAAGACCTTGTCCAAATTCCCAGCATGATCCTCATCAAAGTGAGAAATAAAAATTGCATCAACTTTTTTTATTCCCAAGTTTTTTAAGGCGGGATATAGGAAATTTTCAAAAATTTTATTTTCCCTCCTCGCTCCACCTACATCTATCAAAAAATTTTTACCCCTATAAGAAATTAAGGAAGCATCACCCTGACCTATATAAAAATGAATTTCCTTCAAAGAATTGTAGGACTTATAAAAAGATATACAAGAAAAAATCATAATCCAAGCCATATAAATATAGAAAAATTTTCTAGCTCCATAAAATATCTTAATATATTTACTATGTATAAATAGAAAATATAGCAAGATGTAATATAGAAAAATATGGTTAAAATCAAGGGCAAATATTTCAATCTTTAAATTCGCAATTACCATCAATAAATTTTCTAAACCCCAAATAGACTTAAATAATATATCAATAAATACTGATAAGAAACTAAATCCTATAGATAAAAAATATCCGAAAATAATTACAAGAGAGTAAAGAGGAATAATAATTAAGTTAGCTAAAAAAACTATAATATTGACCCCTGAAAAATATGTATTTATTATAGGAAAAATTACAAGTAAAACCGAAAAAGTTAAGACAAAAGATTCTATAACAAAATTTTTCTTTGGGCATTTTATAATTAATCTGGGATAAATATAAAATATTCCTATTACTGCTCCATAGGACATTAAAAAAGATAGAGAAAATAAAGAAAATGGATTAATCAGAAGCATTAGTAGACCGGTTATATGCAAAATTTCCTTTCTATCTATATTTAACCTCAAATAAAATCTTAGCTTATAAAAAAATAAAAAACTATATGCCCTTAAAGCTCCCACAGGAAAACCCACTAAAAATATATAAAATCCTATAAGAAAGAGGCTCAGAAAATCGCTTAATTTTTTTGAAGAAGATAATTTTAAAAATATTTTTTCTAAAAAAATTGCAAGTATGGCTATATGAAATCCTGATAATGCTAATATGTGATTGATACCTAAATAGGAAAAATTATCTAAGTCATCTTCATCTAAATGTGCCCTATCAGATAATAAAATTGAGGATAATATACCTGCTTCTTTTTTAGGGAGATTCTCATATATATTATCTTTTAATTTTTCCCGAAAATTATAGACAAATGTAGAAATCAAATCTCCCTCTTTTAAAACATCTTCATGATACATTTGTCCAATATAGTTTATATTCTCAGAAAGATAGTTTAATCTCTTGTTAAAATTGCCTCGATTCATTTGACCCAAGGGTCTTTTAAAAACTCCGTCAATAGAAACCAATCTCCCATTTTTTTCCTTACCATAAAAAACTATATTTTTCTTGATTTTTTTATTATTTATCTTATATGTTTTTACTACAAATCTGTCCTCTTTTGTAGAAATAACCTTGCCGAGAATATTACCGTAAAAATTTACATCCGCTGGTTTTCTAAGGGCTGTACTTACAAGCACTAAAATAAATAAGATATATAAATATTTAATTTTATTTTCCTTAATAAAAAGAATTAAGGGACTTATAATAAAATATATGTATAGATTTTTGCTAAAAATTCCTAAAATAATTGCACTAATCACTATTAAAAGATACATAATCATATAAATTATTATATTATTTTTCTCAACAAATTGCCATAATTCAAGTCTTTATATTCATATTTAAGTAAATATGTTAAAATATTCCAGGAGGTTTTTATGGGAAAAATTTATATAGACTCACCCTACTTAAAGGACTATATAGTGGATATAGACCACATCAGAAATATAAATAACCATATTTATGCAAAATTAGTTGATGAGCCATGTTTTTTGGGAACAAATAATGTCAAAGGAGATATTTTCACAGTAGATAATTCTCCTTGTAACTTTTACAAACCAAGTGGCAAAGAATATATTGAAATTTCTGATACATCGAAAAAAAGTGTTAATATAAAAATTGATTGGGAAAATCGTCTAAAACTTATGCAAGATAATTTAGCCATAGGTATTTTAAGATTATTAATTTTATCAGATAACAATTTAAAAATAGATAAATATAAGGTTGAACCATCAGGTTCTTATATTAATTTATTAAACAAAGATATTAGTTTTAAAAGTATTGCAGACTTAGAAGAACTTTCTAATTATCTAATCACATCCAATTTAGAGGTCGAAAATAAAGATGGAAGTATAAACATTTTTCGTTTGGGAGAAATTGACTATGACGGGCCTTCTTTAAAAAGAACTGGAGAAATTGGATTTTTAATCATAAAAAATGTTACAAAAACTTTAAATGGAATTAGAATTAACATAGCTTCTGGTACTGGAGCTTATAAAGATTATAGAAGAAAATTGGATATGCTAAATAATATAAAAAATTATTTGAATCTCAAAGATGAAGATGAAATTTTTTCAGCAATAAAAAAATTAAAAGCTTAGGATAATTAATATATAATGGGTATCAATAACCAAGGAGGTTTTTATGAAGATAACTTTAGAAAAATTACAAGAATTAAAAAATAATTTCAGTAAGGATAGAGCTAACAGAGTCGCACAAAATGCAGCTACTACAAATGGAATTTTTAAGGCATCCTTACACTATGACAATAATAAAACAAATCTAAATGAATTTAATATCAGTCTTAAAAAAACTAAAGTAGCAGATCAAAAAAAATCTGGCAGATGTTGGATGTTTGCTGCTTTAAATGTTATGAGATATAAACTTATGGAAAACTATAATCTAGACGACTTTAAATTATCTAAGAATTATACTTTGTTTTTTGATAAATTAGAAAGAGCAAACTATTTCTTAAATACAATTTTAAATACTATGGATGAAGAAGTTAACGGCAGATTACTAAGCCATTTGATGTCCACTGACTTATTATCTGACGGCGGACAATGGGACATGTTAAAAAATATAATAAATAAATATGGTTTAGTTCCTGAATACGCTATGGTAGAAAGTCACAATTCATCAAACACTGCTCTTCTTGATGAATATCTGCAAAAATTGTTAAGAAATGATGCAATGGAACTTAGAAGAGCTCACAAAAATGGAAAATCTTCTTCAGAACTTGAAAAAATGGTTGAAGCATATGTAGAAGAAATATTTAAAGTTTTGTGTATTTCTTTGGGAACTCCGCCAGAAAAATTTGATTTTGAATGTAGAGATAAAGACAACAAATTTATTTCCTACAAAAATATAAGCCCACAAGAATTTTTAAAAGACCATGTGAAAATGAATTTAGATGATTATGTATCACTAATCAATTCTCCCACAAAAGATAAGCCTTTCTATAAATCTTATACTGTAAAATATTTAGGAAATGTATTAGAAGGTCATCCTGTAACTTATATTAATCTACCAATAGAAGAGTTGAAAAAGGCTGTTTTAAATCAATTAAAAGATAACGAGCCAGTTTGGTTTGGATGTGATGTAACACAATTTTTAGATAGAGATAATGGCAGAATGGATTTAACTTCAGTTAGAGTTGACGATTTATTTGGCATTGACTTTAAAATGGATAAAGCAACAAGACTTGATGCCCACGAATCTCTTATGACTCATGCTATGGTATTTATGGGTCTTAACTATGATGAAAAAGAAAATAAAATAGATAGATATAAAGTTGAAAATTCCTGGGGAGAAGATGCCGGTTGTAAGGGATTTTATGTGATGAGTGATGAGTGGTTTGATGAATATTTATACCAAGTTTTAATAAACAAAAAACATCTATCAAAAGATATTTTAAAAGCACTTGATGAAAAACCTATTGAACTAGAACCATGGGACCCAATGGGCTCACTTGCAAAATTTTCATAATTTTATTAATAGCCGGATTATTCCGGCTAACTATACTTATTTAAGGAGGATTTATGACTAAACTTTCAATTTTAAACTTAGTTCCTAAATATTTAGGTGAAAGTTATAAAGATGCCTATGACAGAGCCTTAAAATTAGCTCAATTTGCAGATAAAAATAATTTTCAGAGATATTGGCTAACAGAGCATCACAATTCTCCCGCAGTAATTTCTTCAGCAACAGAAGTTGTTATTTCATATATTTTGGCACATACAAAAAATATAAGAATTGGTGCAGGCGGTGTAATGCTTCCCAACCACAGCCTATTCCAAGTGGCAGAAAGATATGCCTGTCTTAATAATCTTTACAAAGATAGGATTGATTTAGGCTTGGGTAGAGCTCCAGGAACTGATAAAGATACCGCAAGACTTCTTTATAAAAAGAATTTCTCTCCAAGAGAATTTATTAATGCTACAAAAATGTTGAAATTATATTTTTCAGAAGATGTAGAAAAATTAGATGTTAAACCCTACCCTCAATCTAGAGAAATTCCTTTATATATTTTAGGAACATCTACTGTTTCTGCACATATTGCCGGTAAACTTGGACTTCCTTATGCCTTTGCTGGACAAATTTCCCCAGATCTAATCGGAAAAGCCTTTGATATTTATAGAACAGAATTTATTCCTTCAAGGCAACTGGAAAAACCATACACTATATTAAGTCTAATTACAAATATAGCAAGAACAAAAGAAGATGCCAAAGATTTAAGTATTAAAGCTGAACAAATTTTTTTGCAGCTAATGAATGTAAAAGAAAAAAGTGAATTTTATAATTTAGACCCTGAAAATGCACCAGAACTCACAAGCATTGAAAGATTTCTAATAAAAACTAATAGGGGACTTTCCATCAATGGTGATGTGGAATATGCAAGAAAAGAACTTTTGAAAATAAATGAAAAATACAAAGCTGATGAAATTATGGCTTTATCATTTATAAATGAATATGAAATGTTAGAAGATAATTTCAGAATTTTAAAAGATATAGTTGATAATAGCCTATGACAAATAATAAAGCTTACATCCAGAATTTTAAATTTGAAGAGTGCAAAGATAAAATCCCTTATTCTTTAATCCATGAAAATCCACCTATAAAACTGACAAGTGAGATGTCCGTAGTCTTAGAATATTTGTTATGGTATATACCTAATATAAATTCTTTACAATCTCCAAAAAATGACTTGGTTTCCTCAATTGCTTTCCAAGATTTTGTCTTTGGAATTATTAAAGAAGTTATGGGACTAAACAATGAAGATGTGGCAATTGTACCTAAAATAGAAAGAAATGTTGTCAACTTTTATTCAAAATACATATGCCCAGATAAAGAAAAAATTATTTTAACTCAGGCAGACAATGAAAGCAAAACTAATGCCTTGTTAAGACACACAAAAAATGCCCTTGCCCATGGTTATTTTAATATTATTGGTGATTTATTGATAGCTTTTGATTTTAAAAATTCTACCGATTACGAATGCAGTGCAATAATAAAAATAAAAGCATCTAATCTTTTAAAAGCCTTAGAAACCCTACAAAGCGAAGTAACAAGTGAAAGACTTGCACAAATTTCCTTGCAGAGAACAGGTTATTATGTAGAAAAATTCAAATCTCAAAACCCACAGTATCATTTTGATTTTTTTGCCAAAAAAGATAATTATAAATTTGCTGTTGAGATTAAAAAATACAAAAGCTACAAAACTTTACCTGAAAAAGAAGTTGATAAATTAGTAAAACAGTTTGAAAATGTCTTTGAAACAATGGTTCCCATATTATTCATGGACACTTCTCTTTTAACCGAAAAAAGTAAAGATAGACTAATAAGGGAAAAAGTCATAATTCTTGATATAAAAAATATTACAAAGATGCTAAACAAAAGAGATATGATAATGGAAATACTAAAAAACTAAAAAATTCGCTAGCATAAGCTAACGAATTTTTTTAATTTATATTTTTTTATATAAAGAATATCCTTTTATTACTCTTGACCTTATTTTCCTTCAGAAGCGTCATGAGAATTTTTATCCTTACTCAGTTCAGATTTAGTAATATGAGTACCCTTCTTACTATCATCATTTTCATTTTGAATATCCATAAGTATTGAAGTCATATCTTCAAGCTTGTCTAAATACTCTTTTAGTTTATTTTGAGTAACAATTGGAAAAGCACCCAACCCATCTTCAATATAATTATCAAACATTTCTTTATTATTATTAACTAAATCCAATATAGCCTTAGCTTTTTGCTTATAAACTGGAGAGTCCACTAAATTTTTATAAGCATCGCATAAGTTATCAATATAGAATTTATAAAAATCAGAGAAATTTTCAAGTCCTTTTTCTTCATCTAATCTATCAAAATAAGAATTTTGAGCATCAATAGCAGCTTGTCTAGAAGCTTTAGATAGATACAAATTAAAATCAAATAGCTTTAATGAAAGGCTTAGATAATTTTCGAATAATTGTCTATTTCTTTTCTTTTCTTCTTGACTGATTCCAACACTTGGAATTTCATCAAGTTTATCTAACATAGATTTGTAAAATTTTTCTATTTGATCTGTCATAAGTTCTGGCTCCTTATCAAGAGCTTTTTGATAAAATTCCATAGATTTTTTTGTGCTGTTAATAAATGGATTTATAAAGGTATCTACAGGAAAATTAGCCATAATTTCAAAGAAATTAATAGGTAAATATTTTTCAACATTATTTTTAGACAACTCAACAAGTTGGTCATTAAAAATCCTGTATAAATCTATTAGATTATCACCTGCTTTGGATAGATCACCATTAGTAAACAAATCTCCATAAGCTTTAAATATTTTATCCAAAATATTAAGATTAGCCTTATATGTTTCCATAGCTTTGTCAAATCCTGGAAACTTATTGAATGCTTCTTTGTAATATTTGCTAAAATAATCTTGCATTCTTAGATATTCTTTAAAAAAATCTTCGGGATTTTGATAAAAATTAAAATCATTAAAATTTTTAAAAAAATCCATTCCATTAAAATTAAAATTGAAGTTTTTTGCTATATTTTCATAAACTTTCCTTTGTTCTTCCATCATATTTTTTTGCATTTCCAATAAATTTTCAAAGTAGTTCATTCTATTACCTCATTTCTTTTTTTCTTCTTGAAACAACACTCATACACCCCTGGTGTATAGAAAATTAACTTCCGCCTTATTTTATCTAATTTAACATTAGCATTTAATAAAAATTATGTCAAATACTCAAACCCCTGATTTAATCTAATTTACCTACTTTTTAAATAAATTTTACCAAGAATTAATCCTTAAATTTATCTGTTTTAAAAAAATTAAAAATACAAATAAAATACATATGAATATAAATATCTTATGTATATATTATTATACCCTCTATATAAGTGGATATTCAATTAACATAATAAAAAAATAACCTTAAATATATTTATAATAAACATATCAGGATATTTATTACTTTTAGAAAATTAAATTTACTTTTATAATAAATTGTGATAATTTTTCACAAAATTGGGCCATTCCTTTATAAAAGTCTGTGGATATGCTATAATTTAAATATGTAATGAATGATTAAGGAGTATGGGAGGATACATAATGGATAAAAATTTTACATTCGATGATTTTATTTTTAAAGGCGACGAACTAAAAGGTATGACCAGAGCCGGCAAAGATAAAGTTAAAGCACAAGGTATAAAAGAAATTATCATACCTACTGAAAGTCCTGATGGTGTTCCTGTAAGAGTTATAGGAGAACAATGTTTCTACAGAAGAAAATTTGAATCAATTGTTATTCCAGAAACAGTTGAAGTGATTAAGTATGATGCTTTTGGCGTAAATGCATTAACAGAAGTTATCATACCAGATTCAGTAAAAGAAATTTATGGATTTGCATTCTACAGAAATAAAATTACTGATATTAAATTACCAAAGAACTTAGTTTACATTGGACCATCTGCTTTCGCATTAAACCAAATCGGGGAAATTAATTTACCTGATACTGTTGAAGTTATAGAAACATCTGCTTTCTATAAGAATAATTTAACAAGCATTAAAATTCCAAAAAATATCAAAAAAATTGATATGTTTGCTTTCAACAAAAATGGAATTATGGAAGTTGAAGTACCTAATTCAATAGAAACTTTACACGAAAACGCATTTGATTTCACAACAAATGTAAAAAGAATCTAATTACAAACATCGATTAACCTAATTAATAGCTGGTATAAACCAGCTATTTTTTTGCAAAAAAATATGCTAACAGATGATTTGACCTAAAAATATGTTACTGATAAAAAATAAATAAAAAAATACCAGAGTATCATCCTAGAAACTCCGGTATAAGGTTTAACTCTATATTACAACCACAATATTTTATTCTATTAGCTTTAATTAAAATCTAATTGATTAAATATCGCTTTTTTCAAAATTGGATAAACAATATCAGCAAGAACTGCACCACCAATACCTTGTAATAAATTAGGCATAAAACTTGCAATTGCTGTTGGAAAATTATAAAGTATTAATCCTTCTGCTAGTAGATATCCAATTGCCATTACTATACCACCTACTAAACCACAGATAATAAAACTTAGTGATGTTTTTTCCTTAAGAAGTCCTGCTATATATCCTTCTAGTCCTTTCACAACTAAGGTAATAGGAGCATAATAACCATAACCAGAAATTAAATCAGCAAGTGCTGAACCTATTCCACCTACAATTCCTCCCGCTGTTCTACCCATAAGTAATGCGCAAGCTATAACAATTGTATCCCCAACATTTACATATCCTTTTGTTGCAGGAATTGGTATTTGAATTGCCATAGTCGCAACAGTTGTTAAAGCAATAAACATTGCAATAATAGTTAATTTTTTTGTTGAAATATTCTTCAAAATCTCACCCCCTCCTTAATACTATATCAAATTTTTACATAAATTAATATAGTAAAACTATATAATATTTAATCTTTTGCTTAGTTTTTTAAAATATTTACTGTGACAAACTTATTAATAACTTTTTAATATTTAATGAGTCCCACTTGAAAACATTATAAAATAGCCGTTATTTTTAAAACTTTAAATAAAAAATTATTTTATTAGTATTTATTAAAATAAAATTTTTGATTATTGCTTAATAAAATAACAGATCAAATTGATTGTAAAATCAATTAACAAAAAAATTTATAAATATTATTTTCCCTTTCAAGCTTTATTAAAAAAGACTCAAGAAATTTTATTTCTTAAGTCTTTTACCTCATGAAAAAATTTTTTCAATTACTTGAGATATATGCCCTATCTTTATAAGTTTTATACCTTTAAACTTATCTTCATTTATAGACTTTATATCTGCAATATAGGCTTCTTTAAAGCCCATCCTTTCAGCTTCTTTTATTCTTAACTCCAAGCTTGGTATATTTTTTAGTTCCCCTGTCAATCCAACATCAGCAATAAAAACCTTGTTATTAATTATGGGCTTGTTTAAATTAGAAGATACAATGCTCATCATAATCGAAAGATTTGATGCTGAATCTCTTAATTTAATATTGCCATTGGTCTTTATTACTACATTTTTATCCATAAGCCTTATATTTGCTCTCTCTTCTAAAATAGAAATTAAAGTATTTAGATGCTCCCTTTTTATACACTCACCCACTCTTGATGGATAAGGCATAAATGACTTGCTCGTTAAGGCTTCAGTTTCTAGAATTATAGGTCTTGTTCCCTCTCTTATAACTGAAAGGGATGAACCTGGCGGGGAATTATCCTCTTGTCTTAAAGTACAAAAATACAGTGATGTATTATCAAGAGATTTTATGCCGGATTCTGTCATGGTAAAAAATCCCATCTCTCCAGTAGAACCATATCTATTTTTTGTTGCCATTAAAGACCTCAGCTCTTCTGATGATTCACCTTCAATTACAAGAACTGTATCTACTAAATGTTCAAGACTTCTTACTCCAGCAAGTTCATCATCTTTTGTCATCTGTCCCACCATAAAAACAAATCTTGGTCTTTTAGAATTTTTTGCAATATCCACCATTTTATATGCACATTCCATGGTTTGAGTTGGAGTTCCTGGTCTTGAATTAAATTCTTTTAAAACAAAAGTCTGAATTGAATCAATAATTATAAAATCAGGATCGACTGTTTTTATCTGTTCCAAAACATCATCCAAAAAAGTTGTAGAACTGACCCAAATATTTTCTGAAAGCTTATCTAATATCCTTGTAGCTCTTCTTTTTATTTGTGACTGAGATTCTTCTCCACTTGCATATAAGACAACAAAACCCTTTTTGGCTAAATCATTAGCTACTTGTAAAAGTAAAGTGGATTTTCCTGCTCCAGGTTTTGCTGTCAATATACTTACAGAATCTCTAACAATACCTCCGCCCATAACTCTGTTAAATTCCATGATATCAGTCATAACTCTTGAAGATTCTTTAGAATCAACATTTTTTAAGATAACAGCATCTTTATTTTGACTGTGTGATTTTTCAGAATTATTATTTTCATCAAACTCTTCTAAAGTATTCCATTTGTTGCAGTGGGGACATTTTCCAAAATATCCCTGGGATATATATCCACAATTACTGCACTTGTATGCTATTTTCTTTTTCATCTTTCTTATCTTTTTTTAAATCTTCTAATTCTTCTACATTTTCTATTATGAGTTTATTTTTGAAATCAATATTAATTAAGCTACCCTCTTTAATTTTTCCATCCAAATATCTATCTGCAATTTCATCTTCCAAAAGATTTCTTATTGTTCTTTGTAAGGGTCTTGCTCCATATTTTTTGTCATAGCCTTTTTCCACAATATGATTAATAAGCTTATTGGTAAATGTTGCCTTTATGCCCATCGTTTCAAGTCTAAGATTTAAGTCTTCTAATTGTAAGCCTACAATATTTTTAATTTCTTTTTTGCTCAATTCCTTAAATACAACAGTTTCATCTATCCTATTTAAAAATTCAGGTCTGAATGTGTTTTTTAATTCCCTTGAAATGATATCCTTCATTTTTTGATACTCATTTTTCTTTTCTTCTTCTTTGTTTACAGAAAATCCCAAAGTATTATTTTTAACTAAGCTATTCGCACCAACATTAGATGTCATAACTATTACTGTATCTTTAAAATTAACAGTTCTTCCTTGGGCATCTGTTAATCTTCCTTCATCTAAAATTTGAAGTAAAATATTAAACACATCTGGGTGAGCCTTTTCTATTTCATCAAATAAAATTACACTATATGGCTTTGTTCTTACTGCTTCTGTCAACTGTCCACCTTCATCATAACCAACATATCCTGGAGGTGAACCTACTAATCTTGAAACTGTGTACTTTTCCATATATTCACTCATATCAATTCTTATCATATTTTCGGGACTTCCAAATAATTCTTCAGCTAGAGTTTTTGTTAAAAAAGTTTTACCCACACCTGTTGGCCCTACAAATATAAAAGAACCTATGGGCTTATTGGGGGTTTTTAAACCAATTCTCGCCCTTTTTACCGCCCTAGCCAAAACATCAATGGCTTGGTCTTGACCCTTAACTTTTTTCTTCAAATCTTCATCGAGGGTTTTTAATCTTTCAGTTTCCTTTTCAGTTAAATTTGTAACAGGAACCTTTGACCATTCAGAAACAATATTTGCAATTAAATCTACTTCAACTCTTTTTTTAGATTCTTCCTTTTTGAAATCTTCAAGAGCTTCTTTATATTCTCTTTCTATAACTTTTTCTTTATCTCTTAAAGATGCGGCAAGCTCAAAATCTTGATTTCTAACAGCCATATTTTTATCGTCTTCGACTTTTTTTAATTCTTCCTTGTACTTCTTTTCAAAATCAGGAGTCTTATAACTTTCAATCTTTAATTTTGAAGCAGCTTCATCAATTAAATCTATTGCCTTGTCAGGTAAAAATCTGTCATTTAGATACCTATCAGACAATTTTACTGCAGCACTTACTGCATCTTCACCAATAGTTACATTGTGGTGATCTTCATACTTATCTTTTATTCCCATAAGAATTTTGATGGAGTCTTCTACATTTGGTTCTTCTACAGTAATTGGCATCAGCCTTCTTTCAAAAGCTGGATCTTTTTCAATATGTTTTCTGTATTCAGAAATAGTTGTAGCACCAATAATTTGAATTACTCCTCTTGTAAGCATTGGTTTTAAAATATTTGAAGCATCCATAGCCCCTTCTGCTGCACCTGCACCAATTATTACGTGCATTTCATCAATAAATAAAATTATATTTTTATTATTTTCAGCTTCCTTGACTACATTTTTTAGTCTTTCTTCAAAATCTCCCCTATATTTTGATCCTGCGATTAATGCAGAAACATCAAGAGTCATAATTTTCTTATCTGCCATAATTTGAGGCACATCTCCCTTAAAAATTTTAAGGGCAAGCCCTTCTGCTATAGCAGTTTTACCAACACCCGGCTCACCTATCAAGACAGGATTATTTTTTGTTCTTCTTGATAAAACTTGAATAACTCTTTTTATTTCTTTTTCTCTACCAATTATGGGGTCAATTTTCCCCTCTTGGGCTTTTTTACTTAAATCTATTGTAAATTTATTTAAACTTTCTTGAGATGGATTTTCTTCATTTTCCTCTTCATACTCATCTAAGTTATTTAAAATATCATTTTCTAAATTAATAATATCTATGCCTAATCTTTTTAGAACAAGAATAGCAACGCCTTGCCCCTCTCTTAATATACCGAGAAGCAAGTGTTCAGTTCCAACATATCTATTTCCTAATTCTTTTGCTACATCAAAAGAAAGTTCAAAAATTCTTTTAGTTCTTGGCGTATAAGAAACAGAGGCAACTGTAGGTCCTTGACCAGTAGCTACAATATCAAGAGTAGCTTTTTTTGCCTTTTGGTAATCTATTCCCAATTTATCTAAAATTTGTGCTCCAGTATCTGTCCCTTCTTTTATTATTCCTAAAAGAATGTGTTCAGAGCCTATATATGAATGTCTTTCATCTCTTGCTTCCGCTTGAGCAAATAAGATAGCCTTCTGAGCTTTTTCTGAAAATCTTCCGAACATACTCATTAAAAAACCTCCCTTATCAAAGCCCTAGATTTATTAGCCCTCAAAATATCTCTGGACTTTAAATCTAAAATTGAGCCTCTTTCATTTTGTAAATATCCATTTTTTAGCTTATTAGCCTCATCATAAAAATCAAAATTCCGTTTAGCCTTTAAAATGGATAAATTTAATCCTAAATCTATATTTGACATGCAGTTAAGCATTTCATCTTCAGATAAAATCCTTGCATTTCTTAAAATTCCCAAAGATCTGTTTACCATATCCTCTAAAGTGATTATGGAATCAAGATATAATTTCTTTTCCGCCTCTTTTTCCATAACAATAATTTCTTTAACAATAGTTTTCATTTTTTTTATATAAGCTTCTTCGCTATAGCCAATAGTAGATTCAAAGAATAAATTGAATATATTTCCTAAACTCTTACCACTTTTATCCTTATAAGAATCAAGACTATAACCAAGCCTTAACAGTGATCTTGAAACATTTTCAATTCCGTAAAAATTTAAGGCAGGTAAATGTAATTTATAGTTTATAAGAAGACCTGTTCCTGCATTAATAGGTCTTGTGGTCAAATAACCAAATTCACTATCAAAGGCAAAAGCAACATCCTTATCAAGACTTTCTTCAATTTCCAAAACCTCATTAAACATGTCCTCAATTTTTTCATCTCGTGAAGATTTTCTGATCACCAAATGATTGGACTCATTCAAAAGAATATCAGGACTATCTTTTCTCACATAATAAGAGGAAATATTACTTTCCATAAATGGAGCCTTTAAAATACCTCTTTCAATATATTGAAGTTTTTCTAAAGCTTGAAATTTTAAAACATCTTTTTTTTCATAAGCTAAATCTAAAATCTTTGGTTCTAAAATTTTAATAACATCTAAAGCATCAACATCATTTAATTTAGGCATAAAATTAATGCCTTGTAAATTTCTTAAAAGCTTAACTGAAGATTTTAATAAAACTGTCATCGTTTCTCCTTCAAAGCCTTAATCTCATCTCTTATATGAGCTGCTTCTTCGTATTCTTCTAAACTAACTGCACTTTGAAGTTTATCTTGTAATTCTCTCAAATCTCTAGCCATAACAATATTTGTATCAGCATTCTTTGGAATTTTACCAACATGAACAGGCTTTGGATTAACAGTGTGCAAATAATTTTTAAGTTCATTTTTAAAAATACTATAACAATTACTGCATCCAACTTTTCCCGTATTTTTAAAATCGCTAAGACTCGTTCCACATTGAGGACATATTAAAGAAGCCTCTTCACTGTTACTATCATCAGAAGTGAAAGCAAAAATATTTTTGAGAAAATCTTCAATTTGCGGCAAAAAACTTTGAGAATTGGTTAAATCCAACTTCATCTTCTGTTCTGCACAAACTTGACATAAATGTATTTCTTCAATTTTGTTATCATGAATCATTGTATAAGAAATAACAGATTCTCTTTTTTTGCAATTATCACATATCATCTTTTTCACCCCTTAAGAAAATATAACTAAGAGAATATTTTTTAAAATATTTGCTCTCAAAATGTTTCTATTATCACTCAAAGATAAAGACCTATCAGAAAGACTAACCCTTATTAGCTCAGCCTCTCTTGAAGAAATAAAATCTCTTCTTCTCAACTCTTTAATTAAAAGATCAGCCTTATCCTTAGTTATAGAATCTCCAATGAAATCTCTAAATAAGTCTAAAGATTTTTCGTGGTCTTGAAACTCAACTTTAACAATTCTTATAAATCCCCCGCCACCACGTCTAGATTCAACATAATAACCCTTGTAGGGAGTAAATCTAGTAGTTAAAACATAATTAATTTGACTTGGGGCACAATTAAAATGATCCGAAATTTTTGATCTTTGAATCTCAAGAGCACCGTTAGCTTCCTCAATTAATTCATTTAAAAATTCCTCAATAGAATTAGATAACTTTGCCAAGAAATCACTCCTTTAGATTTTACCATCTTTGACATTTACATTAAAAAATAAACAAATCTCAATTTATATATTCATTATACAATTAATGTTTGTAAAAGTAAAGCTTTTAAACTTTAGGGGCTTTTTAAAAAGAATACTTGCCTAGGCTTTGTAGGAAGTAAATTATTTTATTTTAAAATTAACCCACCAAATTTTGAACTGACCCCCAAAAGTTGGACTTAAAAACCAATATAAGGAGGTCAGTTTTTTAATGGCAAAATACAAAACAGAATTTAAGATTAAAGTAGTAAAAGAATATTTAGAAGGAAATATAGGCTATAAAGGATTAG